>Ga0209064_1000016_pt1 | contig 358981 bp, 313 predicted proteins | sample Inofromicrocosms_FD_187498 | JGI IMG/M metagenome (GOLD analysis project Ga0209064, IMG submission 187498) | Mouse cecum microbial communities from Vienna, Austria - Inoculum for glucosamine and mucus D2O microcosms (SPAdes) (version 2) | ecosystem: Host-associated > Mammals > Digestive system... | reverse complement strand
CGAGGGGGGGGCAATTTGAAGCGTTTTCAGGTGGTCAATTTCTTCCGTTTTTCTGGGGACGGTTTGGACCGTTTTCCAAGGGTCACCTTCATCCGTTTTTAAGGGGTCGGTTTTTCCGTTTTTTCCAGTCAGGATCCTGCATCTTAATAACGCTTGCCGCGCGACGTTCGGCAGTGGTGGTCTTTCCACACCATTTGGGACCGGCAATTTGTACTGCACCGAAAGCTTCAAGTCTTAAATCAAGAGTCTTGTCAGCAATCCTACTTAGGTATTTTATATCTTTCATAATCAATACAAAAGTAGTGATTCAATCTGAATGGACAAAACAATATAGTGTTTTTGATGAATTTTATTTTGTGTTTTTGATATAAACTACTTTGTTAAATTGACATAAAACATCCCTGCATAATACCACATTAAATGATTAACTTTACTTCCCTATAATACTTGTTTCTTATAAAGAAAAACAAATATATTTGTGCATATTCTCAGATGTACTGCAAAAAGCCGAGTAAAACAGCGAAATCTGCACACGGATTAAACGTCGGACTTTAAAAATGTTGACGGATTAAGATATTGGTGACGAAAGGATTACGAAGTGTATTCGAGTCCCGTCCGCACCCAACTTACCGTTTCGGCAGCCCTACTGTTGATTTACTGGGGCAGCCTGAAAATCTGGGACTGGTTTATTCTCTGCTCTATATCCTATACAAACATCACATTTTTATTAAAGCATAACCCTCTCCCGTAAGTGCAAAACATAAAACAGTCCTCTGCGTCAGTATAAACCGGCAAGGATTTAAATACCTGACCGGTTTCAGCAAAATTTTCAGAAGTGATTATCCTAAACAGGGGACAGCAATCAAATTAAACTTTCCTCCCGGTTTCGCGTTTAAAAAAGAAAAAAGCCATGAAAGCAGTTTTCCTTTTCATTGTATTCGGGATATTCTCTTTGTGTCTTCCTGCCCAAACTGAAATAAAAAAAGGGATAAAACAAGACACAATTGTCAAAACCAGAACATTTCTGCAAAATACACAAGTTACCCCTGAAAAGGTTGCCGTCCGCTTTAAAGATACAACACCTCCCGACAATTACTGGAAATTTAATATAGCATACGGAATGGCTTTCGGAGAACAAACCACATTCAATTTTATTCCCCAGGTAAGCTATAGCCGGAATGTATTCTTTTCTATCGGCGGGGGCCTCAATTATATTTATTATCACCTTTCCCGCAAAGACAGAAAAGAACAAACGCACTATGCAGGTCTGAATGCTTTCGCCCGTATTACCCCTCTTCCTTATCTGATATTTCAGGTACAACCAGAAATACTGGAACGCTGGGGCAAACAAAACGGTCGGAAAGTATCCGGCCGCTTTGTACCGGTATTCTTAGCCGGAGGCGGTTTCTGTCTCCCGATAGGTCCGGGAAGTATCAACCTTTTGTTTATGTTTGATATAATTCAGGACGACTATACTCCCTACGGTAATAATTTATATTATACTCTGGGATATTCTTTTTATTTCTGACAATACCCATTTTACCATCACCCGTCCATCATTCATTAAATTTTACGGAAATCTGCAAAATTTATCAGACATTGGCACATTTAATATACCTTTGTCTACTTATTGTATTTGATTTATAAACTTTCAGTTAATTACAATAGCGTATTTATGATTTCAGTAGACGGACTCACAGTAGAATTCGGCGACAGAGCCTTATTTAAAGATATTTCCTTTCAAATCAATGAAAAAGACCGGATTGCCCTGATGGGGAAAAACGGAGCAGGTAAATCTACTTTGCTGAAAATTTTAGCCGGAGAACGCAAAGCTACCCGGGGAAATGTCTCCGCTCCCAAAGACACCGTAATCGCTTATCTGCCCCAACATTTGATGACAGAAGACGGACGGACTGTTTATGAAGAGGCTTCACAGGCTTTTGCCCACCTGTTTGAAATGGAGAAAAAAATTGAGAGCCTGAACCAGCAACTCACGGAACGAACAGACTACGAGTCGCCCGAATATTATAAATTAATCGAGGATGTTTCTGCCTTAAGTGAAAAATTTTATAGTATCGACCTTACCCATTTTGAAGCCGATGTAGAGAAAACTTTACTGGGCTTAGGGTTTAAACGGGAAGATTTGCAACGCCCCACCAGCGATTTCAGCGGCGGATGGAGAATGCGCATTGAACTGGCCAAAATGTTGCTTAAAAATCCGGATGTACTCCTTCTGGACGAACCGACCAATCATTTGGATATTGATTCCATTCAATGGCTGGAAGATTTCTTGATCAATAACGGGAAAGCAGTTGTTGTCATTTCACACGATAAAACCTTTATTGACAACATCACTACCCGGACCATAGAAGTAACCATGGGCCGGATATATGACTACAAAGTCAATTATTCCAAATACCTGGAACTCCGGAAAGAACGGCGCATACAGCAACAGAAAGCTTTTGACGAACAACAGAAAATGATTGCCGAAACCAAAGAGTTCATTGAACGCTTCAAAGGCACTTATTCCAAAACCCTTCAAGTGCAGTCACGGGTTAAAATGCTGGAAAAACTGGAATTGCTGGAAGTTGACGAAGAAGATACTTCTGCCCTGCGGTTAAAATTTCCTCCCTCACCCCGGTCCGGCAGCTATCCGGTGATAGTGGAGGACCTTTCAAAACATTTCGGTTCCTGTGAAGTATTCAACCATGCCAACTTCACCATACAACGAGGCGAAAAAGTAGCTTTCGTCGGCCGGAATGGAGAAGGAAAATCTACCTTAGTAAAATGCCTGATGGGAGAAATTACGGATTATACGGGCAAACTGACTTTAGGACACAATGTGCAAATCGGTTATTTTGCCCAAAACGCAGCTTCCCTGATGGATGAAGAATTAACGGTATTCCAGACTATTGACGACGTAACTCCACTGGAATTAAAAAGCAATACGAAAAATTTACTGGGAGCTTTTATGTTCAGCGGCGACGACATCGACAAAAAAGTAAAAGTGCTTTCAGGCGGAGAAAGAACCCGTTTGTCTATGATAAAACTCCTCTTGCAACCGGTCAATTTGCTAATCCTGGATGAACCAACCAATCATCTGGACCTGAAAACCAAAGATATTTTAAAAAACGCCCTGACCGATTTTGACGGAACAGTCATCGTGGTCTCACATGACCGGGATTTTCTGAACGGACTGGTAAGCAAAGTCTATGAATTCGGCAATAAAAAAGTAACTGAACACCTGGAAGACATTAATGGTTTCTTACGCAAAAAGAAATTAGAAAATCTGAAAGAAATTGAACGGAATAAGCGATGAATATTAAAAAACAGAAATCCGGTACATATAAAACAGGAGGGGCAAAAATAATATCCTATACCCCTCCTAAAACCTTATAAAGTTGAACAATAGCCAATAATTCGTCGCGCACTGCATTATTCAGGGCAATCTGGGCATCAAAATAACCACGTTGCGCATCCAATACGTCAAGATAACTGATGATGCCATTGATGTATTGCAAAGTAGCCAGTTCAAGTGCCGAACGGGCCGCTTCTTCCAGCTTTTTCCGGGATTCACGGATTTCACGGCTTTTACCGGAAGCGATTAAAGCATCACTCACTTCTGAAAATGCTTTCAGCACCACTTTCTGATAAGCATAAACCTCTTGCTCCTTCACTGCCCGGGCTGCCCGGAGTTTGGCCCGGTTTTTTCCCATATTAAAAACCGGCTCCAATAATTCTCCCCCTAAGAAAAAATAAGGTGATTTGAGAAAATCACTCAACGCACTGCTTTCCAATCCATAATGCCCGGTAAGGGTAATTTTAGGAAACATACTCGTAAAAGCAATTCCCACTTTAGCATGCGCCTGACGTAGCCGGAATTCTGCCTGACGGATATCCGGACGTCTTTTGAGCAAATCCGAAGGTAAACCTACCGGTAAAGTTGCAGGCAATTGTTGCTGTTTCAAACTTTTCCCCCTTTGTACCGACCCCGGATATTGACCAGCCAATAAGGCAATTTCGTTTTCTTTCATCCGTATTCTCTTTTCCAATTCGGGAGTCAGAGTTTGAGTACGTGCCAGTTCCACTTGCGCCTGCTTCAATGAAGTTTCAGAGGTCAGACCTCCTTCAAACCGTAGTTTAGCCAACCGCACTCCTTCTTCACGCGCAGACAGTGTCTGACGGACTATAGCCAATTCCTGATCCAATGCAGCCAGTTCAAAATAGTTTTGTGCCACTTGTGCTATCAGGGATAATTGTAAAACTTTACGTCCCTCCGTCGTAGCCATATAATCAGCTATAGCAGCCTGACTCCCCCATCGTAATTTTCCCCACAAGTCCAGTTCCCAGTTCAAAAGTCCTTTCGCTTCAAAAGTATTATCCGGAGTTCTGTCATACTCCCTTTGTCCCGCAATTTTAGCATCTATTTGGGGAAATAACCCGGCCCGGCCTATCCGCTTCATTTCCATCATTTCCTTTACCCGGGCCACAGCTATCTGCATATCTTTATTATTTTCCAGAGTACGGCGGATTAACTGTTGCAATACCGTATCCTGATATAATTCCCACCATTTTATTTCACTAATATTGACAGAATCCTGTATCCCTTCTATTTTTTCCGGAAGATTCAGTTCCGGACGGACATATTCTCCGCCCAGCTTACAGGAACCTGCCAATAAACCCAACAGCAATATCCCTATCCCATATTTCACTTTCATAAATGCACTCTCCAATCTTTAAAATTATAAACCCTTACAACCTGATTTTATCTTCCCCCTGTTCTTTACCATTACAAAGAAAAAAGGTACCAATACAATACCAAGAGTAATGGCTGCAATCATACCGAAAAATACACCGGTACCTATGGAATGTCTGCTGGCAGCTCCAGGTCCGGATGCCAATACCAAAGGCAACATCCCCAATACAAACGCCAGAGAAGTCATCAAAATAGGCCTGAACCGCAATGCAGCAGCAGTCAAAGCCGCAGTTACAGCATCTACCCCCCTGTCTGTTTCCATTTTAGCAAATTCTACAATCAGAATTGCATTCTTAGCTGCCAATCCGATTAAAGTCACCAATCCAATCTGAAAATAAATATCGTTGTTCAATCCAAGAACGAAAATACCCAGATAGGCTCCTAAGGCAGCTACAGGCAAAGAAAGTAATACCGATATAGGTACCAACCAACTTTCATAAAGAGCCGCCAAAAACAAGAAAACAAATAATAACACCAATGCCAGTACCAGTCCTAACTGTCCTTCCGCCTGTTTTTCCTGAAAAGATAACCCGCTCCATTCCAATCCTACATTTACCGGTAAATGTTTCCGGGCAATTTTCTCCATTTCACGCATAGCCTCCCCGGAACTATACCCCGGTGCTGCATTCCCCCGGATTACAGCAGTCGTAAACATATTAAACCGTTTGATATTACCAGGTCCTGTTGTATATTCTGCATTCCCTATAGCCGTCAACGGCACCATATCCCCGCCGGAAGTACGCACAAAAAACATCCCGATATTCTCTTTCTGAGCCCGGTATGGTGCTTCAGCCTGGATGTACACTTTATAAACCCGGTTAAACATGTTGAAATCATTCACATATACCGACCCCGTATAAGCTTTCATCGTTGAAAATATATCAGACATAGGTATTCCCAGAAATTTCGCCTTATCCCGGTCAACATCAAAATACAACTGAGGGATTTCTGCCTGCAAAGAAGAAGACAATCCGGTAATTTTTTTACTTTCTCCGGCATATTTCATCAATGTATCTACGGCACTGACCAGATTCTCAAAAGTCGCACCGCCCCTGGCTTCCACCTGCAATTCAAATCCTCCGGAAGTTCCAAGCCCGGGAATGACCGGAGGATCAGACAAATATACTTTCGATTCCGGATAACTGTTCAGTTCTTTCCGGGTATCATCCATCACCTTAGCCACTCCCAATCCGCTTTTTTTGCGCTTTTCCCACGGTTTCAGAATAACCGTTAATTCTGCCCGCGCCTGATTTGTTCCCACCCGCGGACTGGTTCCGGTAACGTTCTGTACATAGTCCACTGCCGGATGTTCTTGCAACCACTTGACAGCCCGGTCCGTAACCAAACGGGTCCTCTCCAAGGTCGCCCCCTCCGGTAGTTCCAGTTCTACCTTAAAATATCCCTGGTCCTCTGCAGGAATAAAACTAACCGGCACCACTCGGTTTAAAATAAAAATAAATACCAATATCATCCCAAATCCTGCCAATACACGACGGCGATGCCGGATAGCTCTTTCAATAAATCTGACATACTTTTTGTTTCCACTTTCCAGCCAGCTATTGATTTTCCGGAATATAAAATTTTTATTTCCATGTGAAGGCCGCAATAAAATGGCACACATAGCCGGACTTAAAGTGAGAGCAACCACTGTAGATATCAGAACAGACACTACTATTGTTACTGCAAATTGCCGGTATAACAATCCGGTAATCCCCCCCAAAAAACTCACAGGCACAAAAACAGCAGCCAATACCAGTGAGGTGGCAATCAAAGCCCCTGTCAGATTACACATAGCCTTTTTTGTTGCTTCATGGGGAGATAACCCCTTTTTTTCCATATAACTCTCCACTGCTTCGACAACTACAATGGCATCGTCCACAACAATACCAATGGAAAGAATCAATCCCAACAAAGTCAGTAAATTCAATGAAAAGCCCATCACCAACATCACCCCGAAAGTTCCAACCAAAGAAATCGGAACCGCAACCAAAGGCACCAAAGCAGCCCTCCAGTTCTGAAGAGATAAAAATACCACCAGAATAACCAGCAACAACGCTTCTAACAAAGTTTTATATACCTCATGGATAGATTGAGAAATATACGAAGTAATATCAAAAGGAATCTCATACTCCAAACCTTCCGGAAAATTTTTACTGATTTCTTTCATGGCTTCCCGGACATGCCCGGCCACTTCAACGGCATTTGCTCCGGGAATAGTGTAAATGCCTAAAACGGCAGCATTCTTTCCATTCATACCACTTTCCGTCGAATAAGAAGAAGCTTCCAAAGATACTCTGGCTACATCGCGCAGCCGGATAATAGAACCATCCGGATTGGCCCGCACAACAATTTCTTCAAATTCATTCACGGTAGACAACCGCCCCTGAGCAATAATCGGAATCGTAATATCCAGACCTTCTATCGGCTGTTTACCCAACTCCCCGGCAGCTGATTCACGGTTCTGGTCTTTTAAAGCATCCTGCAAATCTTTTACTGTTAATCCGAAATTAGCCATCCGGTCGGGCATTACCCAAATGCACATACCGTAATAACGGCTACCGATATTGGACACCCTGCCCACTCCAGGAATACGTTTCAGTACATCCAACACATTTATAGTGGCAAAATTACTCAGGTAAATTTCATCAAAACGGGGATCATCAGAAGTCAGGGTCAAAGTCATTAACTGATTAGATGACTGTTTTTCAACAGAAATCCCGTTCTGTACAACCTCTGCCGGCAAACGGGATTCAGCCAGTTTTACCCTGTTTTGAATCTCAACAGCCGCCAAATCCGGATCCGTAGAAATATCAAAAGTTACACTAATCGACAATCCTCCCGAATTGGAACTACTGGATTCCATATAAAGCATACCCGGCGTCCCGTTGAGTTCTTGTTCAATAGGAGTTGCAACAGCTTGCGACACTGTGCTGGCACTAGCCCCCGGATAAGAAGCCGAAATCTTTACTACAGGCGGTGTTATTTGCGGATACTGGTCCACCGGTAACAAATAAAGCCCGATTCCTCCTACTATAACAATCAATATAGACAATACGGCTGAAAAAATCGGCCGGTCAATAAAAAAATCTACTTTCATAGTAAAATCCGTTTCACGTTCTCGCTATAGAGTATGTTATTTCTCTTTATTTTCCTCCACCATTTCCGGTTTTAGCAATACTCCCGGATTCAATTTATGATATCCTTCCGTGACGATCATTTCACCTTCACCCAAACCACGTTCCACCACTACAAAATTGCCAAATTCAGGACCTGTTTCAATCAATCTTTTTTCTGCAGTGCTGTCCCTGCGCATCACATACACATGGGCACCTCCTTTTTCTATAGCGATAGCTTTTGCCGGAACCACCACAGCATTCTCCCGGACATCCAGCAATAACTTTACTTTCGTAAATTGTCCGGGCAAAAGTTTCCTCCCGGGATTAGGTAATGCAGCCCTCACGCCGAACGTACCGGTTTTCGGGTCCACCTGCGGTTCTGCAAAATCCACCAATCCCTTTTCCGGATATACCGAATTATCGGCCAAAGTAACCGTCACAGAAGGTTGCCACGAACGGGAAGTGTCTTGTTCTCCCAACGTCACATTTCTTTGTTGACTCCGCAAGTAATCCAGTGCCGTTAAATTAAAATCCACCAATACGGTATCACTGGCCACCACTGTTGCCAGCAAGGATTTTGCACCAGGCCCCACCAAAGTCCCGATGTCCGCATAACGCTCACTGATATATCCCGAAACAGGAGAACGGACAGTCGTATACCCCAGCTCCAGTTGTGCCTGAGCCAAATCGGCTTTACTCATTGCAACATTAGCTTTTGCACTTTCATACGCCGCTATCGCATTATCCAAGTCCAACTGGCTGGCAGCATTCTGTTCATAAAGAGGACGCAAACGCTTTACATCACGTCCTGTCTTCAACTCCAGTGCCTCATCTTTTTTCAACTGAGCCGCCGCTTTGTCTACTCTGGCTTTATACAACGCCGGATTTATCACAAACAAAGGTTGATTACGGTTCACGTGCTTCCCCTCTTCGAAAAGCATTTTTTCCAAATAACCTTCTACCCGGGCACGGATTTCCACAAATTGCAAAGCACGAATCCGACCTACATATTCACCAAATATCTCCACATTTTGTAAACCAACTTTCCCGACAACCACCGGAATACCTTCCTGAACATGCTCCCGTTTACATCCCGTTAATCCTAATACAATTCCAACGAATAGAAAAAATCCTGTTTTCTGATATTTCATCTTTCTGATTTTTATTTTTCAATAAGATATAGAAAAACACATGCCAATACAGGAAAATATTCATCCCGTCTATCCATACATACCTCTTTCCCTCATGTTTTTTCTTTTTTATTAGTCTTTTTTACTCTTTTTATTCTATTTCTTTCATTTCTTCTTCTTTTAGTTTGTAGAAAAAATCCACAAGCCACTGATGATTTCCACAATTCTACCATTAAAAATATGTACGCTTGACTGACATGTCCTTTTTACGTTCGTTTATTTCTATAAGTTATCACCCGGAACATCTGCCAAACCAACAAAACGATGTAGAATCTTCGTAAAGAATTATTTGAACAAATCAGAATTTTGACTATGTTTGTTCAAAAGAAAAATAGTCATACCTATGAAAAAGTTTGTTGTCATTTGGGTCGCAGGTATTTTCTCCGCTTTCTCCGTCAACGCACAATTGAACAAACTGATGTCCAAGTATCACGAAAAAAACGGAATAACGATTACACAATTAGACCAAAGCCTTTACGGACTTTATCAACGGGAACGTCTCAGCCCCGAAAGCCTGGAAATGCTTCAATCTTTGAAAGAGGTAAACTTACTGGAGCTGGACCGGCATAATTGTTCGCCGGATTTATGCGATAAAATCGTTACTCAGTTCCGGAATATCCTGAGCAATCCGGATAAATACCGGTTGGTAAAAAGCCAGCAAAACGGAGCCGCCAAGCAATTGATTTATACGCAAGGTAAAAACGGGAAAACAACCGATTTGGTGGTCTGGAATCAGACACCTGAACAAATCGACCTGATTGAATTAAGAGGGGACATCCGGTTGGACCGGATTGCCTTATTGCCCGAAACCCTGAATCTGCCCGGTCTGGATGCACTGGCTTCTTTAGCATCCGGCACTTCTGCCGGCAAGCACCTGCTCACGGAAAAAAAATTGCGTTCTGCCAAAGAAAATATAGAAAATCCCGGGGACGGATTTTTTAATCTTTTTGAACACCTTGATGAGCTGATGGGAATGTTTGGTGATTTCCATTTCCCCGACATGACCTTTCCGGAAGGCTTCGGAGAAAATGGAAACAGTAGGAGCAGCTCGGTTCAGATTATCGAAGAAAACGGCAAAACAAAACTGAAAATCGATGCCCAAAATACCAATATAATCTACATCATCGACGGACAGGAAATGTCCGGAGACAGTATACAAATGCCCGAAACAATATTAGACGCCCAACTGATTCCTTCCCGGAACGACATGAAAAAAACTTATCTGTTCATCACTTCCCGGGAGAAAATAGGTGATTTCATCAGCTTAAAAAACGGCGAACTAACTTTCCGGTACAATCATCAGGAATATAAATACAATTTAGATAAACTCAACACACCGGTTTTAGTCATCGACGGACGTATATCCGCTATTTTCGATATCGATCCGGTGGATATCCTGCAAATCCGACCGGTCAGCCAGCTTGAAAAAGAAACCGGTTATTATCCCAATGCCGAAGTCATTATCCATACCCGGCATCAGTTTTAAATCATTATATATTATTTCACCATAATCAAATTTATTTAGTCGAAAACTTATAAAGTCTGACAATCTATAATTAATTCTTTTTCAATATATTAATTAAAAAAGATTATTTTTTTTCAAAAAATCTTTCATCCGATTCACTCTTTTTCGGAATCTCATTGTATAAATAAATGAATATTGAACATGAAGAATGACTACAAAGAGAGAAGAAAAAGAAATCATCCGCTTAATACGGTTAGATTTGTTGGGCTTGCTTTCTCAACAAGAAAAAAACAAGCTGCAAAAATGGCAGGAGCAATCAGCAACAAACGAAAAACTACTCCGGAAAATACGGAAAGAGCAACAGCTTCTCTGTGAGATGCCCCGCTTTTTAAGAAAAAATAGCGAAGAAGCCTGGGAAAAGTTCAGAAAACAAATAGTCATAGTCCCGAAACAGCAACAAAGACATAAAAAATTCCGGCAATGGTTGAAATATGCAGCCGTTGTTTTCCCCTTATTTCTATGCTTTACTGTATGGATGATAACAAAACAAAACACCATTTTACCAAAGCAAAACAAATTACCGGCCACTCCCATGCTGATGCTTCAAAATGGTCAGAAATTCGATTTAAGAAAAACAGCGCACTCTGTCATTCAGCCCGAATCACATTTAGAAATTCTAAATACAGACGGACAATTAATTTATGATACGACTGCCATTCACGAAACCACAATGGAAAATGCAATCCATATTCCCCGGGGATGTGAATACCGATTATTATTATCCGACGGAAGTTCAATCTGGCTAAACGCCGATAGTTATCTGAAATACCCTGTTGTTTTTAATGGCAATGAACGGAGAGTATATTTAAACGGGGAGGCTTGTTTTCAAATAAAAGCTGATTCTACACGTCCTTTTTATGTGGAAACCCAAGATCTTACCGTGAAAGTGTATGGTACGGTTTTCAATCTGAATACCCATTACCTCCAAGGCACACGCACTGTATTGGCCGAAGGTTCCATCGCCATCCTAAGGGAAAAAGGCGAGACTTTGTATATGCAACCGGGCGAACGAGCCGACTTTTACCGGGAAACCAATTCCTTTAAAATCGAAAAAGTAAACGCCCTGTCCTATATTGCCTGGCGGGATGGCTTTTTCATATTCGACGACGAATCATTGGAAGAAATTCTCCACACCCTGGCACTCTGGTATGACAAAGAGGTGTTTTATCTGAACGATAAACGCCGGCAACTGCATTTCACCTGCCACTTGAAACGATATGAACGGATAGAAACGATTTTATCCGCCATCAGTGAAGTAACCGGAGTGATATTTAAATGCAACGAAAAGACCATTCTGATACAATAAATTGATAATCACTAATACGAAAACCTATGAAAAAAAGAAGATTCAACTTGCCTTATGCTCGGGGACTCGTTCAATACCATCTGCTGAAAATAAAGATGGTTTTTGGATTAGTATGTGCACTTGCCTTCTCGGTGTCGGCAAGCACATTTGCTCAAAATGAACGGGTAACGTTCCATCTTACTGATGTTTCTATCAAACATGTCTTAAATGAAATTCAAAAGCAAACTCAGCTGAGTTTCATTTACAATACAGAACAATTGGGACATATTTCAGTAGAAGCCCGGAACGAAGAAGTGGCCAGTCTGCTGGATCGGATTTTCGCCAACACCGGATTGACCTGGAAAATGCAGGACGCCATAATACTGATTAGTCAGTCCTCCCCCTGTGCGAAACCACAATCTCAAAATGAAGAATTTATTCAGTTCTCCGGAATTGTGACGGATGCGAGCAATACACCGCTACCAGGTGTTACGGTAAAAGTACAAGGCTCTATGTTCGGAACAACAACCGATGCCAACGGAAAATTCCGGCTAAATTATCCCAAATCGGGCAGCAGCAACTTGGTATTGGAATTCTCTTTCATCGGTATGCGGACAGAAAAGGTAAAATATGCCGGACAAAAAGAAATTAAAATTACGCTTTATGAAGATGAAGTAGAATTGGAAGAAGCAATCGTAACAGGTTACCAGGTATTAGACAAACGCACACTCACCAGTTCCATCACTTCGGTAAAAGCAGAAGATATTATGATTCCCGGTGTAATGAGCATCGACCAGATGCTGGAAGGCCGTATTCCGGATATGGCTTTTATGCTGAACTCGGGAGAAGTAGGAGCGACTCCACGTCTCCGTGTGCGGGGGACCTCGACATTGCTGGGTAACCGGGAACCGCTTTGGGTGCTCGACGGTATTGTGATGACAGATCCCGTGGATGTTGATCCTGAAGACCTGAATAATCCCGACTACCTCAATATCATCGGAAATGCCATTGCCGGCATCAATCCTCAGGATATCGAACGCATCGATGTTTTGAAAGACGCTTCGGCTACAGCCTTGTACGGGACCCGGGCTGCCAACGGAGTAATTGTAGTGACGACAAAAAAAGGTCGTATCGGAAAACCGGTATTATCATACAACCATTCTTCCAAATTCACCCGCCGTCCCCGGTATACGGACCGTAACATCAATCTGATGAATTCACAGGAACGGGTAGAATTCGGGAAAGCATTGACTGAACAGCATTATATTTTTCCAGCTCAAATGCCGCTGGTCGGTTACGAAGGAGCACTTTATCGCCTGCAAACCGGACAAATCGATTACAACACATTTCTCAGCGAAGTAACTTGGTACGAACAAGTCAACACCGACTGGTTCGATTTACTGACCCGGGACACTTACTCCCACAACCACAGTTTAAATATCAACGGAGGTTCGGACATTATCCGTTATTATGCTTCTTTAGGTTATGACCGGGATAACGGTGTGTCCAATACGACCTATACCGAACGCTACACGGTTACGGCAAATATGAACATCAAAATGACTTCGAAACTGAATGTGGGAGTAAAACTGAACGGAAATGTACAAAAAAAGAATCATCTGGCATCGAATATCGACGCTATGGACTATGCCTATAATACAACTCGTGCACTTCCTGCTTTCAATGAAGACGGTTCGCTATATTATTACGAACGCTACAAAGGTGGTTACTCCGGCGGTATCGGCAACAAATACTTACGATATAATATACTGAATGAAATCGACAACAGTTCGAACAGCTACGAGGGCAAAGGAATACAAGTAGATCTAAACCTGAAATATGACATCCTGCCTACCTGGGATGTCACGGGAATAGCTTCCTATTCGGTAAGCAGCACCCTGCAAGAAAAATGGTGGGGAGACAAAACGGCTTATATCGCCTCTCTGAAAAACGGAGAATACGAAGACGTCCCCATGCCCGATGAAAAGGGGAAATGTATTCTTCCCTATGGTGGAATCATCCAAACCACCAACAGCGATACCGAAACCCTGACAGCACGTCTCCAATCTAACTACCGCAAATTATTCGGCGGAGACCAACAACACCTGATCACAGCCACCTTAGGTTATGAGGTCAATATAGCACGTTCGAAAAGTATGAATAACGAAAGCCGGGGATATGTCAAAGAGCGCGGAATGCAGTTTACGGACATGTCATCACTGGAATTGGAAGACTTTCCTTATTACAAAGAATGGTTACAAAAAAATCACCTGAGTTTCAACCGGGGGCTGACCAATTCTTTGAGTTTTTACCTGGCTGTTACCTATAGCTATCGGGACTATTTTACGCTGAACATCAACGGCCGTACCGACGCCTCAAACAAATTCGGCAGCCGGAGCAACGAACGTTTTCTGCCTATCTGGTCGGCTTCGGGAATGTGGAATGCCCGCGAAACGCTATTGAAGGACGCTTCCTGGCTTTCGGAAGCCCGAATGCGTTTTTCCTACGGAAAACAGGGAAATATGCTGGACGGACAAACCCCGAACTTACTGATTAATCAACAGCCGATAAACAGTTATTATAATGAAAATATATCGAATGTCGCCCAATTTCCGAACCCCAACCTGAAATGGGAAGAAACCCAACAGATCAATGCAGGATTCGACATCGGCTTTTTCAACGGACGCCTGAATATAATCGGCGATTTCTATTGGAAAAAAACCGACAACCTTTTCAGTTGGGTGAATGTAGCTAAAACAAACGGTATCAACTCGTACGTCATGAACAACGGCGATCTGAAAAATGTCGGTTACTCACTCTCCCTGCAAACCACTCCAGTAAAAATCGGTGATTTCAGCTGGCGTCTTTCCACCAGCTACTCGACCAATAAAAACACGGCCCAGACCGATGCCGTAGAAAACTACGAATTATCCCACTATCTGTCCGGAACGGCTACTGTAAGCGGCGAAGCCGTAGGTACTTTTTATTCCTATAAATTTTTGGGTCTGAATGACGAAAACGGTGTTCCGGTTTTCGACGATTACACCGACCGCCGGCATCTGCTCGAGGATAAACGCTTAGAAGATGTGGTACGTCTGGTAATGGATAAAAGCGGAACCCGCGAACCGATTATGAACGGAAATGTATTCAATACCTTCACTTGGAAAGGCATTACCCTATCTTTCAATCTGGCTTACAGCTTAGGATCGAAAGTTCGTTTATTCGCCCTTTACGAACCGATTATCAGCGGAGTGAGTGCCGAAAACAATGTTCGTAAAGAATTCATCAATCGCTGGCAAGTGCCCGGCGATGAAAAACAAACCGTTATTCCGGCTATTCTCAGCCGCACAGACGACAATTATGATAACTACAATAGCCATTGGTCAAAAGAAAACGGCAACAAAACAAAAGTATTCGCCAAAAGTCTTTGGAATATGTACGATAATTCGGACATTCGGGTAGTGAGCGGCAATTATTTGAAAATGCAATCATTGACGTTACGCTATTCCTTACAGAAAAATGTACTGAAAAAAACACCGTTTTCTTCTGCTTCCATTAGCTTCAATACCCAGAATTTGTTTACAATTTCTACAAAGGCACTAAAAGGCCAGGATCCCTCACAAGCCGGGTTCTCCAAACCCAATCTTTCGATCCGTCCCGCCTATACCCTCGGTATCAATGTTTCATTTTGATAAATCGATATGAATATGAAAAAAATAATATATGGTCTTATCACACTCCTCCTCTCCGGATGCAGCGATTTTCTGAAAGAATATTCGCAAACCCAAACAGTGGCGAAAGAAGTCTCACACTTCGACGAAGTGTTACTGGGAGACGGTTATATTCCGGCTTCTGCCTGTGAATACATTTCGACCAATTATGCCGGTTGGCTGAATACCCTGGACGACGACATCACAACGGTTCCCAACGGCACAGCAGGTAAGAAATGGGCCGGCATGATGCAACCGTTATTCGGTTATTATGCCTGGCAATTGGAAGTAGGACGTAATCCTGAAGGGAATACCTTACGCGATGACAGCCAAACCTGGCTTGAATTCTATCGCCGTATCAATGTTGTAAACATCATTCTGAAAGAAATCGACGATATTTCCGTTGACTCACCAGCCGAAGAAAAAGACCGCATCCGTGTAAAAGGCGAATGCCATTTCATCCGGGGACAATTGTTTTTCACACTGATCAATCTTTATGCTAAAGCCTACAACGAGGCAACAAGCACAACCGATCCGGGCGTTCCCTTAAAACTCACGGAATATGTAGAACACGATAAAGACAAAGACATCCAATTCGAACGCACCCCGGTGGCTCAGGTATACAACCAAATCGTCAAAGATTTACAAAGTGCTGTGACTTTTCTGACCGAAAGTCCCCAATCACGCCCCTTACACCGCGCCTCACGCCAAGCAGCTTTACTGTTGCTCAGCCGGGTATATCTCTATATGCAGGATTGGGAAAATGCCCGCCAAACGGCCGAGGAGTTACTGACCGAACAAGCAACACTTTCACAGATAAACACCCAAGCCTCAGCTTTCCTGACCGAAGAAAATCCGGAAGTGCTTTTCTCCCAGGGGTCTTTAAATGTACAAAACAGTATACAAGGCGAGCAGGGTGATTTCGCCGTATCACCGGAACTGGTGGAGTTATTCGACACTACCGACTACCGCCGAAACTTTTTTGTCCCCCACTTCACCACCGGAGCACTCGGTCTGAGCGCAAAATACAAAACAGGCATTGAATTCGTTTCCCACATATCCGATATTTTCACCCTACGAATAGCCGAAGCCTACCTGAATATGGCCGAAGCCTGCGCCATGCTGGATGCCACAGAAGAAGCCAACCGCTACCTGCAACGGTTACGTGAAAACCGGATAGAAAACTATCGCCACACAGCATACAGCGGAGAACAATTGATAGACGAAATCCGGCTGGAACGTCGCCGGGAATTATGTTTTGAAGGCCACCGCTGGTTCGACTTGCGACGTTATGCCGTTTGTAAAACTTATCCCTACAGTAAGCCAATACGACATCAATTCAATGTATACGAATCCAGGAATTATCATTGGGAACGTACCGATACCTATGTGCTGAAAGAAAATGATCCGGCTTATACATTCCAGATTCCACAATCCGTTTTGGAATATGATAAAGTTCCCATGCCTGCCAACCCAAGAGAAAAACGCCAACCGGTAGGAGAGGACGACGAATAATATGCTGAACAAAAAAGAAAAATGATAAACATATGAAACGAATAAGTTTATATCTGTTACTGGCCTGCATAGCTATCGCCTGTCAGAAAGAAGACGAATTGACCAATCGTATCGATCACCGGAATCTGTATGCGATCACCGACGACGCAACAGATTCTATCCAGCACAAACGTTTTGAATTATATACAACCTACGGAGTGCCTGTGTATTTCAACGATACGATAGAAAAAATATTTATCAAAGTAGACATCTCCGGCGATTCGGTTTTTCGCTACGAAACACTGGATCTGAACTGGGCTTTCAACACCACCAATCAGGGAACAGTGACTTATAAAACGACACCACTAACCACCCCCGACCTGCAAATGAAAGCCCTACGTTTCACGGAAATATTTCTGAAGAATACGCAAGCGGCTCTCTATCCGCATGCAATATGGCTGACAAAAGACTGCCATCAGATCAGTTCTTCGCAATTGACTACCATCTCTTTTCTGAGTCGCTACCGGAATTTAATATTTTCTAATTTCGAATCCCTGAAAGAAGAAGAAATGGAATCGACATCACTCACATACCGGAACCAACTGGTGGAAACGAAACTCGGAAATTACGAAGAAGAACTGAAGCTATTCCATGCCGTAGTAGACGAAAAGTCATACAACCAAAATTGGAGCACTTTTTATCCGGATGAAGAAATTCCGACCTGGATGGGACCTAGAAAACCTTGGACAGCAAGAGCTTTAGCAGAAGAATACAATGAGGATCCAGGTGCCAGCAGTCTTATGGGTACCTTTAGAAACGAAATGACAAAATACGGCAAATGGACAGACGAGCAGGTAGACGAATATATCCTATACAGCAGGGAACTGGTAGGCCGGCAAGGCTTCGTTTATTTCGATAAAAACTATGGAATATACTATACCCCCAGGAATAAACAAGAAGACCTGGAACTTTATTTGCGGGAAATGATGAAATATCCCCGGAAAGAATTTTTATCCCGCTGGAACCATTGCCCGCTGGTGATCAAAAAGTATGAAATTTTATATGCTATTATCCGGGATGAACTGGGAGTCGAACTATAATGAAACTGAATATGAAAAAGATCAACTATTTATACATTCTTCTTTTGACCATGGTATCTGTAGCAGCCTGTCAGGACGAAGAAACCGGTATACCTCCCAAACCCCAGGGAATCACTTACGGCAGTGTTACAGATAAAGCCGGCAACACATACAAAACCCTCACTATCGGCAATCAGACATGGCTGGCGGAAAACTATCGTTATGCCCTTCCCAACGGCAGTCTGGACGGTTGTGTCACTTACGGAGAATCCTACGGCAGTGACCGTGAAATCCTGAACGGTACCAATCAAAATGCCTATCAGAATTTTTGCAGGAGTCATTCAGGACAGCGTTTTTTGCTTTATCTGAGCGAAGCACTATTCAATGCCGGAGAAGAAGGCAAAATCCCTGCCGGAACAGGCACAGGGCAATCCATTTGGCTTTCCCAACAGGTAAGTAATTACAATATTCCTCAATTGATTACAATGAGTGGTACGCTATTGACTCCTGTTGAGGAGGTATTGATGACGATCTGGAATGATGCCATCGATTATCACTTTAATGTAGATAAAGACTACCTGTCCCGTTTCGGCTATCTCTATTCGTACGAAGGGGCTCTACGGGCAGTACAGGAAGGTGCTCCCGACGGCTTTCACCTCCCCACCGATGCCGAATGGATGGTCTTGGAACGAAAACTGGGAATGAATCCTGCCGAATTGGAAGGCCTGGAAAATTGGCGGGGTGAATATGCCGGAGAATTGTTAAAAGCCGGAGAGCAAGGAATCGGTTTTGACGCTTTATACGGCGGAGCAGCAGTGTATGCCTTGTCAACTGCTTATAATTCGCGTTATGCCAACCGGAACAAAGGTGCTTATTTTTGGTGTAGCGATCGGGTGTTTGTTTCGGACAGTCTTTCCAATGGTATTGTGCGGCATATTTCCCTCTATGAAACGGGAATCCGCCGGACAACCAGTCGCCTGATCAGTTCACCGACAGTTGTCCGCCCTTCTTATAATGTACGACTAGTAAAAACAATCACTAAAAAAGAAGAAAAATGAAATTGATTATTTCTCTATTATTATGCTGGCTGACTTTAAACGTAAATGCCCGTGAAAAAACCTCTCAACCAATTCGTTGGTGCACGACTTTGGAAGAAGCTTTACAACAAGCGGCTAACAAACAACAGCCCATCTTTTTTAATTGTTATGCAAGTTGGGCAGGAGCTTCCCAATTGATGGATTCTCTGGTGTTACCCGAGCCCCAGCTGGCTGATTTTATAAACAAACATTTCGTACCTCTGCGTGTAGACATGGTACATACACCGGAAGGCCGGGAATTGGCCAAGCGGTATAATATCCACTTTTATGCTCACTTCCTGATTTTGGACGCCACGGGGGCGATCCAGCACCGAATCGTAGGAGGATCCCAAGCTCCCGAATTTCTGGCCAAACTAAAACAAGGGCTGAATCCGAAGACTTCACTTGTGGGCATGACCCGCCGTTATGAAAAAGGCGATCGTTCTCCCCGCTTTTTGCTCAAGTATGCCGCAACCCTGCATAACGCCGATGAAACAGATAAATATAAGGAAGTAAGCGATTATTACATACAACATGTTGATTCGTCGGAAATGTTCAAGCCGGAAAGCTGGGACATTCTTTGTAAACGAAGCAAGTCATGGGGTAGCCCGGAATTCGACTTTATCTACCGGAACCGGGACAAACTGACCAAACGAAATGGAGACAAAGTATCAAAGTTCATTGTACAGCGTGCTTTTCAAGCAATGGCTTCCTACTTGCTATTAGAAAAAAACTACAACGGCCCGATTATCGCTGAAGTCGAAAAGAAACTGGAAGCACTGAACAGCGAATCTTCCAATTGTAGGCAAATGCTGAATTTATGCCGTATTCTGCATTTACGGGAACAGAAAAATTACTCGGATATGATGGAGCTTTGGACCCAAACCGTACCAGGGCTACCGAGCGCAAACACCCGTTGTTATCTGGACGTGACCTTGGGCCAACTCTACGACTTGGAGGAAGCAGATAAAGAAAAGGTAGCTGCTTATCTTACTTCCCAAATGGCAGGAATGCCCGAAGGGACACGGCTTTCCCAATACCGTGATGCTTTGAACAATGTAACATCGTATCAAGGAATTCTTTTTGAACACAGCAGTTTGCAACAAGCACTTGAAAAAGCCCGCCGGGAAAAGAAAAACGTTTTTGTAGATTGCTATACCAGTTGGTGCGGACCATGTAAAATGATGAGCCGACAAGTATTCCCAGCCAAACAGGCCGGTGATTATTTCAATCCGCGTTTCGTCAATCTGAAAATCGATATGGAGAAAAACGAAGGGAAACAGTTGGCCAAACAATGGGAAATCAAAGCTTTTCCTACTTACGTGATCCTGAATCCGGAAGGAAAAATAATTTACACCACCCGCGGCTATCTTTCGGTTGAAGAATTGATCAAACAAATCCAGGAAGGTGTGAAAGGCTGTAACCAAACAACACATACTGTAAATTCTTAAAATATGAAGACATATTTACATCCATTATACAAAACCACAGCAGCGATAATGCTATTACTATCGGCATTCCTGGCCGGATGTCATGACAATGCAGTAGACGATAGTTTAGTATTTTCTAATGACGATCTCCTCCTGAAAGCAGCAGGCGATACGGCAGTTATCGATGTCACTGCCGGTTCCCACTGGAATGCCGAAAGTATGGCAGACTGGTGTACGATAGAAAAAGGCCAGGGCGTCAACGAAGGTAAATTAATCATCTGTGTTGCCCCTTCCGACGATATTTACGAACGGGGGACTGCTGTAAAAGTAACCTGTGGCGACAATATCGTCCGTCTATCCGTTCGTCAAAACGGAATGGTTTTCGAAGTTGAAGAAGACAAAAAGAATCTGGATTTCAATCGTAAACCCAGCACAGAAGTCCTGAAAATTCGTACCAATATGGCCTGGAAAGTAGAAATCGCCGACAAGTCGGGATGGCTACAAGTGAGCGACACCATCGGAACCGGAAATGCCGACTTGATATTCAACAGCTCCGACAACAGCCAGGCATACGAACGTACATCCGTGGTCCGCATCCACTATGGTATCCGATCAGTGAAATTAACCGCCACACAGGAAGGAGGAATTCGCCAGGACGGACATATCAAAGCCCATCTCTCAAACCGCCCGTTGGACAAAGCCCTCAACCTTGTCTTCCTGGGCGACGGTTTTATCGCCGAAGACCTGATAACGGAAACGGGAGCTTTCGAGCAAGCGGTCGAAGAAGCCTGCGAAGCACTTTTCGAAATCGAACCTTACAAAACTTATAAAGACTACTTCAACATCTACTCCATTGCCAGTGAATCGAAACAACGGGAAATACCTTCCGTTGCTCCGACAACATCCTCCGCAACTACCCCCTTCTACACTTATTTTACGGAAATGAATACCTTCCAAACGAAATTATCCTATAGCAAGCCCTCAATAGAAGCTTATTGTTCCAAAATACTGGGCATGACGACGGATATCCTCGAACGGAATACAGTAGTTGTTGTTCTGGTAAATGACGAACGCTACGGCGGACAAACCTATTTCTTACCCAACGGGTTAACCATCAGCCTTGTTCCGTTGAACCGTGACACCCAACTCCCCGGCGGATTTACCAACTTGTTCCTGCACGAAGTGGGTGGTCATGCCATAGGCCATCTGGCCGACGAATGGTCGGAATCCGATCGGCTATTTACGGCCCAAGCCCAAAGTTATCTGACTGAAAAACGAAAAGCCCTGTTCTCCGGCGACCAACCGGCACGTACCGGATTTTACGGAAATATCGCATCTCACCGACTGCTGTATACGAGTTTCTTATGGCAACATTACTACAGCTATGTTTTTAAAGGTCACAATGACTATATCGAGCGACTGCAAATATACCATGGAGGCTTAGGCTACACCAGCGACCAGGATGCCAAATTGAATATTTGTCATTCGACAGAAAAAAACTGTATGATCGATCATCTGCCTTGGTTCAATGACATCTGCCGGTACCTCATCGCCTACCGGATCAATGTCATTGCAGGCGAAACTGAAGATTCAAGTTCTAATCTATGGACAGACAGCAAGTTCCCTGTTCTCTTCTTTGAAAAAGACAAACCAACCACGCCGCCTACCCTATCTGTCTCAACAGACCGACCCCATCTGCCGGAACCGATTTGGGAGACATACGAATAAAGTATAACTATCCGGCTAAATATTATAGTTAACCATCTTATTCCGTCCTTTTACCGATTCTTGATAAAATCGGTAAAGGATCGGAATAAAATTATTTGAAAAGTAACAGACAATTTATAATTTTGTAACACAAGTCCATATTACCGAGAAATACCGCCCGATGTCAGTGCCTTTTATTCCAATAACCGAAGAGAAAGATTTTTTACTCCGTCTGAATACTAAATCAGAAGAAGCCTTTCATGAACTGTTCCGGCAGTTCTACAGTTATTTAGTAATTTTTGCCGAACGGAGGCTTGACAATCCCAAAGTAGCGGAAGACATCGTACAGGAAGTTTTTATCGAAATCTGGCAAAACCAAAAACAATACTATTCGCTTTCGGGCCTGAAAGCCTATCTTTATGAAGCAGTTTTCAATCGTTGCATTAATTATTGGAAACACCGGAGCGTTGAAAATAAATATCTTCAACAAATTTCATACGAAAAACAACAAACGGCTTTTTCTTCTTTTCAGGAAGAAGTGTACCGCGAACTTTATATGACCATCGGCAAATTACCGCCTCGTGCACAGGAAGTAATATTATTGTATGTGGATGGCAAAAGTAATGAAGAAATTGCCCGACATCTGGGCCTTTCGATCGAAACAATCAAAAGCCACAAAAAAAATGCTATCCGTTTTCTTAAAAACCACTTAGGTCATCTAAACCTGCTGATAATCATTTTATACATGAAAAGGACTGAACCGCATTGATTACGGAACAGCCCTTTCTTATGAAAACTAATTTCAATATCAAAAATCCAAGACTTTCACCCAGCCGAATTTATCAGCCTCATCTCCATATTGAATAGCCCGCAAACGGTTATACAACTTCGTACACCATTCTCCCGGAACATCCGGCTGACCAAATTTGATACTTCTATTGTTTTCGATATCATCAATTTGTCCGATGGGGCTGATTACTGCAGCAGTACCGCAAGCTCCGGCCTCTTCGAATGTTTCCAGTTCTTCTACCGGTATGTGACGACGTTCCACTTTCAAACCCATATCTTCCGCCAGAATCATCAGACTGGCATTGGTAATGGAAGGCAAAATCGTATGTGAGAACGGAGTGATATAGGTGTTGTCCTTAATACCGAAAAAGTTTGCCGGTCCGCATTCATCGATATATTTCTTTTCCTTTGAATCTAAGAATATCGCTGTAGAATACCCTTTCTGATGGGCAACTTCCCCCGACCGCATACCTGCAGCATAATTGCCACCTACTTTAATATGTCCTGTGCCGTTAGGAGCTGCCCGGTCATAGTGGCGTTCCAACATTACTTTCGTCGGTTTGAAACCTGCCTTGAAATACGGTCCAACCGGTGCCACAAATACCACAAACAGATATTCTTTAGCCGGAGCCACACCCATCTGGGCACCGACACCAATCAACAAAGGACGGATATACAAGCTGGCTCCCGATTCATAAGGTGGAACATATTCCTTATTTAATTCAATGGCTTTTACCACCGCTTCAGTAAACAATTCAACCGACGGAGCCTGCATCATGACATATTCAGCAGAGCTCAGCATACGCTTTGCATTCTCCTCACAACGGAAAAGACGGATTTTACCATCTTTACCCCGAAAAGCTTTCATACCTTCAAAAGCCTCCTGCCCATAATGCAAACAAGTAGAAGCCATATGGATACTCAGCATTTCAGAATCGCTCACCTCAGGAGCACTCCATTTACCATCTTTATAGCAACAACGAACATTATAATCAGTCTTTGAATATCCAAAAGACAACTGACTCCAATCTAAATTTTTCATAATCATTGGTTTTAGTTCCAGAATCAAAATATTATTTTACAATAGTCATTTCATCAATCAGATTTTTTGCACCCGCATATTTATCTACAATCCACAACATATAACGGGTATCCAAGTTGATACACCTCTGCAGATTCTCTTCAAAATCAATATCTCCCGACATAGCTTCTGAATTACCGTCAAAAGCAGTTCCTATCAGATGGCCTTCTGCATTGATAACACCGGAACCACTATTCCCTCCGGTAATATCATTATCTGTAATAAAATTAACATTCAGATTTCCCTCACCATAAGGAGCAAAGTCTTTCCGGGTATACAATTCTTTCAAACGTTCAGGCACTTCAAATTCTCCTCCTTTTGGCCCTTCTTTTGCAATCACACCGTTTAAAGTAGTATAATAGTCATAGAAAACAGCATCTCTGGGTTTATAACTGCCTACTTTTCCATAAGTCAGACGAATTGTGGAATTCGCATTCGGTGCCCATGCTTTTTCCGGCTGCATTTCCATCAAACCACGCACAAAAAGACGGTCTCCCTGACTGATTTTCTCCTGCATTTCACTGGCATAGGCAGACAATTGTACCCATAATTCGAAATAGGATTTCCCGGCACGATAAGCCAAATCCTTTTCCATTTTCTTGCAATCCGGATGTTCTATAAAATTGTTAAAAACAGCTTCATCCATAAAAACAGAATTCTTTCTCAAATCAGATGCAAACTTATTATAATCACCTTTATACTTCTTGTTGATAAAATCAATAATCTCCGGATGTAATTCAGGCGCAACATGCTCATTGTATATCCTAAATAACACAGCATACAATTCGGCATCTACCTCCGCATTAAAATCTTTATAAAAACCGGCGGCCATTTTCTTCAATGCTTCTTTTATATTTGCTTTTTCCTCTGCATTTTTCTCCTTGCTGCAAAGTTCAGAAATCATTCTGCCGGCACGATAAGCAAACACATGAGATTCCGGCCCTCTTAAAGCTTCATTCAGATAAGTCATAGCCATGGAATATTCCTTCATATCAGCATATCCCTTTTGTATCATCGGCAACACATTTCCGTAAACCTCTTTTCGTCCGGCATCTGCATTTACCCAATCCGTAAATTGTTGTTCAATGGCTTTTTTATTTTCCATCGTCTTCAACTGTTTCAATGCCTTATTCTGTTCAAAAGAATACTTCCAGTAATTTGCACAACTGGCATACTTAGAAGCATATTGAATCCGGGTTTTCGTATCCTTTTGCATTCCCTTACGCATCACTGCCAGCTTTTCCGTCCGTACTTTATAACGGATATCATTCACAACATCCATTGTATTTTCCAATCCATAACTGGTAGTAAAACGGTCTGTCGTACCCGGAAAACCCATAATCATGGCAAAATCTCCGTCTTTTACGCCTTTGGCAGATACCGGCAAATAATGTTTCGGCTTCAAAGGAACATTATCTTTCGAATATTCTGCAGGACTTCCGTCCGGAGCCGTATAAATACGGAACATTGAAAAATCAGCAGTATGACGCGGCCACATCCAATTGTCCGTATCCCCGCCGAATTTTCCCATGCTCTGAGGAGGAGCTCCTACCAAACGAACATCTTTGTAAATCGTATATAAAAACAAAAAGAATTGATTTCCTTCAAACATGGACTGCACCTGGCCGCTAAGTTGATTCCCGTCAGTAGCTTCCTTTACAAGGATTTTAGATATACTATCAATAGCCATTCTCCGGTCCACACTGCTCATGTTATCATTCAAAACAGCATTTACCCGTTCTGTCACATCTTCCATACGTTCCAGAATAGAAGCGGTAATCCCCGGATTGGCCAGTTCGTCTTCCATTTTATATGCCCAAAAACCATTTTGCAAATAATTATGCTCCACAGTCGAATGAGATTGTATTGCATTAAAACCACAGTGATGATTAGTCAGCAAAAGCCCCTGAGGCGATATCAACTCTCCGGAACAAAAATGGCGGAAAGGCTGTCCGGCATTTCCCAAACCAACAATGGCATCCTTTATCCCCGGTTTGTTCACATCATAAATATCTTCGGCTGTCAGTTTAAAACCCATCTGCTGCATCTTTCCTATGTTCTGTTCCTTCAGTTTAGACAACAACCACATACCCTCATCCGCTCTGGCAACAAACACTGCCAACAGAGCCATTGTAATAATTAATAATCTCTTCATTTGCGTAATATTCGTATTTGTTTTAAATTAATTTTTCCACGCCCTTCTAACTTAAATATTTCAACCAAAAAGGCATTTTCTTTAAATTATTATAAGTTTCAGACTAAGATAACTGCAAATATATAATTAAATCTGTTCTTTATCAGATTTTCACTATATTTTAACAAGAACAGAAATTTTTCTGTATAAAAACAAGAAAACTTCCAAAAATAAACTCCCGATTGAGTGAAGAACGAAACACTGCGGAATTGTAAATAATTTAAAATACCAACCTGAAAAATACAGAGTATAAAATTGTAAAACCAAATATGGCGAAAAGCTATATCTTTGCAAAATAATAATCGGCAAATTATGAACCATAAAAAAATAAATATCAGGGAAACTTCCCTGCAAGACATAACAGATTTTCTAACCGGTCACGGTGAAAAAGCTTTTCGCGCAAAACAAATCTGGCAATGGCTCTGGCAAAGGGGAGTAAGTGATTTTAATGAAATGAGCAACTTATCAAAAGAAACCCGCGAACTACTGGAAAACACATACTATTTTGATAAACTCATCCCCTGCCAGACACAAACAGCATCGGACGGCACCGTCAAAACAAGCTGGAAACTTTATGATAATTCCATTATTGAAAGTGTCCTGATTCCCGGCAACCAAAAATTCACTGTATGCGTCTCTTCACAAGTTGGATGCAAACTGGGATGCAAATTCTGTGCAACCGGAACACTCGGCTTTAAACGTAACCTTACTGCCGGTGAAATATTCGAACAAGTCATCCTGGCCAAAAAAGCTGCAAATAGCCAGGGCATGATATTATCCAACATTGTATTTATGGGCATGGGCGAACCACTTTTAAATTATGACCATGTATTAAGAGCCATAGAACGCCTGACGGCTGCCGACGGATTAGGAATGTCTCCCTACCGGATTACCGTTTCTACTGCAGGTATTCCGGGAAAAATCAGACAATTGGCCGATGAGGGAATCCGCTTTAATCTGGCTGTCTCTTTACATTCGGCAAAAGAAATTACCCGGAATTCACTAATGCCGGTAAACAAAACTTATTCTTTGAAAGATATTGCTGAAAGCCTTAAATATTTCGTAGAAAAAACAGGAACACGACCCACTTTCGAATATCTTTTGTTAAAAGACATCAATGACCGGCTCGACGATGCCAAAGCTTTAGCCACTTATTGCCGCCAATTTCCGGTTAAAATCAATCTTATTGAATACAATGACGTAGGAGGGTCAGGTTTCAGCCACAGCCCCGATAAAAACAGGGACGAATTTGTCAAATTTTTAGAAAACTGCAATATGGTCGTCAATATCCGTCACAGCAAAGGGAAGGACATCGATGCCGCTTGCGGGCAACTCGCAGGAAAAATACAGAACCAAACGTCATAAAATAAGGGGAGATATACATCTTTACACTAAACCTATGATTATTTGTAAGGCCGGAGTAAACAGAACGAAAAAAGAAAAATGACAATTAATGTAAAGACATATATAAATACCTAAATAAATTTAGTCCTTACTTTGGAAATTATTTTATAAAGTTTCTTATCTTTGTAAGACTAAAAAGTGGTTATATGCTAACTGAAAACAAAACTTCATTACCTGGGCTTAAAGAAAAACGTTATCAACAAAAAAAGAATATCATCGGGGACCTCTACCGAATGGGAGAATTATCCAAACCGGAAATTTGCAGGCTCACCAATATGACCACCCCGACCATCAGCAAAATTATTGATGAATTAATTGAAGAAGGATGGGTTATTGACCAAGGCCAGGGAGCTTCTATCGGAGGAAAACGTCCTCATATCTTTTCTTTGAATCCGGATGCTGCCTATATCATGGGAGTAGACATAGGACGGGAACATCTGAAAATCGCTATTTTTAATTTACGGAAAGAAATCATCGGAAGCATACAAAATTTCCCCTCACTACTGGAAGCCCACCAGGACAATGATACGATTATCCGGGATTTAAAAATAAAAATAGAAAAAAGCCTGATTGATTTAAAAATTCCACGCTCAAAAATCAAAGTAGCCGGATTTTCCCTTCCGGGTTTATTGGACAGTGAAGGTAATTCTTTCACCTATCTGAATTTTGAAAATACAAATATCCGGAAGATCCTGGAAGACATGCTTCATATTCCCATTTTCATTGATAATGACTCAACCATCATGGCTATGGCAGAACACGCATTCGGTGCCGCACAAGGAGCTTCCCATGCACTATGCGTCAATATTAACGAATGTATCGGTCTCGGAATGATTTTAAATTCAAGGCCATACAACGGATTTAAAGGCATGGCAGGTGAATTCGGACACATACGGATTTCCGGCCCCGAAACGCTTTGTTATTGCGGGAAAGCCGGATGTCTGGAAACCATTGCCTCCGGCAGAGCTATTGTCAAAGCCGCTCTGACGGGCATTAAAGAAGGTAAAGCCACGGCCCTCAGCAATAATAAACTTACTTTTGCAGCCATTATTCAAGCTGCCAAACAAGACGACATTTTTGCTATAGAACTTTTACAAAAAGCCGGTGAAAAAATCGGAGAAGCGTTGGCCAGTCTCATTCATCTTTTCAATCCTGAATTGATTGTAATCGGAGGAGAAATTACCGGAGCAAATGAAATCATCAGTTCATCAGTACGGCAGGCTATTGATAAATATACCATTACACGACTGAAAAATCAATGTGAAATAAAAATCAGCACTTTGACTGACCATTCCTGCATCTTAGGAACCCTCAGCCTGGTTATGGAACATTTGTATTACGATATGGAAAGCAACTTTTCATTATACTAATCCGTCTGTTTCCAGTCTGAAAATATTCAGAAATCGTTTATTTTCAAATGAGTAATGACACAGACACGATAAAGATAAATATTTGATGAACATAAAAAAGATTTATCCCTGGATTATAGTCGGATTATTATGGGGTGTAGCCCTGTTAAATTATATGGACCGTCAAATGCTGTCAACAATGAAAGATGCTATGCAAATAGACATCACAGAATTACAGTCGGCGACAAATTTTGGACGGTTGATGGCTATATTCCTCTGGATTTACGGCTTTATGAGTCCTGTGGCCGGACTTATCGCCGACAGACTCAACCGCAAATGGCTGATTGTCGGTAGTTTATTTGTATGGTCCGCTGTTACTTTCAGCATGGGCTATGCCACTACATTCAATCAGATATATGGATTACGCGCCCTCATGGGGATTAGTGAAGCTTTATACATTCCGGCCGGACTTTCCCTGATTGCAGACTGGCATCAGGAGAAATCCCGCTCTTTAGCCACCGGTATACACATGACAGGCTTATATACCGGACAAGCCATCGGAGGATTCGGGGCAACCATTGCAGCATCCTCTTCCTGGCATACAACCTTCCATTGGTTTGGCATTATCGGAATTGCCTATGCCGCTATTCTGATTTTTTTTCTACACGAAAATAAAGAACATACTGCCATCCAAAAAATCCGGAAATCCCGGAATCCGGACGAACATACTCCGGTACTGAAAAGTCTGTCATTACTTTTCAGCAATATCGCTTTCTGGGTGATTCTGTTCTATTTTGCAGCTCCCAGCCTTCCGGGTTGGGCAACAAAAAACTGGCTCCCGACTCTTTTTTCGGAAAATCTGAATATGGATATGGCAGAGGCGGGTCCCCTATCCACCATTACCATCGCCATATCCTCATTTATCGGTGTTATTGCCGGAGGTATTCTTTCTGACAAATGGGTACAAAAAAATATACGCGGACGGGTATATACCGGAGCCATCGGTCTCGGTATGACTATCCCCGCTTTACTGTTACTGGGATTCGGACATCATATGGCAGGTGCAATAGGAGCAGGTTTGCTTTTCGGCATTGGCTACGGTATCTTCGATGCCAACAATATGCCTATATTGTGCCAGTTTGTCTCTGCCAGACAAAGAGCAACAGCGTACGGTATCATGAATATGACCGGCGTATTCGCCGGTGCAGCGGTAACCGGTTTACTGGGGAAATGGACTGACGGAGGTAATCTGGGTCTCGGTTTTGCCTGGCTGAGTGCCATCGTGCTCGTTGCAGTAGCCCTGCAACTGTATTTCCTTCGTCCGGAAACAGATAATATGCAATAGTAAAATTCAAACTTATGATTATTTCAAAACTCGGAAACAGCTACCGGATTGAATCACTTCATCCACTATTCAAAAAGTTATTCGAATATGTCAAACAACATGACCTGTTAAATCAGCCAACCGGTAAAATTGTTCTCGACGGTGATAATTTATTCATCAATAACGTAGCCATTGACGGAGTTTCCGGAGACAAACAGCCTTTAGAAATTCACCGGGATTACATCGACGTACACATTTTGCTGGAAGGAAATGAAACCATCGGGTGGAAAGCGTCGGAAGAATTAAAAACAGAAATCAAATCTTATGTGAAAGAAGAGGATTGTGCTCTCTATTCAGACCAACCAACAACTTTTGTAAATATACAACCCGGAGAATTTGTTATCGTATTTCCGGAAGATCCGCATGCTCCGGCAATCGGCAACGGAAAAATCCGGAAGCTAATTGCAAAAGTAAAAGTTTAATTTTCCGGTTATGGAAAAAATAAAAACATAGATTTAGCCCATTTTTCACTGAAATTACTCAAACTTCGGATATCTATAAAAAGCAAATATAAAACCTATAAATCAATTAAAATGATCACAAAAAATTACATTGCAAAAGGCGAAGGTGCTGACAGGTTTGAAAAAGTTCCCGTACAAATCTACGAAAAACCTGCAGAAGCTGTAAAAGCCATCGCCTGTGAAATTGCAGAACTCATCCGTACAAATGCTGCTCAAAACAAAAAATGTGTATTAGGACTGGCCACCGGTTCCTCTCCCATCAAACTTTATCAGGAACTGGTCAGAATGCATAAAGAAGAAGGATTGTCTTTCAAAAATGTTGTGACATTCAATCTGGACGAATATTTACCTATGCCCAAAGAATCAGTGCACAGCTATCACTACTTCATGCATCACCATTTGTTTGACCACATCGACATAGAACCGAAAAACATTCATATTCCGGACGGAACTCTGAAAAGTGATGAAATAGAAAACTTCTGCAAAGAATATGAACAAGCCATTGAAACGGCAGGAGGCATCGATATTCAGATTTTAGGAATCGGACGTACCGGTCACATCGGATTCAATGAACCGGGCTCTGCACTGAATTCCAAAACCCGTATGGTATATCTGAATGAACTGACCATGAAAGACGCTTCCGGCGAATTTGGCGGAATAGACAAAGTCCCTACCCGTGCCATCACAATGGGAGTAGGTACTATCATGAAAGCCCGGAAAGTTATTTTAATGGCCTGGGGAGAAAACAAAGCTCCAATCATTCGGGCTACCATAGAAGGAAGTATCTCCGACGCAATCCCGGCAACTTTCCTGCAAAATCATCCGAATGCGCAATTTGTCATCGATGAAAGCGCAGCAGAAGAACTTACCCGTACAAACTTGCCCTGGCTGGTAAGCAAAGTGGAATGGAACGACAAACTGATCCGGAAAGCTGTAATCTGGTTATGTCAAAAAGTAAACAAACCTATTCTGAAAATCGAAAACAAAGACTACGTGGACAACGGCATGAGCGACCTGATTAAGACTTTTGGCTCTGCGAACAAAGTAAACATCCAGGTATTCAATGATTTGCAACACACCATTACCGGATGGCCCGGCGGTAAACCCAATGCCGACGATTCTACCCGCCCGGAAAGAGCCACTCCCTATCCTAAACGCATCCTGATTTTCAGTCCGCACCCGGACGACGATGTTATCTCTATGGGGGGAACATTTGCCCGGTTGGTTGAGCAAGGGCATGAAGTGCATGTCGCATATCAAACTTCAGGAAGTATTGCAGTTTTGGATGATTACCTGTATCAGCAAATGGACATCGCCTGTTCATTTACTAAATTGTCCGGCGGCGACTTAACGACTATGGAAAAGGCCTTTGAGCAAGTAAAAAAAGACATCGCATCCAAACAAGACGAAGAACCCGAATCCGCCAATTTATTGAAATACAAAGCAGCCCTGCGCCGGGCAGAAGCCCGCGGAGCCGACCGCTACCTTGGTGTTCCGGAAGAAAGAGTGCATTTCCTGAATTTGCCTTTCTATGAAACCGGTACGGTAAAGAAAAATCCGTTAGGACAGGCCGACGTGGACATCATCGTAAAATTACTGCGGGAAGTAAAACCACATCAGATTTATGCTGCAGGAGACTTGGCAGACCCGCACGGTACCCACGGAGTATGTTTAGACGCCATCCTTCGTGCCTACAATGTTGTCGACGGCGACGACTGGTTTAAAGAATGCAATACCTGGTGGTACCGCGGAGCATGGATGGAATGGGAAATCGAAAAAGTAGACATGGCCGTACCCATCAGCCCGGCAGAATTAACCATCAAACGAAAAGCCATTTACAAACACGGTTCTCAAAACAACGGTCCCGCATTCCCGGGCGATGACCCCCGTGAATTCTGGCAAAGAGCGGAAGACCGCAACCGGAATACTGCCGATATTTACAACCGTCTCGGAATGGCAGAATACGAAGCAATAGAAGTATTTGCCAAATATATACACGAACACGGAGATACGCTGAAATAATTATTTCAATGTACGAATATGTACATTCAATTTTAGAATTATGAAAAAGAAAACAACCTTATTAGTCATGGCTGCCGGTATGGGTTCCCGCTTCGGGAGTCTGAAACAGATTACTCCTCTGGGACCGCATCAGAAAGCCTTGCTTCATTATACAGTATACGACGCCGTTCATGCCGGATTTGATAAAATTGTATTTGTCATCCGTGAAAGTTTTGCACAAGAATTCAAAGATTTCGTCGGCAAATATTCTGAAAGTCTGGTAGAAACCGCTTATTGTTATCAAAGCATGGACAAACTTCCGGGAGACATGCCTCCCATCAACCGGGAAAAACCCTGGGGTACAGCCCACGCTATCTGGTCGGCCAAAGATGTCATCCATGAACCTTTTGCCGCCCTCAATGCCGATGATTTTTATGGAAGCGACGCTTTTGTTAAAGCGCATGACTTCCTGGCTGATAAAGCCAGTGATAAAGAATTCGGATTAGTTGGTTACCGTCTCGCTGCCACCCTATCCGAAAACGGAACAGTTTCCCGCGGAATTTGTGAATCAGACACCAACGGTCATCTGACCTCCGTTACGGAATGTACCAAAATAGGCATTTCAACCGACGGCACTATCAAAGACGATGATTCCGGAAAAATTCTGGCTCCCGACGACCTGGTTTCTATGAATTTTTGGGCATTTACCCCTAAAGTATTCCGGGAAATTGAAAGACAATTCATAGAATTCTACCCGGAAAACAAAGACAATCTGAAATCAGAATTCTATATTCCGAAAGTGGTAGACAAAATGATTAAGGAACAAATAGCCAGCGTTAAAGTGCTGAAAACAGATGCAAAATGGTTTGGTGTAACTTATAAAGAAGACACCCCGGGTGTAAATGCAGCTTTGACAGCTTTCGATAAAGAAGGGAAATATCTGGACCTTTAACTATCTTTCCGGAAAGTGTGGCAAAATCAAATTGCTGATGTTTTGAACATCAGCAATTTGTATTTTTGCCACACCATCTTTTTCTTTTATCATACTTTCTTCCGGCCACATCAACAGAACATCAGGCCATTCCGGACAAAATTTCAGCTATCCTTTCCTATATGCTAAAAAAATTGTATTTTCGTGAAATGAATTATTACATATAATAAATTCAAAACAACCAACTTAGGGACCTTTTAACTACTTCAGCAATGATTAAAATATTCTATTGTGCATTCATATTACTGGCTCTCAGTTCATGTACCAAAACCAATGTTACTATCACCGGAAAAATCAAAAATGCCAATCGTCAAAAAATATACCTTGAACAATTAAATGTCGAACAGCCTCTTATTATTGATTCAACCCGGACAAATGCGGAAGGACATTTCAAATTTAAAACTACTGTTGAATCCCCTGCCTTTTTCAATATAAAAACAAGCTCCGGAGAGTTCATTACTTTCATTGCCGAACCGGAAGCCAATATTGAGCTGACGGGAACATATCAGGGACTGACGCACAACTACTGGGTTGACGGGTCGGAAAATTCACTCTGGATTAAATTATTGAACTTCCAACTGCACAACACTCAGATTGCTTTGGATTCTTTAAAAAAGGCGTTCAATGCCATACCTCAGGACGAAACTCACAGAAAGGAACGGCTTCAGACAGCAACTGCCTGGGATTCGGTCAGGAATAAACAGATTCATTTCTCCAGGGAATTTATTCTGAAACATGCCATTTCTCCGGCTTCCTACTATGCACTGTACCAAAAATTCAATGATGGCCGTTTCATCCTGACCCCTGAAGAGGATTTGCATTCTTTTAAAATCGTTGCCTCTTCCCTGAAAGCCATGTACCCGGAATCCCAATATACCCAGGCTATCCTGAAGCATTTAAGCCAAATCAATAAAGGAATCCGTAGCGAACAACTACGCCAATTAATCGCTAACAGCGAAAATACACTGCCGGAAATCAGTCTCCCGGACAGAAAAGGAGATACTGTCTCTTTGAATTCTTTAAAAGGAAAATATGTTGTTCTGGATTTTACGGTATTGAACACAAAAGACAGCAAAGCTTACAGCGATAATCTGAAAAAAGTATACAACAAATTCAAAGGAAAAGGCGTTCAGATCTATCAGGTATGCCTGGATGATAATCAGGATATATGGCAAAATTTAGTAAAAAAATACGATATAGACTGGATTTGCGTAAGAGATACCAATGGTCTGCATAGCCACGCGGCCAAAGCATATAATATTCAAAGCATACCGGCCAATTATATCATTAATCCGAAATCCGAAATTGTCGGTAAAAATTTAAATGGCCGGCGTCTGGAAGAAAGACTCCATGATTTGTTGAAATAGCCCGTAATGAAAAAAAACAGCCGTGTTTGCCGGATTCCTGACAGAGAGTTCCGGTTGGAATTAGACCAAGGAAAAAAAATATATTTCCTTTCAGATGTTCACCTGGGAGCCCCTGTTTTAAGCAATCACCGGGAAAGAGAATTACAATTGGTTAATTGGCTGGAAGAAATCCGTCCGGAATGCGGCATACTCTGCCTGCTTGGGGACATTTTTGATTTCTGGTTTGAATACAAAAGAGCCGTACCCAAAGGTTACATCCGTTTTTTAGCCAAAATTTGTGAATATACAGACCAGGGAATCCCTGTTCATTTCTTTACCGGTAATCACGACATCTGGGCTTTTGATTATTTATCCGAAGAATGCGGAGTCAGCCTGCATACACACAACGAAATTTTCCGGATAAACGGCAAAAAGTTGTTGGTAGGGCATGGAGATGCTCTCAATCCGCAGGATAAAGGGTATCTATTTTTATACCGGCTCTTTCACCACCGTTTCCTGCAAAAGTGTTTCCGGTGGATACATCCTGATTTAGGTATCCTCCTGGCACAAAAATGGTCATCTCACTCCCGCCTGGAAAACGGCAAAATAGAAGCTGATACCTTCCGGGGAGAAGAACAGGAAGAGATTGTCCGTTTTTGTAAGCAAACCCTGAAAAACAAACATTTTGATTATTTCATCTTTGGCCACCGTCATATACCGATAGATTTGCCCCTCACCAACCACAGCAGATATATAAACACCGGCGATTGGATTACATGGTTCACCTATGCTGTTTTTGACGGTGAAACAGCTAACCTGAAAACAAAAAGCGAAAACAAGGAATTATTATAGGCTGTGAACTTGTTTTATTTATAAAAATATCTTAACTTACCTGAACTTAATCAAAAATGCAGTGTCATGTTGGTCAGGATATTCAGTGGTGCTGTCAATGGAATTGAGGCTACTACCATAACTCTGGAGGTAAACATTCTGAACGGAGCAAAATTTATTATCGTCGGTTTACCGGATAATGCCGTAAAAGAAAGCCAGCAACGCATAGACTCAGCCTTACGGGAAATAGGAAGCCGTATCCCCGGCAAAAGAGTCATCATCAACATGGCTCCGGCCGACGTGAAAAAAGAAGGTTCTTCCTACGACCTTCCTCTGGCTATCGGCATACTGGCAGCTAATGAACAGATAACCTCCGGAACACTGGAAAGTTTTATCATTCTGGGAGAACTTTCTCTGAACGGAAGCCTCGTTCCCGTCAAAGGAGTCCTCCCTATAGCCATCAATGCACACAACGAAGGCTTTAAACACATGATTGTTCCTTTAGAAAATGCCAACGAAGCAGCCGTTGTTGAAGGACTTCAGGTATTCGGATTCCAACATATCCGGGAAGTTATCGACTTTTTTAATCAAAAACAGGATTTCTCCCCCACCATTTTCAATCCTTTACAATCAGAACCGGAAAATACTACTTTCTACGATTTCAAAGATGTTAAAGGACAGGAAACAGTAAAAAGAGCACTCGAAATAGCAGCTTCAGGCGCACATAATCTGCTCATGATAGGTCCGCCGGGATCCGGGAAAACCATGTTAGCCCGCCGTCTTCCGGGTATATTGCCTCCCATGACAGTCGAAGAATCCCTCGAAACAACAAAAATCCATTCCGTCGCCGGGAAACTCCCCCGCAATTGTTCATTAATTACAACACGTCCTTTTCGGGCTCCTCATCATACTATCTCCAATATTGCCCTAATCGGCGGAGGTACTTTCCCTCATCCCGGCGAAATTTCACTGGCCAACAACGGACTTCTTTTTCTCGACGAACTACCTGAATTTCAAAGATCTGTACTGGAAGTCATGCGTCAGCCACTGGAAGACCGGAAAATCACAATCAGCAGAGCCCGTTATAGTGTCGATTATCCGGCCAACTTTATGTTAGTAGCTTCCATGAATCCCTGTCCGTGCGGCTACTACAACCACCCCACCAAAGAATGTAATTGTACAGAAAATGCTGTACAACATTACCTGTCCAAAATCTCCGGTCCGTTACTCGACAGAATTGACATCCACATTGAAGTTGTTCCGGTCGAACTCGATAAAATCACCAGCATTCACGATGCAGAACCCAGCCACAAAGTTCGTCAGCGCGTCATCGCTGCACGGCAAATCCAAACCGAACGATTTAAAGCCTATCCGGGCATTCATTGCAATGCCCAAATGAACCCGGCTTTACTGAGACAATACTGCCCCCTGAACTCCCAATGCCTGTCTTTACTGAAAATGGCTATGGAAAAATTCGGCCTTTCTGCCCGGGCTTATGACCGGATTATAAAACTATCCCGGACAATAGCCGACCTGGAAGCTGCTTCTGACATATCACAACAGCACATTGCTGAAGCTATCCAATACCGCAGTCTTGACCGGGATTCCTGGGGAAGATAAAATTTATACTCTGCTCAGAATATCTTCTAATCCTTCAAAATGATTTTTATAATCTTCCAGACTCCTCCGGATCACCTCATAAGCCTCTTCTTTGCCATAAACATGCGTGATTTCAACTTTACGTTGCCCTTCTTCGCCCGGCATATCCTTGTAAGTCAAAAAATAATGACGCAAACGATCCACTACAATATGAGGCAATTCCGAAATATCATTATAGACATTATAAGTCGCATCATGTTTCAATACGGCAATAATTTTATCATCAGCTTCATTTCCATCCAGCATCCGGAATCCGCCGATAGGGCGTACACGGGCAATAATATCCCCATGGGCAATCGTGCGTTCTGTCAATACACAAATGTCCAAAGGGTCGCTATCTCCCATTATTTCCTTACGCTGAGACTGTTGCATCGCATACTCTGCCACCAAATCGCCGCAATAACTCTGTGGAATAAAACCATATAATGCAGGCACAACATTCGAATACTTCTGAGGACGGTCTATCTTAATATAACCGCTAACCTTATCCAACTCATACTTTACCGTATCAGTAGGAACCATTTCTATAAAAGCCGTAATAACTTCAGGGGCACCATCCCCCACCTCAATTCCATGCCAAGGATGAGATTTATAACGTAATCCCATCAAACGGGCTATCGGATCATTAATTTTATTTCCCATAATCTAAAATGAAACAGAGAACTCTGAATTCCCCGGTATTTATTATCTATCTATCATGAAATAATTTCTGTTTTACCGGATTCCCCTGAATATTCCCGGCCTATAGTATAATTTCAGGACATCCTATGCAAAACATTCTTTCCGTGTTACAGTTACTGCTAATTCTCAGGTCTGCCTAGTTTTCAAAAAAATCTTTTACTTTCCGGAAAAACCCTTTTTTACTATCGACATTGGTAGGTTTTAAAAAAGACTGATTTTTCAACTCCTCCATTGTTTTTTTATCCTCTTTCGACAAATTTTTCGGAATCCATACATTCACTTTCACCAATAAATCTCCCTTACCGTAACCATTCACATCCGGAATCCCTTTCCCTTTCAAACGTAATATTTTTCCAGGTTGAGTTCCCGGTTCTATTTTTACTTTCACCTTACCTTCCAGTGTCGGGATTTCTACCGAATCTCCCAATACAGCCTCCGGAAACCCGATAAACGTATTATACAACAAATCATTTCCATCCCTGACTAACTCCGCATGTTCAATTTCTTCAATCAAAATAATAAGATCTCCGCACTCTCCCCCACGACGGGCAGCATTCCCTTTTCCGCTCAATGACAACTGCATCCCATCAGCAACTCCGGCAGGAATATGCAAAGTAATCACTTCTTCTGACAATTCAACACCTTCACCATTACAATGAGAACATTTCTCATTAATAATTTTTCCTTCTCCGCCGCAAGTCGGACAAGTCGAAGTTGTTTGCATAGCCCCCAATATCGTATTCTGTACCCGCGTTATTTGTCCGGAACCATGACAGGCAGAACAAGTAGAAAAGGATTTTCCGTCCTTGGCACCGGTTCCCTGACAATGACTATCGGCAACATACTTCTTCACCTTAATCTTTTTCTCCACACCGGTAGCCACTTCTTCCAAAGTCAACTTCACCTTCACCCTCAGGTTACTACCCCTGTTGACCCGACGCGCAGAACGTCCTCCTCCTCCAAAACCACCAAATCCGCCAAAACTTCCGAAAATATCCCCGAAAGAAGCAAAGATATCATCCATACTCATACCGGCTCCGCCAAACCCTCCGGCTCCCCCCATCCCCGCATGACCGAATTGGTCATAACGGCGTTTTTTTTCTTCATTGCTTAATACATCATAAGCTTCTGCCGCCTCCTTGAACTTCTCTTCCGCATCTTTATCTCCGGGATTTCTATCCGGATGGTATTGCAATGCTAATTTCCGGTAAGCTTTTTTTATCTCCGCAGCATCCGCATTTCTGGACACTCCCAGAACTTCATAATAATCTCTTTTCTCTGCCATCACTTTTATCTCAAGTTCAGGTTTGACTTCCAACTTAACCGTCAGAAAACCAAACCTGAATATTTTAAATTACTTTCATTATTTTAAACTACAGGCACACGAAATAATCATTTGGCAAACTCAGCACACCCCAATACAGTCCTGAGCTGCTGCCCACATTTTATTCTCCAACCACAACTTTAGGAAAACGTATCACCTTATCATGCAAAGTATATCCTTTCTGAATACAATCAACTACTTTCCCTTTCAGGTCCCCGCTCGGCGCAGGTATTTTAGTCACCGCCTCCTGTACTTCCGGATCAAAATCCGTATGCAGGCACTCCATTTCCTTTACACCATTCTGGGACAAAAAATCTTTAAAATTGGAATAAATCAATTCAACTCCTTCCCGCAATGCCGGAACATCATCCGCAGTTTCCATACTCTTTAATGCCCGTTCAAAATTATCCATAACCGGCAATATTTTGGACAACACCTCTTCCCCGGCATTTCTTGTCAATTCCATTCTTTCTTTCAGGGTACGCTTCCGGTAATTATCAAATTCTGCCGACAAACGGAGATACTTATCATTCAGCTCTGTCAGTTTCTGCCTCAACTCTTGTATTTCCTCATCTTCTTTTTTACCCTTCGGATGGCTGCCATCTGCACCATCTTTTTCTTTTACCGATTCTTTCTGCACATTTTCAGTCTCATGCAATTCCTCTGTCCCGTTTTGTTTTTGAGTATCCTTTTTTTCTTTAGACATGACATATATATTTTACTTAATTAATTTCTAATAAATTATCAACGAATTTTATCCCAAAAAGTATCACCGTATACTGTAAAAAATACTAAAGCAAAACTAAACAAAAACTTTGCCAATACCAAAAATGCCATATCTCCGGAATTTATGCTGACAATGTGTCATTTTTTATATTGATTTCCCACCATTTTCAATTTCCCTTCATCCGCAAAACTATAATACCCGTCCCTGCCCACAATCACATGATCGTATAGTTTTATATCCAACAAATTGCCCCCTTCGAAAATTTTACGGGTAATCAATTCATCATACGAACTCGGATGCAAAGCCCCTCCCGGATGATTATGCGCAACAATAAGATTGGAAGCTTTCACATCCAATGCCTTTCTGAATAACATCCTGACATCAATCACGGTTCCGTCCATTCCTCCGGAAGACAAACATTCACACCCCTTGATCCGGTTTCCGTGCGTCAGATAAATCACCCAGAACTCCTCATGTTCCAAATCTGCAAGAAAAGACTTGATATAATGGTAAGCATCCTGACTAAAACGAATCGTAGTCTTTTGTTTCAGTTCCACCGGTTTTCTTCTTCTTCCGATTTCCATTGCAGCAATAATGGACGCAGCCTTGGCCATACCGACACCTTTGTAACGATTCATCAGTTCCCGTATTTCACACCGGGCCAGCTGATTTAAATCATTTTGATTATCAGCCAGTATCCGCCGGGCCAACTCCAATGCAGACTCCCCGCCGGCACCTGAACGCAATAGAATAGCAAACAATTCATTCAAAGTAAGCGCAGCAACACCTCTTTGCAAAAGCTTTTCCCGGGGCTGTTCATCTTTAGCCCATGATTTCATAGGAAGATAATGTCCGTCCATAGTTTAATTGATTTAGGATATTAATTTAAAAAAATCCTGTCAAATAAACAAGGGAAAGTTTAAATTTATCTCTTACCGATTTCTCCGGTTAATGCATATAAAGAAAGGAGATGAGCAACACCCATCTCCTGTATATCGGTAAACGTTAAAGAAACAAATTACAGCTTATTAACGTGCAGAGCCAATTTAGATTTCAGATTAGCGGCTTTGTTATCGTGGATAATATTTTTCTTCGCCAACTTATCCAACATAGCAACCACTTTCGGCAAAAGCTCTGTAGCCACAGCTTTGTCTGTCGTCATACGCAACTTTTTAACAGCATTACGTGTAGTTTTTGCATAATAACGATTGTGTGCTCTTTTGGTTTCAGTTTGTCTGATTCTCTTTACTGATGATTTATGATTTGCCATCTCTACAAATATAAAAATTCAACTTCTTAATGTAGTCAGTACGGGAATCGAACCCGTGTTACAAGAATGAAAATCTTGTGTCCTAACCCCTAGACGAACTGACCGTAGGGTCTTTGTAATTCTGTAGTCAGTACGGGAATCGAACCCGTGTTACAAGAATGAAAATCTTGTGTCCTAACCCCTAGACGAACTGACCATAATTTCACTTAGCGGATGCAAATATACAGCAAATTTATTTCCTGTCAAAAAAAATGTATTTTTTTTTATCTAAAACAATTATGTTTTTTATAACTCTCTATGAATAACTAATATAGATATATTCATTTATGTTTTCCTATTTTTCTGACAAACTAACAAATTATCACAGCATGTTTTATCACACATTTACAATTTCCCATGTTGAATTTATTACTTTTGTAAAGTTTATAAACTATATTTTCTATCATGGGAAAATTATATTTGATTCCGACTCCTGTCGGAAATTTGGAAGACATTACCCTCAGAGCTCTGCGTTTATTAAAAGAAGCAGACCTTATTCTGGCAGAAGATACCCGGACTTCTGCAAAATTATTAAAACATTATGAAATCACCACTCCTTTGCTTTCCCATCATAAATTCAATGAACATCAGCAAGTGGAACATATAGCAACAAGAATAGAAAAAGGCGAAAACATAGCTTTAATCAGCGATGCAGGCACTCCCGGAATTTCAGACCCGGGTTTCCTGCTTACCCGGACTTGTGTAGAACGGGGTATATCCACCGAATGTTTGCCAGGCCCGACCGCTTTTATTCCTGCTTTAGTCAATTCCGGTCTGCCTTGCGACCGGTTCTGCTTTGAAGGTTTTTTACCTCAGAAAAAAGGCCGGCTAAAAAAATTAAATGCACTGACAGATGAGAGTCGCTCCATGATTTTCTATGAATCCCCTTTCAGGCTGGTAAAAACCTTAGAACAAATGGCCGGCATATTCGGCCCCGGACGTTATGCCTGTGTTGCCCGCGAAATCAGCAAAATGTTTGAAGAGTATAAAAGAGGCTCTCTTGAAGAACTGGCAACCTACTATAAAAAACAAGGTGTCAAAGGAGAAATTGTATTGATTGTCGCAGGCAAAGACTATAATTCGGATGAAAGAGTTGAAATAAAAATTGAAGAAGAGGAAGAGTAACGCCAGTTAATAAAAAAGTCTGTCCCAAAAACATTCCGGACAGACTTTCCCATTTCTTTTATCTGCAGATTAAAAATCATCATAATCTTTAATCACCGTCCTGACTTCCAAAGTCAGAACAAATTTCACTTTTGCATCTGCTTTGACAGGCTCTCCCGAATCTCCCGAAACAGCAGCTTCTAACACAATATTTTTAGTCTTGCCTAAATCCCGGGCAATTTTCTCACTGATATAAAAACTTAACACTCCTTTCTGACCGGCTTTAATTTTCTTTTCGTCTTCATTTTCCCCGCCAACAATTACCGTATCCAAAGGCACATTGTTCTCATCCAGTAAAATCATCTTCGGAACAGACAAATCCAATGTCAAAGCATTTTCCTGTACATGTAAAAGGATAGCCCCTTCTACAATTTTATCTGCAAATTTCTGCTCTATATCTATATCACTTACCGTATCGCTATAAGACAGATTCCCTGTCAATGCCACAGGTACCGATATATTTAAATCCATATCCAGAGAAGCGTCACGATAAATCACGTTATCTTTTTCACCGTCCGGATTTAAAGTAACCTTACCGGAATAAAAAATATTTCCTCGCGGAAGTAAAGACAGAAAATCCACGATATTGGAATTGCTTTTATCTACTTGCTGAGAAATATCCTTTGTCTCAGTCGCAGAAGAGTTACCGACAAAAACCAAAGGTTGGTTTAAAAATAAGGTGTCCTTCAAACCGTTTTTATCTTCACCTTCAAAAGTCATATTGACACCAAACGGCACTCCCAATCCTTTGTTATTCAATACCAATTCCAGTCTTGGGTCTGTAAAACGGATACTTCCGTCAATATCGTTCAGAATATCTATATCTATTTTAAAAGAGTCTTTGTCAATATCTATTCCTCCGGCTTTAACAATTTTCCCTTGAACCTCAGAAAAATCATAATCGGAAAACTGAACCCATACATCGAAATTCGTAGTTGTTAGCCTACCTTCTTTCAGCCAAACCTCAAACTCCAATTCTATTTTATTGTCGTATAAATCAAATACCCTGTCTTTTAAAGGCAACTTTTCATCCCGACCTCCGAGAGATTCATCGGCTTTCAATAATATGACCTCCTCTCCATTTGATTTATAAGAAACCTTCACCTCATATTTTACATCGCCCAAATCCGGCAAACGGTAAGTACACCAACCGTCGCTCATCGTAATTTGTCGCAAGGATGTTCCATTAAATTCACTTGGTAATGGAATAATTTCCTCAATGGTAGAATTTGGCTTTGGTAATTTATATCCACCATCAGGATACCTGTCTTCTATTGGCACATCATACTGTAGCAACTCATCAGGCAGCCTAAAAGCTGCTTCAAATTTAATATCTGTCTTTTCCAGCCGAAATACATCTGCAATATTTATACTATAAATATTTTCTTCGCTATATTTCACCACCAATATAGAATCTCCGTCCATCCATTCTTTTTCAATCCTGAAATCTCTCGCCGTATCCTGCAAAAAATCCCCTAACGTAAATTCTCCGTGTGCGACAGCTCCTTTTATACCCGGTTCCCAGCCCTCAATCTGACTGGACCATTTGTCCGTATCAAAAAGAGTAGCGTCACCGCAAGAAACACAAAACAACAATACAGATAACAGGATTATATATCCTCTCAAATTAAATTTCATAATTATATACATTATTACACCAATCTGCAAAATTGTGTTAAATTTCCGGAATATCAAATTTTTGAGACAGATTTTTGCCAAATTAAAAATGCCAATACTCCGGCAAATTATCGCTGTACTTTGTATTTTATCAAAGACCCGTTATCTGTACCGGCAAATAAGAAAAAACCATCATTCCCAGAGAAAACGATAGAAAAAGGTGAATCTCCTGCTATAGGGAAACCTTTTGACAATTTACCATCCGGAGTCAGCAACAACATTTTGGACTGACTGGAATCAGTCACACCGATACGGCTGTCTGTCGCCGAAAAGCGATACATATAAGGATAATCCAGACTTACAGACTCTACCTCATTTTCTGAAATAATTTTTCCATCCATCCGGACAATCAACAAACGATTTTTATCTGTAAATATACAATCTTCAGCTCCGTCATTATCCACATCCGCTACATTCATTTTAAAATCATTTCCCATCCCCTTCACCTTAAAAGTTTCGGTCCTGCCTTGAAAATCAACTGAATGAACAGCACCATTATTGCCGGCAAAAACCAGACAATGACGTCCCTTTCTCTTCACCAGATAAATATTGGTCTGAACCGGCAAATCAAATACAGAAGAAACCCTCACCCGTTCATTCCCTTTACGGTCCAGAATATACAACCGGTAATGGTCTGCAAAAACCAGATAATCTTTCCCGTCTACCCGGAAATGCTGAACCTTTGAAACAATCGGCTTGTCTGCCTTTTCCGGTTTCCACCCCTTCACTAAATTCCCGTCCAGACCATACAAATAAATCTCCCGGTCTGCACAAGGCGCAAATATCCGGTAATTCTTGTTATTATCATAATCACAAACAGAAATTCCCTGTTCACAACGTGACCTGAATGTCAAAGGAAAACGACCGGCAGCATTTCCATTCCGGTCAATCAGATACATCCGGGTCGGCGTAGAAAATAAATACTGTAATTTCCCGTTTTTAAATAAATCCACCTGATATACTTCACTATTAATTCTCCCATCTGCCGGGACTTTCCAAAGTACCCGTCCGGCATCATTAATCAAATAGATTTTATTTTGTTCATCCTGAACAAACAATTCCCGTTCACCTGTGACATGGTTAACTACCGGTACAGGCTTCATACTGACCTGTCCGTCCAAACGGGTCTGCCACAATACATGTGGCTGAATCTCATCCTGTACAGATGCCGGATTCAGGAAAAGTGTATTATACAACATATTTCCTTCATTAGACCATTGCAAAGCCCAGGTTGGAAATACAGGAGATTTTTCCATCCGTTCCGAAATAAACCGCCGCGCTTTTTCTGAAACCAAATCCCGATACTGCGGTAATACTTCCGCTGTTCTGGCAAAATAAGACAGATTATGCTTCCCGGCTAATTTATTTTTCAAATTTTTATACCACTCTGCATCCCGGATAAAACTACCATGCACGTAATCCCGGATAAAATTCTTCATCGCATTTTCCGAAGAGGCAAAAATCAGATAATTATCTTCTACCAATACATAACGGCTTTTTATTCCTTCAAAAATATATCCCCAATAAACCGCAGGCATATCCTCCACAGGAAACCGGTAATAACTGAATATTTTTTCCCTGTCAATCCGGTATTGCCTCAGGTAATTATCCATGGTTCCCTCATCAAAATTCGCATAAGCCTGCATCATTTTTTCCAGCAATATCCGTCCCAAACTTCCTGATTTCAGCGATGCTATGACCAATCCGTCTTTTTCCTGACTGGCTCCGTTATACCCCAGCTCAACGACGGCGAATTCTCCCTGTAATAAATTCTGCATCTCTCCTTCGCACTTCCGCCCGAACATCTTTATATATTGTTGTTTCCGCTCATACACTCTGTTTTTCAATCCCATAGAATAACGGTAAGATTCCAAGGCAGAAAAATAAGCAGAAGGGTGACTCAAATTCAATATACCTAAAGCATTCAGACGAGTAGGCACAACTCCGTCAATATGAATGCCACGGGGCTGCTGTTCCTTTAAAGTCCGTATATAAGATTCTTTCTGCTCTCCATAATGCAAAAAACCGTTCAAATACACCCCCTCCGTACTAAACTCTCCATCCAAAGCTCCCCATTTAAATAAACGGGTAATATCCAGGTGCGGAAACACTTTCTTAGTCTGTACATACAAAGGCATCAGGTCGGTAAAAGCAGTTGTATTAAGAAAAATATTAACACCAGCTCCGGCAGAAAAATATTTATTCAGATTTTGATAACGGGGTTTCGTCAAACCTTCGGTTGACTCCAAATCAAACTGCTTTAACCCATCCTCTATATACAGCTCAGAATCTGATATCAATATTATCCCGCCGCATACGGCAAAATAAACCGTTTCCTGCTGCTGTTTTAAAGAATAAATCTTGTAATGATCATATTTACGAACCTTTTCTGTTCCGGTCCCGAAAGTCTGATTCAAAAATCTCACAATCTCGTTCCGGGACAGTACATTTTTATTGTCCATAACATATAGGAAAGCCACATCATTTTTTCCCTCTACTCTTGCAGCCGTCACATAGGGATAGGACATAACATATTCATGATTACAGAGAGAATCCACTACGCGAACCAACAATTTCCCCCGATAACGATTGATTTCCTCTCCCAATGCCTGTACCATTTCCGGTGAAAAGTCCGGTTTCGCATTAATACTGACTACCAATGCAGAATTATACGGAATAAAAGAATCCTTATTACCGGAACGCATCTTTCCCTCCTCATTGATGTACCAAACAGCAAAAACTATCACACCAATAAGTATCAAAGCTCCCAATGATAACCAAATTCCTTTTTTCATAAATTCCCGACAGAATACCAATGGCTATTTACGAACAAAATTAGTAAAAATCTTTGATTTTTCGACTATAGAAAAATAAGACAAAATTTTTTACTTTTACAACACCAGAAAATATATGAAATCAGCCATCATTTTACATCCGAAAAACATCTGCAAAGAAGAACTCATTCATCTGCTTACTTGTGACGGAGAAGAGGAAAAAGAACTATTTGACTACACCCGGCAATTAAGAAACCACACAATTGGCAACAATGTCTACATGCGGGGACTGATTGAAATTTCAAATATTTGCATAAAAGATTGCCTTTATTGCGGAATCCGGAAGTCTAATTTACATACCAAACGTTATTCCCTGAGCGACGACGAAATCCTGCAGGCCGCCCGCTATGCCTGGGAAAATCATTACGGTTCCGTTGTTTTGCAAGGCGGGGAACGGAATGATGCCGCTTTTATTCTGCGGATAGAAAAATTATTAAAACAAATCAAAAAACTCAGTAACCATAAACTCGGAATTACACTCTCACTGGGAGAACAAACAGAAGATACATACAAAAAGTGGTTCGATGCAGGTGCCCATCGTTACTTACTGAGAATAGAAACTTCTAATATCCGGCTCTACCACAAAATACATCCGCAAAACAACCTGCATGATTTTCATACCCGGCTCAATTGCCTCCGGATTTTACAAAAATGCGGCTATCAGACCGGAACAGGTGTCATGATCGGCCTGCCCTTTCAAACCACAGAAGATTTGGCAGATGATTTACTGTTTTTGAAAACACTGGATGTAGATATGGTAGGGATGGGACCTTATCTGGAACACAGGGAAACCCCTCTTTGGACATTCCGGAACCAATTACTTTCACAAGCCCAGCGTTTTAAATTAGGACTACATATGGTCAGTTGCCTCCGGCTTCTCATGCCCGACATAAATATTGCTGCCACCACAGCCCTGCAAGCCATTTGTCCCGAAGGACGGGAAAAAGCACTGGAAATAGGAGCAAATGTTATTATGCCGAATATCACCCCGGCAATCAATCGGGCTAATTATCAATTGTATGAAAATAAACCAGGGATGGACGAAGGTGCAGAAGAATCAACACGCCGTCTGATTGAAAGTGTACGAAGAAGCGGTTGTGAAATAAAACCGGATACCTGGGGCGATTCACCGCACTGGCAACACAGAAACAAATCATCCGAAACCATCAGGTAGCCGGTAATAACGAACGAAATGGTTCAAAAACTGCCAATATAACCAATCCGCCCAAAATGGTAATAATCACCCCGGAAACCCGGTTTATGGTAATCAACACCCGTAACCGGAATTTTCTGCGGAAAATATTGACCAATGCCGACAAAGTATACCACCACACCCCCCCCCCGAGAAGCACCCCTGTCAATACAAAAAGTTCTATCCGGAAAGAAGGCTCATCCCCAAACACAGAAGCCCCCGCAAACACAGCCATAAATACGACAATTGCCACCGGATTGGAAACAGTCAGAAAAAACAAAGTCAGAAAATCCCCCAACAAACCGGTTTTCGAAACTCTTTTTTTCATCCGGATCTGCTTCAAAGGATTATCAAAATAAATCTTCAAGCCTACTATAATCAGAAAAATACCTCCGATAATCTGTAAAACAAGTTCGTGAGTCTGTATAATATTAATTACAAATCCCAGTCCGAATGCAGCCACAGTTGCATAAAAAAGATCGGCACAAGCAGCCCCCATCCCTGCGATAAAACCAGCCAACGCCCCTTTCTGCAATGTCTTCTGTATAATCAATACCCCCATCGGCCCCAATGGCACAGATACCATCAAACCTATCAGCATACCTTTGAAAATATAAACTACATCAAACATTCTATTGCTTTTTTATTTTACACCTCCAGATTATCCTGAGAAAAACGACTCAAAATCGTATCGTCATTAATCTCTTTTGAAAGAGATTCTATGGTATTCATAGGAACATCAAACAAATCCAGAATTAACAATCCGTCCAGACACATATTGAATTTCGGATCTATATTGAAACCTATAATATGTCCGTTCAAAGAAATGTATTTCTTTAGCAAAATAGGCAACTTATCACTTGAAGGCTCTATGTCACCGATAAATTTATCCAAAGCCGAAATATCATTGCCGGAAGCATCTACCATGACATCTACATCCGGATCATTCGTTTCAACCCGGTATTTACACCGTGGGATAATATAATTCGCCAATTCCTTATCCCAGTGATTCCGCATGATAAACTTCATAATAAGTTCCTTGGACACATCCGTATATTTCCCGCTGATTGTCACAGGTCCGAGCAAATAACGGTATTCCGGATTTTTAATCAAAAAATACAAAATACCCTTCCAAAGCATAAACAACGGCAAAGGTTTCCTCTGATACTCTTCAACCACAAAAGAACGCCCCAATTCTATAGATTCATATAATACCGGCATCATAGCCTTCCGGATTTTAAACAAAGTATTGATATAAAACCCTTTCACCCCGTAACGGTCTATAATATCTTTTCCTTTCCCGACCCGGTAAGCTCCGACTATACAGTCGGCATCATTATCCCAAATAAATAAATGGCAATAATATAAATCGAATTCATCCAAATCTATACTCCGGTTTGTGCCTTCGCCAACCGCCCGGAAAGTAACCTCTCTTAATCTTCCGATCTCATTCAGAATATTCGGGATTTTCATGGTTGGAGCACAATAAACCGAATAATTCTTCATAGAAAACAATAGATAATCCTCCTGGATTCCCTTTATTTCTTTCTTCAATACATCCGGCGAAGTGGCAGAAACAACAGGCTCAATATTCTTTTCTGCTTTCTGGGATTTCAGAAAAAATTTCTTTACTTCAAGGGAAGACCCTAACAGATAAGTCTTCGCTCTCAGAAATTTTCCATATTGCATTATATCACTGAAAGAATTCTGAATCTCTGTAGAAATCGGATTACCTATCCGCAATTTTATCACCCGGTTCTTTTTATTCAATAACTCCGATGGTAGTTTCACCGTCCGCAACATAGGATGAATCAAACCCAATACCTGAAATAACATGCTGTTAGAACCTTTGAAATAAACAGGTATAACCGGTACATTGGCTTTACGTATCAATTTTAGAACAGAAGGACTCCACTCCCTGTCTTCTATCGAATTAGAATCAACCTGATAGGCAGATACCTCGCCCGCCGGAAACAATCCAAGCGGCTTTCCGTCTGACAAATGACGGATAGCTTCCTTTAAGCCTCCGGCACTTGATATATCCCTCCGGCTCTCAAAAGGATTCACACCCAAAAAATAATCTTTTATAGGAATGATTTTTTTTAAAAGGAAATTAGCCATCACCTTGTAATCCGGCCGAATCTTGCCCAATAATTTAATCAGAATAATTCCATCCAACCCGCCAAAAGGATGATTGGAAACAGTAATAAAAGCTCCACTCTTAGGTATCTTTTGCAAATCCTCTTCATTGACTTCAATAGTCACTCCCAACGCTTCTATCAATTGCTCCAGAAACTCTTCAGAATTTTCATTATAAACATCTGAATACAACTTATTAATCTTATTCAACCGCAAAATATACATCACCAGTTTGGCCACAATACTTCCCCCGACTTTCCCGCCAAAACGGTTTAAGTTGCCGGCTGCCTTTATATCATTCGATTCTATCAGATTCATTCCTCAAAAATTCGTTCATCAATATTTATCTCCCTTAATCTTCCCCCGTTCTATCACTTTATAATAATTTCCCGGATGACTTCCCTTCCTACCCGGTCATTCAATGCCCTGACCAATCCTTCTTTTACCAGTAAAATCTCATGCTTTACTACAGCAGAAGTAAATGTAACAAAAAGCTTCCCATCTACAACCTGAAGCCCCTTAGTCCGGGATGCGATCATCTGTCCCACAACTTCAGGCCAAACTGTACAAACCTCGTGTTCTTTAAACTTCTGATACAACCCCATCCCTTCCAGAACCTGGTCCACCAATTCATCTATTCTTTTGGTCTTTCCTTCTTTCATTACAAACTAAACTGCAAATATAATTATCTTAATTAAAATAAATCATAGAAATCAGAAATCTAAAGTCTGATATTCAGACAGACATCAGAATGTCTCCTTTATCCACCGTAAACAACCGATAATCCACCTGTTGCATTTTCAGAATCTCATCAATATGCTCCCGGTTCGTATCTGTGATAAAAATTTGCCCGAATTGTTTTCCTCCAACAATTTTCACAATCTGACTCACCCGGTCTGCATCCAATTTATCAAAAATATCATCAAGCAGCAACAACGGTTTTATCCCACTCATCTGATTCAGCCAGGCATACTGTGCCAATTTCAAAGCAATCAGAAAAGTCTTCTTTTGTCCCTGAGAACCTATTTTCCGTACCGGATACTTACCGATATTCAGAACTAAATCGTCCCGGTGTGTACCAACGGTTGTATAATTCAGATAACGGTCGCGTTCAAGAGAATCATGTAAAGCTGTCAACAAACCACCATCAGCTACAGCCGGTTTATACACCAGTTCAACTTCCTCCCGCCCCAATGACAACTGTTTATAATAAGTCTGAAACACCGTTCTGAACTCTTCCAAAAAATGAATCCGCATTTGCATAATACTCTCACCACTTTCTGCCAACTGCTCATTCCAAATCTCTACCATTTCCAGGTCCAAATATTTTCCCGCAGTGGCTTTCAACAAAGCATTACGTTGTTGCAGTGCCTTATTATAACGGATTAATTGATGCAAATAGTTTCGGTTACATTGACTAATTATACCGTCTATCAGTTTTCTTCTCTCCTCACTGCCCCCATCTATCAAAACAACATCTTCCGGAGAAATCATTACCAAAGGCAGTAAACCAATATGTTCGGACAATTTATCATACACTTTCTGATTCCTCTTGAATACTTTTTTAAATCCCCTCTTCACACCACAATATACCTCTATCTTGTCATTATTCCGCTCATATTTCCCCTGCACCACAAAAAAAGGCTCATCATGCCGGATATTCTGAATATCAGAAAGATGAAAATAACTTTTACACATAGAAAGGTGATAAATAGCATCCAGAATATTTGTTTTGCCCACTCCATTTTTCCCCACAAAACAATTAAAACCGGCAATAAAATTCAGAGTCGCCTCTCCGATATTCTTAAAATTAACAATATTCAATTCTTTCAGTAGCATTCAACAGGAGATTATATACTTTGCAAAAGTACTTTTTTTCTTTCATTGTCAGATGCTCCTCCCATTCAAAATATTCGACTTTCAGCCACAGAACCACCGAATTATCAAAAAAAAAGCAGGATATTTCGATATTCAATTAAAAAAACTAATTTTGCACGTTATTAGAAAGGAAATAAAATAATAATAGGATATGTCAAAAGAGCAGAAAAAAAAAGAAGATGGTTTTGAGCAACTGGAGGATGCCCTGACCAATAGTGAACAATTTATTGAGAAAAATCAGAAGATGATTGTCAATGTCATCCTGGGTCTGATAGTTGTTATAGGCATTTATTTCGGTTATAATAAATTCATTTCCGAACCCAAGGCTACCGAAGCTGCAAACCAGATATTCGGAGCTCAGAATTATTTTGAAAAAGATTCTTTCAATCTGGCCCTTAACGGAGATGGAAATGTTTTGGGATTCATTGAGATTGCAGATAAATACAGTTCAACCCCCTCCGGTAATCTGGCAAATTTATATGCCGGTTTATCTTACCTGTATACCAATGAATATGATAATGCTATCAAATACCTGAAAAAATTCTCTTCCGACGACTTATTACTGGCTAATATGGCAATTGCAAATATCGGAGATGCATACATGCAACTCGGTAATTACAAAAAAGCAGCCGAATACTATCAGAAAGCCAGTGCTTCTAAAGTAAACGATTTCTCAACTCCGATTTTCCTCATGAAAAACGGAATAGCATTGGAAAAAGCCAATGATTACAAAGAAGCCGTCAAAGTATACGAAAAAATCGAAAAAGAATATCCGTCTTCTGTTGAAGCACGGGATATAGAAAAATACATCGAAAGAGCCAAATTAAAAAGCGGAAATTAAAACTTCCCAAGTTCTTGAATAAAAAAATCCTCTGTCAAAATTCAGATATTATTTTTGACAGAGGATTTTTTTATTCAGGAACTTTTTTACTAATTTTCTTGCAATTTTTGTTAATAAACGTTTTTTCCTGCCGATAAAACAGACTTACAGGCATAATCCGGAAATTGTATATACGTTTTTATATATCTTTTTCCTACATTTGTAGGCAGTTAGTATCTTACTGAGAAGTCTGATTATTTATGGGGAAAATCATTTTATTTTTTTATTGCCTGCTCTGTTTTCAATTTTTAGCAGCCCAAAGTCTGCCTATCAACGGAAGTGTCGTTATAAACGGAAACAGTCCTGAAGGAGCCAAAGTTATCATCAACAAAAACGGGAAAAAACTGGATGAAATATCCATCACCAAAAAAGGACGTTTTGATTTGAAACTGGCTCTGGGGGCCGACTATAAAATGACATTCTCCAAAGACGGGTATGTCGCAAAAATAGTAACCATCAATACAGAAGTACCGGAAGAAAGCATTGAAGCCAACCCCAATTTCCCCCCTGTCAAATTAATTATCAACCTTTTTCCGCATGTAGACGGAGTAGATTTATCCATTTTTAAACAATCTATTGCCATTCTAAGCTATAATCCGGAATTGGATGATTTTACTTTCGATAAAGAATACTCTGAAAAAATCAAAACCCGGATTGCTAAAACAGAACAGGAAGTAAGACGTCTGCTTGCCACCCAAAGCAGTGCTATGCTGGAAAAAGAACGGAAATTTGCCGCACTGGTAAATAAAGGCCAACAATCATTTGATAACAAAGAATGGAATACAGCAATCGGATACTGGAATGAAGCATTGCAAATAAAACCTGACTACAAGGAACTGGAAAAACAAATTTCCGCAGCCCGGCAAGAAATAGAACAGGAAGCTTCCCGAAAAGCCACTGAATTACAGAATGAACGTGCCTACAAACTTTTACTTGCAAGTGCCGACAGTATGTTCCACGCAAAACAATACAAAGAAGCCAAAGATAAATACACAACAGCCACCCGGTTAAATGACAAAGATGTTTATCCCGCTAACAAAATCCAGGAAATCAATTCCATCCTGACCGCATTGGCAAAACAAGAAACTGCGAAACTAAAACAAGAAGAAGAAAAAAATATAGCATACCAAAAAGCCATAAACATAGCCAATCAGGCTTTTACAGCCAAAGAATACACCAAAGCAATCGGTGTTTATAAACAAGCATCGGATATTAAAACAAACGAAACATATCCGAAAGAAATGATTGCCAAAGCAGAACAGGCACTGGCCGAATTAAAAAAACAAGAAGCCGCAGAAGCCGAACAAAAACGATTGGAACTTGAAAGAATTAATCATTTAAAAAATAAATACAATACTCTGATTGCCAAAGCTGATTCCGCTTTCAGAACAGAAAACTATGCCCTGGCTAAAATTCATTATACAAGCGCAGAAAATCTCCGCTTGAACGAAGAGTATCCAAAAGAACAAATCGGAAAAATCAATAAGATTATCAATTCCTCCCAATATAAAACAAAATTGACAGAATACAATAAAAACAAAACTTTGGGAGAAAAGAGCATGCAACAAAAAAACTATGCCGGTGCCAAAGTTTATTTTCAGAAAGCTCTGTCTATCCTCACAATAGACCAGGAAGCGATTGAACAACAAATTACAGAAATTGACCGGTTAATTGAAGAAAGCCGCATAGCAGAAATCGAAAAAAACTACAAAGAAAACATCGGAAAAGCAGACAAAGCCTATCAGGAAAAAGCTTATGCAGTTGCCCGGTTTTATTATAAAAAAGCCCTCGAAATTAAAACCGATAACAAATACGCCTCAGAACGGCTCACAGAAGTTGAAAAATTAATCGGAGAACGACAAAGCAAAGAAACAGAACTTTAATGTTTGTAAACATGAAAATCTACCAGTTTTTCTTATTATTCCTGCTCCTGAATTTTCCAGGCCTTTCAAAAGGACAATATTACCGGGGAGACCAAGGGGTCTTGTTGGGTATAAATGCAGGATATTTTTATCCTACGGGTGATATGGGAAAAATTCTGAAAAATGGAATCGGAGGAAATATTTCAGTCAAATATCTGCTCAATGATGTCCTGGGCATCGGATTTGAAAGCGGATATTATACTTTTAAATCCAAACTGAACCTAGAAAACACCCATACCGACCAAGAGTACAAATGCCATCTCACACCTGTTTTACTGGAAGCCAGTTTCTATTTCCCTACATGGAACCGGACCACCCTTCCATACCTGGGACTGCAATTCGGCGGCTATCTTACACAAATAAAAGTCAGTCAAAAAGAATCGTCTTATTCATATCCTTCTGAACTTTCCAAAAATCTGTTTCTGTTTTCTCCGGGCGCAGGACTACACGGCGGAGTATTATTTCAGTTAGCCACAGACCGTTGGTGGATGGACATGCGTATCCGCGCTGACTATGTACCAAAAATTGAAGATAAGTATGAACTGGACGAATATACTCAGGGAAATATTGGTTTCAACAAGATGTTAAACATCGGAGGAAATATCGGAATACTCTACAAATTTTAAACCCAAACGTCCGGTAGAGAATGAAATCATGTCAAGTTTGGAAATGAAATCATGTCAAGTTTGGAAATAAAGCTCTGTTCAATTTGCTTATTTTATTGAAATAGAATACTTTTGCATCTATACTTCAGATCTATGGAAAATTACCATCCCCGAATAATAGACAGAATCCTTAAAGACGAATTAGATGCAATGGGTGCAGTCCTATAAATGCACTGAAAAGCATATTTGTCATTGAAGACATGCCGGCATGGAACCCAAACTTGAGAAGCAAATCGGCCATACGGAGTTCCGATACACGCTACTATACTGACCCTTCAATTGCATGTGCCGCACTTGGCCTTGGTTCCGATGACCTTATAAACGATTTAAGTACTTTCGGATTATTATTCGAATGCCTTTGTGTCAGAGACCTGAGAGTGTATTCGCAGGCATTAGATGGTACAGTATATCATTTTCGCGACCGAACCGGCTTAGAATGTGATGCGGTCATACATCTTCGGAATGGGAGTTACGGCTTGGTGGAAATAAAATTAGGCGGTGAAAAACTAATAGAAGAGGGCTCCAAAAATCTTATCGAACTGAAAAACAAAATTGATACAACAAAAATGAAATCCCCTTCATTTATGATGGTTTTAACTGCTATCGGCGATTACGCCTATCGAAGGACAGACGGAGTCTTAGTCGTTCCTGTCGGTTGCTTGAAAGATTAATAAAACAAAATCCCGTCAGGTTTACACCGAACGGGATTTATTTTATAAAAACTCAACGGTTATTTCACTTCCCAAATATCATTTGTCATCAACAACTCTTCAAAATTATGATACTTCTTCTTGGAAGATACTTCTTCTATTTGTTCGTGAACAGCTTCTTCATAGGTCGGAGCCTCCACATCCCGGATAACACCAAGTGCTATCGGGAAATCAGGACCTTCCATTAAGGCAAGCTTCAACTGCAAAGTATTATCCATACAGTGAGCATCGTGAATAAGAATATCCTTTTCCGTAATACCATTCTCACCAGGCTTTACCACTTTCAGTCCGAAACCTTCCTGCATTAACCCGTATTCATTATTCTCACCAAAAAGCATCGGCTGACCATGACGCAAATAAATGGCATTTCTGGCACGGTCTTCTTTTTTAGCAATAGCATCATGAGTTCCGTTATTAAAAATAACGCAGTTTTGCAGCACCTCACAAACAGAAGCCCCCTTATGAAGGGCTGCCGCTTTTAGAACTTCCACGGTTCCCGCATCATCAGTAGCAATCGTGCGGGCAAAGAAACGTCCACGGGCACCAAAACAAAGTTCTGCCGGACGGAACGGATCTTCTACCGTACCGTAAGGAGAAGATTTACTGACAAAACCGCGGGGAGAAGTCGGAGAATACTGTCCTTTCGTCAAACCGTAAATACGGTTGTTCAGTAAAATCATATTCAAATTGATATTACGACGCACGGCATGAATAAAATGATTACCACCAATAGCCAATCCGTCACCATCTCCGGAAATCTGCCATATTGTCAAATCGGGATTCGCCACCTTGGCTCCCGTAGAAATAGCAGCAGCACGACCGTGAATGGTTTGCATCGCATACGTATTCATATAATAAGGCAAACGGCTGGAACAACCAATACCTGAAATCACGGCTGTTTCCCAAGGAGCTATGCCAATTTCTGCCATTGCTTTGTGCAGTGAAGCCAGAAAAAAGTGGTCACCGCAACCCGGACACCAACGGGGCTGCCCTTTTTTAAAATCTTTTGCTGTATATTCGCACATAATGTTTTTCACTTTTTTAATCCTCAATTATTTTGTTGAAAGCCTCCACCAATTCAGCAACAATGAAAGGCTGGCCTTTCACCTCGTTGAATTGATACGGTACAAAATTGTCTACCTTCATGCGAAGATAGCCTGCAAATTGCCCGAAATTTTGTTCGGCAACCACCACTTTCTTATATTTCTTCAAAACGGCAGCCGTATTTTTAGGTAGCGGATTCAGATAAGTAAAGTGAGCAAATGCCACTTTCTTACCGGCTTTGTTCATCTCATCCATAGCTGAATAGAGATGACCGTAAGTACCACCAAAACCAACAATCAACAAATCTGCATCGTCAACATACCCCTGTACTTTCACATCAGGTACAGGAATCTTTTCCACTTTTTCAGCACGCAAACGGCACATGAAGTTGTGGTTTTCCGGGTCAGTAGAAATAGCTCCCGTATTGGCATCTTTTTCCAATCCGCCGAGAATATGCGTATAACCTTCCTGCCCGGGTATCGCCCAATAGCGGACACCCGTTTCAGAATTACGCTTGTACGGTGTATAATTGCCTTTCATTTCCGGAGTAACATAAGGAGGATTAATAGCTGGATACTCCGCCAGTTTTGGCAGTTTCCAGGAACTGGAACCATTCGCAACAAAAGCATCTGTCAGCAATACAACCGGAGTCATATGCTCCAAAGCAATCTTACTTGCCATATAAGCAGCATCAAAACAATCGGTCGGAGAAGCCGCAGCAATCACAGGCATCGGACTTTCACCGTTACGCCCGAACAGAGCTTGCAACAAATCCGTCTGTTCAGATTTCGTAGGCAAACCGGTAGAAGGACCGCCACGCTGTACATCAAGCACCACCAAAGGCAATTCCATGATAACGGCTAGATTCATGGCTTCCGATTTCAGGCAGACACCAGGACCAGAAGTTGAAGTAACAGCTAATGCACCGGCAAAAGCAGCACCGACAGAAGTGGCACAGCCCGAAATCTCATCTTCACATTGCACAGTGGTAACACCTAAGGATTTATGCTTTGAAAGTTCGTGCAATACATCAGTTGCAGGCGTAATGGGATAAGAACCCAGAAACAATTTCAGACCTGCTTTCTCAGCAGCAGCAATAAACCCATAAGCAGTCGCCTTGTTACCGGTAATATCCATATATCTGCCGGGAACCGCCACCTTACTTTCCACCTTGTAAGTATGAGCTACAGAAGCATGCGTATTATGTCCATAGTCATATCCTGCATGTATCACCCTGATATTCGCCTCAGCAACATCGGGCTTCTTGGCAAATTTGTCACGGATAAAATCCTCTGCAATTTTCAAATCACGATTGAACAGCCAGCATACCAACCCCACCGCAAACATATTACGACATTTCAGCATCGCTTTATTGTCCATACCTGTGCCGGCAAGACAATCTTTCACCATTTGCGAAATCGGAGCAGCAATAACATCCTGTTGGATTCCCATCTCCTCTATCGGATTTCCGGTCTTAAACTCTGCCTTTTCCAAATCCCCTTTCTGAAAAGCATCCGTATCTATAATGATACAAGCCGTAGATTTGGCAAATTTATATTGAGTTTTCAGTGCTGCAGCATTCATGGCAACCAATACGTCACACTTGTCGCCTGGAGTGTAAACCTTATCCGCTCCGATATGCACCTGAAAACCGGAAACGCCAGTCAACGAACCTTGCGGGGCACGAATGTCTGCCGGATAGTCAGGAAATGTACTGATGTCATTACCTACAGTGGCCGATACTGTTGAAAAGATGTTGCCTGCAAGCTGCATACCGTCTCCGGAGTCTCCGGAAAAACGAATGACAACATCATGCTTCTCGATTACTTTTACCTCTTGACTCATGATTGAAATAAGTAATTAAGTATTTAATATTTTTTAATACTTTTTTTTATTGAGTGTTTCACATTCTAAAACCTTGGTAAAGGTAACGATTCAAACATATGAAACAAGTTTAAAACCGACATTTTTTATAAAACATAAAACATTGATAATAAGGGTGTAAAATCCTCATTTTCTCATTTCCTAACCATAGAAAACAAATTTTTTCCAAACCCAACAGAAAAAAAACAGCTTTTTCAAAAACCAAACGCTTACGTTTGCGTAAATTATAAGTTCTGCTATTTTCTATCCTCAATCATAACTTAACGTTCTTTTAAGAACAAATCTTTCATTCCGCCCAAAACATTCACCATACCATAATCGTATACCCCTCAAAAAAGATGAATAAGAGCATTATTTTTTGCTGGTTATTTCTATGTTTACTTGCCTGTCAAACCAGCCATAAAATCACTCCTGTATCTCAGGAAAACAGCATTTTAATCACACGCGACAATGTTGGCCCTATCAAAAAGGGAATGTCAATAAAAGAATTAAAAAACACTTTTTCCGGCAATCACATCAAAAAATTAACGAGCCGGAGTGAATTGGCCGGAATAACAACAGACAATTACTATATCTACAACGACAGTTCGAATCTATTGTTCATTGTTTCTCCCGAACAGAAAAACGATGAAAATTCACGGATTGCCCGTATCATAATAAAAGACAAAAAACTGAAAACAAAATCAGGGATAGGATTAACCTCTACAGTTGGCGAAATCCGGAAAGCTTACCCAAAAAGTGAATTCACACCTTCTGTGGATAATATTATTCTTTATATTCCTGAGATAGATGCAAATTTTGAAATCAATTCCGGAAAATTGGCTGCATCTACCTGGAATGATACAACCGGTATCATTCATGCCAGCAATATTCCTCCTTCAACCTCTGTAAATACCCTGACCATAGTCTGGGATTACAGTGCCCGGAATCTTACGGAAAAAGGATTCTGGACAAACCTGACACACCGGTTTACTAACTGGGTAATCACACAAGTACCGTCAATGATCATCCTGACCATCATATTTATCGGACTATTGCGTTTGCTCCGCTTTGTCATAAAGAAAATAAAAAAAACAGCCCAACGCCGGATTCAGCTGAATGAAAATATTGATGCCAATGAAGGCAACAAACGCATAGAAACACTTTCCGGCATTCTCATGGGAATCGGTAACATATTTTTATGGACCATCTTTATACTAATCATGTTGAGCAAATTTAATATAAACATCGGTCCTCTTCTGGCTAGTGCCGGTATTCTCGGATTAGCGGTAGGTTTCGGAGCACAGGAACTCGTCAGGGATTTTATTTCAGGATTTTTCATACTGCTGGAAGATCAAATCCGCACCGGAGACGTTGCAATCATCAATGGCACCACAGGAACAGTCGAAAAAATTGAGATGCGTACCACAACATTACGGGATGCCTCCGGGGTCGTACACATCTTTCAAAACGGCAAAATCAATACATTATCCAACATGACAAAAGGCTGGTCGGCTATTGTCGTAGATATCCGGGTCGCTTACAAGGAAGATACAGACCATGTCAATGAAATCCTGAAACAAGTGGGGGATGAACTCCTGAAAGATAATGCTTGGGAAAATATTCTGACAGCCGTGGATTTATGGGGAGTAGATAGTTTTAACGACAGTTCAGTCACACTCAAAATAAAACTCACCACAAAATCAGGCCAGCAATGGGCTGCCAGCCGGGAATTTCGTCGCCGTGTAAAAAAAGCATTCAACGCTCAGAACATCGAAATACCCTTTCCGCAAGTATGCATCAATACAGGCTATGCTACTTCTCCCTTTCCGATTAAATTAACAGAAGGCCAGGAGACTACCCGCAAAAATCCCCAATAAAAGGGTAAGAGACATTTTTAACACAAACTGTAAATATGGCTCGTTTTTTAAAAGACAAACAAAAATCCAAAGGTGCCGCCCCTGGTTCCCTGATTTTTATCGGACGGCAAAAAATGGAACAAACCCGTATTCGGGTCACTCAATACAATAAAGACTATATTAAAGAGGGCAAATTAAAATCTTTAGAGAAAATCAGCGAATATCTCTCCGGAGACCACATCACATGGATTTCAATTCATGGCCTGCACAATACCCTGCTCATCGGACAAATGGGTAAAAAATTCGGAATCACCCCCCTGATTCTTGAAGATATTCTCAATACCGACGAACGTCCTAAATTTATTGAAGATGATACCCACCTGTTTGCCATTTTGAAATCCCTGAATTTTAACAAGGAAATCAGAAAAATCTCTATAGACCAAATCTCTCTGATAGTCGGCAAAAATTACCTTATTTCCATACAAGAAACGGAAAAAGACTTTTTCGAAGATGTAGCTCAACGCCTGTACTCCAGCCAGGGAAAAATCCGGAGCTACTCGCCCGACTATCTTTGTTACGCGCTCATAGACACCTTAGTGGATAATTATATCCTGAACATCGAAAAATTAGGAAATGTCATCGAAGAACAAGAAAAAATTCTACTCAATTCAGATAAAAAAACCATAGAAAACATCTACCATTACAAAACAGAACTATCTTACATCCGAAAAAACATCCGGCCGGTAAAAGAATTGATGACCCGATTCGTTACCTGCGATTCCGAGCTAATTAATGAGCACACCTACAATTATTTGCGCGACCTGGAAGGGTTGGTCACACAAGCTCTGGAAGCCATTGAAATTTACTATACCATGGTTTCCGACCAACAAAACAGTTATAATGCCAACATCAGTAATAATGTAAATGATGTAATGAAAATATTAACTATTTTTTCAGCCATATTTATCCCATTAACATTCATTGCCGGCATTTATGGTATGAATTTCGAATATATTCCTTTCCTGAAATATCGTTACGCTTACTTCATCCTCTGGGGCATTATGACCGTTATTGCCATTATTATGCTTTTATTCTTCAAACGGAAAAAATGGTTATAATCTCCTTCCTATCTACCCAGTTCAAATAACGGATTATTTACTCAAACACAACTCACTACTAAACATAAAAAAGCGGCCCATAAGGACCGCTTCATATCTGAATTCCCAATGGAATTATTCAGCTTTAGGTGCTTCTTCCGCAGGAGCAGCAGCCTCTGCAACAGGAGCCTCTTCAACCACAGTTGCTTCAGTCGCTTCTGCTTTCTTTGCACCAGAAGAACGACGGCGACGGGTTGTAGTTTTCTTCACTTCCTGTTTCACCTCAGTATAAGTAGCATTAAAGTCTACCAATTCGATAATACAGGTTTCAGCATTGTCACCCAAACGGTTACCTGTACGCAAAATACGGGTATAACCTCCAGGACGATTTGCAATTTTCGGAGCAACTTCACTGAAAAGTTCTGTAACAGCTTCTTTCTGTTCGAGGTAACTGAAGACAACACGACGGGAATGCGTATTATCATTCTTGCTTTTCGTAATAAGAGGCTCAACATACATTTTGAGTGCTTTAGCTTTAGGCACAGTCGTACTGATTCTTTTATGAAGAATCAAAGAAGCAGCCATATTGGACAGCATAGCTTTACGATGTGCGCTGGTCCGGCTCAGGTGATTAAATTTCTTCTTATGGTTCATGATGTTATTCCTTATCTAATTTATACTTTGTAACATCCATACCGAATTCGAGATTGTTATTTTCCAATAACGCTTCCAGCTCAGTCAGTGACTTCTTTCCAAAGTTACGGAACTTCAGCAGGTCATTCTTATTGAAACGGCACAATTCTCCAAGAGTTTCTACTTCGGCAGCTTTCAGACAGTTCAGTGCACGTACAGACAGATCCATATCCACCAGTTTGGTCTTCAGGAGCTGACGCATATGAAGCACTTCTTCGTCAAATTCTTCATTACCATACTTGTCTTCAGATTCCAAAGATATCTTTTCGTCTGAGAACAGCATAAAGTGATGAATCAGAATCTTGGCAGCCTCCTTCAAAGCATCGGTAGGAGCTATAGAACCATCGGTTTCGATTTCCAACAATAACTTTTCATAGTCGGTTTTACCTTCTACCCGATAATTCTCAATTTCATACTTTACATTCCGGATCGGAGTATAAATGGCATCAATAGGGATAAATCCCGCTTCAGCCTCTGCCGGCATATTTTCAGTACCAGGTACATATCCCCGGCCTTTCTGAATGGTAATCTCCATCTGGAAGTTTACCGATGGGTCCATATGACAGATTTCAAGCTCTGTATTAAGTACCTCAAAACCGGTGAGGAATTTGTTGATATCCCCTGCCTTAAAAGCTTCCTGACCGTTGATTAGAACCGTCAGCTTCTCATCCTCAACATCTTCCACTTTTCTCTTGAACCGAACTTGTTTCAGATTCAGGATAATCTCGGTAACATCCTCAATTACTCCCGGGATAGTAGCAAACTCATGTTCTACACCATGTATTTTAATGCCGGTAATCGCGAAGCCTTCCAATGAAGACAATAGGATGCGGCGCAACGGATTACCAATAGTGATTCCGTAACCTGGCTCCAACGGGCGAAATTCGAATTTTCCGAATTTGTCTGTAGATTCGAGCATGATTACTTTGTCCGGTTTCTGGAAAGCTAATATTGCCATAAATATCTTAAATTTTTTACTTAGAATACAATTCTACGATTAACTGCTCTTTAATGTTCTCCGGTATATCAGTTCTCTCCGGTACATTCAGCAATTTCCCGCTCATGGAAGAACCATCCCATTCCAACCAGGAATATTTACTTACCCGGTTTACACGCAGACTTTCTTCTATTACTTCAAGAGCCTTTGATTTTTCACGGACAGCTACAATATCTCCGGCTTTTACTGCTGCCGACGGAATGTTACAAACACCTCCGTTTACAGTAATATGACGATGAGAAACCAACTGCCGGGCCGCTGCACGGGTAGGAGCAATACCCAAACGATATACTACGTTGTCCAGACGGCACTCCAACATCTGCAACAGTACCTCACCGGTAACACCACCGGCACGTTCTGCTTTTTCAAACAGAATACGGAATTGTTTTTCCAATAAACCGTAGGTATATTTTGCTTTTTGTTTTTCCTTTAACTGAACACCATATTCAGAGATTTTTCTACGACGACGAGCCAAACCGTGCTGTCCTGACGGATAATTTCTCCGTTCCAGTGCTTTATCCGGTCCGTAAATGGGCTCACCGAACTTTCTTGCTATTTTAGACTTAGGTCCTGTATATCTAGCCATTTTTTTTAATTTTTGATTCAGATTTAAACTTCAGATTTCCTGCCGATTTCCGACCTTGTTCGTCAATCGTAAATCTTTAATCATCCATCTGACACGTTCTCTAATAATTAAACTCTTCTACGTTTTGGCGGCCGGCAACCATTGTGCGGCAGCGGAGTAACATCAACGATTTCAGCTACCTCAATACCACTGGCGTGGATTGAACGGATAGCTGATTCACGACCATTACCCGGACCTGAAACATATACTTTAGCTTTACGCATACCCAAATCAAATGCAACTTTAGCGCAATCGGCTGCTGCCATCTGTGCTGCATACGGAGTGTTCTTCTTAGATCCTCTGAAACCCATCTTTCCGGCGGAAGACCATGAAATCACCTGACCTGTAGAATTGGTCAAAGAAATGATGATGTTGTTAAATGAGGAATGAACGTGTGCTTGTCCCACGGCTTCTACTTTAACCAGCCGCTTCTTGTTACTTGATGTAGACTTCTTTGCCATAATTCAACTCAATTATTTAGTTGCTTTTTTCTTATTAGCAACAGTTTTCTTCTTACCCTTACGTGTACGGGCATTGTTTTTGGTACTCTGACCTCTTACAGGCAATCCGATACGATGACGGATTCCACGGTAACAACCGATATCCATCAAACGCTTGATGTTCATCTGAACAGTCGATCTCAACTCACCTTCGACTTTGTACTCCGATCCGATAATCTTACGTACAGCCCCGAGCTGATCGTCGTTCCAGTCTTGTACTTTCAGGTCATAATCGATGCCGGCTTCACTCAGGATAGCACGGGCACTACTTCTACCTATACCATAAATATAGGTCAAGGCTATTTCTCCTCTTTTGTTTGAGGGTAAATCTACACCTACGATTCTTGCCATAAATCTTTTTTAATTTAACTAAATGAATGATTTAACCCTGACGCATTTTAAACTTAGGGTTCTTTTTGTTAATGACGTACAAAACGCCCTTTCTTCTTACAATTTTGCAATCGTCATTACGTTTCTTAATTGACGCTTTTACCTTCATGGTCTTAAATTTTAATTTTTATATCTGAATGTAATCCGACCTTTTGTCAAATCATACGGAGACATATCAACCCGTACTTTATCACCCGGAAGGATTTTTATATAATGCATACGCATCTTACCCGAAATATGAGCAGTAATCACATGCCCGTTTTCCAATTCAACCCGAAACATAGCATTAGACAATGCTTCTGTTATTACTCCATCTTGTTCTATTGACGGCTGTTTTGCCATAAACAATTTTAATTTATGAATTATAGTCTACGATTATCCTCTCAATCTGCAAACCTTCCATCTTATTTATCCGCTCATCGATTTCCGTTCTCTTTTGCCGGAAATCATAAAATCGTCAATTCCCTGACGCTTGCTCTATAAATTCAAATGTAGACAAAATATCTGCTCCCTTCTTCCCAACGGCAACCGTATGCTCAAAATGAGCCGCCGGTTTTTTGTCCCTCGTCCGGATTGTCCAGCCATCGTTATCCTGAAAAACATAACGTTTCCCCAAATTAATCATTGGCTCAATAGCAATAACCATTCCTTCCTGCAATTTTACCCCCTGCCCCTGACGGCCATAATTGGGAACCTGAGGCTCTTCATGCAAATCGCGGCCAACGCCATGTCCCACCATTTCCCTGACAACAGAAAAACCTGAGGCTTCGCACCAGGACTGTACAGCATGACCAATGTCACCAATCCGCATACCAGCCATAACTTTTTCAATCCCCTTATACAAACTCTCTTTAGTTACCCGCAACAATTTACGGACCTCTTCACTGACTTCCCCAACTTCAAACGTATATGCACTGTCTCCGTAAAAACCGTTTTTTAAGGTCCCGCAATCGACAGATACAATATCCCCCTCTTTCAGTATACATTTGGCAGAAGGTATTCCGTGTACAACCACATCATTTACAGAAATACACAAGGTATTCGGAAAACCTCCGTAACCCTTAAATCCGGGCAATGCCCCGTGCGAACATATAAATTCTTCTGCAATACGGTCCAGTTCTAACGTAGAAATCCCCGGACGAATATGCTTGGCCAGCTCGCCCAGAGTTTTACCCACCAACTGGTTACTTTCTCTCAGTAATTCTATCTCCTCTGCCGTTTTTACGAAAATCATGCCGCGAAATTACAAAAAAAATTATAAGTTGCAAAGTTACTCAATTACTAAGTTTCCGGATTTCACCACCCGGGAACTTAGTAACTCAGCAAACTTTAAAACTAATAGGCAGCCGGACCTCCGGGTGTTTTACCTTTAATTCTTCCGGTTTTCATCAACCCATCATAATGACGCATCAACAAATGAGATTCTATCTGCTGCAACGTATCCAGTACAACTCCCACCAGAATCAACAAAGAAGTACCTCCATAAAACTGAGCAAATTGTTGATTAACCCCCGACAATTGTGCAAATGCCGGCAATATTGCAACTATTCCCAGAAATATTGAACCCGGTAATGTAATCCTCGACATAATTGTATCCAAAAATTCCATCGTTTTCCGGCCAGGTTTCACTCCCGGAATAAATCCTCCGTTTTTCTTCATGTCTTCTGACATCTGCATCGGATTCACTGTAATAGCAGTATAGAAATAAGTAAATGCAACTATCAGAATGAAGAAAGTAAAGTTATACCAAAAACCGGTAAAGTTTGAAAATGCAGCAGCAAATCCGGACAATGAGTCAGAAGCAGCAAAATTAGCAAACGAAATCGGCAACAACATGATAGCCTGAGCAAAAATGATAGGCATCACACCTGCAGCATTAATCTTCAAAGGTATATATTGACGTACCCCCCCGTATTGTTTATTCCCGACAATACGTTTTGCATACTGTACAGGTACTTTACGGGTCCCCTGAACCAATAATATACTACCACAGAATACAAAAAACAGAAATACGATTTCTATCACAAATGCAACAAGACCTCCTCCATGCTGACTTACCCGTGAAGTAAGTTCAGCTACAAAAGAAAACGGCAACCGGGCAATAATACCTATCATAATAATGATAGAAACACCATTACCGATACCTTTATCTGTAATTTTTTCACCTAACCACAGCACAAACATTGAACCTGCAGCTAAAACAGCTACTGAAAAAACAGTAAACATCCAACCTTTCATCATAAAATACTCAGGCTGAATCTGCATATGCAAGTTGGTAAGATACGCAGAACCCTGCAAAACAAGAATAATTACGGTCAAATAACGGGTAATCTGATTAATTTTCCGTCTTCCGCTTTCACCTTCCCGCTGCATCCGTTGAAAATAAGGAATTGCAATACCCAACAACTGTACTACAATGGAAGCAGAGATATAAGGCATTATACCTAATGCAAATATCGAGGCATTTGAAAATGCTCCCCCCGAAAACATATCCAGCAGACCCAATACCCCATTACTTGAAGTCTGGTCCTTCAACGCTGCTAATCCGGCAGGATTGATACCCGGCAATACAATCTCTGTACCTAGTCTGTAAACGAGAATCAACCCTAAAGTCGTCAGAATCCGGGTTTTTAATTCCTCTATTTTCCAAATGTTCTTTAATGTATCAAATAACTTCATAAGTTCATAATTTATAAGTTTATAAAGCTTATAAAGTTATAAAGTTAAAAATGACCTTATAAACCTTATGAACTTTATAAACCCGTTTCGTTTTATAAAACGACTACAGAACCACCGGCAGCCTGGATAGCTTCTACCGCTTTCTGTGAAAATGCATTGGCTTTCACTTCCAGTTTCACACTAATAACCCCGTCAGCCAATATTTTCAATAATTCATTTTTGTTCAGCAGACCTGCATTGATTAACACGTCACGGTCAATCATTTCCAGATTATCCCTTTCAGCCAAAGCCTGCAACATACTTACATTAATTGCTTTGTATGCTACACGATTGATATTTTTAAAACCGAACTTCGGTACACGTCTTTGCAGAGGCATCTGACCACCTTCAAAACCAATCTTAGCATGATAACCTGATCTTGATTTAGCTCCTTTATGTCCTCTCGTAGAAGTACCTCCTTTTCCGGAACCTTGACCGCGACCAATTCTTTTTTCGTGGTGAATTGATCCGCAAGCCGGTTTTAAGCTACTTAAATCCATTGTATTTAGTCCTTAAATGTTTAACAAAATTACTTTACTTCTTCCACACGAACCAAATGGCTGATTTTTGCCACCATACCCAGGATCTGCGGAGTAGCTTCTTTCTCTACACTGCTGTTGGTTTTCTTTAATCCCAAAGCCTGAATAGTGCCAACCTGAGTTTTATCGCTACCGATTTTACTTTTTACAAGTGTGATTTTAATCTTTGCCATGCTCCCAAATATTATCCGTTAAACACTTTATCCAGACTAATTCCTCTATTGGCTGCCACCATCCGGGCATCACGCATTTCCTTCAATGCAGCAATAGTCGCCTTTACCAAATTATGAGGATTGGAAGACCCTTTACTTTTAGCCAGCACATCATGAATACCTGCACTCTCCAGTACAGCACGCATAGCACCTCCGGCCACCAAACCGGTACCGGAAGAAGCCGGTTGCATATAAACCTGAGCACCTCCGAAACGAGCTGTCTGCTCATGCGGAATTGTTCCTTTCAATACAGGAACCTTAATCAGATTCTTTTTAGCTGCTTCAATTCCTTTTGAAATAGCAGTAGTCACTTCATTTGCTTTTCCTAATCCCCAGCCTACAATACCGTTCTCATCACCTACCACTACGATAGCTGCGAAACTGAAAGTACGACCTCCTTTTGTAACTTTGGTCACACGATTGATAGCTACCAATCTGTCCTTTAATTCCAAGTCAGTATTATTTACTTTTTGTTCCATTCTGCTAACTTATTAAAAATTAAGACCTCCATTACGGGCTGCGTCAGCTAAAGCTTTCACTCTACCATGATACAAATAACCGTTACGATCGAATACTACACTTTCGATTCCGGCAGCTTTTGCTTTTTCAGCAATAGCAGCACCTACAAAACCTGCCTGTTCGGTCTTGGTTCCTTTTTTCTCAGCAATTTCTTTACACAAGGACGAAACAGCTACTAAAGTTCTTCCTGCTGTATCATCAATCAACTGTACTGAAATCTGTGCATTTGAACGAAAAACGCTCATACGCGGACGTTCAGCTGTTCCAGAGACAATCTTACGAATTCTCCGTTTTATTCTTAATCTTCTTTCTTCTTTCGTTAAAGCCATAACTTTTCAACTCTTTAGTGATTAAACTTTAGCCGATTTACCAGCTTTCCGGCGAACCACTTCACCAACGAAGCGAATACCTTTACCTTTATAAGGCTCCGGTTTACGGAAAGAACGGATTTTTGCAGCCACCTGACCGATCAACTGTTTATCACAACTTTCCAGGGTGATAATCGGATTTGCACGTTTTTCAGTTACAGCTGAAACTTTTACCTCTGCCGGTAATTGCAAAAAGATAGAGTGAGAATAACCCAATCCTAATTCAAGCACCTGGCCTTCAGCATTGGCACGAAAACCAACACCTACCAGTTCCTGTTTAATCGTATAACCTTCAGAAACACCAACCACCATATTGTGAATCAATGCACGGTATAAACCATGTTGTGCTTTGTGTTCCTTATCTTCAGTGTGACGCTGTACGTGCACCTCATTTTCTTCTACGGCAACAGTCAGGTCAGAACTTACTTTCTGAGAAAGCTGTCCTTTCGGACCTTTTACTGTGACAGTGTTATCCGGACTTACTGCTACAGTAACTCCTTGTGGTATATGAATCGGTAATTTTCCTATACGTGACATGACTTCTTCACTTTAAAATTAATACACATAACACAATACTTCACCGCCGACATTCCGTTGGCGAGCTTCTTTGTCTGTCATTACACCCATAGAAGTAGACAAGATTGCTATACCTAAGCCATTCAATACACGCGGCATTTCTTCCACATTCGTATAGCGACGCAACCCCGGTTTGGAAACACGTACCAACGACTTAATTGCCGGAACCTTAGTTTCAGGGTGATATTTTAAAGCGATCTTAATATTACTTCTAACTCCATCCTGTTCATATTTATAATTCAGGATATATCCTTTTTCTTTCAGGATTTTGGTCATTTCGAGTTTCAGCTTGGAACCCGGGATTTCAACCACTTTATGACCAACACTTACCGCATTCCGAATACGGGTAAGGAAATCTGCTATTGGATCTGTCATCTCTTTTCGTTTTTAATATAAAAATTACCAACTAGCCTTTTTAACTCCCGGTATCAATCCTTGTGAAGCCATTTCACGGAACTGAATACGGCTGATACCAAACTGTCTCATATAACCTCTGGGACGTCCTGTCAGTTTACAACGGTTATGTAAACGAACCGGATTTGAGTTTCTTGGCAGGAGACTCAGTGCAGCATAGTCACCTTCCTCTTTTAATTTTGCTCGTTTCGCAGCGTACTTTTCTACCAATTTTGCACGCTTCACTTCACGGGCTTTCATTGATTCTTTTGCCATTTTGCTTTCTTTTAGTTCTTTTTAAATGGTAATCCAAACTCTCTGAGCAGAGCAAAACCTTCTTCGTCGGTATTAGCCGAAGTCACAAATGTAATATTCATACCCATGATTTTGTGTACGGAATCCATCACAATCTCAGGAAATATGATCTGCTCTTCAAGACCTAATGTATAATTGCCTTTCCCGTCCAATTTGCTGTTGATACCCTTAAAGTCGCGGATTCGCGGCAGAGCACTACAAATCAATCTTTCGAGAAACTCGTACATTCTCTCTTTACGCAAAGTCACTTTTACACCGATCGGCATTCCTTTACGCAATTTAAAGTTAGATACGTCTTTAGTTGAGTTACCTACAACAGCTTTCTGACCTGTTATCGCGGTAATTTCATTCAATGAAAATTCCAGAATTTTTTTATCCTGAATAGCTGAACCCACTCCCTGATTGATTACTATCTTCTCCAAACGGGGAGCCTGCATAACTGACTTGTATCCGAATTCCTTCATCAAAGTCGGTACAATCTCTTCGTTATACTTTGTTTTAAGATTTGGTACGTATTTCATCTATTAAATTATAATTTTTGATTCACGATTGACAATTTTACACATAACAATCCACCGAAAATCAGATTTTCAAGCGGCAAAGGTATAAAATATTTTTAATAATCACTTCGTAAATCCCATTTTCTGTTTTAAATTCACGATTCATGATTGTAGTCTAAACCCAATCATAAATCGTAAACTATAAAATCATTTCAGGATTTCTCCCGATTTTTTAGCGTATCTGACAAGATTGCCTTTTTCATCCAATTTACGTCCGATACGAGTCGGTTTATTTGTAGAAGGATCTATCACATTCAGGTTAGAAATATGGATCGGAGCCTCTTTTTTGATAATACCACCTTGCGGATGTTTTGCATTCGGCTTGGTATGCTTGCTTATCAGGTTGATACCTTCAACGATGGCCCTCTCTTTCTCCGGAAAAACTTCCAGTACCTTCCCCTGCTTTCCTTTATCCTCCCCTGCATTCACCTGTACTAAATCACCTTTCTTAATATGAAACTTTCTATTCATCGCTTTTACATTTTAGATTTCAGATTTACGATCTACCTGCTATTGCATTCAATCGTAAACCATAAATCGTAAATTATTAAAGTACCTCGGGGGCCAACGAAACAATTTTCGTATAACCTTCACGAACTTCACGGGCTACAGGTCCGAAAATACGGGTTCCTCTCATTTCACCGGCATTGTTTAACAATACACAGGCATTGTCATCAAAGCGGATATAAGAACCATCCGACCGTCTGTATTCTTTAGTCACACGTACTACCACAGCTTTACTAACAGTTCCCTGTTTAATTTCACCATTAGGCAGCGCGCTTTTTACAGCAACAACGATTTTATCGCCGACACGTGCATATCTTTTTCCGGTACCACCCAGAACACGGATACAAAGCACTTCCTTGGCACCGCTGTTGTCTGCTACTGATAATCTGGTTTCCTGTTGTATCATGATTACTTAACTCTTTCAATGATTTCAACTAATCTCCATCTCTTCATCTTACTTAAAGGACGGGTTTCCATAATTCTCACGGTATCACCGATATTACACTCATTTTTCTCATCATGAGCGGTGAACTTTTTGGTCTTCTTTACGAATTTACCGTAAATCGGGTGTTTCTCCTTAAAGTGTACAGCAACGGTGATAGTTTTATCCATCTTATTGCTCAGCACCAGACCGATACGTTCTTTTCTAAGATTTCTTTCTTCCATTGCTTTACTTCTTTTCAGTTAATTCTCTCTTACGTATTTCAGTCATCATACGGGCGATGGTCTTACGTGCAGCACGAATCTGCATCGGGTTCTCCATCGGGGTAATAGTATGATTCATAGTCAGCTTATTCAGAGCAGCCTTTTCAGCTTCTACTCTTTCCTTAAGCTCAGTTGTGGTCATTTCTATAATTTCTGAATTTTTCATCTCTCTGACAAATTAATTTTTTACACTTAATAGCCGGAAGACTATTCTTCTACATAGTCACGTCTAACCACAAACTTTGTCGTAATAGGTAATTTCTGTGCTGCAAGACGTAAAGCCTCTTTTGCCACTGCATACGGAACACCGTCTGCTTCGAAAAGAATTCTTCCCGGAGTTACAGGTGCTACGAATCCCTCTGGGTTACCTTTACCTTTACCCATACGTACTTCGGCTGGTTTCTTAGTAATCGGTTTATCAGGGAATATGCGAATCCAAATCTGTCCCTGACGTTGCATATAACGGGTTACTGCAACACGGGCAGCTTCTATCTGGCGTCCTTCGATCCATTTTTCTTCCAACGCCTTAATACCGAAAGATCCGAATGCAAGCTGATTACCCCTTTGAGCATTTCCTTTCATTCTACCTTTCTGGCTTCTTCTAAATTTAGTCCTTTTCGGCTGTAACATAGCTCTTTGTTTAATTGATTAAAAGACTATTTACTTTCTTCTCTTCTTAAAGCCACCCTTTTTTCCGTCAGCTTTTCCGGCTGCTGCGGGACGGCTACTGTTGTCACGGCTCTGAAGCAATGAGTTCGGAACGAGTTCACGTTTACCATAAACTTCACCTTTACAGATCCATACCTTGATACCCAGTAAACCATAAGTGGTCAGGGCTTCTGCCTGTGCATAATCAATATCGGCACGGAAAGTGTGCAACGGAGTCCTTCCTTCTTTGAACATCTCAGCACGTGCCATTTCAGCACCGTTCAGACGTCCTGAAATCAGGATTTTAATTCCTTCAGCACCCATTCTCATGGTTGAAGCAATTGCCATTTTAATAGCCCGACGATATGCAACACGGCCTTCCAACTGACGAGCTATATTATTACCTACGATCACGGCATCCAACTCAGGACGCTTAATTTCGAAGATATTAATCTGAACTTCTTTATCGGTGATTTTCTTCAGCTCTTCTTTCAACTTATCAACCTCCTGACCTCCTTTACCAATAATGATTCCCGGACGGGCAGTGTTAATCGTGATAGTAATGAGCTTCAAAGTACGCTCGATAACGATTTTTGCGATTCCGGCTTTTGCAAGACGGGCATTCAGGTATTTACGGATTTTATAATCCTCTACCAGCTTGTCTCCGTAATTCTTGCCGCCGAACCAATTAGAATCCCATCCACGGATGATTCCTAATCTATTGCTTATTGGATTACATTTTTGTCCCATGCTTTACTCTTTTACAGTGTTTTCAACAACAGCGGTTTTACTTCCCAACACAATGGTCACATGATTAGATCTCTTACGGATCCGGTGTGCCCGTCCTTGCGGAGCCGGACGCAGTCTTTTCAGAATACCTGCACCATCCACAAAGATTTCTTTAATATACAAAGCGGCATCATCTATGCGCGCTCCGTCATTCTTCACGCTCCAGTTTGCAATGGCTGAAAGCAATAGTTTTTCCACTTTACGAGCAGCCTCTTTAGGACAAAATTTCAGTGTATCCAAAGCCTTCTGTACGTCCATTCCACGTACCAGGTCTGCCACCAACCTCATTTTCTGAGGGGATGAAGGACAATCATGCAGCACAGCGAAAGCCTTTTGTTTTCTGGCTTCCTTCATCTGATTTGCTCTTATTCTTTTTCTTGCACCCATTTTATACAATCTTCATTTGTTATACTTAATCACGCTATTATTTCTTCTTCTTATCAGCGTGACCTCTAAAGGTACGTGTCGGTGCAAATTCACCCAGTTTATGACCTACCATATTTTCAGTCACATATACCGGAATAAATTTGTTACCGTTGTGTACAGCTACTGTATGCCCTACGAAATCCGGAGAAATCATGGAATAACGAGCCCAGGTCTTAACAACCGATTTTTTGTTGGTCTCATTCATCGCCAGTATTCTCTTTTCCAGCTTCACATCAATAAAAGGGCCTTTTTTTAACGAACGACTCATAACATCAAGTTTTAATCAGTTATTTTTTCCTTCTTTCTACAATATACTTCGACGAAGCCTTCTTCGGTGCTCTGGTCTTCAAGCCCTTAGCCAACAAGCCTTTTCTTGAACGAGGCAGACCTCCGGAAGCACGGCCTTCACCACCACCCATCGGGTGATCTACCGGGTTCATTACAACACCACGAACACGCGGACGACGACCCAACCAACGGGTACGACCCGCTTTTCCGGAACGTTCCAGAGAGTGGTCGGGGTTAGATACAGTACCGACAGTTGCTTTACAGGTTACCAAAATCATACGGATCTCACCTGAAGGCAATTTGATAGAAGCATATTTTCCTTCTCTCGCTACCAACTGAGCATAAGAACCGGCACTACGAGCCATCACAGCTCCCTGTCCGGGACGCAACTCAATGTTATGGATGATTGTACCTAATGGAATTTCAGACAGATACAACGTATTTCCGATTTCCGGAGCGATACCCTTGCCACTTTCAACCGTCTGACCTACAGTCAAACCAATCGGAGCAACGATATACCGTTTTTCACCATCTGCATACACCAACAGGGCAATGCGGGCAGTACGGTTCGGGTCATATTCAATCGTGGCTACCTTAGCCGGAATATTTTCCTTCTCCCGTTTAAAGTCAATTACTCTGTACTTGTGTTTATGACCACCACCTATATATCTCATTGTCATCTTACCGGTGTTGTTACGACCTCCGGTTTTGCTGTTCGGTCTCAACAATGATTTCTCAGGTCTATCTGTAGTCACCTGCTCGAAAGTATTTATTACTTTTCCCCTCTGTCCAGGCGTTACAGGATTTAATTTTCTTACAGCCATGTTATTTAAATATTGCTAAAAAAATCAATACTATCACCTTCTGCTAAAGTCACAATTGCTTTCTTGAACGAATTGGTACGTCCGCTGATTACTCCGGCTTTGGTATAACGGGATTTAGCCGTCCCCTGATAACGCTGGGTATTCACAGCCAGTACATTCACTCCGTACATTGCTTCAACTGCTTTCTTTATCTCAATCTTATTTGCTCCTTCTGCCACGATAAAAGCTACCTTGTGCTGTTTATCGGTGAGAGCCGTCATCTTTTCCGTTAAAACGGGCTTAATAATAATTTCCATCTCTTCTTTCGATTAGTTAAGATTGAACATTTCGTTAAGGCCCTCCACAGAACTTTCAACTAAAACGAGGTTTTTCGCCTTCATGATGTTGTAAGTTGCGATGTCGCTCACTCTCATTACCTCTACATTCTGCAGATTACGGGCAGACAGAAGTACGTTTTCGTTCACACCGTTCCCCAATACCAACAACAGACGACCATTGTTTACTTTCAGGTTGTTGATTACAGCAACCATTTCTTTGGTTTTCGGAGCTTCGAAGGTGAAATCTTCCACAACCTTCACAGCATCAGCACTTGCTTTCACTGCCAAAGCTGATTTACGAGCCAATTTTTTCAATTTCTTGTTCAGTTTGAAGCTGTAATCTCTTGGTACGGGACCAAAAACACGGCCTCCTCCTCTGAACTCCGGATTCTTAATACTACCTGCACGAGCACCTCCGGTACCTTTCTGTTTTTTCAACTTTTTGGTACTACCGGAAATTTCATTCCGCTGTTTTGACTTGTGCGTTCCCTGACGGTTGTTGGCCAGGAACTGTTTTACGTCAAGGTAGATAGCGTGCTCATTAGGCTGAATTCCAAAAATAGCGTCATCCAACACTACTTTTCTGCCGGTTTCCTGTCCGGCAATGTTTAGTACACTTAACTCCATTACTTCTGAATAATTACGTACGAACCTTTAGCTCCGGGAACAGATCCCTTCACCAACAACAAATTATTTTCAGGAATTACCTTCAAAACTTCCAAGTTCTCTACAGTAATCCGGTCTCCGCCCATACGGCCGCCCATGCGCATTCCTTTGAAAACACGTGCCGGAGTAGAACATGCTCCGATAGAACCCGGTTTTCTCAGACGATTGTGCTGACCGTGGGTAGCTTGTCCTACACCACCGAAACCATGACGTTTCACAACGCCCTGATATCCTTTTCCTTTAGAGGTACCGACGATGTCAACGAAAGCTGTGCCTTCCAGCATAGTTACGTCAATCACATCGCCCAACTTGTGTTCTTCGGCAAATCCTGCAAACTCTACGAGTTTACGTTTCGGAGTTGTGCCTGCTTTCTTAAAGTGTCCACTTAGCTGCTTCGTCGTGTGTTTCTCTTTCTTTTCATCAAAACCCAACTGAAGTGCTTCGTAACCGTCTTTTTCAATGGTTTTCACCTGAGTTACGACACATGGACCGCATTCAATAACAGTGCATGGGATACTTTTCCCCTCAACACTGAAAACGGAAGTCATTCCGACTTTTTTTCCAATTAAACCTGGTAATTTCATTTCTTTTTCAATAGGTTAATTCTTCTTTCTAACGACATAGGGTTTCGCCGTTAATTACACTTTAATCTCTACTTCAACACCACTCGGTAATTCAAGTTTCATCAGAGCGTCGATAGTACCTGCAGTCGAGCTGTAGATATCAATCAGACGTTTGAAAGTGCATAATAAAAATTGTTCACGGCTCTTCTTGTTTACGAAAGTAGAGCGGTTAACAGTAAACACACCTTTATGCGTAGGAAGTGGAATCGGTCCGCTTACCACAGCACCAGTAGCCTTTACCGTCTTAACAATCTTTTCAGCCGACTTGTCTACCAAGTTGTGATCGTAAGATTTTAACTTAATTCTGATTTTTTGGCTCATGTTATTTGATTATTATATTTAAGCGGTCGGAAAGGAAAACTCCCTTCCGACATTAATTTTTAAATTAAATCCACTCTTCCGTTTGCTTTTTCCACAACTTCCTTGGCAATGTTCTTCGGCACTTCGGCATAGTGGTCGAATTCCATAGAAGAACTTGCACGGCCGGAAGACAGTGTACGCAATACAGTCACATAACCGAACTGCTCAGCCAAAGGAACTTTTGCCGTGATTACACGTGCACCGATACGGGAATCCATAGATTCAACCTGTCCCCGACGACGGTTCAGGTCGGCAATGATGTCACCCATAAAATCTTCCGGAGTAACTACTTCCAGCTTCATGATAGGCTCCAGCAACACCGGTTTCGCCTTCTGTGCAGCTTCCTTGTAACCCAACTTGGCAGCCATTTCAAATGACAAGGCATCCGAGTCAACCGGGTGGAAAGAACCGTCAATCAAAGTAATCTTCAAAGCCTCCAGAGAATAACCAGCCAGAACACCGTTCTGCATAGCTTCCTTGAATCCTTTTTCAACAGACGGGATAAATTCCTTCGGAATGTTACCGCCTTTCACTTCATTGACAAAAGTCAGGCCTTCTTTGCCTTCTTCTGCCGGTTCCATACGGAAGATGATATCGGCAAACTTACCGCGACCACCGGACTGTTTCTTGAATACATGACGATGGTCTACAGACATCGTAATAGCCTCTTTATAGGAAACCTGAGGTGCTCCCTGGTTACATTCCACCTTGAACTCACGGCGCAGACGGTCAATGATAATGTCCAGGTGAAGCTCACCCATACCGCTGATGACAGTCTGTCCCGAATCCTCATCAGTCTTCACACGGAATGTCGGGTCTTCCTCAGCCAATTTTGCCAAAGCCATACCCAATTTATCCGTATCTTTCTGAGTCAACGGTTCAATAGCAATACCAATCACAGGTTCCGGGAAAGTCATACTTTCCAGTACAATCGGTTTTTCTTCTGAACACAACGTATCTCCGGTACGGATATCTTTGAAACCTACGCAAGCGCAAATATCTCCGGCCTCGAGCACTTCTTTCGGCTGTTGCTTGTTAGAGTGCATCTGGAACAAACGGGAAATACGTTCTTTCTTGTCAGTACGTGGGTTATATACATATGAACCGGCCTCAATCTTACCGGAATAGATACGGGTATAACACAAACGGCCTACAAACGGGTCGGTAGCAATTTTAAATGCCAATGCCGACAGCGGAGCTTCCGGGTCTACCGGGAAATGAACATCCTCACCGGTTTTCGGATCCGTACCTTTACTGTTTGGAATATCCAACGGATTCGGCAGATAAGCAATGACAGCATCCAACAGATTCTGCACCCCCTTATTCTTGAAAGAGGAACCGCACATCACCGGACAAAAATCCATGGCAATCACAGCTTTCCGGATAACAGCCTTCAAATCTTCCACGGTAATGGAGTCCGGGTCTTCAAAGAACCGTTCCATCAAAGCCTCATCCTGTACAGCGGCAGCTTCCACCAATTTTTCTCTCCATTCCTGAGCTTCTGCCATCATGTTTTCGGGAATATCCTTAATTGTTGCCTCCATGGCTCCGTTTTCCCAAACATAAGCTTTCATTTCCACCAGGTCAATAACCCCCTGATAGTTATCTTCCGCACCGATAGGCAATACCAACGGTACAGGATTAGCTCCTAATTTCTCCTTAATCTCACGAACCGCTTTGAAGAAATCTGCACCGGAACGGTCCATCTTATTCACAAAAGCAATTCGGGGAACGCCATATTTATTCGCCTGACGCCATACGGTTTCAGACTGAGCTTCAACACCGCCTACGGCGCAAAACAATGCGACAGCACCGTCCAAAACACGCAAGGAACGTTCTACCTCTACGGTAAAATCAACGTGTCCCGGAGTGTCAATGATATTGATCTTATATTCATCACCCTGATACTTCCAGAAACAAGTGGTAGCAGCAGAAGTAATGGTAATACCTCTCTCCTGCTCCTGCACCATCCAGTCCATGGTAGCCGTACCATCGTGCGTTTCACCGATTTTGTGGTTCACTCCGGTAAAATACAGGATACGTTCAGTGGTTGTCGTCTTACCGGCATCGATGTGAGCCATGATACCGATATTTCTTGTGTAATGTAAATCTCTCTTAGCCATCTATTTTCGCCTCTAAATTAAAATCTGAAATGTGCAAATGCCCGGTTGGCTTCAGCCATACGATGGGTATCCTCTTTCTTCTTGAAAGCAGCACCTTCTTCCTTGTAAGCAGCCATAATCTCAGCAGCCAGTTTTTCAGACATGCCGTGTCCGCTACGTTTGCGGGAGTAAAGAATCATATTTTTAACAGAGATTGCTCTTTTACGGGCCGGATTGATTTCAGTAGGCACCTGGAAAGTAGCACCACCGACACGGCGGCTCTTTACCTCCACCTGGGGAGTAATATTCTCCAATGCCTGCTTCCAGATTTCCAGAGCAGATTTCTCTTCTTTTTTTGCCATTTTTTCGTCAACGATATCCAGTGCGTCATAAAAGATTTTGAACGCAACAGTCTTTTTACCGTCCACCATCAGGTCATTAACAAACCTCGTCACCAGTATATCGTTGAATTTTGGATCCGGTAACAGGATTCTCTTCTTGGGTTTAGTCTTTCTCATCTTCTTTTCGTTTACGAATTTGTTCGTCAAGCTGCCCTTATATTGGTCTTCAACGGTTTCACAACCATTTACTCAACTGTTTTTCGGGAACGCTTCATAAACACAATTCCTGTTAATCACTAATTTTTACTTTTTGCCTTTAGCCGGAGCAGCAGCCTGTCCTGGTTTCGGTCTTTTCGCACCGTATTTAGAACGTCCCTGGCAACGACCGGTAACACCGGCAGCATCCAAAGTACCGCGAACCAAGTGATAACGCACACCCGGAAGGTCTTTCACACGACCGCCGCGGATTAACACGATGGAGTGTTCCTGCAGGTTGTGACCTTCTCCCGGAATATAAGCATTCACTTCTTTTCCGTTGGTTAATCTAACACGCGCAACCTTTCTCATGGCTGAGTTCGGTTTTTTCGGAGTCGTGGTGTAAACACGTACACATACTCCCCTTCTCTGCGGACAAGCATCCAAAGCAGGCGCTTTACTCTTGTCCTGGATCTTTACTCTTCCTTTTCTTACTAACTGTTGAATAGTAGGCATTTTACAAGTACTCTTTAAATTTTATTATACTTTTATCCAAAATGGAGTGCAAATGTACATTCATTTTTAGTAACTACCAAATATTCCTTTCTTTTTTTTGTAAAAAAGGTAAGATTGTCAGAAAGTTACCCGTCTTATCCCCACAAACTTCCCTTGAGCATCCATAAATCAATCAAAATAAAACTTCTGTTCCAAATATAAACAAAAGGCGTGTTTCGGAGAAAATCTTCTCATGAAAACACGCCTTCAAAGCATTCATTCACACCCCTTATTTTTTATCTAAATATTGCCGGTGAATGGCCTGAAGATGTAAATGAGGGTAAAGTGCCGTAGAAAGAACAGGAGCAGGAAAAAAAGGTTCACTGGCCATCAGTTCATAGGCCTTTTTGTAATTCCCTTTTTTAGCATGGGCAGCTGCCAGGTAAAGCAACGTCTCCTTACAGGGAGTATGTTCCAGCGCCTTTCCCGCAATTCCAATGGCCTGTTCAATCCATTCCGGATCCGTCACAGTATCGTCAAAAAAACCGGCTATAATAAGAGTATAAAAGAACTGACCATACAGATAAGGGTGTTTATCGCTGTATTTATCCGCCACTTTTCCAAGTGAGGCCATACCTTTCTTAAAATTCTTCTCAAACAGCATACGCTCCATATCAAGAATCTCCAGATACATCGGCGCATAAAACGATTCTGTCTTACGAATCATTTCTATATGGGCACGGTATTTCTCAGGTTCTTTTATATTGGCAGAACCAGCGCGTACCATCATCCGATACATGTTCACCCAGAAATCATTCCCCTTCTCATAACCTTGATAAATATCCGCATACCGGGTCAAAGAATGGAAAACGATATTATCTTCCGGGAAACGCATAAATCCCCGCATTAACGAATAATTCTCCTTCTGCTGCAACTGCTCTTCCGTAAGGGTGGAAAAATAACTTAACAAACAGCCTTTCACCTGGTCGGGCTGTACCCGTCGGAGTAATCCTATCACGTATTCCTCCACCAATTCCAATGAACGTTCACCACTCTCCCAACGTTTCCGGGCAGCCTCCAACCGGACACTGAAATCAGACCCGACAGCCTCTTCGGCATATCGGATAAAATCCTCGGGAGAAGCAGAACCTGTACGCGTTTCCAATAAATTACCCTGAGCATCCAACCAGAAAAAAGAGGGATAACCATTTGCCCGATAGCGCTGAAAAAAAGCGTGTCCGCTTTCTTTTTCCGCATCCAACTTCAGACAAACAAATTTACTGTTATAATAATCCCCCACGTCCTGACGGGTAAAAACATTCTTAGCCATCATTTTACACGGACCGCACCAGGAAGTGTAAACATCTACAAAAATCTGTTTTCCTTCTGCCCGGGCTTTCTGAAGCACTTCTTCATATGTTCCGTGAAAAAATTCAATGCCCTGCGCAAAAACGCCTCCGACAGTCAGGATAAAAAAATACAATAACGCTAAACTCTTTTTCATCCTGTTACTCGTATTTTTCGTTAATATCAATGACCCTGTCACAAAAGCCCGTCTTTCTGAACACACCGTCCAAATGAATACCACCGGTAGAATTCACTTCGTAGAACACCACCCCTCCCTGTCGTTCCGCACGGCTCAAATCACGTACAGCCAAACGCACCTGTTGGGAGACCCGTGTAGCCAAAGGATTGGACTCTGTAGGTGCAGCCACCGTAATATCCACAAATTGAATACCGGTTACTGCCATATTCTCTGCCTGCATATCCTTCTGCAAAACTTCCAATGCTGAATTTGTAGAAGCATTCAACTGATTTGCAGCAAAAGAATAAACAGCATTTTCCGTAGCATACATAAAAACATCATTATATTCCGGATTCGCGGCAAATCCGATTGCCTCACGCAAATGGGGGGCAACAGAAGCTGTGACTTCCGTCTTGCTGATGCTGCGGAAACTGTTACCCTCCAAAGAAAATTTATACATCCAGTATTTACTGTCCGCCTTATTTTTCAGCAGCATCCAGGCTCCCAAGTTCACCTCCGAAAGAGCACCCCAACATTTAAGTTCCAAATCTGCCCCCAAATCACTCCCGTCAAAAATTCCCGGATCGTTATCCGCTTTACCAAACGTTTTCAGGCTTCCCTGATTCCATGGATTATGCGCAATCAAACGCCCGTACAACTCATCGAAAAACACAGGATTCGAACCGACAGCCAATACCTGAGGTGCCACATGATATTCCCGCGGTTCGTTCATCAGGACCAATCCCGGTTCCCAGTTGATTGCTTTCATATTAGTCGCCCTCTTGCAAACAATACCATTGACAATAATATAATCAATCATCGCTCCCTTATAATACAATTCCGGACTCATTTCTTTTGCCCCGAAGTGATGGTCACAGGCCTCCTTCATCGTTTCAATTTTCTCGAAAGAAAGCGGACTGGCCACCACACCACCGTTTTCATCCCGGCAAAAAATCAATTCCTGCTTCAGGAAAGTGGCATAAGCATTCGGATTCACAGAAAAAATCCGGATCGGATTACGCCCCAAAAGCATTTTATTGGCACTTTCATATACATCTTCAATCACTGTATTTTCTTCATCATCTGAAATAAAATTAATTTCTGCCAGGCCGCCTTCTTCACACAAAAGTACTGTCCCTTTGGTAAACTGCGTGCGCACCTCAAGTTCCATTTCCTCCCGGTAAAAAACGCCGGTTGTATTATCCGTTACTTTCAATGCCAACGTATAGGCTTCCCCCGGCGTAAACAGGGAAGGTTCCGCCAACACGTCCAGATTCTTTTCCCGCCCCAATGTATCCGCTTCGTTACGGGTTGTTGTAGTATAGGCATACCAAACATACGACAGATTCCTGTCATCATTCCGGGAAGTACGGATATCCGGCGTACATTGCAAATGAGTATACAACAAGACAGAATACCGATTCTGCAATCCTTCAATCGTAACCTTATTCAACTCTTTGAACTCATCAATCGTTTTGTCATCCACACATCCTGCCAAAGCAGAAAACATGCAAACCACACCTAATATTTTAGCTATTTTCATCATAATACATCAAATTAGAAAGGATTCCACACCGTAATCAAATTGCCATCTTCATCATACTCCGTATGAGTGGCATAATATTCACACACAACACGCCCCTGCTGCATCCAATAACTATAAAAGTTCAATCCGCCCCATCCAATTAACTCGCTGTCCGTTAAAGGAAAATCATGTCCCATAAGCAAAATGCAACGCTGGTGCTTTACTTTTGAATACTCCCCGAAATAAAGAGCCAACGGCATATCCCAGTAAGAAGGTTTCACCAACTGGTTGGTAATCATCAAACGCATATTAACCCGGTCCGGATAACCCAACGCTAAACTCGACGTTGCTACCAGCGACAACTCCAGTGTCACAGTTGCCTCATCTAATTCCGTTCCGGGTTTCAGCACCACAACTGGAAAAGAAGAAACCGACTGACCGGCTTCATAAGTAAACCGGGAAAGAAGCGGTTCATAATGTTTGCCGGCCACTGCAGAGGAATTTTCCGAAACGGCCACTTCATATTCCCCTGTTTCACTCAACAAATCCCCCAACAACTTAACGTTAATCTGAATCGTATCCCGTTCCGCACCTTTCATGCGAAAAGAATACACCAAACTGTCTGCACCCGTCACATAATCCGGGAAATAGACACCAGACATATCCGTATATACCATACGTTCATTTTCCGAACAAGATGCAAACACCAGCATTGCCATTATAACTGTATACAAATATTTCATAATCCGCATTTTTACTCTATTAAACCAAAATCCAATTCATCATCCGGCAAGGGAATCACATACACCTTCTCCGGATCAACCGCTACCGTCCGGTAAACACCGATACTTTTCAACCCTAAGCGCTTGTAATAGTAAAACATCTGTCCCTCACACATAAACTCCTTGCTATACTCCCGGGCAATCTCTGCTTGCAGGTCTGTGACTCCTGTCATGGCAGCCAGACCCCGGTGGGCACGTAAAGTGTTCAGGTAAGCCAGGCCCTGATTCGCAGAACATTCAGCAGCAATATAGTACAGTTCAGACAGACGAACCAAAGGAATATAGCCCGAATTGGCATACTTTGCCGGCATGACCGCCGTAGCAGTATTCGTTTCCTGGAACCACAACTTCAACCGATAATCATCATCCGCCGGATCCTGCTGTGCAAACAATTTATTCCGGTTATTGACATTCATACTCAAAGCCGTGGAACTGTTGGTAATACCGTTTTTTATCACCGACTCCCCGAAATAGACATCAATATTATCCTGCATTTTCCCTTCTTCCAGAGCAAACAACAATTCACTGTTAAACAAACGCTCACTCGTTACCGCCGCAGTAGCCAACGAAAAAGGCACCACAGGCTCACTTCCGGGTTCTCCCACAATCTCCCGGACGGCTTCCAATGCCTCCGTCCGATTACCTGCATACAATTGTACCCGGGCCAGCAAAGCAGTCACAGCATAATAATTCAGATGCTTATGCCGGTTCCGTAACAACGGATGACTTTCATACAAGGATTCCAACTCCGCATAATTCGGACCATAGGGATCCACCTCACGCATCAACTCACGTGCCGCGTTCAAATCCTTCACCACCTTCTCCAAAACCCCTTCCACCGTCTGCTGACCCTGCGGAAGATTGGTATACGACTCCAGATAAGGGATAGCTTCGCGCTCCTTATCAATGGCCGGAGAGGAAGAAAACAACCGCAACATATCGAAATGGAGCATACCCCGCAAAGCCAGGATTTCTCCCTTATATATGCGATACACCTCTTCACTTGAAAATACATTTCGTTGCTTATCAATAAACATCAGCATGGCATTCAGATTGGCGATACCTTTATATTGCCGGCTCCAGACTGTAGACAAGACCTCCTTGTCATAAGGCTCCGCATAGAGGTAATCCTTTGTCTTGATATACTGATGGGTATTACCGGAAATATTGTAATATTGCGCCAGCACATCCATATAGCCGAACGAAAGCTGACATCCGTAACTTTCAGGAGCGGACATCAGTGAATAAACCCCTGTCAATACATCCCGGAAACCGCTTTCCTGTTGGAACAAATCTTCCGCCTTTACATCCGATTTCGGAGACACGTCAAACCAATTCTGGCAGGCGGAGGAAAAAAACAGCATCCCCAAACATATCGGTAAATATCTTAACTTTTTCATTTGCTTCTTGATTAAAAGGTTACTTGTAACGCTACTGAATAATTGCGGGCAAACGGATAGGATGTACCCCGTTCCATTTTGACCGTCGAAGCGCGAAACACATCATTACCGATGAAGGACAGTTTCAAACGCTCAATCCCGTAACGCCGCAGACGACCGGCATCGAACTGATAAGAAAGATTCAATGACGACAGGGTAATGTAATTTTCCTCCTCTATAAACCGGGAGGTCGGCATCGTAGCTTCGGTATTGCTGATAGCTTTGAATTTAGCCACATCGCCAGGGACCTTCCAACGGTCGTACAACACCCGGCGGTCAGCGTTCTTTTTCGGGTCTACGTTTTCCACTTTATCCACCAGCGTCTGATTGTAAACATCAGCACCATAGCTGTAACGGAAATAAGCATTCAACTGAAAACCCTTGTACATAAACATCGTGCCGAAATTCCCTTCAAATTTGGGATCCTTGCATCCTAACGGTTTGTAATTATCCGTACTCCATTTATTGACTTTATCGCCATTCTGCGCAATAAACACTTCTTCTCCCGTATTAGGATCAATACCAAGGGATTCGTTCGCCCAAATCATATTGATGGATTTACCTTCCTGATAACGCACCATAGGTACCCGGGTGGTCCCCTTCTCAACTTTTTCGTTCATCGCATCATCCTGGGTTTTATTATAAGCCGCCAGTGCATCGTTCAGCTTCATCAACCGGTTCTCATTCTTCACAATATTAAAGAATACATCCCACTGCATGCGTCTCTCTGCGTCTTTCACCAAAACGCCCCGGAGATTCAATTCCAACCCCTTATTCTTAATCTCGCCCAAATTGTCTTTATAGGAAGTAAAACCTAAAGACGGAGCCAGCAACACATCAATCAACACCGATTTCGATACATCCTTGTAGACGTTGAAATAACCGCTCAACCGGCTGTTCAACAAAGCAAAATCAACACCAATATTCAATTTCTCCGTCTGCTGCCATTTCAGATTCGGATTACCGAAAGCTTTCAACAATGCCCCGATATAATCATCGTATGTCAATCCGTCAATGGCCGGTTCCTTGTATGAATACATCATCATGGCCTGGAAAGGATAAAAATTCTGACCGCCGGTTGTCCCCCATGAACCACGTATTTTCAATTCATTTACATAGGGTGTTTCAGCAAACCATTTCTCCCGATGCAGGTTCCAGGCAGCACCCACCGAACCGAACGTACCCCATCGTTTAGAAGAACCATACACAGAAGAACCGTCGCTACGAACCGAAAAGTCCAACAGATAACGGTTGTCATACCCGTAATTAAAGTTACCGACCACCCCCATCAAACGGCTGACTTCATAATTACCGCTTGGTTTATCGCCTTCCTGATACTCCACGCCCATACCGATATGATCCATTTTATCATTCGGAAAATTATATGCCGTAGTACTGAAAAAATCAGTTTTTGATTCCTTGATATTCCAGACGAAAGTAGCATTGAACAGATGTCGGTTCACCTCTTTCGTATAAGCAGCCATCACATTGGCGTCATACGAGAAATTATCCGTCACCTCTTTCTTATAGCTTCCCTTTAAATCTTTCTCATAAAATGAATTATGATTAGCCGGCAAAAAACGGTCACCTACTGTCATTTTTTTATTCAACGACACGGCACCTTTCAGTTTCAGTCCCTCTAAAACATCCCATTCTACCGAAAAATTGTCAATGAAATTCTGATAGGCATTCTCAAACTTCGTACCCAACAAAGCATTATACAAAGGATTCAGTTCATACTCCTCCCCGTCACCGATTTTCAATACCTGTTTGATATTACCATTTTTATCCTTCGGATAAAGATACGGATTCATATAGGTATAATCCGAAAATGTACCATAAGGAGAATCCTGTTGTTTCACATGGTCATACGTCAGATTATTCATAAACCGCAAATTCTTGTAACGATATTGCAACTTGATGCCAATGCCGACATTCTGACGTCCGGAACCCTTCATTACCCCCGCCTTATTCTGATAATTCAGGTCTAACCCATACCGCAAACGGGTATCTCCACCCTCCAACAACAAAGAATGCTTATGACCGAAACCAAGCGCATGGACAGGCTTCTTCATCCAGTCCGTATTCACCCCTTGCTGAACCAACTTCAAACGTTCATTGTATGCCTCCTGCAACTCCTCCTTCATTCCGATATTCGAATGCGAATAAAGTCCTGCCAATTGCTCATACTCCAATTTTTCCGATGCATTCATCAGATTGTAATCACTCAGGTCTGCAAAATTAAAATCGCCGGAAAAATGATAAGAAACACGTAACTCACCCATTTCCGGGGCTTTAGTCTCCACAACGACAACCCCGTTCGCTGCCCGCGAACCATAAATGGCAGTCGCCGCCGCATCTTTCAACACAGTGATGCTGGATACCCGGTTCGGGTCTAAGTCAAAAATCTTCTCCGCCGAAACCTCGAAACCATCCAAAATAAAAGTCGGCATATTAGGAGAGTTTTCATAATCCGATTTCAGATTGCCGCTACCGTGGATTTGAAATTCCGGGATATGATTGGGGTCACTACCTACTGTAATATCTTCCATCAACTTAAAGGAGGGGTCTATCGTCGATAAAGCCGACAACACATTCCCGGTAGAAATCTCCCGCAACTTCTCTCCCGAAAACGTAGTGGCAGCACCTGTGTAGCTGTCTTTCTTCCGTTGGAAATAACCGGTCACCACCACCTCATCCATCTCCTGCGTATCCTCCGTCATGATAACATCAATCTCTGTCTTTTCCCCAACCGGCAGCTTTTGGGTTTTCATTCCGATAAAAGTAAATTGCAACACCCATTCCCCCTGCGAAGGGCATTCCAATGTATACTTTCCCGCGGCATCGGTAGTCACACCGACACTCGTCCCGTCAATTAACACCGTCACACCGGGCAAAGGCATTCCTCCTTTATCGGTCACCTTACCGGTTATCTTACGGTTTTGCACCTGAGGAACGGAAACCTTACTATTCACCTGTTTGATAATAATGGCACCATTCTCTTTCACGCATTGCAAACCGGTACCTTTCAGACATTTTTCCAATACTTTATCCACCATCACATTCCTGACATCAATATCAATTCCTTTAACGGATGCAATGTCCTCGTCACTATACAAAAACACCAGATGGGTTTTCGCCTTTAATTCCCAAATAATCTCTTCCAAAGAAGCATTTTGTTTTTTCAGGCTCACCGTCTGGGCGTTTACCACCGCAAACAACTGAACCATAGCACACACCACCAATATGAACGTCAGTTTCATACGCAGTAGAATTTTCAACCAATTTCCCCTATCGGGAAAAGCGTCATTCCGATTTTTCTTCATACTTTTGTAATGGTTAAGTTTAATTTTAATATTAACTATGTAGAGACCGGAAATTGTTGGCGCAGGCTCCGGTCTCTTTTTGAAATTATTTCCGGTCAATAATCACCGTTTTCCCTTTCCTTTTCACATTCACTTTATCCATAGCACACAACAGTTCCAACACAGAATCAATATGCTCATAACGTCCCAGATGGGCCGATATCCGTAAATCTTTCACCGACTCATTAGCATAAAAAACATCAACCGTATACCAACGGGACAGGGTATTCATGACATCCTCCAACCGCTGTTTTTTGAAAACGAACATACCTTCCGTCCAACCGGTATAAAGCGTAACATCTACATTCCTCACTTCCGCCCGGTCAGCATGTTTATTCAAATAATATTGCTGAGAAGGTGTCAACCTGACCGATTCGCCCATCGCTTTAGGATTCGCCACCTCCACCGCACCACTCACCAAGGTAGTATGTACGATGTCCTCATACCAGTAGGATTTTACATTGAAACAAGTACCGTTTACCTTTACCTGCATACCCTCCGTTTCTACGATAAAAGGCCATTCCCCGGCTTTTTTTACTTCAAAATAGGCCTCTCCGTCCAAAAATACTTTACGTTCTTTTCCGGAAAACTCTACCGGAAAACGGAATTTCGTTTCACAATTCAACCTCACATTTGTGCCATCGGCCAAAGTGAGTGTATAATCAGCCCCTGCCGGTATCACAAGCGTATGATAAACGATAGCTTTCTCCTCTGTTTGTCCCACGGCTGATGCATCCCGATGATAAGCCAGGCTGCAACTGCTATCATTCACTATCAAAGTTCCGTTGCTTTCCCGGAGTTCAACCCTGTTCTTTTCTAAATGGATACGCTCACCGCTCGCCAAAATCAACTCCGCAGTTTTCCTCCCTTCCAACAAGGCCAACGGCTTTTCTTCAACCATACTGACAGGCCGGGTGTACCGGAAAACCAATGAAACACCAAACACAACCACGACACAAGCTGCCGCAACCATCCATCTCCATCCGCTCCGCCTATGTGAAAAACGAATTTTAGCCTGTAGCCGCTCATACTCCCGGTCCACATCTATGGAATCCTCCATGCTGAAACGCATGAAAGCTTCCTGCTGATTCCGGATTTCCTCAAAAAGTTTCCGGTGGACAGGAACCTGCAACCACACTAAAAATTCAGGATCCAAGAGACCTGCCGGGTCCTGCAAATGAGAAAGAATGTAATCAATATCAGTTTCTTCACCTTGACGTCCCATATCTGCTACGTTTATCGAAAATTAAACCGTGTTGTATATATAACACAGATACGAGTAAAAAAGGGGTGAGTTAAAATGAAATTATTTTTAATAATTTTTTAGGTATGGAAAACAAAGAAGAAGTAACGAAGCCGGAAATTCTTCACGAAGATTTTTTAAGCCAGCGGAGATATGGGTTTTAACAGTATTTACAGAAATGCCTAATATTTCCGCTATTTCCTTGTATTTTTTACACTCGATAAGATAAAGAAACATCACTTCCCTGCACCTGTCCGGCAATGTTCCGATCCGCGCCTTGATTTTCAGAATCAATTCTTCATGTCCGGCATCATCGGCCGGTAAATAAACCTCTTCCGCTTCAGGTTTCTGTTCGGCGTGACGGACTTTCACTTTCAGGTGTTCCAGATAATTAATGGCTCTGTGACGGGTAAGACTAAGCAGATAGGGAAGTATCGGCTGAGCAAAATCAATTTCATCACGCCGGATCCATACCGTCAGAAAAACATCATGCACAACATCTTTGGCAACTTCCTCATCCTTCACAAAACTCATTGCATGAAAACACAACGATTTAAAAAATTCCCGGAAAGAATTTTCAAACAAAATCTTTACATCGCATGCTTCAGTCTCTCTCCCCATAACAACCTGAAAGATATTTTTGACATTCAAAGATAGTGCATTTGCCAAAAACAACAAAACAGGGATTTACCGAAACAGGAAATTCAGCTTGTGTCGTCAATCTTACAATTCCTTGTTCTTCAGCCGTTTTCTATTGACATATCGGATATAAACAGTTCTTCTTTCATTTACGGATTATAGCAGGGACATTAAAAAGCGTCTTCAAAAGCCATTACCTCTTTTGAAGACGCCAGACATGGAATCTTTCCGCAAACCGCTTTTTATTCCATAAACACCATTTCAGGAATCTCCCCGGTGCATTTCGTCGCCCCTTTACGGGATTTTTTGATACCTGGAATCAAGGGACTATTCTCCAATACATGCCGGATGCGTTTATACTGGTCGGCCGTAAATTCGTCCTGATAGGTATATTCGTAATCCATCACATTGCGCGAAATAAAGGTGACACCGCCATCCCCTTTCCGCTCAAACAAACGCTCACTTTCGATGCCTTCGACCGCTATGATTTGCCGGCATTCGTCCAGATAGGCTTTCCGGTTATAATTAGGCGTATCCGCACAATAATCCGTCTGCAATTCATCTGTATTCGAAAATACATGGAACAAACCCAGATAATGCCCCAACTCGTGGGCCACAATCTGTTTGGCATTCGGACGGATGGCATACTGCGTATTCAAAGCAACACAACACATCTTACTTACCGGATGGTTAAAATACATATCCCCGGCTACCAATCCCTTCAAACCGCCCTCCGAAACTGTATACGGCATCGTTGATATACCGGTCATACCCATATTGCTCTCTAAAAACGGAAACACCACAATATTCACATATTCATTCGGATCCCATAGCAACGCCAAGTCTTCCGCACCCGTACTCTGTATGAAATCATAAGCACTGACATTCGTCTTAGCCCATTGCACCCGGTGAATGCCAGGTTCTTCCAAATGCTTTCCGTCCGGAGCAACTGTCGCCATATAAAACTCAACTCCCATATCCAGCCCATTATGCCCTTTCCGGTATAATCCGCTGCAATAAGGCAAAATATCATTCAAAAAATTAGCATGGATATTTTGGTTAATATCAGCGGCATCATCGTATAAAATATGGAACACCACCGGCAAACGATACACATAATCCTGCAAAGCACCGGCTTGTTTGACGGTCACCTTGTGCGGATCTCCTCCTGTTTCCACAACCACTAACTCACAACTCCGCTCTTCCCGGAACACCTGTTCGTCCACCATCACAGTTACGGTATCAGTAAAACTTCCCCGTTCTTTATCTACCCGGCACCATTCTGTCATCCCCTCAATACTCCACGCTCCTGCCGCTTCAATGAACACTTTGTGAATTTTTCCCGCCGCATCCGCCTCAATCAGCGTTTCCGACACCTGTATCGGCAACCGGGGTTCCGACTTATCCCCCCCGTCATCCGAACAAGCACACAGCAGACAACAGCCTGCTGCAAGCACACACCACAATCGCCGTAAAAACTTACAACTTTTCATAATCTACCTTTTTACCAGCTGCTACTTTCTGACAATTCAAAGCCGATTTGTCTGAACTTTTCAACACATAAGCCACCACTTCCAGATTCTCTTTTTTAAATTCCGAAGACACCGGATAAGTAAACGTCTTTACATAATCCTCCGACATATTCAATGTCCCTTTTTCAATCCTGTGTTCGGCTCCGTACAAATCCGTCAAACAATACCGCAACACGTGATGGTGATAATTATCATCATCTGTTTCCGCACCCGTTTGTTTGGCATACAGATTATTCTCCAATATAGCTACAACCAAATTAGTCGCATAATCCACTTTCCCGCTGCCTTTCACCTTCACCTCCACTTTCAGATCATCTCCGTTCCACTCAGTAGAAAGCGCAATACCTACTTTCCCGTCGGCATTCAATGCTTTTGCAAAAGCCATTCCTTCAATACCATCACTGTAATTCCACTTGTCTGCATGGTCAATAACCACAGTCGGGTAATTGCTGCCAAACTTAAACTGTTTCTGAAAAGATTCTATGTATTCATCCACCATAAAATCTTTCATACCTCCCAAAGTTCCGTAAATGGACACCGGACAGATACGTCCCGGAACCTCCTCTTCCGCCTGCGAAATAGCATGTGTCGCCCGCGGACAATAAGTACAACCTATAGCGGTAAATTTCATTACCAATACATTCTTCTTAAACCCGGCACCATTCTCCGCTACCACAGTCACCACTTCCGAACGAATCCCGTCATATTCCGCTACAAAGGAATAAGTACCGGCAACCGAAGTCACAAATACCCCGTTTGTCAATACTTCCCCGGAAGTCTGCTCCTTGATTACCGCTGCCGAAGTAACATCGGTTCCTCCGGTAGTCACCGTAAAATATACTTCATCCGAGCCATTTGCCAAAATTTTGTCACGAGTCGCACTTAACTGCAAACCATTTTTTTCATCACTGTCCGAACAAGCAGTAACACCGATTGTCAACAGACATATAAACCAAACTAATACCTGTTTCATTATTCTATTTTTTATTATTCATTAAAATGAAGAAGTCAATGTCAGATTAAATCCCGTATAAGCCGGCATCTCCCGGCATACACCCCCGGCACATTGCACACCGGCCCGGTTACGGCCATATTGCAACGCCACCCTCGTCCGCGATTTGGAATAACTCAAACCACCATTGTAATAATGGATGTTCGTCTGTCCGTAATTATACATATCCGCCGCAAAAAAACTCCATGCCGGAGCAATTCCCAACTCTGCCGATAAAGCCATCCAATTGCCCTCATCCTGTTTTGTCCACAAATGCTGCCCTTCCAAACGCAGCGAATAACGGTTCGCCCATGTATAAACAGCATCTGCCACCACAATGTGCGCATGGTAAGTTTTACCCGGTTTCCCCCATACAAAAGGACTGAAATCCTGCATACTGTAAAAAAATACCGTTTTCCAGGAAGGACTCCATTTCTTAGTGACATCAATATTTACATCCCGGTAAAATAATTCGTTACCCACACTACACAAGCCTTCTTTCAAATTATAATAAGCCGAAAAATTAGCTTGTAACTTCCAGCCATATTTTCCTCCCAGTGCCGTCCGTTTCCGGAAATTATAATAAAAGTCCACTTGTCCTCCCGTCTCTCCGTTTCCCTGAGTGGCATAAGCATACAAATTTGCCAAAGAATAGGTATGCTGACGAGTCAGCGCAGGCAAATAATTCAACCCTTCTTCCAAACCGACAGCCTCCCGCGAAGAACGGAATACCATCCGGTTCAGACTGCGGAAATTCAATTGTATTCCCATACCTTTCCGGACATATCCTCCCTCCAGCAACAGCCCCTGTCCCTTTTCCATCGTATAATTATTATACAATGCAGGATCTTTCGATTTCCCGGCATATTCTCCCCGCAAAGAAAATCCGGAATGCTCCAATGCAAAACGCACGGAATAAGCATCCACATTCGACTCAATTTCCCGGTTTCCCACATACTCCTCATAACGGTTGACAAAACTGCCTTCCACCGCAACACCCGTTTCCGTCCATCCCAATATATTCCCAAAATCCACCTGTAAATCTCCTCCCCTTACCCAAGAAGATGCATGTTTCATAAATCTCCGAGGACGTCCGTAAATACCTTTGATATTGACTTTATCCCGGAACGAATAAAACAAACGGACCCCCTCTACTGACGTATTCAGTCCCAACGAACGTTCCTCGTAAGCCCGGAATACCATACCACTGCCGAATTGTTCATAAAAATCACCTACACGGACCTTCAAATCCCGGTCCTCAAAAGCCACATACTTACCGACAATACCGCAATCACTCAATTCCCCCGCCAATCCCTGCAAAACAGGTACATAAGCCTCAAACAGTACGCCAATAGAGAACTTACGCCACTGATAGTCTAAATTTAAATAATTGTTCGAACCAAACCGGTCGTCCGGACGGATCGCCCCCGTTTTCCCATCTTTCATGTAATAAACCGTATTCGTCTCGAAACCACCGGAAAGCATGCCGTATTTTTGTTCCTGCCCGTCAACAGGACGGGTCAGGATACAAAAACAACCAACTAACACTAACAAGTTTACAACCCTCATCACTTTAACTTTTCAAGGACATTCAACACTTCCGATTCCGCTCCCGGCGTATATCCGCAATGGGAATAAACTACTTTTCCTGTCTTATCCAGTATAAATAAAAATGGAATACTATTCACATTCATAGCCCTTTTCAGCTCTTGATTTTTATCCAATAAAAGCTCAAAAGGCCATTCCCGTCCTTCCGCCATGGAACGTGCTCTTAACGCTGCCCGGCTGTCATCCGTCGATACCGCCACCACCTTAAAATCCAACTTTTCTCTCCAATCCTCAAATACCTCACTCAATGCGTCTAATTCCTGAATACAAGGTTTACAAGTAGTTGCCCAAAAAGCCAGTACCACTGGTACGGAATCATTCATCACTTCCTTTATCGCATACCGGTCACCTCCCGGATTCTCTACCGTCACAGCTGGCAATTGTTGTTGCGAAAAACCATTCAGAAACAACAGTACCAAACTAATAACTAAAACACATGCCCTCATAATCAACGGTATTATGACTTATATGCCATACTTGCTATTTTACACAATCCTTTCCACGAATTGTCCGGAATCTCTTCAATAACAATATCATTCGGATTATCTATCACACGATACCCCACCAATCGGCCGGCAGAAGAAGCCGGCTTGGCCGGATTATACAAACCGATATAAAACTCATCTCCGAAAGGAGACATCCCCATAATATATTGTTCGTTCCACATAGCTGTAATCACCTCCGTTACGGGTTGCCCATCCTCCATAATCCTGTCTTTCCCCTCAAAGTCAAGCAACAATTTCCCCTGTGCCGTAGAATAATCGTAACCATACAAACGACTGCCGACAGTATAAAATATCACAGTCTTTCGCGAACTGCAAGCAAAAAATTCCGCCTTATCTATATCCTCCGCATTTGTTAATTGTTGCGGATTTCTATGAGTAAACTCAAGCCCAGAGAAAGAAACATTTATTTTATATGGATATAAATAATAATCCGAAGGAGAAGAAGAACCCGGATTTTTTAAAATAGTGTAATTCGAAATCATAACATTACGGGAATTAATTGCAGTCACAAAATCTTTTCCGGGAGTCCAGAAATCATCATTTACAATAATATTAGGAATCGGAGCACAATAACCGTTGACTCCGCCTCCCATAGGAGAGGTACTTCCTTGATAAAGGAAACATTTGTTGTCATCATCATACACAACAATCACTGAGCTGCTTGGCGAAGAAAAATCAAAACCCACCTTATTCCCCATTTTAAATAATTCATAATCCCCTTTATAATGATTAGACGGATTTCCTATTTTTTGGTAACCACCAAAACGATCGTTATCAAAATATAGATTGCCGTCTATTGTTTCTACCCGGAAAAACATCATTTGATTAGCATTTTGCAACACACAATTGCCCACTGACGAAAGGTCCCAAAAACTATATTTCAAATGTGCATCTTCAAGCGGAGTCAGACTATTTTTATCCAATTTATAAGTTCCATCCTCCGACCCCAATTGTATTGCATTATCCCCTATCGAAATGGGTAAAAATAAAAACGTCGGTTTCCGCAGAACCGGCAACTCCGAACCATTCAAAATATCTTTCATCAATAATGTATCATTATTTACAAAAGCCAACATATCCAATTGCGCTTCTCCATTCTCATTTTCTCCCCATACCAACCAACCATTGGAGAAATTTGTAATCAGATTCACACCTACCGAACGGGTTACAACCACTCCCGTAGATTTATCTTTAATACGGAAAAACAATGTATATCCGCCTTGCGGACGATTCACCGGCCAAATCAAATCCTTTTCATAGCCGATCTCATCCTTGCCATTCAAAATCCACCGGAATTCGTAATTATCCGGGTCTTGAATGATTGAATTCTCCACTTCAGGGGTAATCCGCAACGTATCAACAAAACTCACATAATTATAAGTTGTATCGACAAATCCGGCTTCCCCAATCATAACTTCATTAATTTCCCGGTAATCGTAATTACCTAAATCTTTGTAGCAAGAATGGAATACCATCCCCCCTAACAATCCACATATAATTAATAACCGTGTTTTCATATATTTTCATTTTAGATAGATTTTCCGGCAGTCATTTTCACTAAATCACCATTTTCGTCCAGTTCGTCTTCATAAATAGTCTTACCATCCTTTTCTCTTTCCTTCAAATATTTATCCAGATTTTGTCCCATAATTCGTGCCCGGGTTTCATCTGCTCTGTTCATTTTATTGAAATCCTCCCATGTCATATGAAAAAGTTCGCACATGATTTCAAACTTCTTAATAGACCAATTCCCCCAATACTCAACCGGCCACCATCCCGGTATCCGCACCTCGTTACTAATCAGAATTACATGACGGATTACATTGACAGAATCTGTACGGCTACCACTAATATCACCAAAAGGTTGCCACCAAGGTAAAGGCAAGGTAAAATCATCATTCGCCTGCAACTCCAAAACCATAGAAAGTGTCAACTTTTCTTTAGCCAACTTCTCTGTCTTTATAAAACGACAAGGTATATCTACCTGCCGTTCATGGGCCGGAATCAAGGGATTCTGATTAAAACCTTCATAATCTTCCCCTTCCTTTACAGTAGATTCCTGAGATACAATCCGGAAAGAGACACTACGGTCATAATCCGTCACATTTCCCATTACCCGTATCCGTATCGGTAATACGGTATCATTCCCCATCACAGAAGAAAAATTAATAAGAGTCGTATCCACATACTCCCACCTTTCCTGTTCGCCATAACCACTCTGAGGAGGTGTCTGCATCATAAAATACACGCCGTCCTTCCCCTCGTAGTCCATCATCTCCGAATCACAATTCCATACCAATAACGGTAAAAACAACAACAAACCTATTTTCAATATGAATTTCATAGCTTTTCCGAATAAAAAAATTAGTAATTAGTTCCTCTGTGATCTTCTTCCTCTTGCGGTAACCGGAACAGATATTTTTCTTTGTTCATTGCAACCTCATCCCCGCTTCCCGTCATGATATCGGTCTGGTTTCTGCGTTTGAAAAACCAAAACAACTGACCTTCACCGATAAATTCCCGTCGGTACTCTTTTTCAAGCTCATCTATCAAATCAGCCCCTTCGCCAACATTAGCGATTTTTCGGGCCCCTCTCAACTTGTTCAGATATTCCACACCCTCATCAGTACATTCCGCCGCAATCAGGTACATCTCCGAAATCCGCATCAAAGGCATGAGATACTGATACCCCTTTCCCTTGTCGTCAACCTCTTTATACTTGACAAAATAGCGCAGATTACCTTCTTCTTTATCTGCACTCGCCAACATTTCCCAATGCCAGGCATAACGGATGTCGTTGATATTGTTCTCGTACATCCAGTCGATATATTCCTCAGTCGGTCTCAACACTCTGGTAGAAGACAAATTATTCGAAAATGTTCCTTCAAAAATAACCTTGCGGTTCAGATTATATACTCCGAATAAAATTTCAGGCTGGTAAATCCGGTCCTGGTGATCTGACTCTTCCGCTGCTGCCCGTTCGATAAACGGGAACCACTTGTTGTCCTCCTGTGCCCCCTTTATTACTTTCAAAGCATAGTCGCCCGCTAACGAAGTATTGTCACCATAAAGTGCCACCCGGGCAATATATGCCTGCACCGCATAGTAATTCATACGCAACGGACGGTAACGCATCGCATTGGATAAACCGTCCTCGGCAGCCGAAAACAAAGGACCTTCTGTAATCACGGGGTCATAATCGGCAAGCATTTGCTCTGCCTCACGCAAATCATTCAAAACAGAGTTCAGCACTTCTTCTGCCGGCAACATTTCCCGCACCACCAAATCGGAAGAACGTACATAAGGCATACATTTCATTTTCTTGTCAAGGTTATACACCGGTCCGAAAATCCGGAGCAATTCAAAATGTAACAACGCTCTCAACGCTAACGCTTCTCCTCGGATAATATGATAACTTTCATCGTCCAATACCGACCTGTCTTCCCCGCAATGTTCCAGTAAAGTATTAGCATTATTAATCAGGAACCAAGCCTTTGACCAAGTCCTGTCCACTGCATCTCTTTTTGCCTCCTCTTCGTAGCGGGACAAAGCATTATAGATATGCTCTTCTTCTGAACAGTCATAATATTGTGCCAGAACATCCATTGTCCCATAAGTCAATGTACTTCCGTACAAAGAATTATCCAGCAAATCAATATATATCCCGTTCAATGCGGTCAAAAAACCATCTTTTGTACTGAACAAATCTTTTTCCATAATCCGGTCTTCCGAACCAATATCCAACCAGTTGGAACAAGACAATTGGCACATAGCCAAAAAAGCGATACAACTATATTTAATTAATGTCTTCATAAAACTCTCCTATTTTAAAATCTTAAACTCAAAGAAAAGGTCACGCTTCGTGCAAACGGATATTCGGTACCTCTCTCTTCTTTGAAAGAAGAAATCCGGAATATTTCATTCATATAAGCCCTCAGTGTCAAACCGTTTGCTCCGATATACTTCAGCCACGTAGCATTCGTCTCATACCCTAGGGATATAGACTCCCCGGAGAAAGTATTCTCTGTCATAACAAAACGTGAAGACATCGGCGTTGTCGAATTATTTTCCTGGATTCCTTTAAATTTGGCATGGTCACCGGGTTTCTGCCACCTATCGTATAAAGCCCTTTTGTCCTGATTACGGTAAACCATTGCATCGGAAATATTTTCCACCTTATTATACAAAGCCGAAGCCATCACCTCGCCACCTATACGGTAACGGAAATTTACAGAAGCAGAAAAACCTTTCCAGTAGAAAGAAGTTCCGATAATTCCCTCCACATCAGGACGGGAAGAGCCAACCACCACCTCATCATCAGCAGAATAAATAAACGTCTGCGTTCCGTCTTTTTTCAAAAATACCTCACGCCCCGTAGCCGGATCAATTCCCAATGACGGCACAGCCCACATATCATCCGGACTTGCCCCTTCATAATACCGTAATAATGTCTTCGAACTTCCTTTCTCATTCAAATAATCCAGCTTATCACCGATTTCCCGGTATTCCGATTGAGAAGTCCGGAAATTAAAATTAATCGTCCAGCTCAAATCATTCTTCTTAATAACCGTTCCGGAAAGAGTTCCGTTCCATCCCTGAGAAATCTGGCGGCCAAAATTCGTATAAATACTAGTTGTACCAAGGGAAGGTGGCATTCCGAGACTTACCAGTAAGGGATCTGTATCTTTGTAATAGTAATCCACTGCTACCTTCAAACGATTTCCGAGCATGGCAAGGTCCACACCGATATTTTTATCCAATGTCCGCTGCCAGTCCAGATTTTTATTACCGAACCTGTCGATAATGGCACTCGTCCCGAATACATTCTGATTCGTCACATTATAACGGTAAGTCTTCATTGCCTGATAGGCATCAAAATTCTGATTCCCGGGATTACCGATGGAGGCTCTGATTTTGAAGTTATCGAATATTTCCAAAGCCTTCATAAAATTCTCATTGTGCAGGTTCCATGCCAGACCGACTGCCCAAGTCGTTGAAAAACGTTTATTGGCTCCGAAACGGGACGTACCGTCCGACCGCACATTACAATCCATCAGATAACGGTTGGCAAACGAATAATTGACATTCATAAAAAAACTGGCAGCACGGCTCTTTTCTCTCGAAAAAGACGGTTTTTGTCCATCCGTGAAACCCATGGAAAAAGCAGGATTGATATGAAAATCACTGGTAAAACCAATAGCCGAATAGCCATCCCGGCTCGTCTTGTTCTGATTGATGGACATTCCGCCCACTACATTTACCTGATGCCTTTCGGCTATCAATTTGCCAAAAGTCAGATTCAAATCGCCATTATAAGAAAAAGTCTCGGTTGTATTGCTGGTAAATGACCCCCGCTTCAACTGCTCCGTTTCCCTGAACTCAGGATGTTTCGGTGACTTAAATGCCTCCGTCTTCGAAATACTTTTGCTTAAACCGAAACGTCCCTGTAAACGCAAAGAACTCAAAATCTGCCACTCTGCAATAAAATTGTCCCGTAGAGTAATTGTCTTTGTCTCATTCGTATTTTTAATATTCAATTTATACAAAGGATTTATATATTCATCAGTTTGTTGATCCGGTCCTTCCAGATACATCGGAATCTCACCGTTTTCGGTTGTCTTCCGGTTGTAAGGATTAGCCCAGGCAAAATCGGAAAAACTGACCGGTTCCCGTTCCGAATTTGTCACATCCATACTGAACTTATTGGAAAACAACAAACTCTTTTTCCGGTAAGACAAATCGATATTGCCACTAAAAATATCCCGGTTCGACCCTTTCATCACACCGTCACTATTTTTATATCCCAAGCCCAAACCGTAACGCATAGCCTCATCACCACCATCAATATACAAATTGTGGCTATGATTGAACACCGTCCGTAAAGGCTCGCTCAACCAATAAGTATCCACCCCCCGTTCCACTTCCATCAAACGACGGAAATATTTTTCATCCAACGCCACCTGAGTTATATAACTATTATTCTTATCCGTATATTTTCCCGATAACCGTTCAAACTCCAGTTTCTCTCTGGCATTCATCAAATTGTAATCAGTCAGATCCGGAAATGATATTCCATAATTTCCGTTATAAGAAAGACGCAATTTCCCGGCTTCCGGCTGTACGGTTTCCACAACAATGACACCGTTGGCAGCCTTCGAACCGTAAATTGCCGTAGAAGCGGCATCTTTCAATATCGTCACACTGGCCACCCGGTCCATATTCAGATTGACAATAGTCTGCAAATCCGTCTCCACTCCGTCCAGAATAAATAATGGCTGATTCGGGTCGTGCTCGAATTCGGACTGCAAACCGATAACACTCGTCTTACCCCGGATTTCAATATTCGGCAAAGTATTCGGGTCGGAACCCATTTCTTTGCTCTCGAGCATCAACATAGCAGGATCCAACGTCTTTAAACTTTGAATGATATTGGATGTCCCGATCATTTTTAAATCTTCTTTTGTATACGTAGCTGCCGAACCGGTAAAACTTTCTTTTTTCCGGGTATAAATACCAGTCACCACCGCCTCTTCCATTTCAGTAACCTGCTCAGCTAACACAACAGACAACTCTTTTTCTCCCCGCCAGGTGACCTCTTTGGTCTCCATACCCATAAAAGAACAAACAAGCACTATTTTTTCCATTTTCGGAATCTCCATAACAAATTTCCCATTGGCATCCGTAGCAACACCCATAGTTGTTTCTTTAAGCACAACAGAAACTCCCGGCAAAGTCTGCCCTTTCACGTCCTTAACCACTCCTCGGACAATCACCTTTTCAATTGCATTGGTTTGTTTTGCCGGTTCCTTACGCACAATGACAATGGTTTGATTCATCAATTTATAGGTCAATCCGGAATTTTGCAGACATTCATCCAATACTGTTTTCAATTCCTCATCCCTGAATTTCAGTTCCAAACCTTTTACCTGCTCGATTTGTGCATCCTCATACAGGAAAAGATAACCAGATTCTTTTTCCAACAAACGGATTACTTGTTCCAATGAAGCATTATTCACTTCCAGAGACACTTTCACAACCTGACTGTATACATTTGCAATCAATTGAGAAGAAGAAATGCACAGAAATAAAACCAAAAACTTCATCGCTAAATACATCTTTAACCATCTTCTTTCCAAAAGAAGACATCGGATTCCATTTTTTTTCATAAATTTGTTTAGTTATAATGAAACATCACCGGTTTTGCCGGTCAAAAGACGGGACAGTACCAATGTCCTGTCTTTTTTATTTATTTTTAGCAACACACACCGTTGTTCCTTCAATATTACACTTTACGCTCCCGATTGCCTCTATCATTTTCACAAACACCTCAAAACCTTCATACCGCATCATTCCACCGGAGAAAGTAATGTTTTTCGACTCTTCATCTTTAAACCGGACTTCTACATTGTACCAACGCCCTACCGTCGTCATGATATCTTCCAAACGCTGTTTGCGAAAAACAAAACGTCCATCTTTCCAAGCAATATAAGGATATATATCCACCTTCTGTTTCCAAAGCACACCATCTTCATTAAGAATACTCTGTTCCCCCGGTTCCAATAAAATTCTGGAATCTGCACTTCTAAAACATACATTCCCTTCGGCCAAAGTAGTCACAACCCGTCCTTCATTCCGGTAAGAACGTACATTAAAACCGGTCCCCAATACTTCGATTTCCGAACCGTTTACTTCTACAATAAAAGGATGTTCTGTATCTTTTTCCACCTCAAAATAAGCTTCTCCCGTCAAAAATACCTTACGTCGGCCGGATGCAAATTGCAAAGGGAAACGAAGCTCCGACTCGGCATTCAACCACACCCGGCTACCATCGGACAACGTCATCGTAAATTCTCCACCCCGCGGAACCGTCAAAAAATGATAAGTGTCATCATCACATTGAACTACTTCTTTGGGAGTCCGGAAGAACAACCCATTCGAATCGATACAGATATTTTCCCGGGCAGTAGTGATTGTCATAACTGTATCACCAACGTACCAAACTGAACCATCTGCCAGAGCCAATACTGCTTTTTTATTACCGGGACAAATGGTTTCGGTCAACAAGTCCTCGCTGTCAGGTCCCTGGCCCAACCATCCCCAAGTCAAACCCAGAAACAACATAATTCCTGCTGCCACACCATACCAACGCACTGTATGTCTCCGTCTGTGTTTTTTTAATTTTCGATAAGCTGAAAAAGAATCATATTGAAGTTGCTCCTGCAAACGTCCATTCAGTATCTCCGGACTGCTGAACTCATTCACCGGCTTTTCTTCCTCAATCTGTTCTAAAACCTGCCTGAAAATTTTATCAGAATAATCATATATATCATTCCAGGTATTCATGTCATGTTTTTAATATAAACACACGACATAAAAAAATAGGTAACAAAAAAAAACAGAATTTTAAAAAAAATCGGAAAAAATTGTTGCCAACAACACTCCCCAAACCATTCCCATGCGTTCCCGAATCATAGCATAAGCCCGTTTTTTCTGCATCTTTACTGTATTTTCAGAAATTCCCAGAATCGATGCAATCTCCCGGACTTTATAACCTTCGAGACTTAAATTCATCACATTTCTCTGTTGCCCGGAGAGCTCAGCAAGAACCAGCCGTAATTTAGCTATTACACTTTCTTCAATAGCAAGTTCAATAGCCATCTCTTCAGAATATATAAACTCTGAAGTATAATTTCCCAACAAACGACGGGCATTATTACGGTCTCGAAGCAAATTCAATGCACGGCTATACACAGCTTTATAAAGCCAGCCAGCCAAAGCTCTGACATTGTTAAAATGCAACGAAGAATGCCACAACCCAATCATACATTCCTGAACAATATCCTCTACTCCGGCATTCTCATGAAGCAATCTCGCCGCATAGGCACACAATGCCGGATAAAACTCTTCATACAACCGCAACCAGGCCGTATCTTTCTTTCTGTTCAGTTCTACGATAAAACGTTCGCTGTCAAACATGTCCTTCGTTCGTTTTGTGGCAAATATAGGAAAAAGATAAAAGGAATAAACAGATAAAATAAATAAAATAGGTAAAACGGCTCATAAAATAAATTTACCTGTTTATCTATTTTGCCCATATCCTCCGTTTCTTCTTCCGATTCGGAAAAAACACGCATATTTTTCGGGATTCAGGGTTTTTAATGTAATTTTGTCAAAACGACGGTTTTTTACCCCAAGAAAAGAATTTATAGAGCAAGGACTATGGAAGAAATACAAACCATTAAACAACGATTCGAAATAATCGGAAACAATGCAGGTTTAAATCGGGCAATTGATATAGCAATGCAGGTGGCTCCTACCGATTTATCCGTACTAATCACCGGAGAAAGCGGAGTCGGTAAAGAAATCTTCCCAAGAATTATTCACGCATACAGTGCCCGGAAACACGCACAATATATAGCCGTAAACTGTGGAGCTATTCCGGAAGGAACTATAGATTCCGAACTTTTCGGTCATGAAAAAGGAGCATTTACCGGAGCCGTATCCGACCGGAAAGGCTATTTCGAAGTTACAGATGGTGGTACTATTTTTCTGGACGAAGTCGGAGAACTACCATTGCCTACTCAAGCCCGTCTGTTAAGAATTCTGGAAACCGGGGAATTTATCCGTGTCGGCTCCTCTAAAGTACAAAAAACGAATGTACGGGTCATTGCCGCCACCAATCTGGATATCCCTTATGCGGTAAAAAACGGAAAATTCCGGGAAGATTTATATTATCGTCTGAATACCATACCAATCACAATTCCCCCATTGCGGGAACGCAAAGAGGATATACCCCTGTTATTCCGGAAATTTGCCGCCGACTTTGCAGAAAAATACAGAATGCCTGCAGTTCGTTTGTCCGAAGATGCAATACAAACTTTACAGACCTACCGGTGGCCGGGCAATATCCGTCAATTGAAAAATATTACTGAACAAATTTCTGTCATAGAACAAGAAAGATTAGTAAATGGTGCCACTCTCCGGAAGTATATCCCGGAAAATGACCCCATGCTTCCTATCCTTACAACAAACCACGATAACGGAGAAGCCAGTTTCGCATCCGAAAGGGAAATCCTGTATAAAATCCTTTTCGATATGAAAAAAGATATGACTGAACTAAAAAGACTCGTTTATGATTTAATGCAAAATGAACCAAACATACACCAAACTACAGAGCCCGGAACATCACTTGTTCTCAGAAATTTATATGAAAATTACACTTCCGGTCTTCCATCTGCCAATCCAACTGCGTATCCTCACCCTGACGAACAGGAATCAGAGGCCGTTATAGAAGAATCCTTTTCTTTAGAAGAAAAAGAAAAAGAAATGATTCTGAAAGCTTTGGAAAAAAACCATGGGAAACGCAAACTGGCAGCTTTAGACCTGGGAATTTCAGAAAGGACCCTCTATCGGAAATTGAAAGAATACGATTTAGAGAAATAATTATTACTTTTGCATCACAAACAATCCTGTATTCCATGACACAAATCAAATACTTGCTCTTTATACTTCTCACCGTCATATGTTGCAATTCTTGTAAACTGGCAGGATGGCCTAAATACTCATTAACCGGAGCTTCCATCTCTCCGAATGTAAAAACATTTTCTGTAGATTACTTTCCCAACAAAGCTCCTTTGGTGGTACCCTATTTAAGCTCATTGTTTACGGAAAAACTGACAGATTACATGCGTTCCAAAACAGGACTCACGCAAATGACAGACAATAACGGAGACCTGCGTTTTGAAGGACAGATTATTGGTTATGACCAGCGACCTATTGATATTCAGAAAGACGAAATTGCAGCAGCAAACCGTCTTACCATAAGAATCAGAGTAAAATATACAAACACGGTAGACGACGAAGAGTTTACATCCGAATTTTCAAATTATGCAGATTATTCCACAGAAGTCGATTTTAATTCCGTCGAAGAAAGCCTGATTACTGAAATATTAGATAAAATTATTGATGACATATATACAAAAGCCTTAGTCAACTGGTAAACATTTTCAAAAAAGAATGAAGAGCGAAAAATTGATAGAGCTAATCCGTTATCCGGAAAAAGTCAGCAACGAAGATTTACGTGAACTAGACGATCTCGTATGTCGTTACCCTTATTTCCAGACAGCACGTATTCTTTATCTGAAAGTGCTCTACCTAAAAGCAGGCCCCCGCTTCAGGAACGAATTGAAATTAAGTACAGTTCATATAACAGACCACAAACAATTTTTCCGTTATATAAACCAACAGGTACATTTCGAATCTGTTTGCCAAGAATCTGCTAATGCCGGGTTAAAAGAAATTGTTAATGAACGAATACTGGAAATTGACGGACACATCGAAATCCCTTCGCCAGGTATTCCCGCATACCCGCAAAACATAGAAAACGAAAAGCCTGCAGAAAAAGATGAAATCATCAGTCCGGACTTCTCCCGAATGGCACCTCCCCGGCCAGAAAATAAAAGCATTCGCCGTCAGCAGCCCGAAGATTCGAATATTATCTCCAATACAATACAATTAGATAACATCCCTGGAATTATCACGGATTATAATGAGCAAGAGATTGCTCCTTCAAATCCAATATTTACACCATTTGAAACTGCTCCGGCTATACCAATACCGGACTTATCCGGAATCCCAGGGATGATTACCGAAGAAAAAACAGAGACACCTCCCTCGGTCAGGACCGAAAATCCTCCCGTTTTATCTATGGACCTGAACCTGGACGAAGATACAGAGATTATCTCATCCCAAAAATCTCCTTTGGAAACCCCGGAGATTTTAAGCAGTAGTTATTACCTGCCAACTGACAATACGATTATCACCCCTGCTCAAAATTCCACTGAGAAGGATAAACGAAAAAACCGGAAAAAGAAAGATGAATTGATAGAACAATTTATCCAAACCGACCCCGGGATGCCAAAAATCAGCACAATAACAGATAACCGGGATTTATCAAAAGAAAATCCATTTAGCCCGGAAGAGCTTTTTAGTGAGACCTTGGCTAAAATATATGTACGTCAACATCTCTACCAAAAAGCAATTGCAACTTATATAAAATTAAGTTTGAAATATCCGGAAAAAAGTGTTTACTTTGCAGACCGAATTGAAAAAATTAAACAAAACATTAATAATCAAGAATAATCATGTACACCGCAATTTCTGTTTTAATATTTATTATCTGCCTTTTATTGATACTGATTGTATTAGTACAAAACTCCAAAGGCGGTGGTTTAGCTTCTTCATTCGCTTCATCCAATCAGATTATGGGTGTAAGAAAAACTACTGATTTTCTGGAAAAAGCAACTTGGACTCTGGCTGGTGCAATGATGATATTGTGTATTTTGGCCGTATTTTTCATTCCCAAAGGTGGAAATGGCACCCGTTCTGCAATTCAGGACCAAATTAATGCACAACCCGTTCAACAACAAGCTATACCATCTTTCCCGGGAACTGTTAATACTCCGGAAGCTATACCCGCAGAAAACAATGCGGAATAATATAAATTTTATAATTTTATATTAAAAATGTCAGTATGTCAGTCATACTGACATTTTTTATTATGTCCCTGTCAGTTTTCTGAATCACCGTTCCGTCACTTAATGCTAATTTTCAATATTTTACTTGATTTTCTATTCTATCCTTTCCATTTTAATGAATTTTGGCACAAAAAATGATAGACGATAAGACGTTGTAACCATGCAGTCGGTATAATCGTTCAAACCGCTGTAGCCCGTGCAATAGATAAAGAAAATAAAACAATATTATAAACTTTAAATTTTAACATTATGACACTCAAAACCGTACTTAACAAAGTAATTGTTGAGCCTGTTGAAGCAGAAACCGTAACAAAAGGTGGTATTATTATCCCCGATACAGCACAGGAAAAACCACAGAAAGGAACTGTAATCGCAACCGGTAAAGGAAAAGCTGACGAACCGATGGAAATAAAAGCTGGTGATACTGTATTATTTGGTAAATATTCCGGTACAGAAATCCATATTGATGATAAGAAATATCTGGTAATGAACCAAAGCGACATCCTTGTTGTATTGTAATTATAAAACTAAGTTAATTATAAGGTATCCTATAAGTCTACAGACTTTTAAATTAAAACATTATGGCAAAAGAAATAAAATTCAATATTGAAGCTCGCGACCTAATGAAAAAAGGGGTTGATGAATTAGCAAACGCAGTAAAAGTAACCCTCGGACCGAAAGGCCGCAATGTAGTTATTGAAAAAAAATTCGGTGCACCTCATATCACAAAAGATGGTGTAAGCGTAGCCAAAGAAATCGAACTGGCTGATCCGTATGCAAATATCGGAGCCCAAATGGTAAAAGAAGTGGCTTCCAAAACCGGAGATGATGCAGGAGACGGAACAACAACTGCTACCATTCTTGCACAATCTATCATCAATGTTGGTTTGAAAAACGTGACTGCCGGAGCCAATCCGATGGAACTGAAAAGAGGTATTGAAAAAGCAGTCGCAGCTGTTGTAAAACACCTCGAAAGCCAGAAAGAAGAAGTGGGTAACAATTTCGAAAAAATTCGTCAGGTAGGCCGGATTTCTGCAAACGGAGATGAAACTATCGGAAACCTGATTGCTGAAGCAATGGAAAAAGTAGGCATCGAAGGCGTTATTACTGTTGAAGAAGCCAAAGGTACAGAAACCGAAGTTAAAACCGTCGGAGGTATGCAATTCGACCGGGGATATATTTCACCGTATTTCGTTACCGACAGTGAAAAAATGCTTTGCGAATTTGAAAACCCATACATCCTGCTTTACGACAAGAAGATTTCTTCCATGAAAGAATTACTTCCTGTTTTGGAACCTGTTGCACAATCCGGCCGTGCCCTTCTGATTATTGCAGAAGACGTGGAAAGTGAAGCTTTAGCTACTTTAGTAGTTAACCGCTTGAGAGGTTCTTTGAAAATTGCAGCTGTAAAAGCTCCGGGATTCGGCGACCGCCGGAAAGAAATGCTGGAAGATATCGCTATCCTGACCGGCGGAGTTGTAGCTTCCGAAGACAAAGGAATGAAGTTGGACGGCATGACTATTGACATGCTGGGACGTGCAGACAAAGTAACGATTGATAAAGAGAATACCACCATCGTAAAAGGTGCAGGCAAAAAAGAATTCATTCAGGAAAGAATTGAACAAATCAAGAAATTGATTGAAAATTCTACTTCAGACTATGACAAAGAAAAACTGAAAGAACGTCTGGCCAAAATGTCAGGTGGTGTTGCTGTCCTGTATGTAGGTGCTGCTTCTGAAGTTGAAATGAAAGAAAAGAAAGACCGCATTGACGATGCCTTGCATGCTACACGCGCTGCCAGCGAAGAAGGTATTGTTCCGGGAGGTGGCGTAGCTTACATCCGCGCCCAAGCTGCTTTAGACGGACTGAAAGGTGAAACCGAAGATGAAACCACTGGTATTGAAATTATCCGTCGTGCTATAGAAGAACCATTACGTCAAATTGCTTTCAATGCTGGAGTAGAAGGTGCTGTTGTTGTCAACAAAGTCCGCGAAGGTAAAAATGACTTCGGATATAACGCCCGGAAAGATATCTACGAAGATTTGAAAAAAGCCGGTGTTATCGACCCGAAGAAAGTAACCCGTGTAGCTCTGGAAAATGCAGCTTCTATCGCCGGCATGTTCCTGACCACCGAATGTGTTTTGGTTGAAGAGAAAAAGGATGAACCTGCAGTACCTGCCATGGGCGGAGGAATGCCGGGAATGATGTAATCCCTTTTCCATATCATAAAAACGGCCGGAGTTAATTCCGGCCATTTTTTTTGCAACATAGTAACGACCACGAGCAATAACATTGAAATATGAATAAAATGTCATATCTTCGTCATATAATTCAAAACTTTGATGCTATGCCACTTCCACACCTTGTACGATTTGATTGGGCCATGAAACGCCTGCTCCGTCACAAAAGTAATTTCGTTGTGCTCGAAGGTTTCCTCAGTAGTTTGTTTGAGGAAAAAATCACAATCCGCAATATTCTGGAAAGTGAAAGCAACAAAGAGGAATTTACCGACAAATTCAATCGTGTTGACCTTTTGGCTGAAGACAGCAAAGGAGAATTGATTATTATCGAAGTACAGAACAACCGGGAATTAGACTATTTTTTGCGCATGCTATACGGCGTTTCAAAAGCCGTCACGGAATACATCTCTGAAGGCGACCTATATGAGAAGATTCGCAAAGTATACTCGGTAAACATTGTTTACTTTGATCTCGGACAAGGAACAGACTACGTATATCACGGGCGCACAGAATTCCGTGGCATTCATAACCACGACGTATTGCAATTGTCTAAACAACAGCGGGAACGTTTCATCTGTCAGGATGCAGGAGATTTATTTCCGGAATATTATGTACTTCGTGTCAACGAATTTGACAAAAAAGCGGTGACCCCTCTGGATGAATGGATCGTTTTCTTGAAAACAGGAGAAATAGGTCAAAATTCCCAGGCCCCCGGACTGGCAGAAGCGCGGGAACGATTAAAATTCTCATCATTGGACAAAAAAGACCGTGCCGCCTATCTCCGTAATATCGAGGATTTACGCGTACAACGCAGTGTAATGGACACTGCATGGATGGAAGGATTGGAAGAAGGACGTATAACAGGTAGAGCAGAAGGCAAAATTGAAGGCAGAATTGAAGGTAAAGCAGAGGGCAGAGCAGAGGGCAGAGCAGAGGGCAGAGCAGAGGGGCTGACAGAAGGAGAAGCCAAAGGCAGAATTGAAAGCCGACTGGAAATTGCACGAAATATGAAATCCCTCGGAATGACAACAGAACTCATTACACAAGCTACGGGGCTTTCCACAAAGGAAATAGAACAATTATAGAATCATATAACAAATTTTGGACACAGTCCTGACTATTAACAAAAAAACTTTGGCATAACAACTAATAACATCATATCCTGCCTAATTACAAAATTTATAAATCTTTCCTGCTCTGTCATACGTTTCTTTTACTAAAAAAGAAACTATGAAAACAAGTATCATTTTCACAGGTATTTCTGCCCTGTCATTTATTTTATTTTCAAATGCAGAAGCATGTACCCGGGCAGTTTATCTCGGCCCGGATAATATGGTAGTCACTGGTCGGACAATGGATTGGAAAGAAGACCTTAAATCCAACATCTATCTCTTCCCCCGCGGTATAAAAAGAGCCGGTGCCGACAGCGGGAACACAATTCACTGGACCTCTAAATACGGCAGTGTCATTATCGCCGGTTACGACATCGGCACCTCGGACGGTATAAACGAAAAAGGTCTGGTAGCCAACATCCTCTATCTGACAGAATCCTCCTACAATCGCCCTGGAGACACTCGCCCGGTAATGGGAATCAGTATCTGGACCCAGTATGTATTGGACAATTTTGCCACTGTGGACGAAGCTGTACAGGAACTCCGGAAAGAACTTTTCCGGATTGATGCCCCGGATATGCCCAACGGTGCACAATCTAAACTTCACCTGGCCATTTCCGACACGACAGGCAACAGTGCCATCTTCGAATACATCAATGGCCAACTAATCATCCATGAAGGCCGGGAATGCCAGATTATGACCAATTCTCCTACATACGAAAAACAAATTACCCTCAACAATTATTGGCAACAAATCGGAGGACTAACCATGCTTCCGGGCACCAACCGGGCCGCCGACCGTTTTGTCAGAGCCTCTTTCTATATCAATACCATCCCACAAACTTCCGACCAAAGAGAAGCCGTCGCAGGCGTATTCAGCGTCATGCGCAACGTATCCGTCCCCTTAGGAATCTCCACCCCGGATCAGCCCAATATAGCCTCCACACGATGGCGTACTGTTGCCGACCAGAAAAATAAAGTATATTTTTTTGAATCCACCATGAATCCCAATATCTTTTGGATTACTCTTGCGGATTTGGATTTTTCCTCCGACGCCCCGGTAAAAAAACTGAACCTGGCAAACGGAGAAACATACGCAGGCAATGCAGCATCCGAATTTAGGGAAAGCCAACCATTCAAATTTCTGTTTGAATAAACTTTGGTCACAAAGAAGAGTGTCAAAATTACCTGCAAAATTCCGACACTCTTTTTCTAATTTATTACTGCAACATATTTTAACTGACTTTTTATAAAAATACTAATGAATTCTTACTACAATACTTTCGTAATCTAAACGAGTTTCTTATTTTTACCGTTGCAAAACAGTTGAAATTTTAAAATCTCTAAAATGGATTATGACATCTTTGAGCTTCTGAAGCTCATTGGCTCGTTGGGAGTTTTCCTGTATGGAATGAAACTCATGAGTGAATCCCTCCAAAAACTTGCCGGCAATAAAATGCGTCAGATTCTGACTGCAATGACCTCCAACCGCATAACAGGCGTCCTCACCGGTATCTTCATCACAGCACTTATCCAAAGCTCATCAGCCACAACAGTCATGGTAGTCAGTTTTGTAAATGCCGGTTTACTGGATCTTGTAGGCTCCATTGGCGTCATCCTCGGAGCAAATGTCGGTACAACTGTTACCAGCTGGCTGGTTGCCGGACTAGGACTCGGGGAATTTAGTATGAGTGATCTGGCACTGCCTATCATCGGATGTACCTTACCCCTGTTATTTTCAAAAAAACGTTCCCGCAAAAACTGGGGAGAAATGTTCATCGGTTTTGGTCTTCTGTTTCTGGCCTTACGTTTTCTGCAAGAATCCATGCCAACCAATCTGCATGATTATCCGGGCGTCGGAGATTTTATACAAAAAATTAGCAACCTTGGTTTCCGCTCATGGATGATTTTCTTATTAATCGGTGCCGTATTAACCACTCTTTTCCAATCCTCCTCTGCCACTGTTGCATTAACCCTGGTTATCTGCTCCAAAGGATGGATAGGTTATGAAGATGCTGCTGCCATGATTATGGGAGAAAATATCGGTACCACTATCACCGCCAATCTGGCTGCTGCTGTTGCCAATGTCCAGGCGAAACGCGCAGCTCTGGCCCATTTCATCATCAATGTATTCGGCGTCATATGGCTTTTTGTTATTTTTACTCCTTTCCTGCATTTTATCGGTGACCTCAGTGTTGCTCTCCATCTTTCCCGGTACAACCCCATTTATTCCAATCCTCATTTATTGAACGAAGCCTTCTCTCCGGAAGCACGGGCAGGCGTATTAGCTTCTATAAATGCAGCAATGCCTCTTGTGTTATCGCTATTTAATACGTTGGCAAAAGGTATCAATGTCACCATATTAATTTGGTTCACTAAACTGCTGGCAAAAATCGTAAGCCGGTTAATTCCTCCGAAAGCCGGAGAAGATTCTTTCAAGCTGAAACATATCAAAATCGGAATGCTTTCAACTCCTGATGCATCTTTATTCCAGGCAAAGCAGGAAATATCCCTCTATGGTCAGAATACCCTTGAAATGTATCATAAAATGGTACAGGCATTCCATCTGCCAGCCGGCGAATACGAAAAAGAATTTGAAAAATTACAGCAACTGGAAGACGAAAGCGACCGTGTTGAAGTAGAAATTGCAGATTATCTCACCAAGGTATCTGAATCCAAACTATCCACGGAAAACTCCCAACGTGTCCGTGCCATGTTTAAAATCGTGTCGGAAATTGAAAGTGTTGCAGACTCTGTTCTAAACGTAGCCAAAGCCATTTACCGCCGAAACGAACAAAATATCAGCTTCCCCGAAGAACTTTCCAATAAGTTGCAACATATGTTCTCACTGGTAGACGAATCCATTGTTATCATGTGTTCCAACCTGAATATGGAATACACTCAGGTCAATGCTAAAAAAGCTTACGAAATTGAACAAGCCATAAATGATTACCGTACAATTCTGAAACAAGAACATTTACTGGCTGTGGAAGAAAAACGATACGATTATTCATTGGGTATTATCTATTCCGATATGTTCTCTGAATGCGAAAAAATCGGGGATTATACCATCAATGTTACCCAAGCCATCAAAGAAATCGGACACGAGGAATAAATTAATTTACAACAACACACCAAATACCTATGGACTATAGCCTTTTTGATTTTCTACAGCTCATCGGCTCTTTAGGAGTTTTTCTGTATGGTATGAAGCTCATGAGCGAAGCTCTGCAAAAAGTAGCAGGTACACGTATGCGCCACATTCTTTCTGCAATGACTTCAAACCGGATCAAAGGCGTGATGACCGGAATACTAATCACAGCCATCATACAAAGTAGTTCTGCCACCACAGTAATGGTGGTCAGCTTCGTCAATGCCGGCCTGTTAAACCTGACCGAATCCATCGGAATCATTATGGGAGCAAATGTCGGTACCACAATCACGGCATGGCTGATTTCTATCCTGGGTTTCAAAATAAGCATGGCCGATATATCACTTCCTTTAATTGGGCTCAGTCTGCCGCTTCTATTTTCTAAAAAACGCTCCAGAAAAAGCTGGGGAGAACTTATCATCGGATTCGGGCTCCTGTTTATAGGTCTGGATTTTCTGAAAAGCTCCATGCCAAACCTGCAAGACAATCCGGAAATATTCACTTTCCTGCAAAAGTACACAGACATGGGATATATTTCTTATTTACTCTTCATGTTGATTGGTACGGCACTCACAATATTAATCCAATCCTCTTCCGCAACAATGGCCCTAACTTTGGTCATGTGTGCGAATGGCTGGATTAGTTTTGAAATAGCAGCCTCCATGGTGCTCGGAGAAAATATAGGAACAACAGTCACAGCCAACATTGCTGCAACAGTAGCAAATACAACGGCCAAACGGGCTGCACTTGCTCACTTTGTATTCAATGTATTCGGAGTAATCTGGGTAATGGCTATATTCCCCTTCTTTATAAGATGGGTTGAACAATTAAGCATCCTTTTAGGCATTGGCAATCCCTCTACAAACATCGAAGCCGTTCCGGTGGCACTCTCTTTGTTTCACACAATATTCAATATTACCAATTTGTTGATTTTAATCTGGTTTATCCAATTAATAGCCAAACTGGTAAGTAAATTGATTCCGATGAAAGAAGCCTGCGAAGATGCTTTTACTTTAAAACACATCAAAATCGGACTACTTTCTACTCCCGATGCGTCTTTGTTTCAGGCAAAAGAAGAAATTACCTTATATGGCAAAAATACCCGTGACATGTTCCGTAAAATGACCGAATGCCTGGAATTATCCTCAAAAGACTTTGAAAAACCTTTCGGACAGCTGGTAAAAATGGAAGACGAAAGTGACAACATAGAAGTAGAAATTGCGAATTATCTGACTAAAGTCTCTGAATCTAAACTTTCTACCGAAAACTCACAACGCATACGTGCTATGTTTAAAATTGTCACAGATATCGAAAGCATTGCAGACTCTTCCTTAAACGTAGCCAAAGCCATCAACCGCCGCAACGACCAGAATGTTGTTTTCCCGGAAGAACTGACCAATAAAATCAAACATATGTTTGCATTGATTGAAGAGGCCCTGAATGTCATGTGCAACAATTTAGCAACAGAATATAAAACCGTAAATGCAAAAAAAGCCTACGAACTGGAAAAAGCAATCAATGACTACCGCACTTTATTAAAACAAGAACACTTATTAGCCATAGAAGCCAAAAAATACGATTACCCCACCGGTATTCTGTACAATGACATGTTCTCCGAATGTGAAAAAATCGGAGATTATGCCATCAATATAACACAAGCCATCAAGGAAATCGGACATGTGGAATAGAAATCATATGCAAATGAGATAATAAATATATCCGGATATCTGTTTATTATATACCCGGAAAAACAGCAAGTATTTTTCATTTGCATACCGACACATTAATAACATTGACAAATTTATTCTACTTTTGCAGCAATAAATTACACATGTACTATAAAATAAATCTGCATGCCGGTCAGACATCGGCCATTAGTACATTCAAATGACAAATATATGGCACAAGAAGATGTATTTAAAAAATTAGTGGCCCATTGCAAAGAATATGGGTTTGTGTTTCCGTCCTCGGATATATATGACGGTCTGGGCGCAGTGTATGACTACGGCCAGTATGGTGTGGAATTGAAAAATAATATCAAGCGATATTGGTGGGAATCCATGGTCCGGTTGCACGAAAACATCGTAGGGATTGATTCTGCCATTTTCATGCATCCTACTATATGGAAAGCTTCCGGTCACGTGGATGCTTTCAATGACCCGCTGATTGACAATAAAGATTCAAAAAAACGGTACCGGGCAGATGTGCTTATCGAAGACCAGATTGCCAAATACGAAGAGAAAATCGAGAAAGATGTAGAAAAAGCCCGGAAACGTTTTGGTGAAAAATTCGATGAAGCATTGTTTCGTCAGACCAATCCCCAGATTCTGGAACATGTACGCAAACGCGACGCACTCCACGAGAGAATGTCCGACGCTTTGAACAATAACGACTTGAACGAGGTGCGCCAGATTATCTTGGATGAAAAAATCGTGTGCCCGATTTCAGGGACCTGCAACTGGACAGAAGTACGCCAGTTCAACCTGATGTTTGCCACTGAAATGGGTTCGACTGCCGAAGGTGCCAGCAAAATCTACCTGCGTCCGGAAACGGCACAAGGTATTTTTGTGAATTTTCTGAACGTCCAGAAAACCGGCCGCATGAAAATTCCTTTCGGAATAGCACAAATTGGTAAAGCATTCCGGAACGAAATCGTAGCCCGGCAGTTTATTTTCCGCATGCGCGAGTTCGAGCAAATGGAAATGCAATTCTTTGTACGTCCCGGATCTGAATTGGAATGGTTTAAAAAATGGAAAACCACCCGGATGCGCTGGCATCAACTGCTTGGATTCGGCGAAGAGAATTACCGTTTCCACGACCACGAAAAACTGGCCCACTATGCGAATGCCGCTACTGATATTGAATATAAATTCCCCTTCGGCTTCAAGGAAGTGGAAGGTATTCATTCCCGTACCGATTTCGACTTGTCACAACATCAGCAATTCTCGGGCAAAAAAATCCAGTATTTTGATACCGAACTGAACGAATCATATGTTCCTTATGTTATTGAAACGTCTATTGGTGTGGACCGGATGTTTTTACAAATTATGTCGGCTGCATACTGCGAAGAGGATTTAAGTAAGGATGGGAAACAGGATTCGCGCGTCGTCCTCCGCCTCCCGGCAGCTCTCGCCCCAGTGAAAATGGCTGTGATGCCTTTGATAAAAAAAGACGGTCTTCCGGAAAAAGCCCAGGAAATCATGAATCTGCTGAAATACGATTTCAACTGCCAGTATGACGAGAAAGACTCCATCGGCAAACGCTACCGCCGGCAGGATGCCATTGGTACTCCGTTCTGCATCACCATTGACCATCAAACCTTAGAAGACAATGCCGTCACCATCCGCGACCGCGATACCATGCAACAGGAACGTGTGGCCATTGAGCAGATTTTCGGCATCTTGAAAGAAAAATGCGATATGCAGACTTTACTCAGAAAAATAACTGGGTAATCCCGAAATAAAGTGCTCTCTAAAAGTTTTCTATTTAGCTTTTAAAGGGCACTTTAATCACGCATGATACAAAAAACCGCCCCTTTGTATCATTAAAACACTTTTATATTATGTCCGAATCAGTCGCCCCCAAAAAATCTTCTGCAACATTTATCGACAGCAAACCCCATTACGAACTTTTAGATGGTTTGAGAGGGGTTGCGGCTTTATTGGTGTTGTGGTATCATGTGCACGAAGGTTTTGCATTTGCCGGAAGTTCTCCGGTAATAAAAGGCATCAATCACGGCTATCTGGCAGTGGATTTCTTTTTCATGCTATCCGGTTTTGTTATCGGATATGCTTATGACGACCGCTGGAAGACCAACCTGACCTTAGGTAACTTTTTCAAACGCCGGCTGATAAGACTCCATCCTATGGTAGTGCTGGGGGCTTTGCTGGGGGCTGTCTGTTTTTTCCTGCAAGGCAGTGTGCAATGGGATGGTACACATATACCTATACCAACAGTGATAGTTGCATTATTATGTGCTTTGTTTTTCATTCCGGTAGTGCCGGGAGCAAACTGGGATATACGCGGCAACGCCGAAGCCTTTCCCCTGAACGGTCCTGCGTGGTCGCTTTTTTTTGAGTATATCGGCAATCTGCTTTACGCCCTGTTTATACACCGTCTTTCCACCAAAGTGCTAACATGGTTTGTCATCTTGCTGGGATTGGGCCTGACGGCTTTTACATGGCTCAATGGGTCGGGATATGGAAATATCGGCGTAGGCTGGAGTATGTACGATGCCGGATTCGGGAGCGGTTTACTACGCATGCTTTTTCCGTTCTCCACAGGCATCCTGTTATCCCGCCATTTTAAACCGGTCAAGATAAAGGGTGCCTTTTGGATTTGCTCAGCCATTCTTCTGGCCTTGTTTCTTGTACCGTATATCGGAAGCGAAGGAAAAATCTGTCTCAACGGCGTCTATGAGTCTTTTTGCATCATCGTCGCATTCCCCGTATTGGTATGGACAGGTGCTTCAGGCAACACCACAGACCCGCTATCTTCGCGTATCTGCAAATTTCTCGGGGATATTTCCTTTCCGCTCTATATTATCCATTATCCGGCCATGTACCTTTTTTATGCCTGGCTCATCAAGCATCGGTTTTTCACATTGGCAGATACCTGGCCCATAGCTATCGGCGTATGCCTCTGGAATATACTGTTCGCTTACATATGCCTCAAGGTATATGATGAACCAATACGGAAATGGTTAGCAAAAAAGTTCCTGTAGACACAAAGGAACAGGGTTTCTGTATCATTAAAGGAATATAACCCCGTGGATGGCATAATAAGCCTGAATAGTCGTGTATTAGTCTATTCGGAAATTTTATTTTTTACTTTTTTCATTTTCATACGTATACCTGAACATCGAAAGAGGTTTCACATCAATTACTATGAAGATGAAGAAAAAAGCAGCAAGCATATTATTCGCAATATTGACAAGTAGTATTTATGTACAGACACAAGCGCAAAAAGTAAATGTGGTTTCTGTGTCGCAGGAGCGGGATACCCATAATTTTTACACCATGATGAAAGAGGCTTTTCCATTGGCTTTCAAAGACCCGGCAGCTCCTCGCTTTATCTTCTTCGACGACAATAAAAACTTTCTTTTCGGAATCGGCGGTTATGTTCAGATGAATGCAGCTTATGATTTCAACGGTTTACCGGACTACAATTCATTCATCACGTCACAGATTACCCCCAACGGAGAACAATCCGGCACAAGCTACGGCATGACATTGGAGCAATCGACACTATTTTTTAAACTGCTCGGAAATACAAAGGCCGGAAAACTGGTTTCATATATAGAAATGCAATTCGAAGGACCTGACAACACCCCGAAGTTGCAACAAGCTTTCGTGCAATTCAAAGGTCTCACCATAGGAAAAGCATGGAGTACATTCGGAGATATGACATCGGTTCCCGCTACCATCGACCAGGAGGGACCGGGCAGTGCCATTGAAATACGTCAACCAATGATTCGCTATACATACCTGTTTACCAAACGGTTTCAAGCCTCACTGGCCTTAGAGTATGCAACTCCCTCCTACACCACAGGCAACCACACCAAAAGTATCCGCCAAAAAGTCCCGGATATTCCCTTCAACATCCGGTATACCCTGAAAAACAACGGACATCTGCAAGCCGGAGCTATCCTGAGAAACATCAGTTACAAAAATACGGCAACGGACAAGGACAAGATATGTACAGGCTGGGGGATAACAGGCAGTGGAACCATTCCCCTGAATAAAAACAACAGCTTGATGTTCCAGGGAGTATACGGACAAGGGATTGCCCGCTATATTCAGGATATCAGTGCACTGGGCTATGACCTGATTCCCGAAAACAATACAGAAGGAAAACTCATCGCTCCCACAATGTGGGGTGCTTTCGGGGCAATACAACACAATTGGAACCCTCGTCTTTCTTCTTCATTAATTTATAGTCACACCCGGATGCAAACCCGCAAAACACTGGCAGCAACCGATTACAAATATGCACAATATGCCGCAGCCAATCTTTTATGGAAATTCACGGAATATGGTACAACAGGCATTGAATACGAATACGGACGCAGAAATAATTTTGACAAACAATACGGAAATGCAAACCGCATCAATGTCATGATACAATATCGGTTCTGAAAAAACAAACCAGAAAACAATTTCTATTTTGCCAGATATTCCTCTGCTTTTTTCTGATCCCGCACCAGTTGTTGTTTCAATTCATTGGTATCCTCAAATTTTTGCTCGCCGCGAATACGGGCTAACAAAGCCAACCGGATTTTCTTTCCGTAAATATCCTCTGAAAAATCAAAAATATTCACCTCAATCCGGAGAATTCCAAAACAACTCACTGTAGGTCGGACACCGATATTCAACATTCCGCCGTATACATCATCCCCTATATAAACTTTCACTGCATATACACCTGAAGCAGGCAATAACTTCCGTTCATCCTCCAATTGTATATTAGCAGTCGGAAAACCCATAGAACGCCCGATTTTATCTCCGGACACCACCACCCCGGCCAGAAAATAGATATAGCCCAAAAATTCATTTACCCGGTTGATATCTCCGATTTGCAAAGCATTCCTGATTTTGGTGGAACTGATGTTAATCTGATTTTCTTCATATGCCTCTTCCTGCTCCAGATAGAAATGATACTTTCCGGCCAGTTCCTTTAACTTTTCAAAAGAACCCTCCCGGTTTTTTCCGAAACGATGATCATATCCAACCACAAGTCCCTTTATGCCTATCCGGTCCACCAAAACATCGCACACAAACTCCTTAAAATCCAATTCAGCCAAAGAACGGGTAAAAGGAAGTATTATCAGATGTTCTACTCCCTGGGCATCCAATATTTTCACTTTTTCATCCAATGTAGTCAGAATTCCCGGACGTTTTTCCATAGGATACAACACTTCGCGCGGATGAGGCTCAAAACTGATAATAACAGTTTCCCCCTGTAAATCGCGGGCAACTCTTTTCAAACATTCTATCACCTGCACGTGTCCTTTATGTACACCGTCAAAACTACCGATAGTGACAACCGGATTTACAATCCGTAAATCTTCTGTTCCGTAATGAATCTGCATTCCAACTTTCATTCTTCTGTTCCGCGTACAAAAATAAAAAATTGTAAAACAGGAACAGCGGTTATAGCTTTTTATTTGAAACCCTGTTCCAAATCGCTACAACCGCTGTTCTTTCTAACCCGCAAATACTCCCTTTATCCGCACTTGGAATAACCGCACGTTTTACAGGTCAGACAACCTTCCTGATATACCAAAGATGCACCGCAATGCTCACACTTTTCGCCATTGGCTTCCGTTCCGTTCGGAATGTATTTCTTCAAAGCCCTTTCAACACCGTTTTTCCAGGTATTAATGTTTTCATTATCAAATTCCATAGAAGCCACCAATTCCACTGCCTGATGAACGGGCATACCGTGGCGCAATACTCCGGAAATGAGCTTGGCATAATTCCAATATTCCTTGTCAAACTTATAAGACAATCCTTCCACTGTAGTTTTGAATCCGCGTTTATTCTGGAACTGAAAGTCATAACGGGAATTTCTTTCCTCATCGTAATGTTTTACAATCTTACCGGAAACCACCGCTTTCGGAAGCATAATTCCTTCTTCATCATCGGCAATACCAGTAAAGATTTCGTAGGGACGGCCATTATATAAACCGATAAAAGCAATCCACTTTTCCTTATTATTCTGGAAACGAACGACATCCGCATCCAGTTCCATCGGCCGTTTGGCCGGCATTCCCGCCTCCGGAGAGGTTGCTTGTTTCTTATCTTTATTAGACACCAGCACTCCGGCACGCGAACCGTCGCGGTAGACCGTACATCCTTTGCAACCGCTTTTCCATGCTTCAACGTAAAGCTGTCCTACCAACTCCTCGGTTACATCCGAAGGAAGGTTAACAGTGACGCTGATAGAGTGGTCCACCCATTTCTGCACTTGTCCTTGCATCCTTACTTTAGCCACCCAGTCAATATCATTGGAAGTTGCTTTGTAATAAGGAGATTCGGCCACCAACTGGTCAATTTCTTCATCGGAATAGTGTTTTGTCGTATCGTATCCGTTAATTTTCATCCATTCGGAAAATTTATGATGGAATACTATAAATTCTTCATAGCTATCTCCTGATTCGTCAACAAAATCAATCCGCACATTCTGGTCATTCGGATTCACTTTCCTTCTCCGTTTGTATACCGGCAGGAAAACAGGTTCGATTCCGGAAGTCGTCTGAGTCATCAGACTGGTGGTTCCGGTAGGAGCAATAGTAAGACAGGCGATATTACGACGTCCGTACTTCACCATATCCGTATACAAATCGGCATCCGCCTCCTTTAAACGTTTGATAAAAGGATTATTTTCCTCTCTGCGGGTTTCATAAATTTTAAAACTGCCACGGTCTTTAGCCAGGAATACAGATGCACGATAAGCTTCGACAGCCAATGTTTTTTGTATATCCACTGCAAAATCAATGGCATCATCACTACCATAACGCAAACCGAGAGCAGCCAGCATATCACCTTCCGCAGTAATACCTACCCCGGTACGGCGTCCTTCTTTAGCTTTCTGTTTGATTTTTTCCCACAAACGAATTTCCACCCCCTTAACCTCGTCGGTTTCCGGGTCTGCATGCACTTTATCGAGAATGGCATCGATCTTCTCCAATTCCAAATCAATAATATCATCCATAATCCGCTGCGCAATAGCGACATGCTTTTTGAACAAAGGAAAATCAAAAAAAGCCCCTTTGGTAAAAGGATTCTGCACATAAGAATAAAGATTTATGGCCAGCAAGCGGCAAGAATCATACGGACACAAAGGAATCTCTCCGCAAGGGTTAGTGGAAACTGTGCGATACCCCTTATCTGCATAGCAATCGGGTACACTCTCCCGGATAATAGTATCCCAGAACAAAATCCCCGGTTCTGCCGATTTCCAGGCATTATGCACTATCTTATTCCATAATTGTTTTGCATTAATTGTCTTCTTATATTTGGGCTCTTCTGAATAAACCGGATATTTTTGAATATATTCCTGTTCATTAATCACAGCCCGCATAAACTCATCATCAATTTTTACAGACACATTGGCACCCGTCACTTTTCCTTCAGTCATTTTCGCATCAATGAAACTTTCGGAATCGGGGTGATTGATGGAGACACTCAGCATTAAGGCTCCGCGCCGCCCATCCTGAGCAACCTCCCTTGTCGAGTTGGAATAACGCTCCATAAAAGGAACAATCCCGGTTGAAGTCAAAGCGGAATTCTTCACCGGCGACCCCTTTGGACGAATATGCGACAAATCATGCCCCACTCCTCCCCGGCGTTTCATCAACTGCACCTGTTCCTGATCTATTTTCATCACTCCGCCATAAGAATCCGAAGGACCTTCATTCCCTATTACAAAACAATTGGAAAGAGAAGCTATCTGAAATTCATTACCAATACCGGTCATCGGTCCTCCCTGCGGTACGATAAACTTAAAATCCCTCAAAACTTCAAAAATATCATCCTCACTCAACGGATTCGGATAACGATTTTCAATCCGGGCAATCTCGCCAGCCAAACGACGGTGCATATCATCCGGATTCTTTTCGAAGATATTTCCATAAGAATCTTTCAAAGCATACTTGTTTACCCAAACACGTGCCGCCAACTCATCCCCGTTGAAATAAGTCAGTGAACTCTGAAAAGCTTCTTCCTGCGTATAAATTTCCCGCTCTTTCGTTACATGTTCATTCATTGCTCATTATTTTTATTTGATTATTCTGCAATAGGATACTGCAAAGATATAGAAAAAGAAATCAAAGTTGGTAATTTTTTAACTTCATTTTTTTTGCAAGTTTTCTATTTCTATAACATAACATAGTGATTATTAAATAAATAAAAATTACAGGTACATCAAAAGTTATCCAAAACAATATTTCATAAAACAAGAAGAATGAAACAAACAAATATTTTAACAAAATAATTTTCTGACACAAACACAAAAAAAGAGAAGTCACAAATCCGATAGAAAAGAAAAAATCAGTTCAATTCCGCAAGCTCTGCGGGAATATTCACCTGAAGCCGGCGAAGTTCAAAATCGACATCAGCAATATAAGTTTCAGAAAGAGGCAAAAGAATCTCCTTGCCTAAAATAGAAAGAGCCAAAACAACATTCCCGGAATAATCAGCAACATCCGACACTTCACCAACAGCCCCCGATACGAGGTCTTCCACCTCAAAACCCGCCAATTCAAAAACATCAGGTTCTGCTTCTTCCTCCAACATATCTTTTTCAAGCAACACCTCAGCACCCACCAAACGTTCAGCCTCTTCCAAAGAATCTACATAATCAAATTTAACAATATAAGAAGTATGATTCCGGCAAATTATACCGTCCTGAGCAATAAAAAAAGGAACCGGTGCTCCTTCCAACAGAAGGAACACCGGTTTATCCGCATATCGTTCGGGCAGGTCGCTGTCGGTGGTAATAATCACGGCACCCTGCAGGTTGTGAGTTTTACTAACTTCACCGATTTGAATACAATCTTCCCGTGTAATCATTGCCAAAGCTTTATTCAGCAACCGGAGCTTCCGTTTCTGCAACAGGTGCAGCAACTTCTTCTGCCGGAGCAGCAGCAGCTTCCTCTTCTGCTTTTTTAGCAGCCTCGGCAGCAGCCAATTCAGCTTTTTTCTTTGCAATTACTTCTTCCTTAGCAGCACGTACTTTAGCTTCAGCTTCCAGACGAGCTTTAGCAGCAGTATTGCCATCCTGAGCCAATTTTTGAATTTTTGCCTGAATTTTTGCATTCTTTTCTTTCATCCAGGCTTCAAATTTAGCTTCGGCAGCAGCTTCGTCAAAAGCACCTTTTTTCACACCTTCCAGCAAGTGTTTCTTCAGCAACACTCCTCTGTATGACAAAATTCTGGTAGCTGTTTCAGTCGGCTGTGCACCAACCTGTAACCAATACAATGCTCTGTCAAACTTAAGCTCAATAGTAGCTGGATTGGTATTCGGATCATAAGTCCCGATTTTTTCAATGTAACGACCATCACGTGGTGCTCTGCTATCTGCTACCACTACATGGTAGAATGGACGTCGTTTACGTCCGTGTCTTGCTAATCTGATTTTTGTAGCCATTTTTTTAATTTAAAAAATTAATACTCTCCCATACTCGATAGGAGCCGCAAAGATAAAGTAAAAAGGAGAAAGTAAAAAATAAAAGCTACATTTTTATGCCGGCTGAATAACTAAAACGGAAAAATAAGTGAAAACACGGCTCAATATTGCTTCAGAAGAAACAGTATAATACTCGTGCGGTGTTCCCACCTGTTCAAAATAATGATATTGCAACTCCGGATGCCGGGCAATAAAAGGCCGCAAAACAGCCTCACCCAAGGGCACTTTCATAATCACCAATGTACGTTTTGCAACTACGGCTTCCAACAACTCTTCCACCAAAACATCACCAGGTACCACCACCAGCCGTTCCCGCTGTTTCACCACATGCAGACCGACAGAAGCCCCGGCTGCAATAAAGGCCGGCACTCCGGCAATCATTTCTACCGGAAATCCATTCTGCTCCAGTTTTTCATACATATAATTGGCAGAGGAATAAAAACAAGCATCTCCTTCGGCCGTAACAGCCACCGTTTTTCCCGATTCTGCCTGTCGTAGTATTTCGGCACACACTCCCTCATAAGCATTCAGTGCTTCCTCCCGGTTACGCGACATCGGCACATGAAAAGAACGGACTTTTTCCACATCTACAGGCAACTGACTGAGAATATCCAGTGCACGGGACTTGACAGTTCCGTCGCCACTTCGGGTAGCAGGACAATAAACAATATCGGCAGCATTCAATGCTTTTAACGCCTTCAGCGTTATCAACTCCGGTTCACCCGGTCCCAAAGATACACCTATAATCTTACCTTTCATAATAAAAACACTCAGGTCCCGGACACAAAAGTCATAAAAAAATCCAAGCCGTCAAAATAAATATTATCTTTGCAACGTGTTGGTCCTACAGATATGAATTTTCAAATATCGGAAAGGGAATCCGGTGAGAATCCGGAGCTGTCCCCGCAGCTGTAAAGTCTATCCTGTCCCTGACAGATCTTTTCATAAAAGCCCACTGAAACCATAATGTTTCGGGAAGGGGAAAAGATGACAAGCCAGAAAACCTGCCAACTCAATACAATTACAGATTAATCTTATCTTTCGGAGGAAAAGAACATGAAAAATTATTGCCGTCTATTACTGATTGTTTTTTGTTGCTGTCAAATACTGCTTTACGCCTGCCAGTACAAAAATTCAAAAAAAACAAGCGGGCCAACTGCGAATGGAAATCTTTCTGCAGATGTAAATTCCGGCATTCGCTACGCCAGAGGTTTTTGGTTTGAACAAAAACAAGGATACCAACTCTTACACATAAAAGACCCTCAAACTCCCAACAGCACTGAATATCTTTTTGCCCTGCGGCAAAGAGGCACACAACCCGATATTCCGGCAAATACGGAAATCATCGACCTGCCTGTAACAAGTTTGATATGCATGACTTCCTTGCAATTATCTAATTTCATTCGTTTGGAAGCCACCGACAAAGTGACAGGCATCAGCAGTACCCGTTTTCTGTCCAATCCGGTTATGAAACAGCAATTGGCAGACGGAAAAACCCAAAAAATCGGAATTGAAGGCAACTTTGACCTCGAAATCATCATGAATCTGGCTCCCGGACTTATCCTTATTTCCCCGTTTAAACAGGGAGGATATGATGCCATGAAAGAAGCGGACATTCCACTTGTCCCCCACCTCGGTTATAAAGAAATGACTCCGCTGGGACAAGCCGAATGGATTAAATTTGCAGGACTTTTACTCGGACTGGAAGAAAAAGCCAACAGAATATTTGCAGACATCGAAAACAAATACAATGCCCTGAAAACATTGACCGATACAGTAAAACACCGCCCCGTCGTCCTGAGTGGCGAAATACACGGCGGCAATTGGTATGCCGTGGGAGGACAAAGTTTTCTGGCACAAATATTCAAAGATGCCGGTGCGGACTACTTTTTGAAAGACGACCCCCATTCGGGAGGGGTAAATCTCGATTTCGAAACGGTTTACAACCTTTCTGAAAACGCCGACTATTGGCGTATCCTGAACAGTTTCCCCGGCAATTATTCTTACGAATTTCTGAAAAAACAGGACGAACGATATGCAGATTTTAAGGCATTCCGGCAAAAAGGTGTAATCTACTGCAATATGCGCGAAAAAGCTTACTATGAAAATATGCCCATGGAACCGGACTTATTACTATCAGATTTTATAAAGGTTTTCCATCCCGATTTATTGCCGGAATACCAACCTGTATTTTATAACCTGCTAAAAGAGTAATGAATATGGCACATTCCGGCAAAAATATGACTCTCATTCTTTTGCTAATCCTGCTCATTTCCATACTGTTATTCTTAAATATGGTACTTGGTTCAGTAAATATTCCCCTGAAATCGGTCTGGAATATTTTCACCGGCCAGGGAAATGAAGCCGTCACTTGGCAAAATATCATTTGGAAATCGCGTTTCCCCCAGGCATTGACCGCCTTGGTTGCCGGTGCGGGACTCGCCGTAAGCGGATTACAAATGCAGACCGTATTCCGGAATCCGTTGGCAGGTCCCTCCGTTTTGGGTATCAGTTCCGGAGCCAGCTTAGGTGTTGCTTTTGTAGTTCTTTTCTCCGGCAGCATAGGCGGAGTCGCATTAAGCCATTTGGGGTTCATGGGAGAAATAGCTTTATCCGTCGCTGCAATAGCCGGAGCTTTATCGGTCATGGCACTCATTGTCTTTGTCTCACACCAGGTAAAAGGAAATGTAACCCTCCTCATTATAGGCGTAATGATTGGTTACCTGGCCAATGCCATCATCGGAATCCTGAAATTCTTCAGTGTCGAAGAAGATATTAAAGCATACGTTATCTGGGGATTGGGAAGTTTTTCACGAGTTTCCGGCAACCAGATGATGTTGTTTGTCACCATTATGGCCATTTTGCTCCCCCTTTCATTTCTACTGGTGAAAACATTAAACCTGCTCATGCTGGGAGACGGATATGCCCGGAATTTGGGTCTGAACATAAAACGGGCAAGAATACTAGTCATCAGTTGTTCGGGAGTACTGACAGCCATTGTCACTGCTTACTGCGGACCGGTTATCTTTCTGGGTTTAGCCGTACCTCACCTCTGCCGGGCATTATTCCAGACTTCCGACCACCGGATTCTGATGCCAGCCTGTCTGGTAATGGGTGCAGCCTTAGCTTTGGCTTGCAATATCATTGCCCGGATGCCGGGGTTTGAAGGGGCACTTCCTGTCAACTCAGTAACAGCCCTCATCGGAGCTCCTGTCGTAGCCTCCGTATTATTCCGCAAACGTAAAAACGAACTGAATGAATAGGCCTGCAACCATACAACTCCATCAGCTCAGCATAGGTTATAAAGACAAATCCCACCACAAAATTGTCGCCGAAAATATTTGCTGCAACCTGTTTGCCGGCGAACTCACTTGTCTGCTGGGCACCAATGGTGTCGGGAAATCCACCCTCCTCCGGACCCTTTCAGGGTTTCAACCCAAACTCAACGGCAAAATTCTCCTGGAAGGCAAAGAATTGGAAAAATACACCACCCGCGAACTGTCCGCAGTCATCAGTGTTGTCCTGACAGAGAAATGCGACATCCGTAACATGACCGTCCGCGAACTGGTAGGTATGGGACGCAGCCCCTATACCGGTTTCTGGGGAAAGTTGAGCACACAGGACAAAACAATCATAGACAATGCCATCCGCTCGGTTAACATCTGCGATTTAGCATCCCGCATGCTCCACACCCTAAGCGACGGAGAACGCCAGAAAGCCATGATTGCCAAAGCATTGGCACAGGAAACTCCGGTCATTTATCTGGATGAACCCACTGCTTTCCTGGATTTTCCCAGCAAGGTCGAAATGATGCAATTATTACATCATCTGACCCGGGAAACCCGAAAAACCATTTTTCTGTCTACCCACGACCTGGAGCTGGCCCTACAGATTGCCGATAAAATCTGGTTAATGGATAAGGCTAACGGTATTTCAACCGGAACACCGGAGGACCTGGCATTAAAAGGCAACCTTAGTCATTTTTTTGCCCGGAAAGGTATCACCTTTGATATGGAAACGGGCCTTTTCCGTATCACCAACAACTATCGGTATACAATCCGCCTCACCGGACATGGCTACCGGTATTCCCTGCTCCGCAAAGCACTCCAACGCCACGAAATCATGGCCAACCGTAACATCGAATCGGACATCCGCATTGACACCAACACACTGCCGGACCAATTTGTCCTTCACCTGCCGGATCAGGAAAGTATCACCACCGACAGCATCGAAGTATTACTGGACAAAATAGAAAAATGGTTCAATCCCTGAAAATAAAGTAAATTTTATTTCTATATTTGTACAATGCAAAAAAATAACGAATAACTCATCAGATAAAATGATTTTATGGGGTTGGAATACTAATATATTAAAACAGGTAGAGCACAAAGAAATAAAATGTCCGATCTGTTTACACAAAGGCAGCATCACAATTTTTCTCATGTGCCGGGTTTACCATTTTTTCTTCATTCCTTTCTTCCCGGACAGCAAATACATCTATGCAATCTGTAAACATTGCAAAGAAGAAATCAACGAAGTGGACGTCGAAAAAGAAGACAGAAAATTATTCAACACCAAATCATATCCAGAACATATCTCCATCCAAAGCTGGACAGGAACCTTTCTTCTTCTAGTAATAATTATTTATTTCTCTCTGCGATGAGCAATATCGTTTTATTACATCAAACGGAAAATTCCATCAGGGTGCAAATTCAAAATCAACGTGCCGCCACAACGAAATTTATTTTGTCGTTTGCTTTGATTGTCAGTTTTTCAATACCCGTAACCGTCGTAATCGCAGCAGCCATTAACGGCATATTAAACTTCGCTTTAATCATCGGAATCTCTGTTTTCAGTTTTTTAGTAATCTATCCTTTACTTAAAACCACTATATGGGAATGCTCCGGTCAGGAAATATTCACCATTTACAAAGACAGGGTCACTTATGAAGCATGTTTTAAATTATTGAAAAACCAGTTCGACAAAATACAAACAAATCAATTGGAAATCTTATTCTCAGAAAGAGAATTGGAAAAAGATGAAAGAATCGGGACACTTGTTTTTCTTTCAGAAGAGAATAAATTAAAAAGTGCCCTAAAAATCAAAGAGACAGATTATCTGCGACTTCTTGAATACTACAAACTTTTGTGATTCTCAAACCACTGGTTATTTTATATCTTCCGGCAAATTTTCCGGAATCAGCAACAGACAGATAACAGAGGAATCATGGAGAAATCCGCGGCAAACCTTCTCACATTTTTGCAAAAGCAAAGCAAAAAACGGATGACCGGAAGGCAATAACGTCCACAATTCGCGGGCCAGTTTAATTTGCCGGATCCTGTCGCACAACTCCGGCAAGCAACCGCTTTCCACTGCCAGTTTACTGATAAAACCAACATTCATCACCCTATTCCGGCTATGGGTATCTCCATGCCCTTCTGCCAACTTCACGGCCTTACCTATCATAATGCCCATAGTTACTTTCTCCATTCCTTCCTCCGCCGCAATTTTCAGCGTATCTTCAATATAATTTCCATAGTGTATAAAAGCCTGCGGCAAAAAATCAGGAAAAAGTTCTTTCAGCACCTTTTCGCTTTTGGCCCCGGAATTAATCACGATATGCCGGCATCCCAAGGCTTTGGCCACCTGTATCTCTTTGCGGATAGCAGCAACAAAAGCTTCGGAAGAAAAAGGACGCACCACCCCGGAAGTACCGATAATAGAAATCCCACCTGTAATACCCAATTTAGGATTAAACGTCCGGCGGGCAAGCTCTTTCCCGCCGGGAACGGATATCTCAATAACAATCCCCCGTTGTATCTGATATTTTGTCAGCAATTTCTCCGTTTCAGCCACCATCATTTTCCGGGGCACCGGATTGATGGCAGGTTCTCCGATTTCCAGCCCCAAACCGGGCAAGGTAACTGTCCCTACTCCCTCACCCGCACAAAACCGGACACCCGGCTCAGCAGTCAAAGTCACCTTAGCACAAATTTCCCGTTTATTGGTCACATCCGGGTCATCACCGGCATCTTTCACAACCGTCGAAACCACACCCGAGCCGGATTTCTCAATCCGGCAAACAGGCAACTCCACCTCCTCACCGCCAGGCAATGTGATCGACACCCGGTCCGGCATTTCACCCGTTAACAATGTCAACAAAGCAGCTTTCGCCGCCGCACAGGCACAACTTCCCGTGGTATAACCGCTATGCAAGGGAAAAAAAGCAGGCAACAACCGTTCCACCCGGTGACGCAACCCATGCGGACCGGTAACCTGATAAAATCCGTCAGGCAACACAGGACGCTTAACAACAAAAACCGGAATATTAAATCTTTGCGCCGCACACACTTTTTCCAGGAAATAACCTGAAACCCCGCTCTCTTTCGTCAATATGGCATCCGGTTGCAACTGCTGCAACAATTCTTCTTCGCTTTTTTCCCCATCAAAAAATACCAAACGCTCTGGCGGAAATCCGTATTTTACAGCCAATGCCCCCGACTCCGGACGCTTTAATACCCGGAACCAGCAGTCATTATTGGACCAATATTCTTTCAATTTTGGAATAGTCTGAACCCCGGACAGAGCCAATAATCTTCTTATCCCCTGTTTTTCCATCCGGACACAGGCATCCGCATAGGAATCACACCACACCAAACCGGGGTCACGGGGCGGAAATATTCTTTCGTACCGGACAACCGGAATATCCAATACTTCAGCAGCAATAGCAATATTCCGGTGTAACTGCTCTGCAAACGGATGGGCAGCATCAACAAAAAGACGGATATCGTGTTCCCGGCCGAAAACAATCATCTGTTCCGCCGGCATATCCCCGGAAATCCGGACGCCATACACACTCTTCACTTGCTGCATATCCCCCCGGGTAGAGTAATAATAAACCTGTCCGGCAGCATCCAATGTTTCCACCACAGCCCTGCCTTCCGTTGTTCCCCCAAACACCAATATCATATTGCTATTTCATTTTAAACCGATAATAAATTATTTGTATAAAATTGTCCGTTCTCTTTTTTTACTATCAGAATACTTTCTTTAAATAAACCATATCCACCAACTGTACTCCGTTTTCCCATATCGGGTGGTCATAATAATCTGTAAAAAAATGGGGCACACGATGTGAAAACACAAAGCCGCAACTCTGATAAAAAGCAAGCGTCGCAGGAACATCTCCCGTTCCGGCCAACATGAACCTGCCTCCGGGCCGGTAATATTCCAAAAGATATTCTATCAATCTTTTACCGTATCCCTTCCGTTGATATACCGGATATACCGCTATATTTTTAAGTTCCAATACACCATCTCCTTCATCCGTTACTACCCCAACGGCCTTTAAATCACCCTCATACAAAGCAAACAATTCTCCCCGCTCCAAATAACGGTCCAGCATAGTTTCCTGTTCATCTCCCAGCAACAACAAATCCAGAAAACGCTTTTTACCGGAAACAATCTGTTTTATCTGTATTAAACCAGGCTTTATTTCCATTTATCATTTTTTTATACCCGGAAAATTCATCGGCACCTTTTTAATCCCCACTGCCTTCCCGGAACAAATGGGTAAAATGTCCCGAATAGAGTCTGGACAATCCTTCGCGGTTGCCGATTGCCTCTCCGACCACAATCATAGTAGTTAAAGTCAGTTTATTTTCTTTCATCATAGCTGCCAGATTACGCAATTCACCCCGGAAAATCTTCTCATCTTTCCAGGTGAGATGATAACAGGCTGCAACCGGGGTTTCCGGCGGATAACATTCCAGCAGTTCCCTCTGCACCTCATCTGCAATGGACGCACTTAAAAAAATACACATTGTACTCTGAGAACGTGCCAGCAAATGTAATTTCTCTTTTTTGGGCATCGGAGTACGCCCTTCTCCCCGGGTCAGAATAATACTTTGCACTTTTTCCGGTATGGTAAATTGTGAACGCAATGCTGCTGCTGCTGCAAGAAAAGAAGAAATCCCCGGCGTTATCCGGTAACGCATGCCATAACGGTCAAAAAAAGCCATTTGTTCCTGAATTGCACCATAAATACAAGGGTCCCCGGTATGCAAACGGACAATAAACAATCCCCGGTCATAAAACTCTTTCATTAATGCAAATTGTTCTTCCAATGTCATAGAAGCAGAACTGCGCACTGTGGCACCAGCCTTTGCATAATAAGTCAACTCTATAGGTACCAGACTACCGGCATACAGAATCAAATCAGCCTTTTCAAGCAAACGCTTTCCCCGGACAGACACCAATTCCGGGTCACCAGGGCCGGCCCCGACAATTTCAATAAAACCATTCCGTTCAGCGTCTCTGTCCAAAGCTACGGCAAACGTAAAATCATGGCCCGTAATAACCGCTCCTTTTTGCTTTTCTATAAGCAACACCTCCTGGTCCGCACTCTTTAAAGCTGCCGCTTCCGCCACTCCGGCAACCCCAGTCACTTCACACACTTTTTCCGAAGGATTGGGCACCTTGATTTCTTTCAAAGCTTCCGCCGGATAAATCCTCACTTCCGCCTGCAATCGCTCCGCCAACTCTGCCACCAACGGTTCGTCCTTCTTCAGCTCTATAGTATCCACTGTCGCCACCGACAAAGGAGACAACCCGAACATCTCTAACCGATGACAAATATCGTTCACTATTCCGTCAGGATGACATAGCTTCCGGCACCCTACCCCCAAATGAAGAACACCGGGACGATAATACAACACCGGAATCTCACATTCCACCATCCGCGGCGTTACGGCAATAACCAAATCATATTTCTTCGTTTCAATCTCTTCAAAACGATAATAAACGTCCACGTGTCCGGGACGGCCTCCCTCCAGCGCATCGGTACCCTTATCGCGAATATCAAGCCACAAAGCAACAGGCCGGCAATTAACAAAAACAGCAATCAGCTCATTCATCGGTTGGCTGTGCTCTGCTTTCCAACCATATTGCTCCGCCAGTAAATCCAATGCCCACAAACCAGTAGTATCACTTTGTGTAGTAATCACCGCTTCCCCCCCCAATACCCGCGCTAACCGGCGGGTAAGCTCGTTTGCCCCACCGATATGTCCCGATAATACCGACACGGCAAAACGCCCGGTAACATCCACATTCACTACGGCAGGATCAGTATATTTCGATGCAATACAAGGAGCTATCGCCCGCACACAAATACCCATAGCCCCAACAAAAACAAAAGCATCATATTCATTAAAACATTCCCGGACAAACTCCCCGATCGAGGCAACCGCCACACATCCCTCCCTCTCTATCGCAGAGAATACAGTAATTTCTTCCTTTAATTCCTGCCGGATTATTCCGGCCGTCTCCGCCCCGGCATCCGAAGCAATCAGGACCGCTATTTTCATACCTTTATTATTTTCCGAAAGTCATGCAAAGATAAAACATATCAGCACACCTTTTCCTACCGATAAGAAATAAATCAACTCTTTGGCCAAAACCAAAATTGGATTAGGAAAGTAATTTTTCAGTCCCCACTATCATATAATTAAAACATACTGACAAACAACAACACATTCAGCAACGTTACAATTCCCCCTAAAATATAAAGAATCCATTTGGTAGAAGCGCAATTTTTATATTGCCCCATCACCCGCTCGGACGAAGTAAGATAAACCTGCAAAAAAATCGTAACCGGCAACTGGATACTGAGAATCATTTGCGAATAAATCAAACCCATAAAGGGATTGGAAATAATCATGATGATAAGCAAAGCCAATAAGAGTGAAATCAACACCCCCCAACGGGAATGGTTGTCTTTAATATCATAAGGTTCATGATAAATACCGGCAAAAATTGAACCGGCTGCCATACCGGAAGTGATAGTCGAAGCGATACCGGCAAAAAGCAGAGCCACGGCAAATATAACCGCGGCATTACCTCCCAAAAGCGGTTGCAACAGAGTACTGGCATCCTGCAATTCTTTCACAGATGTTCCGTCTCTGAAGAAAGTAACCGCAGCCAGCAAAATCATCGCACTATTGATTGCCCAACCGACCATCATAGACAAGAAAGTATCCCAAAATTCGTAACGCAATTGTTTTTTGATTACTTTCTCATCTTTCAGATTCCACTGCCGGCTCTGAATAACCTCAGAATGCAGGAATAAATTATGAGGCATCACAACTGCCCCCAATACACTCATAATAACTACTATAGAACCCTGAGGAAAAGAAGGAGTCACCCAGGCTGCAACTGCCTCTCCCCAATCGATATGTACCAAAGAAAGTTCATATATGAAAGATAAACCGATAATAGATACAAAAGCAATAATCCACCGTTCCATTACCCGGTAAGAATTGGTAAACAACATAATAATTACAAATACCGTCACCAGAATCGCTCCAATCCGGATCGGCACACGGAATAACATTTCAAGTGCAATAGCCCCGCCCAGAATTTCAGCCAGCGAAGTAGAAACCGAAGCTCCCATAGCCGTCAACAACATCAACCGGGCATACCGCGGCTTTACATATTTCATAGCCGCTTCCGACAGACATAAACCAGTAGCAATACCCAAGTGAGCCACATTATGCTGCAAAATAATCAGCATGACGGTAGATAAAGATACCATCCACAAAAGTGAATACCCGTAATCTGCCCCGGCCGCCAGATTCGACGCCCAATTGCCGGGATCAATAAAACCAACGGTCACCAACAAACCGGGCCCGATATATTTTAATATTTCCAGCCCTCCCGTTTTTGATGGTTTATACACAAAAGCAAACATAGATTATCTTTTGTTTGAATATATTCTCTTTCAAAAACAATCATTACGGAAAAACAGGGATTTTGTTATAAACAATTAGTATTTAATATAAACCGTTGTTTAACCCGGTAACGTTTATCACTCAATACAAGACATTTATTCACTTAAAATGAAAAAGTTATGTTTTACCATGTAAAAGATTTACAATTTAACGCCCGGGTTTCCCAACCCGACCCGCGTTTTGCCCGTGTATTGCTTGAAGCATTCGGCGGAGCCAACGGAGAACTAAAATCAGCTCTGCAATATTTTGTACAGGCCTTCAGTTGCCACAATCCTTTCCCGGACAAATACGACATGCTGATGGATATCGCCACCGAAGAATTCGGGCATCTCGAAATCGTCGGAGCCACCATCCAAATGTTACTCGGAAACGTTGGCGGCGAAATGAAAGACGTTGTGGAAGATACACCTCTCCGCACCATGATGAGCGGCAAAGCCGCCAAAGAAGACCTGATTCACCAGGCATTTACTTATCCGCATTTCCTGGTAGGAGCACCCGGTAGTCCGGCTCTGACTGACAGTAATGGTAATCCCTGGTGTGCCAGCTACGTTTCCGCTACTGCCGACTTAACGGTTGACCTCCGCTCCAACATGGCAGGTGAATGCCGGGCTAAAATCGGCTATGAGAACCTGATTCCGTTGACAGACGACCCATTGGTAAAAGAAACGCTTATCTTCCTGATGACAAGAGAAGTAACCCATTACCAACAATTCGAAGCCGCTCTGGAAACCATTCAGCCCAACTTCCCGCCAGCCGTATTCCAGACCTCCCCGAAATATAGTAATCTTTACTTCAACATGTCACAAGGAGAAGATGCACGTGGACCCTGGAACCAAGGTAAAAGTACCGGGCTACACGAAGAATGGCAATACATCGAAGACCCCCTGAAACGGGTACGCGAAACGGACGGACTGCTTCATGTAGAACCTCAAGGAACGCAGCGCACGGAAGAGTCTGTAAGAAAAGCAGACGAAAAACTGGCTAAAGAACGCAGTAATGAACTTCTGGCCGCAACACCGAAACAAAATATCCAGTGGAACAAAAAAAAGAAGAAATAATCTTTTTACAACAAACTGGCCGCTATCACCGTAATCGGATTGTGTTTATCCACTGCCAATACGCAAGATTGAACTATCCGGAAACCGGTGGCAGCGGCTTCCTGCTGAAAAAGAGTAAGACTCTCCTCAGAAACGGAATTAAAAACAACTATTCCGCCAGGAAGCATAAGACCAGCCACAATAGCCAGTATTTCCCCCAACTTCCCGCCGTGTCCGCCAATAAAAACAGCATCAGGTACAGGATAAGAAGATAAATCCACAAATGTAAAATCGCCCACAACAGCAGTTATACCGGGAACGCCGAATTTCCGGCTATTTTGCTCCATTAGCCCGCGACCTTCCTCCCGGATTTCAAAAGCCGTAACTTGCAAATGGGGAAATTGCATCTTCGCTTCTATCGAAACAGAACCGGTACAAAAACCTATATCCCAAAAACTATAACGGTTATGTAAACCAAGCATACTCAATGTCAGCAACCGGACAGGCATCTTGGTTATCATTTTCACCCGTCCGTCCAGTAAATGAAACTGATTCTCAGGTATACCGAAAACACGCTCACGACAAGCCGTTTTTTCAATAATCAAACAATTGGGCATCTCAAACTCCAGACGGGCAGCTTCCGGCAATTCCAATGTCCGCACTTGTTCTCCGGCATTTCCGAGCACTTCCCCGACCGTTATCCGGTAATTTGAATACCCGTATTCCAACATCCGTTCTGCTATAGCAGCAGGGGTATGCTGCCGGTCGGTCAAAACCCCGATTTTTTCCCTGCCTTCAATCAACGCACGGTCAAATTCGTGCCACGGTCGTCCGGTCAAAGAAACAACGTGCATATCGTGATAAGGCATCACCAAACGGTGCGCCAACAACTGCAAAGAATTAAACCGGGGAAAAACCCGGATTTCAGCATCCGGTAAACGATTTTTCACCGTATTGGCAAATCCGAAAAAAAGCGGGTCCCCCGATGCAAAAACCACTATTTCCTCATAGTTCCTGTATTTTTCAAACACAGCATCCAAAGGCACTGTAATATCAATCCATGTATGATACTCCGGCAAATCACCGTGTACCAGCCCATAATGCCGTTTCCCTCCGGAAAACACACTATGTACAGCTACAATCCGGGCAACCTCTTCTCCGAATTCCGGTCGGCTATTATCATCTATCCCTACAATATAAAATTTACCCATATTATTTTCCACTTGTCCGGCTCCCCTGTCCACTTTATATTCTCCCGCTTAAAGATCCCTTCCCGGCAATAATTGTCCGGCATCATCAAAACACAAAATTGCATTAACGATTGTCGCCGCCAGGTTACTACCCCCCTTTCTGCCCTCAATAATGATTTTAGGAACAGCAATAAAGGATTTCAGCATGTATTTGGATTCCTTCACGTTCACAAACCCTACGGGTGCTCCCACCACTCCGACGGGCCGTGCTTTTCCTCTGCGCATCAGAGCGCACAATTCCGTCAACGCCGTCGGTGCGTTCCCGAAGACATACAACGCCTCCGGATGCTCCTCCACAGCCAGACGGATACCGGCCTGTGTCCGGGTGATATTCATCCGTGCAGCCATTTCCGCCGTTCTTTCATCAGAAAGATAGCATTTTACCTCCAACCCCAAGCGTTCCAAAGCACCCTTGCGAATACCCGAAGCAACCATGGTGACATCGGTAATAATCGTCCTCACCTCTCCACTGCTCAACGTCCGATAAAGCAATTCCACCGCCCCCTCATCGGCATAAAATATATGTTCCATATCAAAATCAGCCGTCGTATGAATGGTATGCAAAAGTGCCCATTTCCGGTCCAGTGGAATATCCGGATGCTTCAACTCGGAAGCTATCGTCCGGAAACTGCGGAGCATGATTTCCTGTCCGGGTTTACGCTCTCCCCCCGCCGTTTCGCCGTAATACCCCCGGGGAGTAATCATCTTACCCTGCCAGTTATACGATTGGCTGTTACCTATCAACACCACCGTAAACATATCCACCTGTTCCGGGTCGAAATCGGCCAGCGTGGTAACCGTTACATTCTGCCCCTCCCTTCCGGCCTGCCGTACATATCCTATTGGTGTTCCGGCTCCCCTTTCTTTCAAAAAAATCTCTTTCAACCGGTGCAACTGCCAGTAACGGCCTTCACTCTTCGGATTATAAACAGCCGTTACAAAATCAGCAACAGCTGCGGCCTCTATACGCCGTTCTATCTTTCCCCAGGGAGTCAGCAAATCAGACAAGGATATAACGCAAAAATCATGTCCTATAGGAGCACCAAGCAAAGCAGCCGCTTTCTGAAAAGCACTGATTCCCGGCAGGATTTCAATTTCTACTGCAACATTCCTCTCCCGTTTCATTTCCCAAATCAACGGTGCCATTCCATAAATTCCGGCATCTCCGGAACTAATCACACATACCGTCTTGCCTTGTTCCGCATAATCAAAAGCCATTGCCGCCCGGTCGCGCTCCTTCCGCATCCCGGTATCCACACATTCCGCATCCGGTTTGACAAACGGCTGTATGAAAGAAAAATAATACTTATATCCCACTACCACATCCGAAAGCATCACCGCTTTTTCCACCGCCGGTGTAATATCGCCTTCACTCCCGGGGCCGATACCGGCTACATATATTTTACCTTTACTCATTCGATTGATATTTTCTGCCTGTCAGAGTCGCTCGATTTCATCGGGAGACAATCCCGTAGCCTGAACAATGATTTCCTTTGCTACTCCCAAGGATTTGAGATTGCGGGCACTAACCATCATTTGTTCCCGGGCTTTTTTCAGACCCTCCTCCCGGCCTTTCGCCAAACCTTCTTTCAGGCCTTTTTTCAAACCTTCCTCTAAACCTTTCTTTAAACCTTTCTTTAAACCTTCTTCCAATCCCCTTGCCAATCCTTTACCCTCTGCCGTTGTAATCACGCTATACATATCCCGGAAATTTTTCAAACTCTCTTCATACTGACACAACTCCCGTCTGCTGAATTTAGCTATCTCAGCGGCCTCGAAAAGGCTGGTGAATACCCGTTCCTGAAGTGCTCGCGGACGCTCCATTAAATAGGCAAGGTTACGCAACACGAAAAGCCATTTATCGAACATCGTGACCAACTCATTCTCCGTCTTGTTGAACTTCGGCATTTCCAAATAGAAAAAAGACAGTTTGTCGTAAAACACTTCCCGCGTCCGAAGGTCCGTCAACTTCACCTCATGGTGGAAATAATCGTCGTCCGTATCATCGAACACAAAATTCAAGATACCGACGACATAAACCGCTTTCAGTTCATAATCCCATTGTCCCCGGGGAGCCTGTTCACGAATCGGAAAAGTGGAATAATAAACACTGCGGTCCTTGAAAAAATTCTGCTCACCCTTCTGCATCTCCACCAAAAAACGCTCGCCTTTCTCATTCACGCAATAAACGTCAAATATCGCCCGCCGGTCGTATTCCTGCGTACCCAGATGCTCCGTATTCAGATAAGTGACGTCACAAATCACTTCACGGTCATACAACAACGCATTCAGAAAACTAATCAACAGTTCCTTATTCATCGCCGTACCGAAAAGCTTTTTGAAACCGAAATCGGTATAAGGATTGATATACTTTTCGCGTATTCCGTCTGTGCCCATAGTATTTGTTTGAATCCGATTATGATTAAATACAAAGATAAACCTTTTTTACGAAACAAAATTTCTCCGGAAAGAATAAAATCAAATGGACATATCGTCATCGTTTCTAAATAAATCCAATATATTATACCGATACGAACTAAAACCATTCATTTCACAATTTTGTTCACCCGTTTATCAATGAAAACGAATCGTCAACCCGCCGAAAAAAGTACGTCCCGGTGACAGCGTAGCATAATTCACTCCGAAAGGCCGGGCATCCGTATAGTCAAACAAATTTTCCACTCCTGCCTGTGCTTCCAATCCGAAACGTCCCAGACGACTTATTGTATGCGTAGTAGTCAGGTTACACAGCCAATGACCCGGTGCGATACCATTGGAGGTATGATAACGGCTACTTTGTCCCCGGGCATTCAGATTGACATTCAGACAATACCATTTCCATTCGTTCGTCCAGTTGGCCGACGCCGTACCCGTATGGCGGATACTTCTTTCCAAACGGTCTTTCTCCCCGTCCAGCGTTCCTCGGGCATCGCAGTAACTATACCCGCCGGTCAGCGAGAAACCGGCACCGAAATACGCACTGAGATTCACTTCTGCCCCTTTCAGCGTCGCATCGTTCAGATTCACATACAACTTGCGGGTCTTGATTCCGTCCGCTTTGTCGCCAGGTTCCAAATCGACTTTTTTTGTTGAAATCAAATCATCTACTTTGTTGATATACCCGCTTACTGACACATTGAAACGTTGGTTGGCATATTCAATATTGGCAGAATAATAATTACTCGTTTCGGGGCCAAGGTCCGGATTACCGATACTCAACGTACTCCCCTTGATTTTTTTGTAATACAGCTGCTTCATATCCGGGGCCCGGAAACCGGAAGCATAGTTCACCCGGAAATTAAAATCACCGACGGACATCATAACGGAAGCCTTGGGGCTGAGACGGTCACCGAATTCCTCGTGATGCGTATAGCGTAATCCCGCCACAATCTGCAACTTACCAAACAATTTCAACTCATCTTGTGCGTAAAGAGCCCAAGTATCTGCGCCTTTTGTCTCTTCAATTCCGGCATCAGGGCTTTTTAAGCGGTCTTCACGGAACTCCAGCCCTGCCGACAATTTGTTGAAGCGTCCGAGCGTGAACACCCCTTTCAGATTGCCGTTATAATAATGCTGGCGAAGATTGAGTATTTTGTCGCCTTCTTTCTTTTTTCCCGAATCCTTGATATAATCATACTCATTTTCATAATTATCGTTATACAAATCCAATGAAATACAGGAACGTTTGTTCAGCAAATATTTCGCCCCTATTCCCAGGGTATAATCCTGATAATCCATATCATAAGCATATGCTGTCACCGGACGGTACACGTGCCGCTGATAATAACTTCCTTCAGCGTAAACCTCAAGATTTTTCACGGGAGCAAAACTGAATTTCTGATTGAACACATCCGACCGGAAACGATTGGACGCCTGTTTGGTCGTCTCCACATATCCCCGGGAATCGTCATCATCCGTTTCATAAGGACTCACCTGCCAGCCTCCGGCCTGCAAACGCTGATAAGATGTATGGGAAGAAAACTTTCCGGCATTCACATCAGCCGATAAATTCTGGGTAAACTGCCCTTTTTCGGCAATCCGCGTATGGGAAAGCAGCAACAGATTCTCTTTCGGCTCTTCGGTGATAATATTAATCACCCCACCCATTGCCTCGGAACCGTACAAAGCGGAGGCAGCTCCTTTCAGAATTTCGATGCGCTTCACCCGGTTCATATCAATGCGCCGTAAATCCGTATTTCCTGAAATATCTCCGGCCAGTTTCTTTCCGTCTACCAGAATAAGCACGTAATCGTTCTGCAAACCGTTCATTGTGGTATAATCCCCCATCGCCGTCGTCGAAAAATTGAACGACGGATTCTGCATCCGCAGAACATCGTCAAGTTTCACCAAACCGGCTTTCCGCAACTCACTGCCCGAAATCACTTCAATCGGCACAGGAGAATCTTTCAAACGGTGATGCGTTCCGGTTCCGGTAATCACCACCTGATTAAGGTGTACGGGGAGAGCTTTTAACTGAAAAATCAAATCTTCACGATTACTTTTTACCTGTTCACGCACAGATTCAAAACCCGTAAACGTTACCCGCAACACATATTCCCCCTCAGGCACGTTTTTCAGAACAAAACGACCATCCCGGTCGGTTGCCGTCCCGATAGTAGTTCCTTCCAAACGCACGCTGGCACCTTGCAAACTTCTGCCGTTGGAAGCTTCCATTACTTTTCCACTGAATGTCAATTGCGCCCAAAGAGGAACAATGACAAACGTCATTAGTGCTAACAGCACACAACACTTCTTCATAAAGAAATAAGATTAAAAAGTTCATAATCGTTTTTCTGACCCCGGAAAAACCCTATTATCTATACAATCATGGCAGGTCTCCTGACTTACCCCTGAAAAGCGACCTTCCCGTCCGACGGACAGTGGTGTAAGAAACTTTTCAACACAAGAGGGTTCACAGTAGCGGGCACTGTTCCGGATTCCGACCGGATTCCCTTTTAAACAGACGAAGAAACCGTCCGTTTACCATAATCGGTGACAAAAGTAAAAAAATAATACAGACAAAAAAAACAAAACGGAAGAAAGTTCAGAACTATGAAATAGTATGGCGTATCACCACCGCTTTCACATTTGCATCCGGAAACTTGTTCCGGTAATATTCGGTGAGGTCTTTATAAATCCATACGCGATAGCGTGATTCCCCGGGACTTTTGCTTTCGCAAAGCGGATATAAAGTCAGGAATACATCATAATTTCTTGAAGCAGATTGGTCCATTGCGGCAGATGTCTGATACGTAAACTCCCAATTCATGTATCCGGCAATCTCACCCTCCGGCACTAAAATCTTATATGATACCGGAAACGATAAACTTTCAACAGTTTCCTTTTCTATCGCTCCGATAGCTACTATATTAAATTTTTCATCCACGACCGCAAATCTGCTCATATCCTCATTTATCACAATAGAGTGTTTCCAAAGGAGATACGGATTGTTTTCAATATCCGTTTCAACAAATTCTTTTTCATCAGCATCAATAACATACTGAGGGTCTATCGGTTGAAATTCCATACCTTCGGGAAAAAACGCAGGAGGGACATCCGAAGATTCTTTCTTTTCTTTTGATATTACACTTAACAATTTATATTCCGTCCATGCAGGGTCACCCATGGAATAATCAAGATAACCCGTCTCGCCAACACGAATTTTATATTCAAACCCACTTTCATACCCGAAACCGGATATACCGCTAAAACATTCCCATATCTGGGAATTTTCTTTTTTCACTGCATACACTTCACTGAAAAAAGTGGCATTATGAGAATAATAATTCATATTTCCTGAAATCACTTTCTTAGATGCAACAGTGAGGGTATATTCCTTGTAATCCGTTATCTGCCGTCCTTTTTCACCATTATTGTCACAAGAAAACAAAACCATTAAAAAGGACAACAAAAATACGGCAGCAACAAAAGCAGATTGAAATACAACTTTATTCATATTATTTCAGATTTCATATTAACAGAGCGGTGAAAATAAATTTTACTTTTCCCCGATAGTCGTTTCTAACATTATCGGACAAAAATAACAATAAAATCCGGTTAAGGCATTGGTTATCAAAAAAAATGTTATAAATTGAGAAACCGTAGCTATATGTGTGTATCAATTCAAATTTTTAAGCCATGAACATCATTCGTCTTGAACAAATCAACGACAAAATCATTGCTGTCCGGAATAACCAGGTTATCCTTGACAATGATGTGGCAGAGCTTTATGGTGTCGCAACCAAAGAAGTCAATCAGGCCGTGAAAAACAATCCGGAAAAATTTCCGAAAGGATATGTCATCACCCCGTCTGCCAGTGAATGGCAAAAATTAAAGATAGAGATTTTCAATAGTAATTATCTGAGATACAGTGTTTCTGACGATTTGCGGTCAAAAATTTTGACCGCAAAATTCTCCAAAATGAGAGTTAGTCCCAAAGCATTCACCGAAAAAGGGTTATACATGTTGGCTACAATACTGAAAGGTCCCCAGGCAGTACAAACCACCATCGCCATCATCGAAGCCTTTGCCAAACTACGCGAACTGACACGCAGTTTACAATTTGTTCAGGAAACAACAGATAATAGCGAACAAAGGAATCTTTTACAACAAAGCGGACAGTTGTTTTCCGAATTACTCAACGACAACCTGGAACTTTATGATACAGAAACCACACTGGAACTAAACCTTGCACTTTTGAGACTGAAACGCACAGTAAAAAAGAAACGTCCGTAAAAATTAACCGCACTTTCACAATTTTACGATATTTGGATAATTAGTAGAATGCGGTTCGGCCATATCACATTTATTTGCCATAGCACTTACCTTTATCTATATTTGCATCCGATTGAAAAAAGAACAAACCATGTCCAAACCACAATTCCTCATCGGAGCTGCATCGTCGGGAAGCGGAAAAACCACTTTCACTTTAGGTTTATTACGTGCCCTGCACAACCGGAGCATGAAAGTACAGCCTTTTAAATGCGGACCGGATTATCTGGACACCAAACACCATGCCGCTGCTGCCGGACGGGAATCGTATAATCTGGATTCGTTCATGGCACCTCCGGAACACCTCCGTGAAGTATATGCCCGTCACAGCCAGGATGCCGATGTATGTATCACCGAAGGCGTCATGGGTTTGTTCGATGGTTATGACCGGATGCTGGGCAGCAGTGCCGAAATCGCCGGATTGTTGCAATTGCCCGTCATATTGGTCATCAATGCAAAATCTGCAGCCTATAGCGTAGCAGCCGTTCTTTACGGTTTCAAACACTTCCGGCCCGACCTCCGGATTGCCGGTGCTGTTTTCAATTTTGTCGGTTCGGAAGCACATTACGCTCATCTGAAACAAGCCTGCCGGGACGCCGGCGTGGAAGCCCTGGGATTCCTTCCAAAATGCCGGGACATCGAGATTCCTTCGCGGCATTTGGGACTGAACATCGATTCAGAATTTTGTTTTGATGAATTTGCCGAGCGCATTGCCATTCAGGTTGAGAAAACCGTCCGCATAGACCGGTTGCTGGAAATTTGTGCCACCGGATACGGTACACAGACTTTTTCCGGGAGCAATGCCCAAACGGATTTTCCTATCTTAGGCCGGATTGCCGTAGCCCGGGACGAAGCTTTCAATTTCACTTATCCGGAAAATATCTGCCGTCTGAAACAAATGGGAAAAGTCACCTTTTTCAGTCCCCTGCAAGACAAACAACTTCCGGACTCCGATTTTATCTATCTTCCCGGCGGATATCCGGAATTATACCTTCCCCAATTGAGTGCCAACGAAAGTATGCGGCACTCCGTTCTGACCTATTGCCGGCAGGGCGGCCGGCTTTTAGCGGAATGTGGCGGAATGATGTATTTAGGAGAATACATCACCGACAATAATGGCCATAGCTACCCGATGTGCGGTTATCTGCCACAGGGCGCAACAATGGAAAATATGAAATTGCGGTTAGGATACCGGAAAATATTCCTGGAAGGCCGGGAATTCCGTGGTCACGAATTTCATTATTCCCGGATTCTGCCCGGTGTGAACCCGCTCCCCTCCATAGCCCGGGTATACGGAGCAAAAGACCAGGAAACAGACACCGCTGTCTACCGATTGGGAAATGTCATCGCCAGCTATATTCACTTTTACTGGGGAGCCGACGGGATTATACCGGGAACACCGGTTTGAATTTCAGAAAAAAAGCAAAATCAGACCCATTTTCCGGAACTTCCGTATCCGGTTATCTCTCATCCAAACAAAGAATACACCATTATATCCGCACCCAAAACCAACACCACCGTCAACAGCGTCACCTCCTGATTTACCCGGGCAGCTTTCCGGAAATCCTCGTATCCCACCTCCCGCCCGTTATCGCCGATATAAGGTTTTTCAACCAAAAGACCATGATAAACGTGAGTACCCCCGAACCGGCAGTTTAAAATACCGGCCATAGCCGATTCGGGATAGCCGGAATTCGGACTGGCATGTTGCCGCCCATATCGCCGGATAAAACCGAAAATACCGGGACGCCAGGCGACTATCGCCATAAACAATGCCGTCAAACGGGCAGGGATATAATTAAGCACATCGTCGAGGCGTGCGGCACAACAGCCAAACTCCCGGTAACGTTCGTCTCGGTAACCAATCATCGAATCCAGCGTATTCACCATCTTATAAGCCATCATCGCCGGAAAACCGCCTATGGCATAGTAAAACAAAGGAGCAACTACCCCGTCGCTCAGGTTCTCTGCCATAGTCTCCAGTACAGCCGTATAAATTTCTTTCGATGACAATTCCGAGGTATCCCGACCGACAATCCACGACAAACGCTTCCGCCCCGCTTCCAGGCCCCGGTTCTCCAAAGTCCGGATTACTTCCCCGCCCTCCTGAATCAGACTGCGGTTTGCCAACCCGTAAAAAACAAAAACGGCGGCTATAAGGTCATAAAACCAGATGTTCCATTTCCCCGCTACCCAGCCTATTATCCAGGCAACACTTCCTGCCAGCAAAGGAAAAAGAATTGCCACAACACAACCCTTAAACCTTCTGTATTTTCCTTTATTCCATTTCCGCTCAATCCAGGCAATCCCGTTTCCAAACAGAACTACCGGATGAGGCAGATTCCGGGGGTCGCCGAAAATCAAATCCAATATATAACCTGCTGTCAAAGGCAGCAAAACCATTATCCATTCCATATCCATCATATTTCAGCAGGTAAAAATAATCATTGTTTCGGTTTATTCACATTGTTAAAATGATAAGAAACCACCAGAAAATAACAGGAAGATGGCATCGTATGATAAGAAGTCTCGGTATACAAATCATTCACCGTATAATTTATTGTATTCTGCTGGTTCAACACATCATTTGCCAGCACAGCAATGTCTATATTTTTATCCTTTCCGAATTTTTTCCCCAGTTGTACATTCAAAAGATGCCTTGTCTGATTTACAGTCTCTCCTTTCTTATTCACGTAAAAAGTCCCTGCATAGCCCGAAGAGATAAACCACCCTTTCCAAAAAATCCAACGTCCGTAAACATTTACATTTTCATTAAAATTTTGCGTACCTCCGGTTGTCGTATTCCGGGAATAAGTATAGTCCGAATCGGAAGACAAATAAAAATCAATATTCTCTGATATATTCGTATTTATATTCAGCCGCAAACCGGCAGAATGAGCATTTGTCTCATTTTTCAAATCATCGTATATTGACGGCACACGGGAATAACGGTAAGACAAGGCAGTGTTAAAACGCAACTTCAGTTTTTCCCACGGAAAAGAATAATCAACCCGGGCGGAAACATCCCAGTTTCCGTTCAGATTGACAGGGGTTGTGAGACGCACTCCCCTCAATACGGCATAACCGCGAATGACCGTATCCCGCTGAATAAATTTTACATTCGATGCCATCTGATTAAAAGTCTGTCCCCCCGATAAGGCAGCATTCCAAAAAACAGATTTTTCAGGAAATGAGCGGGCATAAGTAAAAGCCACCGAATGATGATAAGATTTCCTCAAGGCCGGATTGCCCCGGAATATCTGCATGGGATTGCTCACATCCAGTAAATCTTGCAACTGGCGGGCGTCAGGAGATGAAGAATACCCCCTGTATGAAAAATCCAGATTACTATTCGCACCCAGTTTCACACCGGCACTAATTAAGGGTGTAACATTGATATACATACTTTTTATCAGCGAATCGGGCACTGCCAAATACTTATACCGGTTACTCATCCGGGTATGACTTAAAGACAATCCCCCGTTCAACCGGATTTTATTCTGAAAATAATTGTAATTCGCCCCATAACTGTGTATCCGGTAAGAATTTCTCAATTCATTGGTCTGTGCCGTATCGATACCTGCCAATTCCCGGAATTCCCGGTCTTTGTAAGTCAAACTTTTTTGGTCAGTATGCTCCGTATTTTCCCGGTAAGCATAATTAAAACCTAACCGGGCATGCTCAGTCAGGGGTTCAGACCACGAAAAAGATGTATTCCAGCTATATCCGCCGCGCCGGTTGGAAATCATCAGATTTCTCAGGGTATCCGCATATACGTTTTCACTATTCAGAGAACGCTCCTGATTATTTTGCAGCTCATCAGAGGTATTTTCATCATAATTACCTCCAAAACGCAACGTAAATGTCCTTCCTTTTTTCGGAAAAGCATGCATCCATAATATCTCCGCTCCGGTATGTATGCTGTTGTTTTTATCCCGGCTAAACAAACCGGAACTGCTAATAGTATCGTTGTTTTCAATGCTACTGCCAAAACTCAGTGAACGCCTGTTATCCCGGGAAGCCGAAAACACAGGCGACAAAGAAATACGGTTATTCTCATTCAACCGGATATCCGTGTGAAGGTTCAAGGATTGCTGACTACCTATTCCCCAGGAATGATTTTCCGCATCATAAATCCGGTTCTCATAACGGTCGGTGGGAAAATATTCTTGTTTAGAAAGAGAAGCCGCATATGAATTGTTGCCGGAATAATGGTAATTTCCGGAAAAATCTGTTTTCTCTCCAAGTTTAACAGAAACATTGGCAAACGCCGAATGTGAATTATTGCTTCCCTTTCCTTTATAATCACTACCGGGTAAATCATTATTTTGTCCGGTACTGTTTACATCTCCCGCTACTGTGATTTTCCGTTTCCGGTCAAAAAAATTTCCGGATAAAGTACCCCGGTAATTCTTTTCTTTAAACATATTTTCAGGTGGAATAGTAACCCCGTATCCAGCCGTTGCCATTCCGAAAATTTTCATCTTATCCGGCTCGTGCGTCTGTATATTCAGAGTACGGAATTTTTGCCCGTCGTCATACCCTGAAAATTTAGCCTCTTCACTCCGGTCATCGTACATTTTTATCTTATCCACCAACTTCGCGGGAAGGTTCTTCAAAGCTGCTGCCGGAGCATTAAAGGAATACTCCATACCATCAATATACAGCTTTTTCACCTCTTTGCCCTGAGCCATAATTTTGCCATCCACAATCTCAAAACCGGGCAATTTTTTCAAAAGAGCTTCCAAATCGGCGTCTGCTGCAACTTTTAAAGCCGCCGCATTAAACTGTGTCGTATCTCCGCGCTGAAGTGCCAGAGGAAGAACCGTCTTTACTTCCACCTCGTCCAGGACTACCGATTTCAGCAAAATTTCACCCACATCCAAATCTTCCCTGACATCATATTCTTCTGAAAAATTCTGAAAACCAATATAAGAAACACCAAGCCGTATCTTTCCCGGCCTCAAACGGGGAATAATAAAAACTCCGTCCCTGTCCGTCGTCATGACAGGGACCTGTTTTTCCCCCAGATAAATATAAGCTCCCGGTAATAATTCTTTCTCCTCTCCTCCCGCAACATGTCCCCTTAAAGTCAGAAAACATTGCCCCACCGTATCCTGATGTATTGTATCAGTCTGTCCCGCCACCCGACCGGTCAGCATACACAACAAAATACCCGAAAGCCACACCCTGATTGCACAAATAGTAAACTCCATATCGGAACAAATCTGTACAAAGATATATTTCCCGGACAAAAAGCTATTGGCTTTTAGGATTTTATGATTTATTTAAGACATTTATATACCATTATTTACTATAAATGGTTTCTATTTTTCCGCTCCCACCCTTATAAACAAAACTTCTATATTCGCACGATTTATTCATAGACATTTTAAACAGAAGCGTTTAAACTTGTTCTTAGTAGCACAACCCGGAATAGGTTTACAATACCTGCGTTTCTCATCATGTGATACTTTTTCCTTGGGGTATTGGGAAAAGCAATAAACAATTTACAATGAAAAAATTATTGTTTTTATTCGCAGCATTAGCCTTTGCGACAGCTTGTAGTAATGATGACAAAGAAGAGCAAAATCCAAATCATGAAAACACCGGGGTGAAAATTCTGGCAAAAAAGATTAAAAAGGTCATGTATTATGAGGATGGAGACAACACCCCACATACCTATGAATTCAAGTATGATGAGACCGGCAGAATCAAATCCTGCGGAACTGAAAACTATACATATTCCGATAACAGCATCACCGTCAAAAATGAAAAGGAAAAAGAAGAGTACGTTTTTACATTGGAAAACGGACATATCAAATCCTATTCATTCCAAGATGACAAAGCCGATTTTATCTATGACGATAATTACTTGGCTAAGGTGGAAACCTCTTACATAGAAGGCAGCAAGGTTTCGATAACAGAAAACTTTCGGTTTGACGGAGGGAATCTGGCCGAATATTCTTATATCGACAATACTGACAAAGATGATCATGGAAGCATACATTTTACATATGCCTATCAATTAAATAACCTGAATATCGATGTATTCTACTTTTTCGATTATTTTGATAGCTATATGGCCTCTGCACTCCTATTTGGTTTAACCGGTAAACGTTCCTGCAATCTGCCGGGCAGCATGACATTCACAGAACCGGAATGGGATGATAATGAAGATAACATTGTAGGTACTGAAACCTACACGTACAAATTGGATTATAAGATGACAGGGGAATATATTTCTGAAATTACAATAACGGATGAAGATGGTGAGATAATTGAGATTTATAAGATTGAATACGAAGAATAAACATGGATATATCCATAGTGAACGGTGCATTGGAAACGATGCACCGTTTTCGTCTAAATGATTTCCCGTTTATCTTTTACCCGCATAACTTTTTAAAGCACTCAGCAAGGCATTGTTTTTCTCGTCCGTCAACGTGTTCACCCGGAAATAATGATTGTCCAATCCCCGGAAATTAGACGCATTCCTGATTAATATACCGTGATTCTCCAAAAGATAAGACTTCAATGCTGCGGTATCATGGTCTGTCTCTGTCAGGAAAAAAGAAGTATGGGACGGTTGCGGGCGAAAACCGGAAATTCCGGCTATCCGGGCGGAAAATTCACGTTGCCGGTGCAACAGGCCGGTCGCATCAGGCAAACCTGCCTCCCCTTGCGTCAACAAAAATTTTCCGGCTTCAATAGCCAAAGCATTCACCGACCAGGGCCAACCGAAACGGCTGATTTTTTCTACCTGTTTTTTCCCCCCAAGCATATACCCCAAACGTAATCCCGGAATGGCATAACATTTAGTCATCGAACGGATTACCAACAAATTATCATACTTTTTCAACAACCCGACAGCCGTTTGCGCTTCAGGGGCAAACCAAATAAAAGACTCATCCACTACCAGAACCATTTCCGGATAACTTTCAAGTATAAAACCAATATCATCCAGTGTCCATATCTGCCCGTCCGGATTATTCGGATTACAGATAAACATCAAATCAAAACCTTCCGGCAGATGTCTCACATCCGTTTTCTCGGTAAACTCCAGACAATGGCCGTACAACGTACAGGCATCCTCGTACTCTGTAAACGAAGGGACAGGTATCAACGTCCGCCGTCCGGCAAAGGCATGCGCCACAAGGTAAAACAATTCCGTCGCACCGTTGCCCGCCAGCACCCCCGCAGGCTCCACCCCATGATATTCTGCGGCCACCCGGCAAAAAGAACCGGCATCGGGTTCCGGATAATGAAAAATATCCTTCAAATGTACGCTCAAAAAATCGCACAACGGACGGGTATCCGCCTCATACCATACATTTGTCGAAAAATTAGCCTGAATCCGCCCCTGTGTACGGTACAGGTCATCGCCATGCCCATGAATCATAAGCTATATATACAAAGTTGAATAAATATATTCCAAATCGACCGCTCCGCGCACATGGTCCGCCAAAAGGTCATACTGCCGCTCCTTGAAAGCAAAATAATCAAAGCCTGTAACGGCAGCAGCCGTCAGTCCTTCCGCCAGATAATCAAGCACAACGGGATTGTCCAGGATACCGTGCATATAAGTACCCCAACAGCGCGCATCGCGCCAATAGCCCTCCGCCGCACCGTCCGGCAATGTATTGAGCGACTGCCATCCACTCTTATCGGGTGTCGTTTCGCCCATGTGTATCTGATAACCGCAACAATCCGCACTGCTGTCCCGGAAACGGAAACGACTCTGGCAAACCACTTTCGCCTCCCGCATCTCCGTCACCAAAGGCAATAATCCCAAGCCGTCAATCGCCGTCCGTTCCCCTTCCACCCGGTCAGGGTCCAGTATACGCCGCCCCATCATCTGATAGCCGCCACAGATGCCGACAACTTTTCCTCCACGCCGGTAGGCATCCAGAACCGCAGCAGCCGTCCCCCGTTCATATATCACCTGCAAATCGGCAATCGTGTTCTTCGTGCCCGGCAAAATCACCACATCCGCTTTAGCAATTTCCGTCGGCTCATCCGTATAATACACATGAAAACGCCCATCATGTTCCAAAGCATTGAAATCCGTAAAATTGGACATCCGCGGCAAACGTACCACCGCCACATTCACTGCCCCGGCACATGCCGTCGCAGCTTTTGTCTCCAACGACACAGAATCTTCCTCCTCCACCCGGATATCCCGGAAATAAGGAATTACCCCCACAACAGGCACCCCTGTCAACCGCTGCATAATATCCTTGCCTTCGTCAAAAAGCGAAACATCACCCCGGAATTTATTAATAATTATCCCCTTCAACAATCGCCTCTCCTCCTCAGGCAACAACATTACCGAACCGTAAACCGAAGCGAAAACCCCGCCCCGGTCTATATCAGCCACCAGATAAGTTGCCGCGTCCGCCTCTTTTGCCATGCGCATATTCGTAATATCCCTGTCCCGGAGGTTCAGTTCCGAAATACTACCGGCCCCTTCCAGGACGATAGGATTGTATTGCGCACTCAATCGCCGGAAAGCCTGAACAGCCTCGGCGAATAATTGCCTCTTGTTTCCTGAACGAAAATATTCGCGGGCAGACATATCCCCCACAGGTTTACCATTCAACACCACTTGCGAAGTCTGGTCCGTAGAAGGTTTCAGCAACACCGGATTCATATCCGTATGAGGAGCGATGCCGCAAGCCTCAGCCTGCACCGCCTGTGCTCTCCCAATCTCTCCGCCGGCAGGGGTGGAATAGGAATTTAAAGACATATTCTGAGCCTTAAAAGGAGCCGGACAATACCCATCCTGCCGGAATATGCGGCAAAAAGCAGTATTCAAAACACTTTTACCTGCATCGGAACAAGTCCCTACAAACATGACGGGACGCAATTTTCTCTTTGTCATTTCTTTTTATATAAAAATGCCTGCCATTTTTCTTCCTCCGCCCCCTGCTTATCCATTTCGTGCCGGGCCATAACGAAGAATAAATCAGAAAGACGGTTCATAAAACGCAAAATCACCGCCGGCACCTCATCCGTCCGATTCAGTGTCCATAATCGCCGCTCCGCCCGCCGGGCAATCGTCCGTGCCATGTGGCACTGTGCCGACAAAAGCGTGCCGCCGGGCAAAATAAAATGAGTGGAACCATGGCGCATCGCCCCGTTCAGGCTATCTATCCGTTCCTCACAATATGTGTCAAGATTTTCCGGCAAGATATTCGGATTCTGTGAAATCAGCGCGGCAGGCGTGGCAACATGCGACATCACCACCATCAACGACTGCTGTATACGAAACAACATTTCCTGCCATTCGTGCCCTTCGCCCGCCATTGCCCGAATGACTCCTATCGCAGCATTCAATTCGTCCAATGTCCCGTTCGCTTCAATCCGGACATCATCTTTGTCCACCCGCTGTCCGCCATGCAGTCCGGTTTTTCCCCGGTCCCCCCCCCGTGTATATATTTTCATATTTCCAATCGTTCAATACTTGTATTCTCCATTATCGGCATCTCCACCATATCAAAAGGCTGCTTCCCTCCCAGATAAGCCAATATAGCCCGGTTGAAAGCACCGTGTCCCACCGCCAGCAAACGCTTGCCGGGAAACGTCCCGCGCAGATAATCTATAAAACAAGCGGCCCGGCGATACAATTCCTCGACAGATTCCACACTGGGCGGCAAATGATACCAATCCACATCTTCCAGTGTTTCCCCCGTATAAATTCCCCAATCCATCTCACGAAGCAAAGGAGTTGGTTGCGGTTCCAAACCGTGAAGGCGCGCAACGGCACAAGCCGTGTCATAACTGCGGGCCAAATCGCTGCATACAACCGCATCCAACGATTCGCCCGCCAAACGTTCCGCCAAACGTTCCGCCTGACTCAATCCCAACGGGGAAAGAGTGCCCGGCAATTGTCCCTGAAGCACATGCCGGCGGTTTTCAAGCGTCTCCCCATGACGGGTCAGCAACAAATCAATCCGTTCCATCCTGCTATGATAATAGACTAACTCTTTCAATTTTCAAAAATAGTTCAAACGAACCATTTTTCATCCAATTATTTCATTTTTGTTTTCGTCCGCACGGATTCGCCTGAAATTTGCCAGAGATTGGCTATGGATTGGCTCCTATAGGTGCGGTACTCCTCCGGTGTTGCTGCGGTACTGGTGCGGTATAGGTGCGGTACTCCTCCGGTCGCCACCGCAGGAGTACCGCACCTATACCGTTTCATATCCGCTCCGATGCAAGCCATACCTTAGCCCTCACTATACAAAAGATGACGGTTCCAACCCTTTCAAGTTAAACAGACACACACTCCGCACTTCATTTCCCCGCACTTTTCTATTCTATTTCTTATGAGTTGTTCACTTTTTGATATACCTTTACGACATCAAATCAAAAAACATGGCCAAAAAAATCGTACTGGTAACCGGCGGCCAGCGGTCAGGAAAAAGCGACTACGCACAGCAACTGGCACTGCAATTATCGGAACGTCCTGTTTACTTAGCAACATCCCGTATATGGGATGAAGAGTTCCGCCGGCGCATTGAACGCCATCAACGCCAACGGGGACCCCAATGGACTAACATTGAGGAAGAAAAGTTCCTCAGCCGGCATCTTTTGGAAAACCGGACAATTGTCATTGACTGCCTGACCCTTTGGACCACTAATTTTTTCTTTGACAACGATTCGGACATAAAAAAATCCCTGGAAGAATTAAAATCCGAATTTGACCGTTTCACCGGACAATCCGCCACGTTTATTTTCGTCACCAATGAGATTGGATTGGGAGGTATATCCGAAAATCCCGTACAACGCCGGTTTACGGATTTACAGGGATGGATAAATCAATATGTAGCTTCGCAAGCAGATGAAATGGTACTTATGGTGGCCGGCATACCTCTGAAAATAAAATAAGAAATTAACCGATAAGTCTCACGAAATGAAAACCTTTAATATCAAAATACCGGACCAGACAATAATACCTGCATTACAAGATAAAATTGACAACCTGACGAAACCGAAAGGCTCATTAGGCCGATTGGAAGAATTGGCTATACAAATCGGAACAATACAACAAACTTTCACTCCGGAGTTGCGCAAACCGCAAAACATTATCTTCGCCGCAGACCACGGCATCGTAGTGGAAGGCGTGAGTTTTTCCGCTCCGGAAGTAACCGCCCAGCAAGTTCCCAATTTCCTGAAAGGCGGCGGGGGTGTCGGGATGTTTTGCCGGCAGCATAATTTCGGCCTGAAAGTAGTGGATTGCGGGGTGAATGCCGATTTCGGGGAACTGCCGGGACTGATAGACCGGAAAATCCGGAAGGGAACCCGCAATTATCTGCACGAGGCCGCCATGACGGAAGAAGAGATGGAACGGGCCATCGAAATAGGAGCCGAAATGGTCGATATGGCACACAATGAAGGAAGCAACATCATCAGTTTCGGCGAAATGGGAATTGCCAATACTTCTTCTTCTTCACTGTGGATGACGTGGTTTACCGGCATATCTCTGAAAGCTTGCGTCGGAGCCGGCAGCGGACTGAATCCGCAAGGCATCGAACACAAATACAATATACTCCGGGCAGCAATGGAAAATTATCGGGGCGACGGTTCGCCACGGGACATCATCCGCTGGTTCGGAGGATATGAAATGGTAGCCGCCGTCGGGGCTATGCTTCGGGCAGCCGAACGCCGGATGCTGATTATCGTAGACGGCTTTATCATGACCAATTGTGTGCTGGCCGCCAAACAACTTTATCCGGCAGTGCAGGAATATTGCATCTTCGGACATCAGGGCGACGAAGCCGGGCATCAGCTTGTACTCGAATTCCTTGACGCCAAACCGTTACTGAATCTCAGTCTCCGTTTAGGCGAAGGGACAGGAGCCATCTGTGCTTACCCGATTATCGAATCTGCCATACGCATGGTCAACGAAATGACCACTTTCCAGCAGGCACAAATCACCAAGTACTTTTAATATGAAATCTTTACTGGCCGCCATCATGATGTTTACCCGGCTTCCCCTTTGGCGGATTGTCCAGGTAAATAAAAAAGATTACACCGGGATATTGCTCTACTGGCCTGTAGTGGGTTTTCTGACCGGGTTGACCACATGGGGTGTTTTATGCCTCACTGCATTTTATATGCCCACACTTGTCGCCTGTATACTTGCCGTAATCGCCCGCATTCTGCTCACCGGAGCACTCCACGAAGACGGCCTCGCCGACTTCTGCGACGGTTTCGGTGGCGGACACGACAAAGAAAGTATCCTCCGCATTATGAAAGACTCACACATCGGCGGCTACGGCGTCATGGGGCTCATCCTCTATTTTCTTCTGTATGTCGCCCTGCTTTACGAACTGCGACAACCACACGGATGCCTCTATATCCGCGAATACGTACCGCTTGCCACGATTCTCGGTGCCGATGTATGCGCCAAGCTCTGCACGGCAGCTATGATTAATACCCTACCCTACGCACGTACCGAAGAAGAAAGTAAGGTGAAAGTACTCTACCGGAAAATCCGGTTCTATGAATACCTGCTCGTAGCATTTCCTTGCCTCGCCATTCTCCGGGTACTGGACACACCGCTGCTCCCCTTAATACCAACGCTGCTCTCCGTCACCTTTCTCGGTGGTTATCTGAAACGTAAAATCGGCGGTTACACCGGCGACTGCTGCGGTGCCACCGTCCTCATCGCCGAAATAGTTTTCTATCTTTCCACGCTCATCCTTATTCAAAATCCCATCGCATGAAAATCACCCTTATCCGTCATACCAGCGTCGCAGTCCCCTCCGGTATCTGTTACGGCCAGACAGATGTAGACGTCGCTCCGGGCTTTGCCGGAGAAGCGGCGACAGTCCGCAAAAACATTGCCGGTGAAACATTCGATGCAGTATATTGCAGTCCATTGTCGCGTTGCCGCAAATTGGCGGCTTACTGCGGATTTCCGGCTCCGGTGGTCGACGAACGGCTGAAAGAACTCCATTTCGGACGCTGGGAAATGCAAAAATGGGACGACATCACCGACCCAGCCCTCCGGGAGTGGTATAACGATTGGATTCATCTGCCGGCAGGAGGAGCCGAAAGCTACGACGACCAATACAGGCGTGTCGCTGCGTTCCTAAACGAAATCCCGGCCAGCTATCGCCATGTCGCTCTTTTCACCCATCGCGGGGTCATCGGTTGTGCCTTAGTCTATGCAGGACTCTGTAGCCCGGAATCCTCTTTCAAACTCGATATTCCCTACGGCAGCAAAACCGAACTTATCCTTTAAGACAATGGAACAACTATTGGAATATTTCGGAGTTCTGACCGGTTTGCTTTACCTGTTTCTGGAAATCAAACAACACCGTGCCATGTGGATTGTCGGTTTTCTGACCTCCCTTGCCTATGTCTTTGTCTTTTTTCTTTCCAAAATATATGCAGATATGGGGCTGAATCTCTATTACGTGGCCATCAGTGTCTATGGTTTCTGGCTATGGACACAAGGCAAAAAACGCAAAGAGCCTGGAGCAACAACCGCCGCACAAGAAAAGATTCTCTACTGCAACCTGGCTCCCCGTCTTTTCGTGAGAATATTGTTTTCCATTGCCATTCTGTTCACCCTGCTCTACAATGTCTTGCATCATTTCACCGACTCACCGATACCGGCCGGCGATGCATTTACCACAGCCATGGGGATTGTGGCCACCTGGATGTTAGCACGGCGTATCATTGAGCAATGGATTTTCTGGATTATCGTCAACTGCGTCTCCGTCTATATTTATTACCAGCGCGGACTTTATCCGACCTCGTTTCTTTATATTTGTTACACCATACTGGCAGCTATCGGATTATATACATGGAAAAAGAAAGGAATAAAAAGAAATGATAACACCCTATAATTGCGTAATCGTGGCAAACGGCAGTTTCCCGCAAACTGATTTACCGCTTCGTCTTTTACATCAAGCCTCCGTGGTCATTGCCTGTGACGGAGCCGTTACAGCATTAGACAGAGCCGGCATTGTCCCGACAGCTATTGTCGGCGACCTTGACAGCCTTTCGCCCTGTTTTCGCAAACGATATGCCGATCGTCTCCATTTCGTAGAAGATCAGGAAGTAAACGACTTAACAAAATCCATCCGGTTCGCCCACCAATCCGGTCAGCAGGAAGTCTTGATATTGGGAGCAACCGGATTACGTGAAGACCATACATTAGGGAATATCTCACTGCTGATAGAACATGCTCCTCTTTTCCGACGAATTGAGATTCTCTCGGATTACGGACTTTTTACCCCGCTTTTACAAACAACAACACTTAAAAGCAAACCAGGTATACAAGTATCCCTTTTCTCCCTTTCCCCTTCCGGCACGATCTCCACATCTGGTCTGCATTGGCCAATCTGTGACCGCCAATTGACCGCCTGGTGGCAAGGCACCTTGAACGAAGCAACCGGCAATTGTTTCACCGTCACACTTTCACCGGACGCCCGTGTGCTTGTCTACCGCACGTTAGTCATTCCGGCAAAGGGAACGTAATCCGCCGGTTCATGACTCATCATTATCCGGACCAGCAGGAACCAGCACTCCGGAGATAACGGCGGATGCAGATATATTCCTATCCCTTGGTGGCATCCGAATCAGGCATAATGAAAACGAAAACTATTTTAGTTCAGGAACTATCCGTTCCAACCACTCCTCTATACGGACATCGGTTTTATCGGCTTCATAGTCCTCATCCAAAGGCAAACCGATGAATTTTCCATCACGCAAAGCCCGGGAATCATTAAAAACATAGTCCCGGGTTTCTGTGGCCCCAATCAAAATCCCCCCGGCCTCTTCAACCGATTGTGCCAATATCCCCATACCATCCACAAAATTATTCGGATAACTCACATGGTCGCCTAAACCGGCAATAGCCACCTTTCTCCCTTCCAGCCGCATACGGAGCATTTTAGGAATAAAAGCAGACCAAGGGTCCTTCTGTTCCATTTCCCAGGTATTCCGGCCCAGTGTCGAACACACGAAAATTAAATTACGATAATCCAGCAGTTTAAACGGAAAAGCATCCGGAATAACAAAAATATCAGGCCGGAAATCGGCCAATTTTTGCTTAATCATGCGGGCCACCTTATGTACACTTCCTCCGGAAGGAGCATAAAATATCCCGACCTGTTTTTCAGGCTTATATTCCTTATCAATTAAATAATTGCCTTCCATATCAGCTTTAAGCTGAAAATTGGACTGTTGTCCAGTCTGTTCTTTTTCCATAAAACCGGGTATTATTCTGTTTCACTCTTTATTCCGATACGAATTTTACCCGATTTTGTTTCTCTCTGTCCGGACCTCCTACCGGACAGGCTTCAGGGATGACCGGCTTTTGGCAGGAATTTCCCCTTTCCGGGCAGCAACGGCTAAAAGGATGCCCAACACCACTCCCAGTAAAGCCGCACACAACACCCGCATATTCCCGGGCAGTAAAAAAGTAAGAGTATGAGCAGGAAACCAGAAAAACGGTATCGTCTTCTTAAAAACAAAGCCCCACAATACTCCCCAGTTCAAGCCCGTCATAATCTTCCTCATCGGAATCGGAGTAAAAAAACCAGCCAACGTACCTCCGGTAGCTAAAATATGGGTATCTGTAATCTTATGTAAAGTCATAAACACCGGAGCAAAAATGGTATTCATACTCACTGAAACAGCAAAAGCCACCAGTACTTTAAACCAACTCAAACCGGAAGCATGAAAAACTGCCGGAGCCTCCGACATGCCAAGGTATTGCAAAAACACCGGAGTTCCGTTGGAAAAAATAATCATCGCCATATTAATACCCATACCCAATATACCCCATACGAGCATTCGCGGCAGGATTCCGAACCCTTTCCGGCAATATACTCCCGCACTAATCCGCAGACCAATCATTTCACCCAAAGTCGACAAGAAGGCAAATTTAAGAAAACTCATAGCCATGCCGTGAGCCGCATTAAAAGAATGATACCACCGTAAAACCGGCTCAAAGGCAAAAAAGGGTAACAGCAAAACTGCTACCCCTATAACAAATACAAAATCCTGTTTTTTCATATCTCAGAACTTTCAACTTTGCCATATGCCTATGCACCAATAAAACAACGGCAAATTCATTGATACAACGGCAAATTTACACGTCAGTACATTTATTTTTCTATCCGGATTCGGGCATCCACCGCCACCACCTGTTCCTTATTTCCCAACAAAGGATTCAGGTCCATTTCAAATATCTCAGGCGCAACTTTCACCAGTACAGACACACGCGCCACAGCCTCGGCAAACTGTTGCTCATTAACAGGCTCCTGCCCGCGTACACCCCGGATAATCTTATAAGACTTCAAGCCGTGAATCATATCCAACGCTTCCGCTACGGCAATCGGTGCCAGACCGGCTTTCACATCCTTCAGCACTTCGATGAAGATGCCACCCAAACCACACAACACCATGTGTCCGAATTTATCTTCCCGCTTAGCACCGATGAACACTTCCGTACCGTTCAATTGCTGAGCCAACATGACAGCATGTGTATCCTTAATTTTCATCATGCGCCGGAATTCGCAACGTACTGTCTCTTCGTCACTCACATTCAGCGTCACTCCTCCGACATCCGACTTATGAACAGGCCCTACCACCTTCATCACCAATGGAAAACCGATTTTCCGGGCCAATGCAACTATTTTTTCCTCGGTATCCGCCACACCTTCCCGGGCGCGGGCAATGCCTGCTGCATCCAATAGCTCATGAATCTGTTCCGGAGCCAGATATCCGTTGTCTGCCCGGTCTATCACTGCACGTATGCGCTCCTTATCAACCGCAGGCAATTCCGGTGCCGCCGGCTGAGGTACCGGAGTACGATATATCTTACACAAAGCATTCCCGAAATTTACTTCGTAAGGGAAATATACACCGCCTTTTTTCACAAACTCGTCTATTTCAGCTTTCACCACCATCGAGGAAGGGAATATCGGGAATATCGGTTTAGGAGATTCAGCTATTTTTTCTCTCAACACTTCGTAAACATCAAAAACAGGGAAAAGACCGGGACTTCCGAAAATAACCGCTATCCCGTCAATATCATCAAAATCACGGTTGCAGGCATCCAGAATAAAACCCAATTGTTCGGCCGTCCCTGTAGCCAGAAAATCGATGGGATTGCCCACAGACGAACCGTTAAACAATTTTTCCAGCAACGCCTGCGCTTTCGGTCCTTCCAGGTGAGGAACCTCCATACCGCCATTCGAAAGGGCATCCGTCAGCATCACCGCCGGGCCTCCGGCATGTGTTACGACAGCGATATTCTTCCCTTTCAACTCAGGATAAGAAAAAATAGCAGCCACCGTAGCCAGTTCGTCACGCCCGTTACAGCGTACAATACCGGCTTTACGGAATAAAGCATCTACCGCCACATCGGAACTCGCCAATGCCCCGGTATGTGATGAAGCAGCCCGGCTGCCGGCTACAGACCCGCCGGACTTAATAGCAGCAATACGGCATCCTTTCCGGATTAAAGAAGAAGCATGCTTCAGCAGTTTATCCGGTTTGTCAATACTTTCCACATACATCAACTTAATGCGTGAACTGGTAGCAGGGTCAAAAGACTTATCCCAATACTCCAATACCTCTTCAACACCCAACTGGGCAGAATTACCTACAGAAAACACACTGGAAAATTTTACTCCCTTCTGCATGCCGGCATCCATAATAAACAATGCCGTTGCTCCGGACCCGGACACAAAATCAACGCCTGCCGGGTCAAGCTTAGGAATAGGAGTTGTAAATACCCCGTTGTAATTTACCGTCAATACACCGATACAATTAGGACCTATTAAAGCTCCGCCCACAGAATCCACAATTTCCGTAATCTGCTTTTCCAACGCCTTACCCTCGGCATTTTCTTCACTGAATCCGGCCGACAAAATAATAAACGCCCGGGTGTTCTTTTCTTTTGCCAGAACCTCCACCGCAGCAGGACAATATTTTGCCGCAATGGCCAAAATAGCACACTCTGTTTCAGGCACATCCTTTACATCCCGGAACGACCGGACACCCTGAACTTCATCCAATTTCGGATTGACCACATACAAACTTCCGGCAAAACACCCGTCCAGTAAATTCTTCAGCACTTTACCCCCCGGTTTCTGAATATCGTCCGAACCCCCAACCACCACAATACTGGCAGGATTTAATAATTGTCTGTTAATCATATTTTATTATTTAATTTGCACATTCACCCTATAAAACAATTACCTATATATTATTAAAAAACTTCAGGAACTCCGTAATTTTTTTCATCATGTTCTTAGACCCTGTATAAAACGGAACCCTTTGGTGTATAGTCTCCGGCATCAACTCCAGAATCCTTTTGTCTCCGTCCGTAGCCAACCCTCCGGCCTGTTCGGCAATAAAAGCAATAGGATTGCATTCATACAACAAACGTAATTTACCCGTCGGATGATTATTGGTTTCCGGATAAATAAAAATACCGCCTTTCAGCAAATTCCGGTGAAAATCGGCCACCAGCGAACCGATATACCGGGAAGTATAAGGCCTGCCCGTCTTTTTATCCGTCTCCTGGCAATATTTGATGTACTTCTTTACTCCCACCGGAAATTTTTCATAATTCCCCTCATTAATAGAATAAATTGTACCGTTTTCAGGTGTTTTTATATCCGGATGCGAAAGACAAAACTCTCCGATGGAAGGGTCAAGCGTAAACCCGTTTACCCCATTGCCCGCCGTGTACACTAACATAGTAGATGAACCGTAAATGACATAGCCGGCCGCAACCAGTTTACACCCCCTTTGTAAAAAATCATCCAATTTTGCAGCCTCTCCCAACGGGGATTTACGGCGATACACGGAAAATATGGTGCCGATAGAAACATTGACATCTATATTCGAAGAACCATCCAGCGGGTCCATACAAAAAATATATTTCCCGTTCCGGGATAAACCGTTGTCAAAAACAACAATATCCTGATTCTCTTCCGAAGCAACCGCACAACATTCACCGCTCGCCTTCAATTCTCCGATGAATGTTTCATTCGCATACACATCCAGTTTTTGCTGGTCTTCACCCTGTATATTTTCAGCACCAGCCCGGCCCAGCATATCCACCAGCCCGGCCTTATTGACTTCCCGGTTCACCTTCTTGGCAGCAATTCCGACATGATGCAACAAACAGGAAAAACCTCCCGTAGCCTGCGGTACGCCGGCCTGTTGTTCAATAATAAATTGGTTTAAGGTTGTTACTTTATTCATAAAACAAAGTCCATTTTGTTAGTTATTACAAAGATAAAATGATAAATCATAATACACAAACGTTTTCGCAACAACTTTTCCGTAAGAACACTACATCCTCAGTGCTCTGTCACCGGGAAATTCTTATCCTCCAAAGGAAAAATAAACGGGAAACCTGTAACCATCATACTTCCGGAATTCTACCCGGAAGATAGCAGAGAACTTTCCGGAAACGTCCGGAAGAAAACCGGAAGAATCGGAGGAATTGTTGTACGCTTTTTCGATTTAATGACTACATTTGCCTCCTGAAATAAGAAAAAACAACTCGAATGGACATATTCAAATTCGGCGGAGCATCGGTAAAGGATGCTGAAGGTGTAAGGAATCTGTTTAACATCATCAACACACGCAAAGACAACCTGATTATTGTGGTATCTGCCATGGGAAAAATGACAGATGCCCTGGAAGTGTTGTGCAATGCCTATTTCCATAAAACCGAAGAAGCAAAAGAATCCTTGCAACACATCATCGATTTCCACCGGAAAATTATTAGCGACCTTTTCGGAAGCCACACGGAAGAAGTGGATGCCGCCGTCGGCAAACTTTACAGGGAATTGCAGGAAATTCTCAACAGCGAACCTTCCCTGTGCTACGACTATGAATACGACCGTATCATCTGTTTCGGAGAATTATTGTCCACCACCATCATCGCCTATTATCTGGAAAAACAAGGCCGCAAAGCCAAATTTGTAGACATCCGCAAGTGCCTGATTACCGACCAGAATTACAGGAATGCCTGTATCAATCCGGAGCTTTCAGCACAACTGTGCCGCAAGGCTTTCACGTTCCAGGACACGTTCATGTACATTACCCAGGGATTCATTGCCGGCACCACCACCAATCAGACGACAACACTCGGACGGGAAGGCTCGGATTATACCGCCGCCCTGCTCGCCAATCTGCTGGATGCGGAGAATGTCACAATCTGGAAAGACGTACCGGGCATCATGAATGCCGACCCGAAATTATATCCCAATACGGAAATCATTGGTAAACTATCTTACAAAGAAGCCATTGAACTCTCCAATTGCGGAGCTAAAGTCATTCATCCTAAAACCATTAAACCCTTACAAAACAAAGGAATTCCGCTTTATGTCAGATCTTTTCTCTATCCGGAAAGCCATGGTTCCGTCATTCGTGAAATGGATGAAAAACTGAAACTGCCGCCCATCTACATCGACAAGGCAAACCAATTGCTGCTAACTTTATCTCCCCGGGATTTCTCCTTCATCGCAGAAGAAAAGCTAAGCCGGATTTTTGCCACGCTGGCCAAATACAGACTGCGTCTCAACCTGATGCAGAACTCTGCCATCACTTTCTCTTTCTGCATAGACCACAATGAAACCATCTTTGAAAGCTTCATCAATGAACTGCACGACGAATATGAAGTATTATACAACAAAAATGTACGCCTGCTGACTATCCGCCACTATACAGACGATATTATTCATCAGCTTACCTGCAACAAAAATGTCCTTGTGGAACAACGCAGCCGACTGACTGCCCGCTTTGTAGTTACAAATGATACACCGGAATCCGAAAACTGATTTCAGTTTATCGCACACGGTCCGGCAATTGGGGATAATTTATCTTCCATATAATTGCCGGTTCATTATCATCAGACCCCACTTGTGCCACTTTCACAAAAGCCTCCGGATACTTTTGACTGATATATCCCATATACCGCTCTACAGTATTAATTGTCCGATTCGTTTTCCGGGCAGGATCGGCACGCAAACTGGCAGACAGAATATAATCCACCGAATTTTCCTTTAATTTTTGCAACAACTCGTCCGGATAAATTACAAAATCTTTCTCTTTCAACGTTATGCTTTCTTCCCTTTTTACCTGAGCAGTTTCCAGAAGATGTTTAAAATCAGCCATAGGAGCAGCCTCGCCTTTAATAACCAGCAAAGTCTGCTGACCATTAAAATAAAAAGCCTCTGTATTGTCCTTCAGAAAACCGACCAAAGACACCGGAAGCTGCTTTTCTAATTCACCGACCGCAATAATAGCATACTCCTGCGGAGAATCCTGGCATTGTTTCAATAATTCTTCCGCCGATCCTGTCGGAACATTCATCACTCCGTAAAACTGACGTCCGTTTCCGTATACAAACGAAATAGAAGGCTTCCGGCAACCCACAACAACATTCTCAGGTAATTCTTTTGCAGCCCATTCGCTTGCCCTGATATAATTCATCCAATCCGGAGTAAGCCCGTAATACTTATCCGTAACTTTACTGACTTCTTTCACCTTAGCAGATAAACGCCCTGTCTCCGTCATAAACACCAGCACAATCACAAAAGGCAAGACCACATGCATAGCGGACCTCCATTTCCGGTCCGGAAAATAATACAAAGCAGACAATAACAACAACAACAAATAAGGCAAAACAGGCACAATCAGACGTCCCTGATTCCAAAACACCTGCATAATAAAAAAAGTGAGCACCAGAAAACCACCGGCATACAACCCCATCAGGAATATCACTTTATTTTTCCGCCAGGACACCACCAAACCAACTACGCCCCACACAAAAGTCACTACAGAAACCAAAGCAGAGACAGGCATTTCTCTGGTATATTTACGCAAACCCAGTATTTCATAAAAATGAAACGAAATATAATTTTTCATATTTCCCCAAAACCGTCCCAGAAATCCTCCCAAATCTTCCTGTCCCACACTCGCATTATAAACATCTTTCTGAAGCAGCATGGTCAATTGTCCGGAAAACTCCGCACCGCCTTTTCCCCACAACATCCATTTCAGTAAAGACCAAACTAAATACACAAATACAAAAGCACCTGCTATCAGCCAGGTGTCTTTCCAATATTTACGGTAACAGACACCAAACAACAGGACCACTATTATGCCTATATATCCGATACTCCTTGCCAACCCCATACACAACAGAATAGCAGCCAGAATCAATGCCATCCCCACCTGTTTACCTCTGGTATAATCCTTATTCCGGTCTGCAAAATGAGTGATATAAAACCACAATGCCCAGGCCACCAACAAAAGATAAAATGCCTCACTATAAGTCTGACTGGCATAATACAACACTTCCGCATTAAAAGCCACCAGCAACAGCACAGCACTGGTTAACAAAGCCGGTACCCGATGTCTGAGTGTCAGAAAAGTAAATGTCTGAAAACCCAGAATACAAAACAAAGAAACAACTTTCAGCAAAACAATATTCATTCCGAATATTGCCATGAAAAAAGACAGAAAAACCGGATACAAAGGTCCCTGATAACCCGGATAATTCCCATACTCCAGAAACCTCTTTCCGCGCTCAATATATGCCGAATCATCACCGGAAAGGCTAATCCGTACATCAAACAATGCATAGCTCAGAATGGCTATGAAAATTAAAGAAAGAAAAAAAAGAAACGTCAACCGCTTATCCAAAAACGCATTTAACTTTTCTACAAATGTATTTTCTGACGGACGGGAAATTGTCTGCCCCGTTCTGTTTCCTCTTTGACTGATTTTCTGTGCTCCCATAAACGACATCCGGATTAATAATAAGCCAACCTGCACTGCCGGCCCGGCTGTATATCTCAATTTTTAACTAAATAAACTTTATTTTCTTGGCTGCAAACACACACATTTTTATCAGCAACCAGCCGTGACGGAAGCGGCTAATCTGTGTAGAGCCATATTCTCTGTCCTTATAACGGACAATAATCTCTGCCATTCTGAGATTAAGTTTTGCCGCTCCGAACAATAAATCAAAATCCCCGAACGGATCAAAATTCCCGAAATATTTCCTGTTATTACGAATCTCCTCATAATCTTTCTTGAAAAGCACTTTGGTACCGCACAAAGTGTCTTTCAACCGTTGTCCCAGCAAATACGAAAAAAGAACTCCGAAACTTTTATTAGCTATCAAATTCAGAAAACGCATGGCCTGTTTTTCCATCGGATATACAAGACGGCATCCGTTAATAAATTCCCCCCTGTTCTTCTTCAACGCTTCATAAAACTTGGGCATCTCCTCCGGCGGTGTTGTAAGGTCGGCATCCAAAATAAAAAGTATCTCCCCCGTAGCAGCTTCAAAACCTTCACGCACTGCATTTCCTTTTCCCTTCCCGCTCTGAACCAATACCTTTATATTTTTATCCTTATATTTTTCCTGCACCCGGAGCATTTCCTCATAAGTATGGTCGGCAGAATGTCCTTCCACAAAAACAAACTCCTGCGAAGCACCAAAGTCAGGCAATCGGGTTATGGCATTCTCAATATTGCCTTTCTCATTACGTGCCGGAACAATTATGGATACGGTATACTCCCGTTCTTCCTTCAATTCCAACGGGCGTGCAACAATCAGATTAACCAAATCCATCTGATTGAAAAAAGGCAGATTGGCAAAAAAACGGTTAAAAATAAAACTGACCAAAGGAATAAAAAAAGGAATCAACAGCTTCCGTTCCGTTCTGATGACTTCAAATCCTTCCAGACCAAGCAGGTTTTTCACATCTCCTGCGGCCAGCCAGTTCTGATTCGGCTGTTTCTGTTTAAGGCCCGTTTTCTCCGCCAGCTTCAGCCACGGTTCCCACAAATAATTATAATTTGAAATAACGATTCGGGTCCGGGGATGGCAAACCTTCCTGATATTCTCAAAAGCAGCCTGGACGTCCCAAAGAGACATCGTCAGGTCGGATAAAATAATATAATCGAATTTTTCACCCGTTGCGGGCAAATACTTCAAATCCTCTATATCATCAGTCTCAAAATGCAAATGCGGAAAACTTTCCCTGGCAATCCGAATCATCTCTCCGGCAAAATCAATACCCAAACCGTAAGACGGCTGCACAGCATTCAGCAACTCTCCTGTGCCGCAACCTATTTCCAAAACTCTGCTGCCTGCAGGAATGATAAAAGAAAAATATTTCTCCAGCGAACGATTGTAATAACTATTTCTTTTCTTCCACTTTTTCCGTTTTGCCGCAATTGAATTAAAATAATCCCGGATAGCAATTTTATTAGCTGCCATAGAAATCATACACCTGTTATCTATTATTAAATTCTGCAAAGATACAAAATTTAAATAAACAATAAATCACGTATGACCTGCACTAAAATAATCTCACTGCAACAGATACCAATCATAAAGCCGCCGTACCCCCTCCTCCAAACCTATCCGGTGATGCCATCCCAAAGCATGAAGCTTAGTGACATCCGTCAGCTTCCGGGGCGTTCCGTCAGGTTTTCCGGCATTAAATTTCAATTCGCCGGGATATCCGGTTACCTCCCGCAGCAATTGTGCCAACCGGGCTATTGTCACCTCTTCCCCGGTTCCTATATTGACATGGGTATTCCGGACCTCTTTCCCATCCACATCCCTGCAAATATCTTTAAAATCCGTCTGTTCCATCAAATACACACAAGCATCTGCCATCTCTTCACTCCACAAAAATTCACGCAAAGGAGTACCGGTACCCCACAACTCCAACGACCGGTCTGTAATACCGTACTTTTGCAAAACATACAGTATCTCAGCAACAGAAGCATCTCCGTCCACCCCTTCCACCGGCAACCTTCCCAAATCTTTCCGGATAGTCTCCCAATCTTTATAAAACAAACATCTTCCCAGATACATCTTTCTCAGCATAGCCGGTAAAACATGCGAACACTCCAGGTCAAAATTATCATTGGGACCATACAAATTAGTAGGCATAACCGCTATATAATTTGTGCCGTATTGCAAATTATAACTCTCACACATCCGTATTCCGGCAATCTTAGCCAATGCATAAGGTTCATTTGTATACTCCAACGGACCGGTCAGCAAAGCATTTTCCGGTATCGGCTGAGGAGCCTCCCTCGGATAAATGCAAGTACTCCCCAAAAACAACAATTTCCGGACATCATTCAAATAAGAATAATGTATTACATTATTCTGAATCATGAGATTCTCATAAATAAATTGCCCGCGATAAACAGAATTCGCCCCGATTCCTCCAACTTTCGCAGCAGCCAGAAATACATATTCCGGTTTTTCGGTTGCAAAAAAATCAGCAACGGCCCGCTGGTCGGTTAAATCCAGTTCCTGATGGGTCCGGGTTACAAAATTGGAATATCCTTTTTGTCTGAGATTGTTTAATATAGCCGAACCTACCAATCCCCGATGCCCGGCAACATAAATTTTTGCATCTTTCCGTATCATTCCAAATAGCTTTTTATCCGATAACCGCCTTCTTGTAAAAAATGCTCTTTTTTCATCAAAAGAATATCACTCTCCATCATATCGGCAACCAAAGCAGACAAATCATATTCAGGTTGCCATCCCAGCACTTTACGGGCTTTTTCCGGATTTCCCTGCAGCAAATCTACCTCTGTAGGCCGGAAATACTGCGGATCAACAGCAACAATAGCCTTATGTCTCTGCACTTTTTCCCTCACTAACTCCAGAGAAGCTTCCCCGATACGTGACGTAAACACCTTTTCATCCAAGTCAGAAATATACCCCTTCTCCTCCGGTCCGGTTCCTTCAAAAGATACCTCCAGCCCAATATAGGTCCCCGCCATCCGGACAAAATCACGGATAGAAGTTGTAACTCCGGTGGCTATCACATAATCATCCGGCTTTTCCTGCTGCAAAATCAAATGCATCGCCCGGATATAATCCTTCGCATGCCCCCAGTCCCGCCTGCTGGACATATTTCCCAGATACAACAAATCCTGCATTCCCAATGCAATACGGCTCAGGGCCATCGTAATCTTACGCGTCACAAAAGTCTCCCCGCGAATTGGCGACTCATGATTAAACAATATACCATTACTGGCATGCATACCATAAGCTTCACGGTAATTTACAGTAATCCAATAGCCATACAACTTTGCAACTGCATACGGAGAACGGGGATAAAAAGGAGTACGTTCGGACTGCGGAATCTCCTGCACCAAACCATACAATTCGGAAGTCGACGCCTGATAAATACGGGTCTTCCGGGTCAGCCCCAATAAACGGACAGCCTCCAGAATCCGGAGCGTACCCAACCCATCAGCATTAGCCGTGTATTCCGGCGTATCAAACGAAACTTTCACATGACTCATTGCCGCCAGATTATAAATTTCATCGGGCTGTACCTCCTGAATAACCGAAGTAATATTCATACTATCCGTCAAATCTCCGTAATGAAGAATAAAATCCCGGTCCTGCATATGCGGGTCCTGGTAAATATGATCAATCCGTTCCGTATTAAACGAAGAAGCACGGCGTTTTATTCCATGAACCTCATAATTTTTACTCAGCAAATATTCTGAAAGATAGGCTCCGTCCTGTCCCGTAACCCCGGTAATCAATGCTCTTTTCTTCATGCTACACAGTTTAAGTTTTTGCAAATATAAAACATTCAACCAGAAAAGAGAAACTAATTTTACCAGCCGGTTTATTCCAATTCCATTCAAAAAATAATATATTTGCGCTTGATTATTAAAATAAGTAAGGTGTGTCAATATCTCAAGGCAGATTTTTGACAGATGAGCATCCCTCGTTAGACAGCTCTTATTATCATCGGATACAATTAAACACATACAACAATGAACGAGAAATTTCCTGAATACAAAGGTTTGGACCTTTCCGGCGTAAACAAAGAAATTCTGAAAACGTGGGAAGAAAACAAAACTTTCGAAATGAGTCTGAAGACCCGGGAAGGTCATCCTTCTTTTGTTTTTTTTGAAGGACCACCTTCTGCAAACGGCATGCCCGGAATCCATCACGTTATGGCCCGGACCATTAAGGACGTCATTTGCCGCTACAAAACCTTGCAGGGATTTCTGGTAGAACGGAAAGCCGGATGGGATACCCACGGCTTGCCTGTTGAATTAGGTGTTGAAAAAAAATTGGGCATCACCAAAGAAGCCATCGGAAAAACCATCAGTGTGGCAGACTATAACAAAGAATGCCGTTCTGAAGTCATGAAATTCACCAAAGAATGGGAAGACCTGACCCAAAAAATGGGTTATTGGGTGGATATGAAAAACCCGTACATCACCTACGACAACCGCTACATTGAAACATTATGGCATTTGTTGAAAAAACTTTACGACAAAGGCTTTTTATACAAAGGCTATACCATCCAGCCCTATTCTCCGGCAGCAGGTACCGGATTAAGCACACATGAACTTAATCAGCCGGGATGCTACCGGGATGTGAAAGATACAACCTGCGTCGCTCAGTTTAAAATTATCCGGGACGAAAAATCGGAAAAATTATTTACGGCAAGCGATACAGTTTATTTCCTGGCCTGGACAACTACTCCGTGGACCTTACCGTCTAACACTGCCCTGGCAGTGGGTCCGAATATCACTTATTACGTGGTAAAAACATTCAATCCGTATACCTCACTTCCTGTAACCGTCATCCTGGCACAAGACCGCTTTGCAGCCTATTTTAATCCGAAAGCTGCGGACCTTGCTCTGGAAGACTACAAAGAAGGCGACAAACTGATTCCTTTCAAAAAAATCGGAGAATTCAAAGGTACGGAACTGGAACAAATACGGTATGAGCAGTTAATACCGTGGATGCGGCCGGAAGGAGATGCTTTCAGAGTAATCCTCGGAGATTACGTGACGACCGAAGACGGTACCGGAATCGTACACATCGCCCCCACTTTCGGTGCCGATGACGACCGGGTTGCTAAAATTGCCGGTATAGCACCGATGCTCCTCACCGATAAAGACGGCAACAAACAGCCGATGGTGGATAAACAAGGACGCATGTACATGCTGGAAGACATCGATCCGGAATTTGTAAAAAACAACGTCAATAAAGAACTTTACAACGAATATGCCGGACGCTTTGTCAAAAATGCCTATGACCCCGCGCTCACTGATACGGATACCACACTGGATATTGACCTTTCGGTGATGCTGAAGAAAGAAAACAAGGCTTTCAAAGTGGAAAAACATGAACACAGCTATCCGCATTGCTGGCGCACCGATAAACCGGTATTATACTATCCTCTGGATTCCTGGTTTATCAAAACAACTGCTGTGCGGGACCGCATGATAGAATTAAATAAAACCATTAACTGGAAACCGGCAAGCACCGGAGAAGGACGTTTCGGGAAATGGCTGGAAAATCTGGTGGACTGGAACCTTTCACGTTCCCGCTATTGGGGTACGCCGCTCCCCATCTGGATTAGTGAAGACGGTACCGAACAAAAATGTATCGGTTCGGTAGCCGAATTAATGGAAGAGATTGAAAAATCAATAAAAGCCGGATTTATGACCGGAAATCCTTACAAAGGGTTTATTTGCGGTGATAATTCCAAAGAAAATTACGACAAAATAGACTTGCACCGTCCCTATGTTGACGACATCATACTGGTTTCTCCCACAGGACAAAAAATGTTCCGGGAAAAAGACCTGATTGACGTGTGGTTTGATTCGGGTGCCATGCCTTACGCCCAATTACATTATCCTTTCGAACACCGGGAGGATATTGAACAACATCTCCGTTTTCCGGCAGATTTTATCGCGGAAGGTGTCGACCAGACCCGGGGATGGTTCTTCACCCTGCACGCCATTGCCACCATGGCTTTCGATTCCGTAGCTTTCAGGAATATTATATCCAACGGTCTCGTACTGGATGCCAAGGGTAACAAAATGTCAAAGCGTTTAGGTAACGCTGTCGACCCCTTTGCCACCATCGAAGAACACGGTTCCGACCCTTTACGCTGGTATATGATTACAAACTCCCAGCCTTGGGATAATCTGAAATTCGATGTAGCCGGAGTGGACGAAGTAAAACGTAAATTCTTCGGCACCTTATACAATACTTACGGTTTCTTTGCCTTGTATGCCAATGTGGACAAATTTCATTATGCCGAGCCAGAAGTCCCCATGGCGGAACGTCCGGAAATCGACCGATGGATTTTATCTTTATTGAACAGCTTGATAAAGAATGTGACGGATGCTTACGAGAACTACGAGCCTACACGCGCCGGACGGGCTATTCAGGATTTCGTTATCGAAAATCTGTCCAACTGGTACGTTCGTTTGTCCAGAAAAAGATACTGGGGCGGTGAATATTCGCAAGACAAAATATCCGCTTACCAGACTTTATACACTTGTCTGGAAACCATAGCTATTTTATCGGCTCCGATAGCTCCGTTCTATATGGATAAGCTGTTCCATGACCTGAATAAAGTAACAGGACGCCACACCGGAAGTGTACACTTGACAACATTCCCCGTAGCAAATGAACAATTAATCGATAGTTTGCTGGAAGAGCGGATGGAACTGGCTCAAAAAATATCATCCATGGTCCTGGGATTACGACGTAAAGTACAGCTCCGCGTCCGTCAACCGCTGAGCAAATTGATTATTCCTATCCTGAACGAACAGATGCTTGGTCAATTGGATGCCGTAAAAAATATCATCCTCTCGGAAGTAAATGTAAAAGAAATCGAATACATTACAGACACAACCGGAGTATTGGTGAAAAAAATTAAACCCAACTTCAAAACTTTAGGACCGAAGTACGGAAAATACATGAAGCAAATCTCTGCCCTTGTCTCCGGAATGGAACAAAGTGATATTTTCGAATTCGAGAAAAACGGCTGTTACAACCTGACAATCGAAGATGAAACCATCAAATTGGGGCTGGAGGACGTAGAAATACTTTCGGAAGATATTCCCGGTTGGTTAGTAGCCAATGAAGGCCGGCTGACCGTTGCATTGGACATCAATGTCACGAAAGAACTGAGAGAAGAAGGAATTGCCCGGGAATTAATCAACCGCATACAGAATCTGCGTAAAGAAAGTGATTTTGATGTAACAGATAAAATCACACTGGCAATTGGACGGCATGCGGAAATCAACGAAGCGGTCGAACATTTTTCCTCATATATCGCCAGTCAGGTATTGGCCGAAAATATCCAATTGACTGATACCCGTGACGAAAATACAAAAGAAGTGGAAATTGACGAAATCCGCACATTTATCAAAATTGAAAAAATCTAACCGGAACAAAAGGTTGGTAAAACAATATTTTTGGACTATCGTAAGAAAGGACAAAAAATTATTAACTTAGACCAAAACTTACAAGCTATGGCAGAAAAAAACAGATATTCAGACGAAGAGTTGCAGGAATTCAAAGAAATTATTCTTGAAAAACTCGAAAAGGCAAGAAAAGATTACGACTTGCTGAAAGGAGTCATCTCAGGCAGCGATGGGAATGATATTGCCGACACAAGCCCTACGTTCAAGGTGCTGGAAGAAGGAGCTTCCGTGCTTTCTAAAGAAGAAGCCGGCCGTCTGGCACAAAGACAAGCCAAATTCATCAGTCACCTGGAAGCTGCTTTGGTAAGGGTGGAAAATAAAACCTATGGCATTTGCAGAGTGACAGGAAAACTGATTTCCAAAGAAAGGCTCCGTGCCGTGCCCCATGCAACCTTAAGCATTGAAGCCAAAGAAGGGAAAGAAAAGTTATAAAGTAAAAAATCAGGGACTCAGCAACAAATATTTTTATGAGTATACGGAACAAACTGGCTCTTTTCATTATTGCCTTACTCGTACTTGACCAAGTTGTCAAAATATGGATTAAAACCCACATGATGCTCGGAGAAGAATTCAGTGTTTTCGGCAACTGGTTCAAGATTTTGTTCATCGAAAATAACGGTATGGCTTTCGGCATGGAACTGGGAGACGGCAAATGGGGAAAAACCGCATTAAGTCTGTTCCGTATCGTTGCAGTTGGCGGCATCGGGTGGTATATCCTGAAATTAGTCAAAGAAAAAGCACCCACCGGTGTGCTGTTTTCATTTGCCCTGATTTTTTGCGGAGCCATTGGCAATATACTTGACAGCCTTTTTTACGGTTTGATTTTCAGTGACAGCCACTACCACATTGCAACGCTTTTCCCTGCCGAAGGAGGCTATTCTTCTTTTTTACACGGCCGGGTCGTTGATATGCTCTATTTCCCTCTGATTGAAGGAACTTTCCCTTCGTGGGTTCCCGTTTGGGGAGGACAGGAATTTATTTTTTTCCGTCCTGTGTTCAACCTGGCAGATTCCTACATTACCATCGGAGTTTTACTACTGATTTTGTTTTACAGGAAATTTTTTACAGATAAAAAAGAGACTTCCGCACCAACAACCGATAGCGGCAAAGCAGAGGAATAATACCATACCGTGAAACCAGGGAAATCAAACGACACTGCCCGCATGGATATGCTCCACGGCAGCATCTTCCGAAAGTTGCTGCTATTTGCTTTACCTCTGATTGCAAGCGGCATTTTGCAACAGTCGTTTAACTCAGTGGACGTAGCAGTGGTCGGACAATTTGCAAGCAGTCAGGCTCTTGCGGCTGTCGGCAGCAACGGATTAGTCATCAGTCTGATTATTAACCTCTTCATCGGCATATCAGTAGGAGCTAACGTAGTGATTGCCCACTATATCGGACGAAAAGACGAACAAGGCATCCAAAACGCCATTTCTACGACAGCAGTTATTGCTGCAACAAGCGGCATTTTTCTGCTTATCACCGGATTAGTCATAGCCAAACCCCTACTGGAAGCCTTGGATACCCCGGAAGATGTTATGGATTTGGCGGTGCTTTACCTTCGCATCTTTTCTTTAGGAATGCCATTTATGATGATATACAATTTCGGGGCAGCAATTCTCCGGAGCATGGGCGACACGAAACGGCCGTTTTACAGTCTGGTTATTGCCGGTGTTATCAATGTGGGATTGAATCTTCTGTTGGTCATCGGTTTTAAAATGAGCGTAGCAGGGGTAGCCATCGCAACGGTGGCATCAAATATCGTTAATGCCGCCATCATTATCTGTTTCCTGACACATGAAAAAGGTATTTTCCGGCTGAAACTGAAAAAACTATCCGTATCGAAACCGGAATTGCGGAAAATACTGCAAATCGGAGTGCCTGCCGGCATACAGGGCATGGTATTCTCCATTTCCAATGTCTTTGTTCTGGCCACGATTAATTCATTTGGTTCGGCAGCAGTGGCAGGTTCATCGGCAGCCCTCAACTATGAATACTACTGCTATTTCGTGGTAAGTGCTTTTGCCCAGGCTGCCGTAGCTTTTATCAGTCAGAACTACGGAGCAGGAAAAATCGAACGCTGCAAAAACATCTTCCGGCAAAGCATGTTACTCGGACTTCTGGGATGCGCTTTTTTAAACCTGCTGATTGTATGGCAAAAAGAATTTTTTATTGGCTTCTTCACCTCCGAGCCTGATATCGTCCGATACGCTGCTATCCGTATGGAATATGTATTGTTGTTCCAATTCATGGCAAGCAGTTACGAAATCAGCGGCGCAGCCCTCCGGGGACTCGGCTACTCAATGACTCCCACCGTGCTGACCATATTCGGGACCTGTCTGTTGCGTCTGGTATGGATATTTGTTGTAGTACCTATGTCAAGAAGTTATGAAACGCTGCTAACCGTTTATCCCATTTCGTGGGTGATAACCGGCATCGCAGTCTGCACGGCATATGCCATCATCCGGCGGAAAGCATTTTCCTTGCCAGCCACCCAAACAACCTTTTAGCGGTAATACTGTTCCGATTTGTAAAAATACTTATACACCATCAGAGACTTTGTTCCACTCATCCGGCAAAGACCATATGTTCCGGCAACCGAAAACATGCAGTATGACCTGTTCTCATTCACCGTTTTCTGCCAAATAGGCATCATACATATCCAAAATCCAGGTTGCATCTTCTTTGGCCTCCTTCTTGTGTATTCTTCCCTCTTTGCCTTTAAACCAATTCTTACAAAACTTTTTTAAACCGGGCTTCTTATCTTTCAACAAGACACTATTGACCAGCATATAAGGATACACTATCTCTCCTTCTTCGCCTTTGTCATGAAAGCGGACTCCCCAATAAGTGACCAACCGCCGCTGAACACCTTGTTTAGTAGGCGTAACATCCCAGTCTTTCCACCAATATACCGTGGCATTCTCCCCTGCTTTCTGCAAGCATACAAGACGACGCAGGGTGCGATAGCGGCTTGAGAATGAAGGTGAGGCTATTGGCCGTGCCTCCCAGCGGATGCCATCGGGGTTATTCTCTGTCTTTTCCGTATAATCAATACAGACCACTTCATCTGCAGTATATTTTTTGGTTTCCTTGTCATCCGGTGTCGAAGTCATTTTAAACGAATAATTACTTTTTTTCAAAAGAGACGTTTCAGCATGCCATCCTTTTTTCAAATAACCTTCGACTTTCTCTCCCGATGTCAATGTCACTACCACACGGCGGAATTCCTGGTCCTTTACCTTTTGAGCTTCTGCATGCCGCATGCCGTATACACACATACTCACGGTCAGAACCGTCCACAACAAGATTTTTTTCATAACCATATAATTTAAAGATTAATTTCCGGGACTATATTCTTTCAGCATTAATACTGTTTTGTCGCGCCATGTATCAGAACGGCGGATACGCCCGCACAATGCCGCATCGTCGGACAAATAATAACAAAGCCGCTCACGAAAAGCATTTCCGGTTCGGGATTTCATCTTTCCCGGCGAATAAAAGACGGTTTCTCCTTTTTTTTGCAGGTAATACTTTACACACGAACTACTGAAAATCCTCTTCCGTTGCCAAATACAGATACCACCATTGGAGTCTATACCATAACCTTTACCAGCATACACACATGCCAGAATATGTGGTGTGCGGAAATAAACCCAGCACCATCCGACATCTGTCGCCGGGATAAATTTCCGCCGGTAAGCAGGAGTCCGCCGATGCCAACAGACAATCGAATCAATTTCCGCTATCGGATAAACCTCTTTTTGTTTAGATTTAGAAAAAGCATTCCGGAATGCCTTTACATTCCTGTTCTTTTTCGGAATATAAATACGGTCATCCCCGGAATATTCTATTCTTTTCCCCCCTTTCAGATAAATAATACCCTCTGCCAACGAAGCCGCCTGAACCGGAAATAATAGTAAAAACAATACTACTGAAAAAAGCAATTTCACTCCCATATGATTTTATTTTTGTCAAAAATAAGGTAGATTAAATAAAATTACTAACCATATATCAGAAATATTTTAACTGCCTTTTTGTCGATAAATATCTGCGGAATTACCCAGGAACCATACCTACAGCCAGCTAACAATAAATAGTCGTAAACAAGTATTACACAAACAGGATAGTTTATTGAATACCAGCTCCCGCAATCTCACTCCGGTTTACATTTTATTATACCATACGATAAAATGAAACATGCTGTGATTTCATTTTTTTTTCGTAGGTTTGCACCCGATTTTAATTTTTAAATTTGGCATGTTACATGTCTGCTAGTTTAAAGGGTATGATTGAGAATCTGGTGATAGTAGAGTCCCCGGCAAAAGCCAAGACTATAGAGAAATTTTTAGGTAGCGGATACACAGTAAAGTCTAGTTTCGGACATATCCGGGATTTAGAAAAAAAAGATTTGGGAGTAGACATAGAGCACAATTTTCAGCCCAAATATGAAATATCTTCCGACAAAAAAAACATTGTCAAAGAACTGAAAGCTCTGGCAAAAGAAGCCAAAACAGTATGGCTGGCTTCCGATGAAGACCGTGAAGGAGAAGCTATTGCATGGCATTTGTTTGAAGTATTAAAATTAAAACCGGAAAACACCAAACGCATTGTATTTCACGAAATCACTAAAGATGCCATCCTGCACGCCATACAAAATCCCAGAAACATTGATAAAAATCTGGTAGATGCTCAGCAAGCACGCCGGGTTTTAGACCGTTTGGTCGGATTTGAAATGTCACCGGTGCTATGGAAAAAAGTAAAACCGTCCCTTTCAGCAGGCCGGGTACAATCTGTTGCAGTGAAATTAATCGTAGAACGTGAAAGGGAAATCAACGCTTTCAAAGAACAACAATATTACCGTATAACCGGCACTTTCGAAACAACCAACAAAGCTCAGTTAAAAGCCGAGGTTCAGGAACGTTTTACAGATAAAGCAGCAACACTGGCTTATTTGCAAGCATGTAAAGATGCCAGATTTCAGGTCACCAGTGTTGAAACAAAACCCGCAGTCCGCAAACCGGCCCCTCCTTTTACCACGTCCACACTACAACAGGAAGCTTCCCGGAAGTTGGGTTTTTCGGTGTCCCAAACAATGTCTGTTGCCCAGAAACTCTATGAGCACGGATTAATCACTTATATGCGAACAGACTCGGTCAACCTTTCCGATTTGGCAATCCGGAGTGCTAAAGCAGTAATTTGCGAAACCCTGGGCGAGAAATACTCCAAATCCCGGAATTTTGCAACTAAAACCAAAGGAGCTCAGGAAGCCCACGAAGCAATCCGCCCGACTTATATGAATAAGCCGGAAATTGAAGGCGACCGGAATGAAAAACAATTATACGACCTGATTTATAAACGGACTCTGGCTTCGCAAATGGCTGATGCAGAACTGGAAAAAACAAATGTCACCATAAGTTTGTCCAATCATTCCACACCATTCACAGCAACAGGAGAAGTGATTGTTTTTGATGGTTTTTTGAAAGTATACATGGAGTCGCACGACGACGAAACTGACGATGAACACAGCGATTTATTGCCGGCTTTAAATAAAAATGACATGCTGAACCGGCTTCAAATCACTGCACTGGAACAATATACCCAGCATCCCCCGCGTTATACGGAAGCCAGCCTGGTAAAGAAAATGGAAGCTTTGGGCATTGGCCGACCTTCTACATATGCTCCGACAATCACAACCATCCAAAACCGGGGATATATTATACGGGAATCAAGGGATGGTCTTGCACGGAACATCGAACAAATCGAATTGAAGGGAAATGACATTGAAGTAAAAACAACCCGGAAAATCTTTGGGGCCGAAAAGAAAAAACTTTTCCCCTCAGATATGGGCATGGTTGTTACAGACTTCCTTTCCGAGCATTTCAAAAATATCATGGATTACAATTTCACGGCCAGTGCCGAAGAATCACTGGACCACATTGCAGAAGGGGCTGTGGAATGGCAGAAAATGATTGGTGAATTTTATTCACCTTTCCATGAAACAGTGGAATCTACACTAAAAAATTCAGAACGGAACAGTGGACAAAGAATATTAGGCACTGACCCGGCAACCGGTGAAACCGTAAGTGTACGCATCGGCCGTTTTGGTCCGATGGCACAAATCGGCGAAGGAGAAACTGTCCGCTATGCAGGCTTATTGAAAGGCCAGCTCATGGAAACAATTACGTTGGAAGAAGCCCTGGGATTATTTAAATTCCCCCGGAAAATCGGACAATATGAAGATAAAGAAGTTTCTGTCGGTATCGGCAGATTCGGACCATATATCAAACACAACAACATTTTTGTATCCCTGAAAAAAGGAGAAGACGATCCGGGAACCATTACACTGGAAACGGCCATCGCCCGCATTGAGGAGAAACGCGAAAATGACCGGAACAAACTGATTAAGGCTTTCGACAATGGAGTGCAGATTCTGAACGGACGTTTCGGACCTTATATTTCATACAACAAAGCAAATTATAAGATTCCAAAAACTTTAAAGGCAGAACAACTCACTTTAGAAAAATGCATGGAGCTCATCGAAAAAGAAGGAAGCACCAAAAAGAAAACAACTGCCAAAAAGAAAACGACAAAAAATAAAGGATAAATACAGGAGAAGAGGGAACTGGAGAAATGAGAGGGAAAATTTGCACAACATGACACTTTTATCTATCTTCGTACCCACGAAAACAATAAAGGAGATTATAAAAAACATTAAATTTATAATATAAATGGCAACATTACAAACAATCAGAAATCGCGGCGGACTACTTGTGAGTATTGTGATTGGTATAGCACTGGTAGCATTTATCGTCGGGGATGCTTTAAATTCCGGTTCAAGAATATTTAACGGAGACAGGAATCAGGTAGGAGAAATTGCCGGAGAAAGCATTTCAATTATCGATTTCCAGAATCGTCTGGCAAACAACGAAGAGATGGTGAAAATGATGAATAACACCTCTGCGCTGAACGAGGACCAACAATCTATGCTCCGGAACAACACCTGGCAGCAAATGATTATGGAAAAACTGATGAACCGCGAATACGAGGAAAACGGTATTACAGTGAGTGGTGATGAACTGTATGACATTATGCTAGGAGAAAACATAAGTCCGGTGATACGCCAGCTTTTTCAGGACCCCAATACCGGTGTTGTGGACAAGGAACGTGCCCGCATGGTCATCAGACAACTGATTGAGCTTCCGGATTCTGACCCCCAGAAACGCTATTGGCTAAATATGGAAGAAGAAATTGCTTCCAACCGGAAAAACACAAAATACAATAATCTGTTAGCCAAATCTCTCTACATCACTGACGAACAAGCGCAGGAAAATGCTCAGGCAACTGCTTCAAAATCCGATATTAGCTATATTGTAAAAAATTACAGCACAATACCGGATTCCACCATCAGTATCAGCAACAGAGAAATCAAAGATTATTACAAAGAAAATCAAAAAAGATTCGAACAACCGGAGGCCCGGAAAATCGTTTATGTAAACTTTGATATCGAAGCTTCCGGCGAAGATTTTGCAGAGACTGAAAAAGCAGTAAAAGAACTGGTGGATGAATTTGCGGCTACGAACGACCCTCTGGATTTTGTCAACCTATCTTCAGACAAAAAAGCCAACCGCACTTACTACAAAAAAGCAGAAATCAGCAACGACAGTCTGGCTGATTTTCTGTTCAAAAATAAGACATCTGTATTCGGTCCCTATCTGGAAAACAATGCATACAAAATCTCACGTGTGGGCAATACAAAAATGTTGCCGGATTCTTTAAGAGCCCGTCACATCCTCATTGCACCACAAAATAACGATTATATGCGTGCAAAAACTGTTGCAGACAGTATTGCTGAACTTCTGAAAAAAGGAGCCAATTTTGAAACACTGGCCAAAGAAAATTCAGCAGACCAGAATTCAGCCATCAATGGCGGAGATTTGGGTTGGTTTACCCAAAATATGATGGTACAGCCATTTTCCGATACTGTATTCTTTTCCCGGAAAAAGGACATCAAAGTCGTAGTGACTCAATACGGAGCACATGTAGTGCAGGTAACCGATATGGCAAAACCGGTAGAAAAAATACAAATCGCAACTGTGGAAAAAGAAATACTCCCCTCAAACAAAACTACAAACAAAATTTACAACGATGCCCGTAGTTTTGCTATGAACATCAGCAATCAGGACGACTTTAACAAAAAAGTGGAAGAATCCGGCCTGACCAAACGCATTGCAACCGTAGACAAAAATGAAAAAACTATTGCAGGTATTGATAACGCCCGCGAAATGATTCGCCGTATTTACATGGCCGAAGAACCGGGAGTTGTAAATACCACCGACGGTTCCATCATTTTTGAAAACGGCAACAAATACACAATAGCTGTTCTGACGGAAATAAATGAAGAGGGAGTCGCTCCGATTACCAGTGTTGCTGCCGATATCAAACGCATTCTGGTACAGAAGAAAAAAGCAGAACAATTGAGCAAAGAATTAGCTGCGGCCCTGCAAGGCAGTGAAAGTTTGCTTTCTACCGCCCAAAAAACCGGAACTGAGGTGAAAGAAGCCACTGATATCAATTTCACTTCATTCCAGATACCAGGTGCCGGCATCGAACCCAAAGTGATTGCAGCAGCCTCTGTTGCCGAACAAGGCAAGATTTCTGCTCCGATTGCCGGAAACCAAGGCGTATACGTAATTATGGTGAACCACAGACACACTGACGAAGTTACTCCTGAAACCATACAACAAACCAAAGCAGGAATGCAACAATCTAATATGTACCGTACCAATTATCAGGCAATTCAAGCAATCCTGAAAAACGGTAATATCATTGACCAGAGATATAAATTCTATTGATTCTCCATAATACAGAAGGGGTGTTAAAAGTTCATTTTTAACACCCCTTCTTTTATTATTACCACTTCCGGTCTGCAAAATCGTGATTTGATTTTTCATAATCCTCAGGTATACCGATATCTATAAAATAACCTTCGGACACGAAGCCATTCAGCAACCCTTGTTGCACTTTCTGCTGCAAAATATCCGTCTCAAAAGAAAACCTCTCCGGACATCCCTGAAATAAAGTTTTATCCTTATTCACCCAATAAACACCTCCGTTGATATATCCTTTATCACAATATTTCTTTTCATGAAAAGCACGGATTACCCCATCTGCATCTAATTCAACGGTTCCATAACGTTCAAATTTTTCCATAGGTTTCAAGGCCAGGGAAACAGGCAATTGAGATTGCAAATGAAATGCATAAAACCTGTCCAGGTCAACTTCAAAAAAAGTATCTCCATTCAACACCAAAGCCTCTTTTCCCTGAATATAAGTCAATGCTTTACGAATAGCCCCTCCTGTTCCCAGAGGAGACTCCTCTATGGAAAAAGTAACACCGGAGCCAAATACCTGTTGTCTGACCCAATCCGTCACTATTTCGTGCTTATATCCCAAAGACAATACGACATGAGTAATCTCATATTGCCGGAGATATTGAAAAATATAATAAAGAAAAGGATGTCCTGCAACCGGAGCCATACATTTAGGGACATCGCTCACTACCGAACGTAAACGGGTCCCTAATCCCCCGGCCAGAATAATAGCCTCTTTCATACTAATCACTTAAAGTTGTTCCGAACAATTTTTCTTCCACAATACAACAAAGAATATGCCCGACAAGAATATGAGCTTCCTGAATACGCGGAGTTTCGGAAGAAGGCACTTCAATACAAATATCGCACCATTCTTTCATCCGGCCACCCCCGAAGCCTGTCAGACCGATAGTCCGGATACCTGCCTGACGGCAATATTGCAAAGCCCGGATTATATTTTCAGAATTTCCGGATGTGGAAATTCCCAAAAACACATCCCCCGGAACTCCTTGCGCCTGTGCCTGACGTTCAAAAAGCCGGTCGAAACCATAATCATTCCCTATAGCCGTCATAATAGAAGTATCCGTCGTCAACGCAATAGCAGGCAAACCGGGACGGTCAAAATAAAAACGGCTCACAAACTCTCCGGCCAAATGCTGTGCGTCTGCTGCGCTGCCTCCGTTACCTGCAAGTAATACTTTCCTGCACGACTTGTAAGCATCCACCAAAAATAAGGCTGCCTGCTTTATCTTGTCCCTCAACGCCTCATCTGCCAGAACCTTGGTCTTTACAGATACAGAATCATTGATTTGCTTAATAATTAAATCTTCTATATTCATATCATTTATATATTTTCCACCCATGAGTTCCGCCTTCACTGAATTGAAAATCTACCACCCGTCCATTCAACTCATTCAGTGCTCTGACAACACTCAATCGTCTGGTAGGTTCAACTACAAAAATAATAAATCCGCCGCCCCCTGCACCGGAAACCTTTCCCGTCACAGCCCCGGCTTCCTTTGCCACCCGGAAAGCTTCATCTATACACGCATTGGTTATGGGCGAAGCCATCTTCTTTTTATTCTCCCATGCCCTGCCCAAAATATCGGCAAATCGCCCTATATCACCTCTCAAAACGGCCTCTTTCATTTCCACCGCACTTTGCTTTATATGGTGCATCGCTTCTATAGCTGTCTGATTCCCCCCCGATGTATTTTTACGCTGTTCATCAATAATCTCCGCCGACAACCGGGAAGCTCCGGTATAATACAACAAAATGTTGGTTTCCAGTTCATCTATAATCCAACGTTTCACACGCAACGGATTAACAATCACATGGTCATCCGGCAAAAATTCCATAAAGTTAAAACCCCCGAAAGCAGCCGCATACTGGTCCTGTTTCCCTCCGCTGAATTTCAAATCCAGGCGTTCCACCTCATATGCCATTCTGGCAATTTCATAATCCCCCATCGGCAAATTAAACCACTCCACAAAAGCCTTCAATATAGCCACCACCATGGTCGAAGACGAACCTAAACCACTTCCCGGAGGAGCATCTGAATAGGTGGTCATACGAAAAGACTGACAACCTAAACCAAATTCCCGGATTACTCTGTTGTATACTCCTTTATGTAAATCCAATTGTCCGGAAACCGGCAACTCCCGGCACGAATCATACTCTTCACATTGTTGCAGGTCGCTGGCGCAAATCCGGATTTTTGCATCATTGGTTTCTTCAATCGTACAATAAGCATATAAATTAATCGTAGCGTTAAGAACCAATCCTCCGAACATATCGCTATACGGGGATACATCGCTGCCTCCTCCTGCAAGCCCAAGGCGCAAAGGTGCTTTACTTCTGACTATCATGACTCGTTTTTAGAATTAATATCCGCATAAAGTTCCATCATCACATCGGTCATCTTAGACCACGAAAATTGCCCTTTCAATTTCACCGTTTCTTTTTCAAAATCCGTCTGCCGTTCCCGGTCATAAAAATCGGCAATGGCTTCGGCAATGGCAGACACTCCAGGTTTCACGACATACCCTGATTTCCCGTTGGCAACAATTTCCCCCAAGCCCCCTACATCCGTCACCAGCATTGCCTTATTGAAATGATAACCAATCTGAGTAACTCCGCTTTGGGTTGCCGTTTTATAAGGCTGCACCACCAGGTCGGCTGCTCCGAAATAACGGTTAATCAGGACATCAGGAATGTAATCCGTATGCAAAATAATTTTCTCTTCCAGCCCCAGTTCACGGATTAATTTCAGATAAGGTTCACTATCCGAATAGAATTCTCCGGCAACAATTAAACGTATTTGCCTGTCTTTCAATTGTGGCTCTGCCATAGCCCGAATCAGCCAATCCAATCCCTTATAATCACGGATAAATCCGAAAAACAACAAATAACGGTAATCCGGGTCCAACTGCAAAAGTTTCAAAGCTTCTTCCCGGGGCATAATCTCTCCGTAATGGTCGTATATGGGATGCGGGGTAAAACGCCGGCGAGGATGAGCCACTAACTTTTCTATATCCTCATAAACCTCATGCGACATAGCAATATACCCGTCCACTCCTTTGGTAAAATATTTGGTAAACAGACGGTCGCCCGGGCGTTTCTCATGAGGAATCATATTATCTGCAATACAGATGACCCGGGTATGACGATTCCGGCGGGCCAGACGGACTATTGTCCCCAGGGCCGGTCCCATAAAAGGCAACCAGTATTTTACAAGGATTAAATCGGGACATATTTTTCTCAATTCTCTGCCCACCTTCAGCCAATTGAAAGGGTTTACAGAATTTATTTTCCGGATAATCCGCAAACCCTGCGGAGCAGGCTCATCGGTATATTGCGACTTGCCGGGAAATAAAAAACCCGGATACTGAAGTGTAAAATTATATATCACCACTTCATCCCCCCGTTCCGTCAATTCACGCGCCAACCTTTCATTCATAGCAGCCAATCCCCCCCGGTATGGATGGGCAGTCCCTAAAATTACTATTTTCATTCCCCGAACAATTTGTTGTTCAAAATTATTAAATTATCCCGATTAGCAACAACAAAAAACAAAAATATCGGGTAATATTGATATTATCAGGGGAGTATGTTACCTTTGTAAAGGTTAAAATGCTGTATATGTCTATAGAAGTTTCTGTCATTATCTGTACTTATAACCGGGATAAATACATTTATCAGACACTGGAACATATCGCCTGCAACGGATTTCCGTCAGAGAGATATGAAATTATCCTGATTGATAACAACAGTACTGACCAAACCGCAGCAGAATGCCAAAGATTTTCCTGCAATTTCGCAGACTTAAATTTTCATTATTTCACGGAAACTCAGCAAGGTCTTTCTTTTGCCCGCAACAGGGGCATACAGGAAGCCCAGGGAGAAATCCTTCTCTTTCTGGACGACGATGCTTTTATGCAAAAAAACTACCTGCATCGCTTAGTTCTGTATTTGAAAAATCATCCGGATGCTGCCGCTTTCGGAGGAAAAATCACCCCTTTTTATGAAAACGGCCAAATTCCGGAATGGATGAGCAAATGGACCTATTCCTGGGTCTCGGCCATAGACAAAGGCAACAAAGTATGTCTGTTTAAAGGCCATTCCTATCCCATCGGTGCTAATATGGGTTTTCGCCGGTCTGCCATTCCCGGAACAGGATTTAATACTGCCTTGGGCCGGAACAAAGGCAATCTGATGGGCGGCGAAGAAAAAGATATCTTTAACCGGATGAAAAGTCAGAACGCCCGGCTCTATTATTTCCCGGACATCGAAGTTCTGCATGTCATCCCGGAAAAAAGAACTACCCGGGAATATATCAGACAAATGGCCCTGGGTATAGGAAAAAGCGAACGGCTGAGAACGTTAAAAATTTCACGTTCCGCCTATCTGAAACGGTTATTTTCAGAAGGAATCAAATGGGGTGCTTCACTTATTCTGTATATCAGCTATCTCTTTCGTTGCAAAACCCGGAAAGGTAAAATTCTCCTCTACTTCCGGTGGTTTGTCAGTAAAGGATTAATCTGCAATAAATAACACGAAAAGAAACCATTAAATCATTCACAAAAACTTAGCAACTAAAAACGTCCGTTTAAATTGTATCTAAAAATTCATTTATATGCGCTCACTTGCCACCTATCGGGACATACTGAAAAAAAAAGGATTTCGTTACAGTTTTCACGAAGCTTGGAAGAAAATACAAAGATTCCACTTACTCCGGGATGAAAATATACTCAACTTACAGTGGGAATATAAAACCTATACTTATTTAAAGAAAAAATATACGGACGTTTTAAACAGGCCTTTTCAGGAAAGGACAGACATTCAAAATCCTTATCCTGATAAAATCTGGATGGCATGGTTGCAAGGAGAAGAAAACGCCCCCGCATTAGTAAAAAAATGTATTGCATCTGTCCGGCAGCATGCTGCAGGCCGGGAAGTAATTCTGATTACAGAAAAGAATATTTCCCGATATGTTACATTTCCCGGATATATACAAAAGAAAAAGTCAAAAGGTATCATTTTTAATACCCATTACTCTGATTTATTAAGAATTTTTCTGCTGGCTCAATACGGAGGTATATGGATAGACGCAACAGTATACCTGACCGCACCACTTCCTGATTATATCCTGAAAGCACCCCTGTTTTGCTATAAAAGTTCTTATTTAAGCCCGGGAAAAATAAAAGCTTCCAATTGGTTCATTGCAGCAAAACCCGATAACGAAATCATTGTCCGGACAAAAGAGCTTCTATTGGAATACTGGAAACGCGAAAATTACCTGAAACATTATTTCATTTTTCATTTCCTTTTTGCAATAGCCATTAATACGATTCCCCGCCTGGCAGAACAATGGAAAGCTGTTCCCTATTTCAGCAATGTAGAACCCCATACGTTATCATTTGAATTAACCGACCCTTTTAATGAAAAACGCTGGGAACAAATTAAGACAATGTCACCTGTTCACAAATTAACCTACAAACTCAAACCCGAACAGATGGAACGTAAAGACACATTTTTACAAATGATTTTAAACTCCTGATTCGTCTTTCAAAGTTTTCACCTTATTCCGGATATAACGGAACAGCGAAAACAATAAAGCCAGTACCAGCAAAGCAGAACAAACAGTGGCAACCCATCTGCCGGCGAGATACCCGTCAGGCTCAAACCGGAAAGAAATAGTATGCTCTCCTGCCGGAACTTCCATACCTCTCAGAATCCAGTTAGTCCGGAAATGCGGAGCCTCCCGGCCGTCAATGGCAGCTTTCCAGCCGTGCGGATAAAAAACTTCGGAAAACACAATCACTCCCGGCTCTGAAGAACGGTATTTATATTCCAAACGGTCAGGCTTATAAGTGACCAGTTTTATCTCTGCAGCAGAATCTATATTCCATTGGCGTTTGCTAATCAGAGACTGAAACCGTTTATCCACCAAAGCAAGCTGTCGCGGCTCTGCTTTCTGCAACTCCGACATTTCCTCATCTGCATTTTCGACGATTTCCACAGCCGGAACAAACCAGGCATTCCCGTAAGCATACGGATTTCTTACAGGAGCATATGACGGATTAAGAATCAGATAACGCATATTCAGCATATTTAAAACAGGGGTGGCTTCAAAAACCTTTCCGGCATCAGCCAATGTTGTCACCTTAGCCAATTTCTCTTTTATCAAAGCAATCTCCGGCTCCAGTTTCAACTCTATCAAATCCTGATAACGACGTAATTTTGCAGCATTGTATCCGCCGATACTCTTGTGATAATAAGATACCGAACTGTTATTAAACGGCTCAGCCAGTGTCAATACCCGGTAAGACACATCCCGGTCCTGCAAGATAGCCCGGTCGGCAGCCGTCGGAGCATGCAACTGTTTAGTAACATTCGGTTTTACAAAGTGTGATTCATTCAAATAGCGTTTATCCACTCCCCACAAATCAATGAGTACCAAGCCTGCCAATACATAAAACAAATACCGGGAAGGTTTCGCAGAACGGATAAAAAAGTATACACAGCCTCCTCCCAAAAGAATAAAAATCAATGACCGGAAAGCATCAGCCCTTAACAAACTTTCCCGGTCGGCAACCAAGGCATTCATATACCAGTCCGGCATCTGATATTGGGCGTCATACAAAGAATGAAAACTCAACGGGGCAAACAGAGCAAAAAACAAACATAATCCTCCGGTTATCCCCACCGCATAATAAAGAGATTTCAACAAATACTTTTTATCATTCTGCCCCCGGTGCAATTCGATTAATCCCCAACCTGCCAACAAACAGAATGCAAATTGCGGAATAACCAATGCCATTTCCACCGTTCTGAATTTATTATAAAGGGGTAAATAATGGAATAAAAAAGTATTGAAGCCGTCAAAATGCCGTCCCCAGCTCATAAAAATAAAAAATAACGAAGCCCCGGCAATCCACCACTTCAAAGGATGTTTTATGATAAAAAGTGAAAATACAAACAGCATGCAAATAATAGCCCCCAAATAAACCGGACCGGAAGTAAAAGGTTTATCTCCCCAATAGGTATATGATTGAAATTTATCAGGCACCTGTTGTCCCTGACCCTGCAACACCCGACCCAGATTGGAACTCTTATCCAATAATCCTCCGCTTTCCCCGCCATAAAAATTCGGTATCAACATAGTGAACGTCTCTCCGACACCATAACTCCAGGCAAAAGCGTAATCTTTGTCCAATCCGCTCGATTTATCCGTTTTCCCGTCCACATGATGCGACAATTCCGATTTTCCCCGTATACTTTCCTTTGACAATTCAAGGTTGGAATACAATGTCCCCAGATTACACATCACTGCCACAACAACTGCTATAACCAAGGTAAGCAGAGAAAGATATACCGGTTTCCAATTTTTATTACGGATATGTACAACAACATATCCCAGATAAATCAGACAACAAAAAAGAGCCAGATAATAAGAAATCTGGATATGATAATTCTTAATCTGTAAAGCCAATGTTGCCGCAAAAATCAATCCGCCTGTCAGAAACTTCTGGCGCAATACCAGTACAAAACCAGATACAACCAAAGGCATATAAGCCATCACCCAGGCTTTTGTGACGTGGCCGGCCTGCAAAATAATGATGCTGTAAGAAGAGAATGAAAAAGCCAATGCGCCCAACATGGCTACAGGAATATTAGCTCCCAAAATCAGCATTAAAACATAAAAACCGACCAGTGAAAAAAATACAACTCCGGCATCCCCTGTTCCGATTGCTTTTACCGGAATTTCCAGATAATTCAAAAAATTCACCGGCCCGCCTTGCGTAGAAACAGTATAAGTCGGCATTCCTGAAAACATGGAACCCGTCCAGGAAGAGCCTATCCCTTCTTTCTGATAATACTCCCTCACTTCCTGAGACATCTCCACATACTTTTCAATATCCCCCTGCCGGACCTGCATCCCTTGAAACTTGGGTGCAAAATAAACCAGTGCAATCACTAAAAAAAATAAACATACCAACACATGCGGACGGATTTTTTTCCAGATGAATGAAACAGTATTCATATTTTAAGAGCTAATCAATTACATAAAACAAAAACTTTTCAAAAATAAGGGTTACAAACGAAACTGCCAAATAAGTATCTGAAATCCGTCCTGTATTCATCCCGAAATCCTTAATCCGTATTTTTGGCACAAGGAAAATATTATCCTATCTTTGCCAAAACAGGTAATCAACACAAACATGCAAGCCATCATACTAGCCGCAGGAATGGGCAAACGACTTGGTGAGCTGACCCAAAACAACACCAAATGTATGGTTCGGGTCAACGAAACAACCTTGATTGAACGAATGTTACATCAACTCGAATGCCAGCACTTAGAAAGAATTATTATCGTCATTGGTTATCAAGGTCAAAAACTTAAAGACTATATCGCCACTTTAAACATTTCTGTTCCTATTCTGTATGTTGAAAATCCGGTATATGACCAGACAAATAACATTTATTCCTTATACCTGGCTAAAAATTACCTGTTGGAACAAGACTCCATATTGCTGGAGTCTGATTTGATATTCGAAAATGCCGTTTTAGACCAACTGATACAACACCCTTATCCCAGTCTGGCGTTAGTTGCCAAATTTGAGAGCTGGATGGACGGAACAGTAGTCACCCTTGACGACGAAGATAACATAACGCGTTTTATCACTCCCCGGCAATTTTCATTCGAAGAAATCCCTTTCTACTATAAGACAGTAAACATCTACAAATTCAGCAAGCATTTTTCAACGTCACACTATGTGCCTTTCCTGGAAGCTTATTGCAAAGCATTGGGAAACAACGAATATTACGAACAAGTGTTGCGTGTAATCACATTATTGGACAAACCTGAACTCAAAGCCCTCCGGCTTTCTAATGAATCATGGTATGAAATTGATGATATTCAGGACCTTGACATTGCAGAATCTATTTTTGCAGAGAATCCTTTAAAAAAAATAGCATCCCGTTACGGAGGTTACTGGCGTTATCCGCACATCCTGGATTATTGTTATCTGGTAAACCCCTATTTCCCGAATTCAAAACTATTGGCAGAAATCAAAGCCAACTTTGAACGACTGATTACTCAATATCCATCCGGAATGAAAGTAAATAGTCTGCTGGCAGCAAAAAATTTCAATCTTCGTCCGGAATACATTGTCGTCGGAAACGGAGCTGCGGAACTAATCAAAGGCCTGATGGAAATATCAGAAGGAAAAATCGGTATCACTTATCCTACTTTTGAGGAATATCCCAACCGACGAAAACCAGATTCTATCATCCCGTTCCGTCCGGACAATCCGAACTTCTCCTATTCAGCCAAAGATTTGACAGAATGGTTCGCAGACAAAAATATCAGTCACCTATTACTAGTGAATCCGGATAATCCTTCAGGAAATTTTATACCATTGGAAGATTTGTTTCTGCTCTGCAAATGGACAGCCCAAAGAAATATTACGCTGGTTCTGGACGAATCATTTGTAGACTTTAGTTCCGGTTCAACCGGAAATTCTCTGCTCCGCAATGATATCCTGGAAAAATACAAACATCTGGTAATTATCAAATCCATCTCAAAATCATACGGAGTGCCCGGATTGAGATTAGGAATCATGGCCTCGTCTGATACGCTGCTCATAGAACGGCTCAAACAAGAGGTTGCAATCTGGAATATCAACTCTTTTGCAGAATTCTACATGCAAATTTACGGAAAATATGAATCGGTTTACCATCAGGCATGTCAGCAATTCATTGCAGAAAGAAAACGTTTCAGAACAGAACTGGAGACCATTCCCTGGCTGAAGGTTATTCCTTCCGAAGCAAACTATTTTCTTTGTAAAATCACGGATAAATACACTTCCACAGAACTGACGGAAAAATTGCTGGCACAAAACATCTTAATCAAAGATTGTGCAACCAAACAGGCTTTTAAAGGAAAAAATTATATCCGGATAGCCATCAGAGACACAAAGGATAATGATTTTTTTATACAAACCCTGAAAAGAATCTGATACATGAAAGTTATAGATTTTCAAACGATCTCCGGACTGAATATAAAACCGGAAGTTTGCGTCGGATGGATTGAAGAGTCTTTTGCTTTACAATATTCTGCCAACCTCCCTGCGAAAGTCTGCTTACACTTACCCGATAATGTGTTTTTCACAACAATGCCTTGCCACATTCCGGCTATTCACAGATTCGGAACCAAAGTAGTATACCGGTTTCCGGAACATATACCTTCTTTAAAAAGTGAAATCCTGCTTTACGACGACCAGGAAGGCAAACTGCTCGCTTTGTTAGACGGAACATGGATTACGGCTATGCGGACCGGAGCTGTTGCCTGTCTTTGTATCAATTTATTACGAAACTCCCGGACCCAAAAATATGCATTTATAGGGTTAGGAAATACAGCAAGAGCCACTTTATTATGTTTGCTAAACAGCAATAAAAAAGAACATTTCCACGTTTATCTGCAAGCATATAAAAACCAGGAAATTTCTTTTATAAAACGTTTTGAATCTTTTCCGAATGTAACTTTTTCTGTTGTCCATTCTCCCCGGGAATTAATAACCGATGCCGACGTTGTTGTATCCAGCGTCACAGCAGCCGACAATCTGATTGCAGAAGATGATTGGTTCAAAAAAGGCGCGCTTGTTGTTCCGATTCACACCAGAGGTTTCCAAAATTGTGATCTGTTTTTTGACAGAGTTTTTGCAGATGCCAGAAACCACGTCTCTCAGTTCAAATATTTTGATCGTTTTAAATACTTTGATGAGATATCAAATGTATTATCCGGTATTCATCCGGGACGGACTAACGACCAGGAACGGATCCTGGCATATAATATCGGCATAGGTTTGCATGACATTTATTTTGCTTCTAAAATTTTTGAGCTGGCAATTTCTTCAAATCACATAGAATTATTCAATGTAACCGAAAAATTCTGGATATAATGGTACGTAAATATTTAGTTTACCTCAGCCGGAAATTAGGACTCTATCAATGGGCCGTAAAACAAGATACTCTCCGCCGGGAACGAAAATTGAAAAAAGCTTTTGACAAATACGGACTGGAAGCTCTTCAACAGGCAGACAAGGCTTTCCGGAGCGAAGGAAGTTTTATCTTTCCTACTTTCGGAACACTGTTGGGAGCTTATCGGGAAAAAGGATTTATCCCTCACGATAACGACCTGGATGTCGGTTTTCTGTATGAACGTCAACCCCATGACGTTCCCGGACTTTTGAGCAAATTCGGTTTCTGCCATATAAAACAATATTACATCAAAGAAAATAACAAAGTCATTGAAGATGTATATAGTTACAAAGGCGTACAAATCGACTTTTTTACTTATTTCACAACGGACAAAGACATGTATTGCTACATCAGTCGGCGTCACGAACACAAAGACTGGCGCAAGGCCAATGAAACAGACGGTTTCCCTACCGACCTGTCATGGGTAAGTAAATCAGAATTTTCTGAACATCATTTTCTGGGCCTGACATTATATATGCCTGCCCAAACTCATCAATGGCTGGAAGAAATTTTTGGTGTCTCATTTATGACACCCATTAAAAACTGGAATGCCAAAAACCACACAACCCGGATTAAACACCATACAGAAAGAGCTTACCGAAAATATTTCTGTAAATAGATTTGTTCTATGAATATTTTATTTGTCAACAACAGTGAAATCAATCCGTTGAATTCAGGAATACAACGGATTACTGCCATTTTGGCTCAAGGATTTACTGCCAAAGGCCTGAACTGTTATGGGGCTTATTTTGAAAAAAGCAACTCATCGGAAGAACACCTGTTTATTGAAAAAATAAAATTAGACTTTACACCGGAATCCTCCCGGCAATTGAACCATTTCATCCGGAAAAATCAAATTCAAAGAGTCATTGTCCAGGAATGTTGGCCGTTGAAAAAGCTGAATATTGTCCATCAGGCACTTATTTCTGTCCCGGAATGCCGGCTATTTTACTGCTATCACAATAAACCCGGAAAAGAATTTGTGCGGCCTTCATTCTCTGTGGAATGCTACCGGTTTATTCATGGCCCCCGAAAAATAAAAGCCTTAAAAAAAACAATAACTGCACTATTGCCGGCTTTTCTTTATACCCATCTGATTCAAAAGAAAGTGCAGCGAGACTACTCATTTATCTGTCAGGTTGCAGACAAAATCGTTCTGTTGTCAGAAAGTTATATCCCTGTTTTCCTCCGGTTGGCTAATCATACCGAAACTGACCAAAAAAAATGTATTGCCATTGGGAACTGCCTTTCTTTCCGCCAAGGACTGTCCCCAAACGCATTGTCAGACAAACAAAAAGAAGTCTTAATCGTAGGACGGCTATCAGACAGGCAAAAAAGAATTTCAACCGCTTTAAAAATATGGCAGAAAATTGAAAAAACCGGAAAATTCAAGGATTGGAAACTTAAAATTGCAGGAACCGGACCGGATGAAAAATATTATCACCACCTGGTCCGGAAACTAAAATTAAAACAAATCAGTTTCGAAGGGAAACAAAATCCACAACCTTATTATCAGCAGGCCTCAGTTTATATGCTGACTTCCGCTTATGAAGGTTTTCCCTTGGTATTGACAGAATCTCTGCAAATGGGAACAGTACCTATTGCTTTCGACACTTTTTCTTCCATCCACGATGTTCTCCGGCAACATGAAAATGGCATCATCATTCCCTCGGACGACCAGAACGAATTTGTCTCTCAACTCTGTAATTTGATGAATTTTCCGGATAAACGCAACAAAATGGCATTTAACGGATTAGAAAGTTGCAACAAATTCTCTGAAGAAAATATAATCCAAATATGGATGAATCATCTACAAGAACCATCAGAATGATGTTAGAGTAGCGTAAAATCTTTCACCGGAATTATCACCAAAATTTTATCATTTGCAGATATTTTTTCATCAATTGACACAACTCTTCGGATATACACAATTTATACATCAGCACAACACATCCTCCGCCTATAAGCAGCGTCCGGTAAATTCCGTCTGCATAAGGATTATCAGTCCAATGAGGTAAAAGCTCATTACAACCCAAAAGAGCAAGGATAATCAAAATCTGCTTAAAAGAATTGAAAGAATAAGGATTCCCCCCTATTTTTTTTAATACAATCCATTGCTGAAAAGAATACCCGACAACACTAGCCAGAAATGTGGCTAATGCTGCTCCTGTAATTCCCCAAACCGGAATAAAAATATAATTGGTCACAATAGTCAAAGCAGTCAGGAAAAAAGTAAAATAAAGTCCCCAGTAATAATAACGTGAAAAAGAAATCAACGTGGAACCAAACCCCAAAGTCATACCTGTCAACCGGGACATAGCTATAAAGAACACCACCCATTTTCCCAATCGATACACCTCTCCGTTGGGCAATATAGAAAAAATATTATCAATATTTATCCAAATCAACAGAAACAAAGTGCTGCCTGCTACAAGCTGATGTAAAGATACCTTTTTATACAATTGATTGGCCACGTTCAATTCTCCGTTTTTCAGAGCTGCTGCTGCAATCGGCGAAGAAATAGAAGTAATGGAACGCCCGGGTATATCGATGACAAAAGCCATATAGGAGGCAATGGTATATATACCTGCATAATTTAACCCCATTTCCGAACTAATCATAAAAAGGTCCAGCTGAGTCATAGCATTCCCGCCAATAGCACCTATAATCAAATACAACGTATATTTGGCAATTTTTAACAAAAGACTCTTATCAAAAAAAGCAAAATTATGCCGAAAAGAGACAGAAGTAATCCGGGATACATAAAAAAAAGTAGCTGTCATCGCCACCCCGTATACGGCCACAAATCCCATTACTAAACCGTTGAGATTAAAACAATGAAAAGTATATAATAAATACACAACGATTAACATCACACGTATCCCCACCTCCCGGATAAATTTGGGAACCACAATGCGTAATAAAATATTAGAATAGGTTTCCAATACCGACCAAAATGTTAAAAACACAATCAATGGTATAATCCAATTATAATAGCCGGTCAATAAAGCAGACTTTTCCTGAAAAAAACCAATGATTAAATCTTTAAAAAGCAAGAAAACACCGATAAACAAAGCAGACCCTAATGCAGGCATCAGCATAAGATAGAAAAAAAATCCGTTATGCTGATTTTCTGGATTTTTAAAATAAGGGAAAAAGCGCATCGCCGAAGCCGAAGTCCCTAATTGAGCAAAACCGGCAATCAAAGCGGCTATTTCATACATAACTTTAGTTAAGCCGATTACCTCCGGTTCCAGAAACTTTGTCAATATAAAAAAAGTTGTCAGAAAACCGATAAAAGCACCCAGGTAATTGAAAACAGTCGCTCTTATGCTTTGCCGTATGATAACCCCCATGTAATCAACTTTATTCCCATTTTAATACTTAATTCAGATACACAGTAAACGTAAAAAGACCCCGCAAATATTCTTTTTTAAGGGTAAAGCCGGATTATATACTTTATTGTATCTTTTTATACCTCGTCTTATTACTTGTGAACCCCGGATTTTCCCTAATTTCCGCAAAGCATACAGCGGTCCTTGTTCCAAAGTTTCCCTGCTCCAGGCAGAATAAATGCTGCTAATCATCCTCCCTGCAAAAAGATCAGCTATTGAAGATTCTTGTATTAAACCACTTTGTTCCAGGTATTCCCCGATTTTTTCAAACAATTTACCCGTAGTATCAAGTCTGAAATAACCGGCTTTATGACTCAGGCTTTCAGGATGAATAACATAATAATAATAAGCCTGAGGTAAATAAATAAATTTACCCCCTCCTTGGTATAAGTTCCCGTAAATCTGAACATTAAACAATAAATCTTCTCCTATAATCTGTTTGGTATCGTAAAATTTTATCCGGAATCTTTCTAAAAACTCCCTGCGGAAAATATGAGAATGCACCATCCCCACACGAAGGGTATAATTACCGGATAATAAAGCAAAAAAACAATTTTGCAGAAACTCTTTTCCTTCAACAATGTTCAATTGGTCCGGTTCCTTCAATTGAATCACATTTTCCTGAGGCGGCCTGATATCCATACTGTCAACCAGTACGACATCCGCATCTTTTTGTTTTGCAGCCTTGTACATATCCTCAAACATCCTCAGCTCCTGATAATCGTCATTATCGGCAAATCCGATATATTCACCGGTAGCCGCTTCCAATCCACGGTTCCGGCTTTCCCCGATATGCAGATTCTCCGGATTATACACCAACTTTATATTCGCATATTGCTGCGCATACTCTTCCGCCACCCGCTCACTTCCATCGGTGGGACAATCCAACACAAGAATAATCTCCAATTCATTCAAGGTCTGATGCGTGAGCGTTTCCAGACAACGGTACAAATGGGAACCGGCATTGTACACCGGCACAATTACACTGACCTTAGGTTGCATTTTATTTCCTTAGAATACGTACCCGAATCCGGCATTCAGGCAAACATTATACATTTCAAAACTCATATTTTTTAAACCATCCGGAACAATGGAATTAAAAACTATTCCTTTATATTATTCTTATTATCAAATAAATCGGATTGTAAAGATAAACATTAAATCCCAGAGAACAACCCCATCCCCTCATTCTGTCACCGGTAAAATCCTATTGCATCAGCTCAGGAGTGGTATCCACCCATTTGTACAACTTATCCCCCCTCCGGATTTTTTCCCCCACAGCCATTGAAAACACTGCTCCTTTTTCTATCTTATTCACCGGTTTCAAATCAACCCGGATTTCCGGCACTTGCATTTGTATCGTACCTGTAGTAGGCCCCTGAATTAAAATTTCATCCCCGGTTTGCAAATCAAAAGACTCTAATTTAAACTCTCCGACCTGTAAATTAGTAAAATAATTAGTTACTTTCCCCAGTAATATTTTCTTTTTTGTAGCCTTAGAACCATACACTTCGCTCCATTCTCCCAACCGTTGTCCCAAATAATATCCATCCCAGAACCCCCGGTTAAACACTGTAGCCAAACGTTTTTTCCATTCCTGGATTTTTTCAGCAGTATAATTATTTTCTGTATAGGCACAGATTGCCTCATGATAACATGCACAAACGGTCCGGACATATTCTGCCGACCGGGCCCGGCCCTCAATTTTAAATACACGCACCCCGGCATCCATCATTTTATTCAGAAAACCAATCGTACACAAATCTTTGGGCGACATGATGTATTCATTCTCTATGTCCAGTTCTATTTCATTCTCCCGGTCTTTTACGGTATATGCCCGACGGCAAATCTGGTTACAGGCACCTCTGTTAGCAGAAGCATTCCTTTCGTGCAGACTCAGATAACATTTTCCGGAAACTGCCATGCAAAGTGCCCCATGGGCAAACATCTCAATTTGAATCAATTTCCCCTTTGGACCCCGCAAATTGTTTTCAACAATCTGACGATGAATCTCCGCCACCTGCTCCAAAACCACCTCCCTGGCCAATACAACCACATCGGCATACCGAGCAAAAAAACGGACAGCTTCGTAATTAGTTACATTACACTGCGTACTGATATGAACTTCAACCCCGACAGAATGTGCATAAAGAATAGCTGACAAATCCGAAGCAATGACAGCCGTCACACCAGCTTCCCCTGCACAATTTATCACCTCCTTCATCTTTTCCAATTCGTCATTATAAATAACTGTATTAACAGTCAGATAAGTCTTCACCCCTTTTTCCGAACATACCGATACAATATTTTTTAAATCGTTTAATGTAAAATTGGCCGACGAACGGGCCCGCATATTCAAACCCTCCACTCCGAAATAAACAGAGTCAGCTCCCCCTTGTAAAGCCGCATACAACGATTCATAAGAACCGACAGGTGCCATTACTTCAAAATCTTTCCTTGTCATAATATTCACATCCATATTAATCCGTAAAGTAATGGCAAAGTTAGTCTTAATCCTGAAATTTACCCTATTATCAAAAAAACTAATCATTTTAGCTACCTGCCCGGGACAGGGATTTATTATCCGGCCGTTAAGACAAGAATTCAAAACTTTCCATTTTGTATCATTTTTTTCCTATATTTGCTTTGTTATTCGTACCAACAAATAAAATAAGCATATGAACGAGGAAGTAAAAATGTATATGGATGAAGCTAAAGAACTGATGCAAAATGCTATCGTCCATCTTGAAAATGAACTGGCAAAAATCAGAGCCGGGAAAGCCAATCCTAAAATCCTGAACGATGTTCTGGTAGATTATTACGGTTCACCAACCCCGCTCTCTCAGGTAGCAAATATTACTGTGCCGGATCCCCGTACCATCGCTGTACAGCCTTGGGAAAAAAATATGCTGGCCCCCATTCAGAAAGCTATTATGACAGCTAACCTGGGATTTAATCCGGACAATAACGGAGAAATCGTAAGAATCAATGTTCCGCCGTTAACGGAAGAAAGAAGAAAAGAATTAGTAAAACAATCCAAAGGAGTTGGTGAAAACGCAAAAGTCAGTATCCGGAATGCACGGCGCGACGCCATCGACGAATTTAAGAAAATGGTAAAAGACGGACTCCCCGAAGATGCGGCAAAAGACGCCGAAACCGAAGTACAGAAAATGACAGATGCTTACAACAAAAAAGTTGAAGATATTCTTATTCAGAAAGAAAAAGATATTATGACCATTTGATAATTTTAGATTGTAAATCTGAAATTAAGATTTACAATCTAAAATTAAATTAGCTTTCTCCAAATCTTCCGGTGTATCTATTCCGATAGATTCATGGTCCGTCAAACGAACGGCTATGGTATAACCATTTTCCAGCCACCGGAGCTGTTCCAATGATTCTGCTTTCTCCAGTCTGCCTTGCGGCAAAGCAGTAATTTCCCGCAAAACTTCCGGACGGTAGGCATACATCCCGACATGTTTGTAAAAGGGGATTGCTGTCAACCAGGCGGACTGTTCAACACCTCTGCAATACGGAATAGCAGAACGGGAAAAATAAAGGGCTGTCTGGTGAGCAGAACATACTACCTTTACTTTATTGGAATCAAATACATCAGCACTATTTTCAAATTGCTTAGCCAAAGTTGCAATCTGAATTCGGGAATCCTCAAAACAGTTAATTAAAGACCTGACCTGCTCCGGCAAAATAAAAGGTTCATCCCCTTGTATATTAACCACCACATCGTAAGACTTTTTATTTTGTGCCGTAATGTGTTGATAAGCCTCAAAACAACGGTCGGTACCGCTTTTATGATTTGCAGAAGTCATCACCGCATGCCCACCAAAGTCTTTTACCCGCTCAAATATACGGTCATCATCCGTCGCAACAAACACATCTTCTGCAACTGAAACGGCCTTTTCAACCACATGTCTGATAACCGGTTTTCCTCCGATTTCTGCCAAAGGTTTTCCCGGGAAACGGGTCGATGCATACCGCGCAGGTATTAATATTAAAACCTTCACCTTCCCGAATATTTATCTATTCCTTAACAGGCTCCCGGCCTTCTTTTTTCAACATCTGACAATTACCGTTGAACATTGCCCCGGGCTCGATAGAAATAGAAGCCGCAGAAATATTCCCCATCACATTAGCCGTATCCTTCAAAGAAACCGACCCGGCAGCCAGAATATCTCCAATAACAACACCTTGCACATCTATGTTGACACAATCCACATTACCTTCCAGCTTCGCTGTTGAACCAACCACCAGCCTTCCCGTTGTGATTATTTTACCTTTGATCATGCCATCTACCCGAATATCATTTTTAGTTTTAATATCACCAACAATGACAGTACCTTCACACAACAAATTAACGGTATTACCCGGATTTTCTTTGCTCATAACAATCACCTTAATTTATTTCGACGCATTCTTTAATTTCAATCCCAAATCAATTTTTGCTCCAAGGGTAATTTCCAGACACGCTGTAGTCAAACTTCCTTTCACTACAGCACCAGCCCCTAATACAGCCTTACCCTCCACACACACATCTCCCGTAATGACACCATTCAAATATAGCTCCTGACAATTCACTTTTCCGGTAATCTCTCCTCCTTGATTCACAATTATCAGACCTGCACACACAACATTCCCCTCAATAAAACCGTCCAGACAAATGTCTTTTTCTGACGTAACGTCCCCCTGAATACTGACATCTTTCAGTATCCGGCAACCAGAATAGCTTATGGCAAAAGAATCTTGATCCATATTATAAAATTCAGACCGAAGATATAACAAGTAATCGACATAAAAAAGCCGCCAACGCAGCTTTTTTATTTTTTCGGGTCATAAGCCCATTTCAACCAAACTGCTCCCCATGTAAATCCCGCACCAAAAGCTGCCAGAATCAGATTATCTCCCTTGTGCAACTGATTTTCCCATTCATACAAACACAAAGGTATCGTAGCAGAAGTTGTATTTCCGTATTTCTGGATATTAATCATCACTTTGGAAGCATCCAGTCCCATACGTCTGCCTGTTGCATCAATAATCCGTAAATTTGCCTGGTGAGGTACCAACCACGAAATATCTTCCGGTTGCAAATTATTCTTTTCCATAATTTCAGCAGCCGTATCAGCCATATTCGTCACAGCATGTTTAAATACAAACTGTCCGTCCTGATAAATAAAATGTTCCCGGTTTGTCACCGTCTCAATAGAAGGAGGATTTAGAGAACCTCCGGCTTTCATATATAAATGCTCGCGTCCCATTCCGTCTGAACGCAAAATATGGTCCATAACTCCCAACTCTTCGTCTGTCTGTTCCAGCAACACTGCCGCTGCCGCATCACCGAACAAAGGACAAGTTTTCCGGTCGGTATAATCAGTAATCACTGACATTTTCTCACACCCGACAAAAACTACTTTCTTGTATCGTCCGCTCTCCACATATTGAGTGGCAGTCACTAATCCGAACAAAAATCCGGAACATCCTGCATTTAAATCAAAACCAAATGCATTTTTAATACCCGCCATATCAGCTATAATCTGGGCATTTGCCGGGAAATGCATATCCGGAGTCACAGTTGCACAAATAATCAAATCTACTTCTTCCGGTTTGGTTCCCGTTTTTTTCAGCAAATTCTCTACTGCCTGTGCACCCATCCACGCACTACCTTTAGTCGGGTCTTTCAGAATCCTTCTTTCTTTAATTCCCACCCGGGTCATAATCCATTCATCGGAAGTATCCACCATTCGGCTCAATTCCTCATTATTCAGAATATAGTCGGGATAATATGCCCCTACACCGGTTATTATAGCCCTTGGCCTGTTCGTCTGCATAGCAAAAAAAATTAATTACATGTACTCCCTCAGCATTCTAAGGGATAAATCATGAACTACGTAAACAACCATAGCCTCCTAAAGGATAGGAGGCTGGCTGTGTATGATCAAAATAATCCTTTAATGTCAAAATTATGCTACTACCGCTTTCTCAATAGCCAACTTTCCTCTGTAATATCCGCATTCAGGACATACTGTATGATACTGTACAGCAGCACCACAGTTAGAGCACTTTGCAATAGCGGTTACCGTAATAGCATCATGTGTTCTTCTCTTATTTCTTCTCTGTTTTGAGGTTCGATGTTTCGGATGTGCCATTTCTTTGTTATTTATTTAGTTATTAATTAATTTTCTAAGCTCGTCCCATCTGGGATCCGTCGGCTTCGCATCTTCTTCTTTAATATATTTATGAAGGACTTCCTGCATATCTTCATCACATTCTCCTTCCGGATGCACCACCCGAATCGGATAATGAAGCATATAGGTTTCATAAAGATATGAACTCAAATCCAAAAAATCATCCTCAGGTGAAACGATAATATAATCATCCTCATTCCCTTCTTCTCTGACACTTTGCTTGACATACAAATTCATTTCCCCTTCTACCGGAACCTCCATTTCACCAAGACAACGGTCACAGATGGCTTTCACCGTCCCACTGATTTTTATTTTAACTTCCATCAGCAGAGAACTTTTCTTAATCTCTACTTTTGCATCAACTACTCCTTTAGTGCCTTTTGTCGATTCATAACAATCAAAAAACACCTCATTCAGGACAAACTCATAAAAGTGCTTCCCTTCCCCTAATCCCCTGAATGCTATTTTATATTCTCTCAATCTGTCCACTATCTTAGAAGTAAAACGGCGCAAAGATAATAGAAAAACCAAAAAACAGAAAGTAAAAGGTAGATTTTTTCTTACTCATCTTCCTGTTGAGATTTCAGCCCCTACTCCTTATCTATATTTCCCTTCTTCCTCCATCATACTCAGATAACTGGCATACCGGCTCCCGCTAATTTCATCATTTTCAACTGCCGCAAGTACCGCACATCCCGGTTCATGAAGATGAGTACAATTATAGAAACGGCATTTCTTTGCTTCTGCAAAAATTTCCGGAAAATAATGAGAAATTTCCTCCCTCTTCATATCAATCATACCAAAACTACGGATTCCCGGTGTATCAATAATATACCCTCCCTCACTCAACGGAAACATTTCTGCAAAAGTTGTGGTATGTTTTCCGGAATCGTGCGCATCAGAAATTACAGCCGTCTTTAATTTCAGTCCGGGCTCGATTTTATTTATCAGCGAAGATTTTCCCACCCCCGACAAACCGGACAAAACAGACACCTTGTTCCTCAACAACCCGCTAATCACCGGAATATTTTCACCCGTCAGTGTCGAAACGCCATAGCAAGGGTATCCTATCTTTTCATAAATAGCGGATAAACCTCCCAACATGGCCCGGTCCTCCTCGTCATATAAATCCAATTTATTAAACACCAACACCACCGGAATATTATAAGCTTCGGCACTGGCTAAAAAACGGTCAATAAACACAGTCGAGGTCACCGGATGATTTATCGTTACAATCAAAAGAGCCTGCTCGACATTGGAAGCAAGAATATGAGCTTCTTTCGACAAATTAGTCGACTTGCGGATAATATAATTTTTCCGGGGTTCAATCCCGGATATCAGGCAACCGTCCTGACTCTCTTCTACTCTTACTATATCTCCCACCGCCACCGGATTTGTGGTCCGTATTCCGTCCATCCGGAATTTCCCGCGGATGCGGCATTCCGCCAGTCTGCCGTTCTCCAGACGAACAACATACCAACTACCGGTTGATTTAATCACAGTACCTCTCTCCATGAACTTATTATTTTCAGACAAAGATAACAAGAAGATTTTATTTATCTTTGTTTGGTAAATTGCACATTAAATTTTGTACTCTATGAAAATTGTATTCGCAACCAACAACGAACATAAATTAAAAGAAATCAGACAACTACTGGAAAATAAACACGAAATCATATCTCTGGCAGAAATCGGCTGCCATGATGACATTCCCGAAGACCACGACACCCTGCAAGACAATGCTCTCCAGAAAGCCCGGTATATCAAAGAACATTTCGGATATGATTGCTTCGCCGACGATACCGGTCTGGAAATCGAAGCATTAAACAACCGGCCGGGCGTCTATTCCGCCCGGTATGCCGGTCCTGCCAAAGACTCCCGTAAAAACATGGAAAAAATACTGACTGAAATGCAGGGTATTGCCAAACGAAAAGCTTGTTTCCGAACCGTTATCGCATTAATCTTAAACGGAGAAGAACATCTGTTCGAAGGTCGCGCCGACGGAGAAATTCTCACAGAACAACACGGAAACGCCGGATTCGGATACGACCCGATTTTCCGTCCCGAAGGATATGCGGAAAGCTTTGCAGAAATGTCCGCAGAAGAAAAAAATAAAATCAGCCACAGAGGAAAAGCTACTCAAAAACTGGCAGCTTTTCTGAAAACAATCACCTCTGAAACAGTCTGAGCAAACCGGCAACTAAAAAACAAATGGAATGCTGTAAAGCCATCATATTAAAAAAAAACAACTATTCAGACACCCAGACAATTATCCATGCATATTCTCTGGAAAAAGGCTATCTTTCTCTGATTTCCCCTTCTTTTTTCTTTAAGAGAAAAAAACACCCCGTCCATCTCATGCAGATATCGGAAATTGAATATTCCGGAAATGAAAAAGCTCGTCTGCAAAAATTACACACTATTTCCCCCCTGCTGAATTTACCGGACTTGTATTTTGACATTGTCAAAATGAACATCCTTTTATTGTGGGGGGAAGTGCTTCACCTTCTTCTGAAAAACGAAACCAAAAACGAAGAACTGTTTGAGTTTATCACTCATTCTGTTGAATACCTGAATTCAGCCACCCAGGGCATCGGTAATTTCAATCTCTTGTTCCTCTATCGCCTTGCCGGTCTGGTCGGCTACCGTATCAATACGGCATCCTGGCGTGAAGGATATGTATTCAACATAAATGACGGCAATTTCTGTCCCGCAGACAATCAGCCCGCTTGCATTTCAGGCCCCAATACGGCAATGGCTATTTACAAATTATGTACCTGCGCCGTCCACGAAGTGAAAGACATCCCCCTGAATCAGGCTGCCCGTAACATCCTGCTTGACATCATTTTTCTCTTCTACAGTACTCATCTTAATATCAACTTCAACATCAAAAGCATACAAGTAATCCGGGAAATCTTTCAGGAATAACGCTGTTTTTTCAGAATAAATATAGAGTTAATACCCCGGTTTCATCTGCAAATTCCGGACAAAAAAATAATATCAGAATAAACTTATCACTAAAATTTTTGTCTTAACAAACAGAGTGTTGTTAAAAAAAGTAATGATAATCTCCATTTTTGATTGTCTAATTATAAATATTATATAAAAAGCAGACAACAGTAGTCCGGATTAACATCTTTTATTACTTTTATCACGCAAAAAACGTGTGCATTCGCAGAAAAAAAATGATTGAAACAAGAGTGTTATGAACATCAAAATCAAAGAACTGACAAAAGTTTATCCGGACGGCCACAAAGCATTAAACTGCCTCAACCTCGATATCGAGCCGGGCATGTTCGGTTTATTGGGCCCCAACGGAGCCGGAAAAACTTCCCTGATGAGAATCATGACACTCTTACAAAATGCCTCATCAGGCACTATTCTCTTTGATGATTACGACATTTTGCGCGACCGTAAAGCAATACGCTCTATATTAGGCTATCTGCCCCAGGACTTCCGTTTTTTTGAGAAACTGAAAACATGGGAATTCCTGGATTACGGAGCCGGATTGGCAGGCATCAAAGGAGCACGGAAAAGAGCGGAAATCGTCGATGAAATGCTCCGCAAAGTAGGACTTTACGAAGTCCGCGACCGCTGGGCAAACCGTTTGTCCGGCGGTATGAAACGCCGTTTGGGAATTGCACAGGCCATCATCGGAAATCCCAAAGTCATCATAGTTGATGAACCTACTACAGGCCTCGACCCCGAAGAACGTATCCGTTTCCGTAATATTTTATCGGAAGTCAGTAATAAAGATGTCATCATCATACTTTCCACTCACATTGTAGGAGATATTTCCAGTACCTGTAAAAAACTGGCCCTGCTAAATAAAGGCCAACTAAAATTTGAAGGTTCGCCGGACGATATGATTGAATTGGCCACCGGAAAAGTATGGGAAATTTTTGTAACAGACCCGGAACTCCGGCAAATCAAAGAAAAATATCCGATTATATCCACCATTCCGGCTGAAGGAGGCTGGGATATACAAGTAGTGACCGATGAGCTGGAAGGATTTACAGGCAAATCCATCGTTCCTAACATAGAACATGCTTACGTGTACTTTATGGATTATCTGTTAAAAGACAAAATGGAGATGTATAGTGAGAAAATCGGAGGAGAACTATTTCATTAATGCAAAACTCAGACACATCAGAAAATGAATCTGCACAACATCAATACAATAGCACGATATGAAGTCAAACTGCTGAAAAGAAGCTGGCTATTCCGTATCTTTGCTATACTGGCATTTCTAATTATAACTCTGATTACCCTCAGTTGGCAAAGCAACATTGCCAATTCTGCAGAATATCATTGGCCCAGAATGGCTTTAACTTCTTTAATGCCTTTCGTCTCCGTCTATTACTACAACATAGCTCAATCGGTCATTGTTATTTTTCTGGCCGGCAGTTTCCTGAAAAGAGATAAAAAACTGGATACAGCCGAAGTCATTTACGTGCGTCCTATGAGCAACGCAGACTATATTATCGGAAAAACCTGGGGAATTGTAAAAGTATTTCTTTCCCTGAATATTATCACATTACTCATTACCGCATTTTTCAATATCGCAGTCAACCATTCGCCATTCAGCGTGTTTCCTTATGTGTTTTACCTGTTCACCATCTCTTTGCCTGCCTTACTTTTTGTACTGGGATTATCATTTTCGGTGATGTGTGTGTTTAAAAATCAGGCTGTCACATTCATCATCATGCTGGGCATCACCGGAATTGTATTTTTTAAGCTATCTACCAGTCTTTACGGGGTTTTTGATTTTTTCGGAGTGAATATACCTGCTATTTTTTCTGATGTGACGGGACATGCCGACCTAAAATTATTTTTGCTGCAAAGAGCGGTCTATTTCTTGGCAGGCACTGGTTTCATTTGCTTCACCATTGGTTTGGTCAAAAGATTGCCGCATAAACCCTGGAAAATCATTATCGTAAACACATTGGGCGGTATATTCCTTATTGTAGCACTGACAACGGGAGGCTTCTATGTATTGCATTACCAACACCAAATGGAAGTCAGAAACAACTACACAGAGACTTTCAATAAATATGCAAACGAACCCAAGGCCAGTATCCTAACCCACAATCTCACTATTAAGCCCGGGCATCAGCATCTGGAAGGACAGAGTATCATCAAACTCACCAACAATCATCCGGACTCTCTGAAACGGATTGTCCTTTATTTAAATCCTGCATTAGAGGTTAAAACTATCCAGACAAACAGCCATCCGCTGACATTTACCCGGGAAAACCAGGCCGTTCTGCTCAACACTCCACTGGCAAGCAAGGAAGAACTGACATTAAATATAGATTATACCGGGAAGATTGACGAGGCTATATGTTATTCTGATATCAATGATTCAAGCTATTTGGACAATTCCGTACCGGAAGTGCCCTATAAATTCGGGAAAAGATATGCCTGGCTGGAAAACAAATTCACCCTGCTGACTCCCGAATGCCTATGGTATCCCGTTACCATACCTCCCGTTAATCCGGCTGCCCCTTACAAAATTCAAAAAAATTTCACTCAATATACACTGACAGTAGACACCCCTCCTGCCGATAAAACGATACTATCCCAGGGAAACAGCCGGAAGGAAAACGGAAAAACAATTTTTACACCTTCATACCCCCTTCCTGGCATCAGCCTGACCATAGCCGACTATGAGAAAAAAGCATTGAAAGTTGATTCCGTCGACTATGAAATCCTCTATTTTAAAGGTCATGACTATTTTTCCCCATATTTCGAACCTATACTGGACACCTTACCTGTCCTGCTCCGGGAATTAAAAAATGACATAGAAATTGCCAAAGGCCGGGATTACCCTTTCCGGAAATTTGTTATCGCAGAAACTCCCGTCCAATTCACATCCTATATCCGGAACTGGAAAGGCTACACGGAATATGTCTTGCCGGAAATTGTATTCCTGTCGGAACGGGGTTCCGGATTGAACGCCGATTTCGCCGCAGAAAAAGTCAGAAACCAGCTATGGAGAAGACATGACCAAGGTGTTCCCGACGAAACAGAAATTGCAGAAAACACTTTCCGGAATTTCATAGAACGTATCTTCATCAATGAAAACATACAGTTAAACTGGTCCGGCTCCAGTAAAAAAGTTAATCCCACCCACATAGCTCCGATGTTTTTCGCTCACACCGGCTTTGTATATTCAGAAGAATATCCGGTGATGGATATCATCCTGAATACCATGCAAAATATCAGTTCCGGCAGACAATCAATGTGGTGGTGGGGAGGAATCATCAATGACGAACAACGGGCAAACCTTTACCTGGAAAATCATAGTTTCAAGACAGCTATTTCGGCCCGGGAAATCAAACCGGAAATCTTTTACGAACTATTGAAATTAAAAAGTAAAGCACTCAGGAATTACATCAATACCCAAATGCCCCCGAAAGAATTTGATGATTTTCTGAAAGCATTCTCTGAAAAATACAACTTCACAGATATTCCTTTTGAAACTTTCATGCAGGAATTTGAAAACCAATATGGAATTGACCTGAAACCATTTATAAACAATTGGTATACGGAAGAACATTCGCCCACACTTTTCATCAAAGATGTTGATGCCAATCAGGTGATAGTGGATGAAGTAACAAAATACCAAATCAAATTCAAGGTCAACAACCCTTCGGATGTCAACGGTATTATTACTGTCGACATACAACAAGGAGGGAATTTCAGAGGGGGACCCCGTGGAGGAGGAGTGCCTTTCAGTATGAGAACAAACGAAAATACGTCAGAAGCCTATATTATTCCGGCCAAACAAGCCCGCGAAATTAAAATTATTGTCGATGAACGACCTGCCAACGTGAAAATCAATACCAATATTTCACACAATCTGCCATCGTCTTATACTTTCAATTTTCCTAAAATTGAAACCACAGTTTCAGACACTGTCGCAGGCACATTCCCGGTTAATCCGGATGTATTCAAACCCAACCCCAACGAAATCATCATAGATAATGAAGACAGAAATTTTAAAACAATATCTTCCAATAACCGACACAAACTGAAAGACCTTTTCCAAAAAGCCGACCAGGAAAAATACAAAAACTTTAACCGTTGGTGGCAACCTTCCAAATGGACAGCCATCGCAGGCGACTATTGTTACGGAGAAACCACGAATTCGGCAGTATACAAAAGAAAAGGAAGCGGCAACAACTCTGTACAATGGACAGCAGAAATCCCCAAAAGCGGATATTACGAAGTATCCGTCTGGAATGCCAAACAAAGCATAGGAAGAGGACCAGGCCGCCGCAGGGAGAAAGAGGAACGCAACCAGACCTATACCATCCAATATGGCAACGAAAAAGAATCCATCACCCTGGACCTCGAACAGGAAGACAGTGGATGGATGCCCTGGGGAAATTTCTATCTCTCCGAAGGTCCGGTCACCATTACCCTGACAGACAAGGTAAGCGGGAATTATGTCATCGCAGACGCCGTTAAATTTACTTTCATCAATGAATAGAAACAACAGAATAACACATAAAATACATCATATGTTAAAACATTCTCTCACTTTGGCCTTTCTGATTGTCTGCGGAATCACTCATTCCATGGCACAAGAAATCCTGACACTCGAAAAAGCATTAAACATTGCCTATGAACATAGCCCATCCCTCATCCAAAGCAAACTTAGCCTGGAACAACGGCAGTTGAACCTGAAAGCCCAGAATGCCTCTTTAAAATCTCAGTTCTCACTGGATGTTAACCCTTTTAGCTACAACCGGAGCAATCAATACGACAGCTACAACAGCAAATGGTACGACAGCAAAACCATGTCGTCATCAGCTTCTTTAGGTATCCGTCAACCGGTAAAATGGACGGACGGCGTCATTTCACTGCTCAACGACTTTTCGTGGCAGGACGCATCCAACAGGACTTCGGGGGGGACAAATACATCTTTCAATCACCGGTTGACATTACAACTGGAACAGCCCTTATTCACCTACAACCGGACAAAAATGGAATTGAAAGAGCTGGAATATCAACTTGAAAATGCTAAAATCAGTTATGCTTTACAGGAACTGAATATCGAAAAAAATGTAACCACTCAATTTTACGATGTCTTCCAAAAACAAAAAGACCTTAGTATTGCCCGGGATGAATACAATAACCAGAAACAAAATTATGAAATCATCAAAAATAAAGTAGATGCCGGTCTGGTTGCCAAAGAAGAATTATATCAGGCTGAAGTCAACCTCGCCACCAGCGAATCTTCCGTCTATTCTTCGGAAATCAGCTATGAAAATGCCAAGGATAATTTCAAATTAACATTGGGCATGCCTTTGGACGAAGACGTCATGGTACTCCCGAATACAGATATTACAACAGTCTCCGTTAATCCCGACAACGCTGTAAAATATGCTCTAGACCAACGAATGGAACTCCGTCAGAAAGAAATTACGCTCGAACAAGACGTCTTTTCAATCATCAGGACAAAAGCTGCCAACGAATTCAAAGGAAGTATCAGTGCACGCGTCGGATTAACAGCTCTGGGCGAAAAAGTAAATAACATGTACGACAATCCGACAGACAATGAACAAATCGGAATAAGCTTTAATATTCCCATTTTCGACTGGGGAGCGAAAAAAGCAAGGGTGAAATCCAGCGAAATAGCCATGGAATCAGACGAAATAAGCTTTGCAGAAGAAAAGAAAAATATCACCATCAGTGTACGGCAAATTTGCCGCAATCTGCCTGTCTTAATCCGGCAAATTGAAATCAAAAAGAAAAGCATCGAAAATGCCGAACATACTTACGATATAAACCTGGAAAAATACCGCAACGGGAATCTCACAGGTATGGAACTTCAACAATATCAAACCCAATTAACCAACGCCAAACAAGCTTACACCAATGCTATCATCAGTTACAAAATTGAATTACTGAACCTGAAAATACAAACCTTGTGGGATTTCGAAACAGACCAGACTTATCTCCCTGCAAACTTGTTAAAATAAACTGATACAGACAATCCATATTATAAAATTGGCATATTAACACATGAATACTATGAACTTACATTTAAAAATTGCCGGTATTATTTCTCTGGGACTAATTTTATTTTCCTGCAACAACAACCGGGGGAGTTCTTCTTCTGATACAACAACCCCTGTCTGGGTAGAAGAAGTCCGGCACAGAAACATTGAAGAATACATTACCACTACAGGAACAGCCAGGGCAGAAAAAACCATTGAAATAAAATCCGAGACAACAGGAGCATATTATTTACAAAAAAATCCGAAAACCGGACGCCCTTACAAACTTGGCGACATCGTTGAAGCAGGAGCTGTTATTGTTCGCCTTGAAAATAAAGAATATGAAAATAATACCCAATTAGAAAGTAAAAAACTACAAATAGAAATTACTGAAAAAGAATGGGAAGGACAAAAAATGTTATACGAAAAAGGAGGAGCCACTCAAAAAGACGTAAACAACGCAAAGAATTCCTACATCAATGCAAAACTGGCACTTGAAAATGCCTGCATCACTCTCAAAAAACTGAGTATCAAAGCTCCGTTCAAAGGTGCTATAGTAAATCTGCCCTACTTCACACCTGGTGTGGAAGTGGCTTCCGGAAGTACGATTGTAGGAATCATGGATTATAGCAAAATGTACATCGAAACCCAGTTTGCAGAAAACAGCCTGACCAAATTAGCTGTAGGACAAGGAGTCCACATCACCAATTACAACATCAAATCGGATACCCTGAAAGGTGTACTCACCCAGCTTTCTCCAGCCATTAACGAAGATACCCGCACTTTCTCCGGATATATCCAAATTGAAAATCCCGGCCTGAAACTGCGTCCCGGAATGTTCGCAAAAGCGGATATTATCACTGTCCGGAAAGATTCCGTACTATCCATTCCCAAAGACATTATCAAAAACCGCCGGGGAGGAAAACTGGTTTATACCGTAGACCGCAACAGTGCCGAGGAAAAAGTCATTCAGACAGGCATCAGTGACGACAAATACATTGAAGTTGAAAAAGGACTTGAAGCCGGCGACAAAATTGTTATCAAAGGTCACGACTGGTTACGCAACCGCAGCAAAGTGAAAGTAATGAAATAATCTGCCATGAATATTACAAAATTTGCAGTAAAATACCCGGTCAGCGTATTAATGCTTACTCTCGGCGTATGCTTACTTGGTATCATATCATATAATAAATTAGGAACAGACCTGTTTCCCGAGCTGAAAAACCCGGCCCTTTATATTGAATTAGAAGCCGGAGAACGTCCGCCCGAAGAAATTGAAAAACAATTTGTTGAAAAAATCGAATCGGCAGCAGCCCGTCAGGAAGGCGTAAAACAAGTCAGCAGCAGCAGCAAAGTGGGAGGGGCCACCATTACTGTCGAATACGACTGGGACCAGGACATGGACGCCGCCTTTCTGGATTTGCAACGCAGTATGTCGCAAATAGGACAAAACGAAGAAATCACATCTCTCAATGTTTCCCGTTACGATGCCAATGCCATCCCCGTGATGATCATTTCCATGAACCACAAGGAAATCAAGGATATGAACGAACTGCGGAAAATTGCAGAAAACTACATGCGCAGTGAGTTAGTACGTTTGGACGGAGTAGCCGACATACAACTCAACGGGCAGGAAGAGGCCTATGTAGAAGTCAAAACCAACTCCTATATGCTGGAAGCTTTCAAACTCACAGCCGAAACTGTTGCTTCGAAGATTGAAGGAATGAACCGGAATGTTTCCGGAGGTACCATCGTTAACAACGACATCCAATACACCATCAAAGGAGTTAATCTGCTGAAAACCATTGAAGACATTGAAAACATCATCGTTGCTTTCAATACACCGGGTAGTACCTCCGAATCCAATTCCAATGCAAAAGCACCCGTTTACCTGAAAGATGTAGCCGATATCAGTCTGAAAAACAAAGACCCTGAAAATCTGGTTCGTTATGACGGAGAAAGATCTCTGAGTATCAGTATATACAAGGAAAACAAATACAACACCGTCAAGGCCGTTGAAAACATTACGGAAAAACTCGCAGAACTGCAAAAAAGTATGCCGGGATATGAGTTTAATATCGTCAGCAACCAGGGAGATTTTATCGGAGCTTCCATAGGCGAAGTAAAAGATTCTGCTGTAATAGGTATTTTACTCGCTATGCTGATACTTTATGTATTTTTGCGCCGCATCAATACCACACTAATCGTCAGCATTTCTATTCCGGTTTCTATTATTGCCACCTTCAATCTGATGTATTTCAACGGTCTGACCATTAACATCATGACTTTAGGAGGTCTGGCTTTGGGCGCGGGTATGCTCATCGACAATGCCATTGTCGTAATGGAAAACATATACAGAAACCTTGAAAGCGGACTTTCACCCAAAGAAGCTGCAATAAAAGGAACATCAGAAGTTGCCGGAGCAATCACCTCGTCAACCCTCACTACGATTGTAGTATTTTTGCCTATAGTCTATATTCAGGGAGCAGCGGGAGAATTATTTAAAGAACAGGCATGGACTGTCTCTTTTTCCCTTCTCTCTTCTTTATTCGTCGCTATTTTACTGATGCCCATGCTGGCTTCCAGATACATCACTAAACCGGCAGGTAACCAAGGCTCTGTAAAAATCAAAGGTTATGGCCAATTTGTAGGCAAGCTCCTCCGCCATCGTTACGCCATTGCAGGGACTTCCCTTCTGATAGTCATCGGCAGCTACATGCTAATCCCATTGCTTAACATGGAATTTATGCCCAAAGCCGAATCCAGGGAATTTTCCACTTACATCACACTTGAACCCGGTACGCGGCTTCAAAGCACAGACAATGCCGCAGCCACCATCGAAAACATGATTACCGAACTGGCAGGCGACAACCTGGAATGGCTCTTCACCCTGGTAGGACCCTCCAACACCGAAAGCCAGCTCAATGGAAAACTGGAAGAAGAAAATCAGGCCGAAATAAAAACCAAAATCAAAAATAATTCCAAAATCAGTGCAGATGACATCATCAGCCAATTAAACCAGAATTACAAAGTACCCGAAGGCATAGAAATCTCATTCGAAAAAGAACAATCCGCCCTGCAAAGCATATTGGGAACAGAAGGTGCTCCGGTAGTTGTAGAAGTAAAAGGAGAAGAACTGGAATTAATCGAAGAACTCAGCAACGAAATCAAAGAGAAAATGGCATCCGTCCCCGGTCTGTACGACATCCGGACCTCTATGGAACAAGGAGCCCCGGAAGTCAATATCTCCATCGACCGGCTAAAAAGTGGTATTTACGGCGTAGACATTGCCTCCGTTGCTTCACAAGTAAAAAACAAACTCAACGGCACAACTGCCAGTACTTACGAATCGGAAGGAGAACCCATCGATATTGAAATCCGCGTCCCGGAGATTCCTCTGGCAGAATTACAAAATGTCGAAATCGTTCAGGGAGAAAAGAAATACCGTCTGGGAGAAATAGCAGAAATTACCCTGACCACTGCTCCCCGGGAAATCAACCGGAATAACCAGAACCGCATCGGCAAAGTAACTGCCATGCTGGAAAAAGGCTATACACTGGGAAGTGTCACCCCGGAAATTAACGCTCAACTCCGGGAAGTTCAGTTTCCGGCCAAATATTCCGCAAAAATTACCGGAGAAGAAGAAAAAAGAGCTGAATCATTCAACGGACTTTCGTTTGCATTGCTGCTTTCCATCATACTGGTTTATATGGTAATGGCTTCACAATTTGAATCGTTGCGCCATCCTTTCACCATTTTACTTACAATTCCGCTGGCCGGTGTCGGATGTATCTATGCCTTTCTGCTTACAGGTTCGTCACTCAATATGATGGCCTTTATCGGAATCATTATGCTGGCCGGTATAGCCGTGAATAATTCCATATTACTGGTAGATGCGGCAAACAAGCTCAAAGCCACAGGACTTGAACTCACAGAAGCTGTGAAAACAGCAGCCCAACAACGCATACGCCCCATCATCATGACAAGTCTGACCACCATTCTGGCTCTGCTGCCCATGTGCTTCGGATTCGGCGAAGGTGCTTCACTCCGTTCTCCGATGGCTCTGGCTGTAATCGGCGGATTGTTCACTTCTACGATAATGACATTAGTAGTGATACCCTGCGTCTATTATATATTCGATAAAAAGAAAAGATAATGTGCAAATTACAAATAAGGTAATGAATACGAATTTTCACATTAAAACATTATGAATAAACTCATAAATCGCAAAGTTCTCATCTCTATGCTCTTCATCGGACTTACGATGATGGGTGTCTTTTCATATAAGTATCTGAAGATGGAATTATATCCGGATGCAGAATACCCGACTCTCTCCGTCAGTATCACTTCCAATATGGAACTCGACCCCAATTATGTTAAAACGCAGGCCGCCATTCCGGTGGAAGGCGTGATTAGCGGCATGGAAGGCGTAGAGGAAATCAAAACCAGAATTACCAACAGAAATGCAAACATAACCGTATCGTTCACAAAAAATACCAATATCAAATACGCCTATCTTAAACTGGAAGAAAAAATCAAAACACTATCCAAAAACTTACCCGAAGAATTCACCGTCCGGGTGAATAAGGCAGGAGGTAACAAAGCCAGCAACCAGTTTATGACCCTCCGGGTATTAGGCGACGACGATGTGGACTATGTCCGTAATATTACCGATGCCGACATAGCACCCGTCCTCGAAAACACAGATGGTGTCGCTGCCGTCACCGTGATGGGAGGACGGCAAAAAAGTATCGAAATCTTACTCAATCAGGAAAAATGTAAAGCTTTAAATATTACAGCTTCACAAATCAGTTCTCTGATTAACAAAAATATGTCGGAAAAAACCTTTGCCGGCTCTGTTTTTCAGAACTCCAGACGTTTTTTTGTCAACGTCACCGCCGAATATCTGCAAACGGAAGATCTGGGAAATATCGTTGTGGCCGAAGGACCTGTCTTGCTGAAAGATATTGCCGACATCCATTTTGGTATCAAAGAAGAAGAATCTTATTCCCGGGTCAACGGAAAAGAAGTCATTACCTGTATCATTGCCAGGTCGCCGCTGGTGAATCTCATTGAACTTTCGGACCGGATACGGGAAGAAATCGACCGGCTCAATGAAGAACTGGCCCCTAAAGGTATCAACATTCAGGTAGACACAGATGTTGCCGAAATAATGAGTGAAAACATCAACACCATCATTGACCTGGGTATTACGGGAGCTATTCTGGCCATCTTTATTCTGTACCTGTTTTTACGGAATTTCAAAATTGTTACATTTATTGCAATAGCCATCCCCATTTCTGTACTATCGGCATTTTATTTTTTCTACTTTTTCGGCATCAGTATCAATACCCTTACACTGACCGGTATTGCTCTGGCTGTCGGCATGCTGCTCGACAATTCTATTGTCGTCATGGAAAATATTTTCCGCCTCCGGGCTATCGGTACCCCAAGCCAGGAAGCCGCAGTACAGGGCACCAAAGAAGTAGCCAAAGCAGTCATTGCAGCAACGATGACTACAATAACCGTCTTTTTACCTTTTCTATTCTCGGACGACTTTTTCCTCAAACTCATCGGTGAACATGTCGGAGTATCTATCGTCACCACACTATTGCTCTCCCTGGTAGTAGCTTTATTACTGATTCCCATGGCGGTCAACCAGTTTATGCGCAAACAAGGAGAACAAGTTAATTTCAGTACACTATCCATTCACAGCAGACCGGTACAAATTTACATTGCTTTGCTGAAAATGAGTCTCCGCAAACCAACGACTATTGTATTTTCGGCCATCATATTATTAATCGTAACCGTATCCCTGTCACTCACACTCACTCTGAATACCCTCAAAGAAATCGAAACCGATACTTTCAACATATACATGACTTTTCCGAACGGAAACACATTAAGTCGTTCCGATGAAACCGTCCGAAGTTATGAACAACGCCTGAATGATATTCCGGAAATTGAACAATATACTTCAAGAGTACTGGCAAGCGACGGGTATGTCACTATCAAACTAAAAGACAATTACGAAAAAATCGGAAAACGGACTTTAAACGAACTTAAAAATCTGGTTATCAACCTGACTCAGGGACTACGCATCAGTAATGTCAGCTTTGAAGCCAGCGAAAGCAGTGACAACTTTCAGGGAGGAGGAGGTGATGCCATGTTCGGCGGCAGTTCGGACCTACTGAAAAAGCTGGGTATGGGCAGCCAAAGTGAAAAAATCGTAATCAAAGGCCAGGATTTTGAAAAAATGGCCAATCTGGCAGAACTACTCAAATATCAAATTGAAGAACTTGACAACATCAGCTACTCTTCCGTCAGTTCAAACCGGGGAAATCCCGAAGCCCGTATCATTTTTGACCAATATCTTATGGGCATTCAAGACGTTACCCCAAACAACGTAGTAAATGAACTGAACAATTTTTCCCCGCAGAATACAACTTCAATCAAATACAAAGCCGGTGACCAGGAGTATGACATCATCATCAAAGATAAAGAACTGGCAGAAAAAAAAGAAACAGAAGGCGAAAATCCGGTACGCAACCTGGAAGACTTGCGTAATATGGAAATTACCACAACCCGGAATTCCATCACTGATTTACGCAGCTTCAGCCGCATTAATCTCACCCGGGGACAGGGAAATATTAACCGGCTGAACCAGGACAACGAAATCAATGTCAATTACCGCTTTAATTCAGACGTTAACGAATCTAAATCCATCCTCGAAGAAGCCAGATTTGAAATCGACGAACTTGTCCGGAACTCCGACATACCCAGCGGTATCGCTGTGGAAGTCGTCCATGAAGAAGATGAGACCAGTGAATTCACTTTCCTGATTTTGGCTGCATTCGTCATTATTTACATGATTTTGGCTTCAGTATTTGAATCACTGACAGCTCCCGTGGTACTCATGTTTGCCATTCCGCTGGCAGCCATCGGTTCATTACTAGCCCTCCTGTTCACCAGCAATTCCCTGTTAAGTGCAAATGTACTGGTGGGCTTCATCATTCTCATCGGAATTGTCGTCAACAACAGCATTATACTCATCGACTACACTTCACAACTCCGCCGGCAAGGCTACCGTAAACCACGGGCACTGATTATTGCCGGTATTTCCCGGATACGTCCCATCTTAATTACAGCAATCACCACAATTGTGGCCATGTTTCCTCTGGCCATGGGACAAGGAGAATTTGTGGCAGGATTGGGAGCTCCGTTTGCTATTACAGTTATCGGAGGACTTACCATGAGTACTTTGCTTACTTTAATTATTATCCCGACTCTTTATTCAGGACTTGAAGATGCCCTACACCGTCTACGAACCCAAAGCCTGACCATGAAAATATGTCAAATCGCATTACTGGTCCTGGCTGTAATCGGTATATATTCATTCACCGATTCACTGTTATGGCGTTTAGGTTATCTGATTGGAGCCGTTATCCTGATACCGGGTGCCACCTGGTTCATTGAAACCAGTCTCCGGCAAGCCAACAGCCGTATTATTTCCCCGGACGAAGAAATACATATTTCTATCCGCAATCTGGTAAAGATATACGGCCGCCCAAACGAATTTAAAAGAGAATGGCAATCCGGCAATCGGACCCGCAAAAGATTGGGAATCCAAGTGGAATACCGTACTTTTAAGGACCTGAGGGTATTGGTATGGATAATCCCTGTCACCGGTTTTATGATTTACTTTACCTACTTTTATCAGGTACTCACTTTCTGGGCCATCTTTTTTGCAGTTTGTACGTGGGAATTAATATCCCGGCTTGCAACCATAGGAAAAGAATATTTTACAGCCCGGCATAAACGCTGGGGACAATGGTGCATGCAAATATTGTTCTCCGTAATCTATTATATTTCACCTCTTCTTTCATTGATATGGGCAGCAGTCAAGTTTTCCGATTCCGGATTGCCTGTTCTATCAGGCCTGCTTTGGTATACCGGAATAACTATCAATTATCTGGCCCACCGGATCCGGAAATACAACATCAACGTTGACCTGCTCGAAGGACATTTCCGGAATCTCAGAAAAACCATATACCAAGCCGCAACCAAAATCCCGGTTATCGGTTACAAAAAAGAACCTTTTAAAGCACTGAACGCCGTATCTATGGATATACACACAGGAATGTTCGGATTATTAGGGCCTAATGGTGCCGGCAAAACAACCCTGATGCGTATCATCTGCGGAATCTTCGAACAGAGCTACGGAAAAATATTCATCAATGGCATAGACACACAAAGCAAACGAGAAGAATTACAAGGACTTATCGGTTATCTGCCACAGGAATTCGGAACTTACGAAAATCTGACTTCCTGGGAATTTTTGGAATATCAGGCGTTACTGAAAGGAATTTACAACCCGGAGATTCGCCGGAAACGCATTACTGAAGTACTGGAAGCAGTCCATATGTATGAAAACAAAGACAAAAAAATCGGCGGATTTTCCGGTGGTATGAAACAACGTATCGGGATTGCCCAGACTTTACTCAATCTACCCCGCATTCTCGTTGTTGACGAACCTACTGCCGGACTAGACCCCCGGGAACGAATCCGGTTCCGTAATCTGTTAGTGGAACTTTCACGCAGCCGTATTGTGATTTTCTCCACGCACATTATTGAAGACATTGCCAGCTCCTGTAACCAGGTTGGCGTCATCAACAAAGGTTCTCTGAAATATTACGGTACACCGGCAGATATGGCTGAAATCGCTAAAGACGTAACCTGGACCTTCGAAATCCCGGCCCGGGAATTTGCAAAATTGCCGGCAGACTTGTTACTCGTCCACCATATCCGCAACGGCGAAAATATCAAAGTGCGGTGCCTGTCCGAAAAACAACCTGTTCCCCATGCTGTCCGGACTACACCACTGCTGGAAGACTCCTATTTATGGTTACTGAGAAGTGTCAAACTTGCAAATAACGAACAAATCATTACACAATAACACAAGATTCCATGAAATCATATATCATAGCTCCGCTAACCAAACTTACAAAATACAATATAAAAATCATCTTTGGAAATAAGTTTCTGTATTTTGTACTGAGTGCCGTTGGATTTTATATACTGACCGTAGCATTAAGTCTGATATCGGATGATGAAATTACAACTGCATCCGGTTACAACATGCTACTGGTTCCTTCCATTCTATTGATATTTTATCCCGCCTGTTTCGGTATCCAAAATGACCAGGATGCCAAAATCATAGAAATCATTTTCGGGATTCCTAACTATCGTTACAAAGTATGGCTGTTTCGCCTGCTCATCTCTTATTGTATTTGTTTTATACTGACTCTGTTTCTTTCAGCAGTCACAAACTGGCTGGTGGTCGAAGTTCCTCCGGCCGAATTGGCCATACAAGCCATGGTACCGGCACTATTCATCGGCATGCTTTGCTTCATGCTCAGCACAATCGTCCGGAACGGTAATGGTACCGCCGTATTTATCATTGTCATCGGACTGCTACTCTTCATCCTGAACGGTATTCTGGGAGATAGTAAATGGAACCTTTTTCTTAATCCTTTTCACCTCCCCCTCGACAAAAACCCCGAAATTTTTTATAACACGGTAGTCAACAACCGTATTATTATCCTCCTGGCCAGTCTTATCTGCCTGCTCACCGGTCTTTATAAAACCCAAAACCGCGAGAAATTTATTTAATCCCCGGACACGCCCGTCAGCAATAAGGAGTAAATAAGAGGAGAATAGGGGTTAAATAAAAATTGAATAGGAAGTGATATGATTTTATAGTCTTTCTACATCCTATTCAGACTATTAAACAGTCCTTTTCAATTTTTCATTCAGGCGGGCGCGGACTTTCACCATGGTATTCTTCTTTTTTATCCACTCCAGCACTTCCTCTGTATTTCCGGCATTCTGAAATTCCAGAATTTTAAGGTCGGCTTCCTTACACATCATCTCTATCCGGCGCATTTTGTAATTATCCACAATTTTAGGAAGTAACTCTCCCAGCATCATCTCCTCAGTTTTAGCCGAAACATCTTTTGCAGTCCATATTTTACTCAATTCATAAGGTTCGCTCAAAATATCAGCTACAATTGCACTTATGTCCGGATTAGAATGGCCAATAAAATATTTTGCTGCTATAAAACCGGCTGTTTTATATTGCCGACGATATTCCTGCTGAATTTCCTGTAATCTGGAATTCAGCATAAGTAGTTCGTCTTCAGCCAATTCATGTATAATGTATTCACCCACTGTTATCAGAACTACCTTTCCCTCATGCTCTTCCTCGTAAAGTTCCTGTTCGCCGAATAATAACAAATAACGCACCAACATCATCTCTTCTATGTCGCAAGGAGTAACTCCGCCTGTCTTTAAAGGAGTCAAAGTTACTTTCGGAACCGGTCGCCCGGGTGTTTTATAAGGCAATGACACCGGTCCGGGTGTTTTCCCTTTACGGAGACGGGCAATCTCGTTATACAACACCTCTTCCTCTACTTTCAACTGATTCGCAGTTTCCTGCACATACACAGAACGGGTAATATTATCCGGAATCAGCGAAATACTCTTTACAATATCCGTAATCAGTTTTGCCCGTTCCACCGGATCGTTACCAGCCTGGTCCAGCAACAGTTTGGTCTTAAAATGAATAAAATCCGTTTCATGAGCAGCCACATACTCCAACACTTCATCAGCAGTATGAGCCTGTGCATAAGAATCCGGGTCTTCTCCTTCAGGCAATGAAACCACCCGGACATTCAACCCTTCTTCCAGCACCAAATCAATCCCCCGTAAAGACGCCTTCACACCTGCAGCATCTCCGTCATAAATGATAGTGACATTAGGTGTCAGACGACGAATCAGACGGATTTGTTCTATCGTCAGTGAAGTCCCCGAGGAAGCCACTGTATTCTCTATGCCCTTCTGATGAAAAGAAATAACATCCAGATACCCCTCAACCAGATAGCAACGGTTGTGCTGCACAATACTTTTCTTCGCAAAATAAATTCCGTATAACGTCCGGCTCTTATGATAAATTTCGGACTCAGGCGAATTCAGGTACTTGGCACTTTTCTTATCATTGGTCATGATACGGCCGCCAAAAGCTATAATCTTACCGGCCAAATCCCGGATAGGAAACATCACCCTCGCCCGGAAACGGTCAAACAAGCCCCGATCCGACTCTATTGTCAAACCGGTTTTTACTAAAAATTCTTGTTTATACCCTTTCCCCAACGCAGCTTTTGTCAACCCGTCCCAAGCCTCCGGACAATATCCTAAACCAAACTTTTCTATAGTCTGGTCATCCAGACCCCTGCGGCGGAAATAACCCATCCCCACTGATTTTCCCTCATCCGTATTCCAAAGTTGTTCTACAAAAAACTCTTCGGCGTAATTGGTGACAATCAACATACTCTCCCGTTCCGACTTCTCTTGCTTTTCGTGCTCGGAAAGCTCTTTTTCCTCAACAATAATATTATACTTGGCAGCCAGCCACCTTAAAGCCTCAACATAAGACAATTGCTCATGTTCCATAATAAAATTCACGGCATTCCCCCCCTTACCGCAACCAAAGCATTTATAAATCCCTTTGGACGGGGAAACGGTAAAAGAACCCGTTTTTTCATTATGAAAAGGACAACAGCCAACATAATTCACACCTCGTTTTTTCAAACTTACAAAGTCTGAAACAACCTCATAAATATCAGCTGCATCAAAAATTTTCTGTACTGTCGCTTGGTCAATCATGCTGCAAAAATACAAAAACAAATACTGATAATACATTATCCCGGCGAATTAAAACTCCCGCTCTTATTTGAATTCTTTTTACGATTTACAGACATTTATACCTGTCTCCGCATCCTATATCACTCCGCATCTATTTCCGGGATACCGGATAAACTAAAGCTAACTACCAGAAACTTATCAGTAACTTCCCATTTATATAATAATTTTTAACAAGTTTTTAATTTCATGTTGGCACGATTTTTGTACTTTTGCGACCCATGGAAACATTTTTTATACATTTCGTTTCCTCCCGTGAATTGTACAAAACGTACAAATCCAAATGTATATTGATTCATATGACAGAAAACGAATTTTACCGGACAAAGGAAGAACTGTTGGAAAATATTTCGGAATTATTTCTGAAATATGGTCTACGTAGCACTTCTATGGATGATATTTGCTCGCATCTCAAAATTTCTAAAAAAACACTATACCAGTTTTTCAGCAACAAAGACGATGTTGTCGAGCAAGTATTCCTCCACCGGAGAAACAACAACCGGACCCGGAAAGATACAGAAAAGCTGAAACAACACAATGCCATCCAAATCATGCTATCCATACGGGACCACATCATAGCCGGCCTAAACAGCAGAATGCCCGCCAACCTATTCGATTTGAAAAAATATCATCCCGATGTGTATCAAAAAATAAATGAACAAGACCAGGTATTTATTCACAGCCTATTCCACGAAGTCATAGACAAAGGTATCCGGGAAGGATTTTTCAGACCCAACATCAATAAAGAAGTACAGGTATACCTGTTTGTAAAACAAATGACTTTTTTGGGAGAACCCGAAATGATCAGTGACATCAAATATCCGCTGGATATAATTGTTTCCACCATCGTAGAAAATGTCATCCGGAGTTTTACCACTCCTCAGGGAATGAGTGAATTGGAAAAATTACTTAATAAATAAAAAAAATAAACAAGAAAAGCTGTTCAGGCAAGAAAATTTTCAAATGTATCCCAATATTGGTATATAATTTGTAAAGTATGAAAACAGTGCAAAAAAGGAAAGGAAATAATAAAATCAATAATTTAAACAGAATGAAAAGAGGAGTACTAATCACATTTATTGCGGTCCTTATCCCGTGGATACTACAGGCTCAAACCACTCCGGATGAGCCCAGGAGTCTGACACTGGAAGAAGCCGTAAACTTTGCTGTAAAATACAACAAAGAATTGCAGGTATCGCAAATGGACATTGAATTAAAAAACAAGATGGTAACCGAAGCCATCTCTCAGGGACTACCGCAAATCAACGGAGACCTGAATTACAGTACAAACTTCAAATACAAAATGAGTTTTCCGGGTTCTTCCCAATCAACTGTACTGAAAGACCAGTCAAGTGTAGGAGTCAGCGTATCACAACTCCTCTTCAATGGCCAGTGGATTTTAGGAATACAAACCAGTAAAATCGCAAAACAAATTGCAGCACAACAGGTAGATGTAACAGAACTGGATATTAAAGAAACGGTTTACGATTCTTACTATACGGTATTAGTAAGTGAACGTCTCATGAAAATTGTAAAGGAAAACCTGCAAAACATGAGCGAAATTCAGCAACACACGGAAAACATGTACAAAGCAGGAACTGCTGAAATAACCGACGTTGACCAAATCAGAATTACCGTGGGACAACTAAAAAACAGCTTACTGGCCATGCAACGGACTGTCGACGTAAATTATAATTTATTACGCCTGCAATTAGGCTTGCAAGCCGGCACTCCGTTAACACTAACCGACCCGTTGGAACTTTTCCTGGCAGAAGATAAATTCCTGAAACTGGCGACACAAAAATTTGATATCAACTCCAACCTGCAATACCAACTGATGCAAACACAGGAAGAATTGCAAAAGAAAATGGTGGGGTTGAAAAAATGGGCCTTTTCCCCGACCATATCAGCCAATTACGGATATACTTATAAAATCCTGAAACCCAGCCTGGATTTCAGTCCGAAACATTCAGCAAGCGTGACTATGAGCATTCCGGTTTTTTCAGGATTGCAACGGAAAGCTCAGTTAGACCAGGAAAAAATCACATTGGAGCAAACTACGTTAAACAAAAGTTTACTGGAAGACCAACTGAATTTGCAGGAAGAACAATATAAATTCGCCCTCAAAAATGCTTTGGAAGATTACAATCTGCAAAAAGATAACATACAGGTAGCTAAAAAAGTATTGGAAAACTATCGGCATAAATACAATGCCGGAGCAGTATCAAGCCTCGATCTGACCCAGGCAAACAACAACTATCTGACAGCAGAAAATAATTACACCTCAGCTTGTCTGACCCTCCTGCAAGCTCAGACTCAACTGGAAAAATTATATAACGAATTGAAATAAAAACAATATAAACACAAAAACAATGATAAAGAACATTATTTTATCTGCCTTAGCAATAGCTGTTCTGACCGGATGCGCCAACAAGAAAGAAGCATCAAAAGATACAACAGTCGCTGAAGCTATTCCGGTAAAAGTACAGAAACTGGAAAAAGAAAACATTGCCCGTACCCTGGACTATACTGCCAACCTGCAAGCCGACGAACAGGTCTATTATGCGCCTGCAGCAACCGGACGTATCTCTAAAATTTACGTTGAAGTAGGCGACCGAATCAAAAAAGGACAGTTGCTGGTAGATATGGACAAAACCAATTTGCAACAGGCCGAAGTCCAATTGAAAAACCTGGAAACGGAATACAACCGGGCTAAAATGCTGAATGAGACTCAAAGTATCAGCAAACAAGCATATGATGCAGCCGTTACTAATTATGAAGTAGCTAAAACAAATGTGGAATTCCTTAAAGAAAACACCCAGATGTTAGCACCATTCAACGGTGTCGTTACAGGCAAATATTTCGAAAACGGTGAAGTCTACACCGGAGGGGCCTTCGGAGGAGCCTCAAAACCTTCTATCATCGCAATTGAAAAAATCAATCCGCTGAAAGCCTATGTTAATCTTTCGGAACAATATTTCCTGTCAGTAAAAAAAGGTACTAAAGTCGAACTGAAAAGTAGTCTTTATCCGGACCGGATATTTGAAGGTACGGTCAGCATTGTTTATCCCACCATCGACCCGGCGTCACGGACTTTTACCGTAGAAGTTAAAATCCCGAACGACGACGAAGCCTTAAGACCGGGTATGTACGGAAACATCAATTTCTTCATCGGAAACACAGAAACCGTAGTGGCTCCTGCCATCGCCATATTGAAATTACAGGGTGCCAATGACCGTTATGTATTCCTGAACAAAGCCGGAAAAGCAAAACGGGTAGCCGTAACTTTAGGTAAACGCTTTGAAGATAAGGTTGAACTAATCAGTGACGAAATTCAGGAAGGTGACGAATTAATCGTAGTCGGCCAAGGCCGTTTAGTTGACGGTTCACCATTAAAAATTACAGAATAATGTTTACTCTTTGACCATTGAACAGTCAACTGCCAAACAAACGATAATAAATAAAAAAATATGAGTATATACAACACAGCGGTCAATAAACCCATTTCCACCCTGATGGTATTTATCGCCATTCTGGTATTGGGTATCGCCTCTTATATACAGTTGCCGGTGGACCAATATCCCAAAATGGACCCTCCTTACCTTACTGTAATGGCGACTTATCCGGGTGCCAATGCATCGGATATTGAAGAAAACGTAACTAAAATCCTGGAGGACCAGTTAAACTCCGTGGACAACCTGAAAGAAATGACTTCTACCTCCTATGACAATCTGGGGGTAGTCTCATTAGAGTTTGAATGGGAAGCCAATTTGGACGAAGCATCCAACGATGTGCGTGATGCCGTGGACAAGGCTATGCAAAACCTTCCGGACGACATCGACCGTCCCACAATCATGCGTTTCAATACCTCCATGATGCCCATCCTGATTTATGCCGTAACAGCAAATCAATCCTATCCGGGTATCGACAAAATCCTGGACGACAAACTGATTACCCGTCTGAACCGGGTAGACGGAGTTGCATCCGTCATTGTAGCCGGGGCTCCGGAACGGGTGGTTTATGTGGACCTGGACCCTAATAAACTGGATGCATATAACCTGACTCTGGAACAAATCGGTAATAAAATTCTGGCCGAAAACAAAGACGTATCTTCCGGAAATGTGAAAATGGGACAAATGGACTATGCCTTACGGGTAGAAGGTGAATTTGGAGAAAGCGACCAAATCAAAAACATCGTTCTCGGTACCCGAAACAACAAAACCATTTACCTGAAAGACGTTGCCGTTGTACGCGATACAATCAAAGATATTACCCTGGAACAAACCATCAACCGGGGACGGGGCGGCGTATTATTGATTACTAAACAAACAGACGCCAATGCCGTGGCCGTAGCCAAAGAAGCACAAAAACAACTGGAACTCGCTATCAAGGAATTACCCTCGGACATCAAATTCCAGATTATTTCGGACAATTCGGATTTTATTGTAAAATCTATCAACAATCTGCAGGAAACCTTGATGTATGCGTTGATCTTTGTGGTTTTGGTCGTATTCCTGTTCCTGGGCCGCTGGAGAGCCACATTTATCATTGCATTGACTATCCCGATTTCATTGATTGTCGCCTTCATCTATCTGTTTGCTACAGGAGAATCGCTGAACGTCATTTCCCTTTCTTCGCTCTCCATTGCCATCGGTATGGTAGTAGACGATGCTATCGTGGTGCTGGAAAACATCACCAAACACATCGACCGGGGTAGCCGTCCCCGTGAAGCTGCCAAATACGGCACCAATGAGGTATGGCTGTCGGTTATCGTAACCACTCTGGTTACAGTGGCCGTATTCTTCCCGTTGACACTGGTTACCGGAATGACAGGTATCTTATTTAAACAATTGGGCTGGATTGTATGTATCACAGTCTGTACTTCTACGGTAACTGCAATTTCATTAACTCCGATGCTTTGCTCTCAGTTAATGCGGATACAGGAGAAAGCACAGGATAACAAATTTAGTTTCTATAATTTTGTATCACGGCAACTGGAACGTTTGGATGCAGCATATGAAAAATTGATTCGCTGGGTACTCTGCCACAAAGGTATAGTTATTATTACTATGATAATTTTGTTCATAGGCTCACTCGGTCTGTTCAGGTTTATTAAAACCGACTTTATGCCCCAGAACGACCAGAACACAATGAATATCTATGCTAAAATGCAATCCGGACAACGAGTTGAGGAAACCAAAAAAGTGGCTTTGCAGATAGATTCTGTCATTCGGGCTAACGTTCCGGAAATCACCATCCTCAACCTTTCTTACGGTAGCGAAGAAGAAGCTTCCTTTGCCTCTATGATGAACAGCACGGGAAACAATATCCTGAATATGCGTTTACGAACCGTAGATATTAAGGACCGCGACCGGAGTATTTTTGTCATAGCCGACCAGGTCCGCAGCATCCTGAAAAGCTTTCCGGACATCTTGCAGTATACGGTGAGTACTTCTTCCAGTGGCGGCTCAATGGGCGGTAATTCGGTCGACATTGAAATTATAGGACACGATTTCAACGTAACAACCCGTCTGGCACAGGACATTGCTGTGAAAGCACGCCAGATTCCCGGAGCTGAAGACATTAAAATCAGCAGGGATGACGATAAAGCTGAACTTCAGATTGTACTTGACCAGGATAAGCTGGCCCGTCACGGCTTGACCACCACGGAAGTCGGCTCCTATGTGCGTAACCGGATTTATGGCTTCAGAAACAGTAAATTCAAGGAAAACGGAGAAGAATATGATATCATCGTCCGGCTGAATGAGAAATTCCGTTCTTCACTTACCGAAATTGAAAATATTCTGATTACCGATGCACACGGCGAAAAAGTACGTCTGAAGGAACTGGGTGAAATCAAAGAATATTTTTCACCACCAAACATCGAACGGAAAAGCAAACAGCGCATCCTGAAAGTGTCTATCACTCCGGCTGCCGGCATCGCTATGGGAGACATAGCCCTTGGAGCACAGCAAATCATCAACAACCTCGAAGATGTTCCTCAGGATGTCAGTCTGTATATAGGAGGTAGCTACGAGGACCAGCAGGAATCATTCGGTTCATTGATGTGGTTGTTATTGTTGTCATTGATGTTGGTGTACATTGTAATGGCAGCCCAGTTCGAATCTTTCTTGCATCCGTTCATTATTATGCTTTCCATTCCATTCGCTTTTACAGGTGTTATTCTGGCTTTGCTGTTGACGAATACCACACTGAGTATCGTAGCAGCCTTAGGAGCTATCATGTTGGTGGGTATTGTAACAAAGAATGGTATCGTATTGATTGACTTTATCAATTTAATGCGGGAAAGAGGAGTCCGCTTGTATGACGCCATCGCTCAGGCTTGCCGCTCCCGTCTCCGTCCGGTATTGATGACTTCATTAACCACCATTCTGGGTATGGTGCCAATGGCAATCAGTGCCGGCGAAGGTTCGGAAACCTGGCGTCCGATGGGTATAGCCGTTATCGGTGGTATGGTTTTCTCAACCATCATCACTATGATTATCGTACCGGCAGTATATGCAGTATTGAACAGAAGCGGTAACCGGGACAAAAAGAAAGCACTGGAAAAACAATTCAGGTTTATGAGTGACTTTGACCCGGAAAGAGACCTTCCGAAAAATAACGATTAACGAATAACAAGGAACAACAAATGGTAACAAATTCTGTTTATCATTCGTTGTTCCTGCATTCACCAAAGAAAAAACTATGAAAAAAGCAGTTTTTATCACATACAACCAAGCTCTGACGGAACGCGTTGCCTATATTCTTGAAAAATTGCAAATCCGGGGATTTACGCAATGGCCATTAGTCAACGGAGCAGGAACAGTCAACGGCGAACCCCGTATGGGCAACCATACATGGCCCGAAATGAACTCGGCGACTATGACAATCGTCGATGAAGAAATGGTACCACTTCTCCTAAAATACATTAAAAAATTAGACGAAGTAAACAAAGAAAACGGTATCCGGGCTTTTGTCTGGGATATTACAGATATGTATTGAGCCACACCGGACAATTATCCCAGGAAGATAGCTAAAAACGGAATAGGGACTCCGGATAAGCATTGCTTCCTAAAAATGGATTAGCGGGATTAAAGTCTCTGAATCGTATGTTTATCAGAAACTTTAATCCCGCTAATCAGTTTAAAAAAACATTTATAAAATGAACATACCGGATTGCTGAATAGCCTCCCTTTCCCCTCTAAAACACATCCGGCCACCTGCAAAACAGTCATTGGATTATTATATCATACGGAAAATAAAAAAACTTATCTCCCCCCCTCTCTTTTGACTTCACAGACTAAAAAAACGTCCGTTTTTATTGGCAATTCTCTTTAACACACACGGACAAAATTAGTAAAATATCTTTTCCTGCAAGATTTTTATATTCAAAATTTTACAAAATTTTTCATATTACTATTTAACCGTAAAACAATTATCGTTTTTTTTCCTAATAAAACGGACGTTTTTATTCATTATTTAATGTTATATAAATCAGCTACTTATAATAATTTATATAAACTATTGAAATTCATAATCACAATAAAATAAACCAAAAAACGGATATTATTTATCATCCTAATTTCTTATTAATAAACTTAATTTTAAAAAACATGAACATTTTAAACAATTTAAAATCGCTTGCTATTATTGCCATTGCAACAATGGCATTCACCAGTTGTTCAAAAGATCAGACCTCATTTTCCATTGATGACATTCAGGGAAAAGCCAGAATTAAAGGTACAGTTTTTTATTCTGAAGGTACTAACAATAGAGGTGACGAAATCATTAAAATGGCAACCAATACCACTATATTAGTGAAAATAGACAATAGCTATCTATCCCCTATAGGTAACGCTGAGGGAACTACAACCTTTGAAACGGTAACCAACGGGAAAGGAGAGTATGAAATCGAAGTCCCCGTATTAGAAGGAGGAGCATTAGTCACTATACAACCTCAAGCTTTCATCGGAAAACAGAAAAATTCGAGCAGCAATGAAACAGAAGAAGGTATCTTTACAGCAGAAGCAACTTGCCAAGTTGTCCCGAACGATATTCAGTTCAAAGATATCGAATATCAATTTAACGCTCGATAAACAAACCGGCTTTTATTTAAAATATACTGAAAACATATGAAAAAAATATTATCTATTCTTTTGGTCGTACTATTCCCGTTTTCAGGAACATATGCCCAGGAAAACAATGAAAAAACGACTCAGGAAAAAGCCCCGAAGCAATACCTTCCGGAAAAAGGCGATTGGGGCATCGGCGTTGACGTAGTTCCTTTATTAAAATACATCGGTACGGCTTTTCACGATGCAAGCGGAAAGTCAAACGACTTGAACGGCTTGGGCGGAACACCTTTTACCAAAGGAAGCAATTTTGAAAAAGGAAATAAAACACTGATGCCGGATATTTCCATCATGGGGAAATATTTCCTGACAAACAAGTTCGCATTGCGTGCCAATATCGGATTAAAAATAAGTGCTGAAACCGATAAAGCTTATTGCACCGACGATAAAGCTGCTATACTTGACCCGTTAAGCGAAGACAAAGTCGTAAATAAAATCCGCAACCGGAAAAACGGCATAAGCATCATGTTGGGAGGTGAATACCGCAAAGGAGAAAGAAGAGTGCAGGGAGTATTCGGTGCAGGCTTGCTATTCGCATGTATGAAAGACAAAGTAAAGTATGACTATGGCAACAGCCTGACAGATATTAACCAGAATCCTTCAGGTTCTGTTTATCCCTCAAATAATAGTAATGTCCCCAAGGGCTATCGCTTGCTTACCGAATTCAATACCGGTGCAAATTTCTACACCGGCATCACTGGTAGCGCAGGCATAGAATGGTTTGTAGGTCCGAAAATCTCCTTGGGCGCGGAAGTGAATTTAAGCCTTTATTACTTATGCGGTAAAAAAATATACATCGAAAGCGAAGGTTACAATGAGGCTTTGCAACGTGTAGAAAAAAGGACAGACTTGGTTTCTCCGGGAAACAGAGGCTTCTATATGGCGACGGAAAGCCTTGGCGGTTCTCTTAACTTCAATTTCTATTTCTAATATAGATTCCGTATTCCTGTTGCACACAATTTACGCCAAGGGCATAAAATCGTGTGCAGCATTATATAAAAAGCAGCCGTTGTCCGGAATGAGGAACAACAGCTGCTTTTTATATACAAATACATCCGACTCAGGACTCCTGCAACGATTTGAAACCATTGCCCAGAATTTCTTTTGAATCGATGACGTTGATGAAAGCTCCCGGATCAATTTCCGCTATCCGGTGACGTAACACCATCATTTCGCGACGTGTCAGAATGGTATAAATCATATTCCGGCTTTCTCCCCGGTACATTCCTACGGCAGGCAGCAAAGTGGCACCCCGGTTAATATCCTTGATGATAACCTCCTTGATAGGCTCTACCTTGTCAGTGACTATCATCAACGTCTTATGAACAGCAGCTCCGTCAATAACCAAATCGATAACTTTCCCTTCAATAAACACAATAATCCAGGAATACATAGGCAACCGCCAGTCTCCGAAGGCAACAACCGTCGATAAGGTAATGGTACAATCTACGATAATAACCAATGTACCCAATGATATATGAGTATATTTGTTTAAAATCATGGAAATAATATCAGACCCCCCGGAAGTAGCCCGCGCCTTAAAAATCATTCCGATACCTACCCCGTAAACAATACCGCCGAAAATAGCCGACAAAAGCTGTTCGTTAAGCATTCCGCGGTCTGTTATCCCCGGTTCCAGTAATGCATCATACCCGTAGAAATAATGTATCAGACGCATAAAAGCCGGTATGGCAAACGTACAGACAATCGTTTTTACCCCAAACATACCGCCGAGGAAATAAATTCCCAACAGCAACAAAGGCACATCCATACACAAGGCAGCAACCTCAGTCTCCCACCCCCAAAGATGATGAAACACCATTGACAACCCGTAAGTACCTCCCGGAGCAAAACCATAAGGCTCAGCAAACAAAACTGCTCCCAAAGCAAATACAAAGCAACCTCCTAACAACCACGCATAGGTAATAAAGAAATCCTTGGAGAGAAATTTCTCTTTCGTGACGAATCCCATATTAAACTACAAATTTAAATTTATGATTTACTATTTAACACAGCCAAAATTACAAATAGTTTTTGGCATTTTCTTAGCATACGGTAATTTGCAATATTCATACAATACATTAAAAAACAGACCTTTGCAAAAGCAAAGGTCTGCATATTCATACAATGTACAGCATATTTATACAAAAATACCTATCACAACGAAAACGATTGAAAGCCCGGCTTTCTTACTTTTCCGGACAACGCGCTTCCAGATATTCAATCCAGATACGGGCAGCTTCTTCTATCGTTTTAACGCAAGGACGTTTCTTGTAATACGCCTCACTACGCATTTCCGGAACAGGATTGTCATGTTTCTTTTTATCTAATCCCAACAACTCTGCACAAATCAAAGAACCGTTTCTCTGTACAAACTTATCGGCCAATTGTTGAACCAACCTGTAATTAGCTTCCTTCCCATCTCTATCTTCACCATCTGTACATCCCGTTTCCAAACCTGCCAAAATAAACATCCCGCACGCAGCACCACAAGTCATACGCATCCTTCCGATTCCGCCACCAAAAGAAGCAGACATTCTCAAAGCTTGTTCTTCTGTGTATCCGTACATATCAGCAAAAGCTGCACAAACGGATTGCGAACAATTATAACCTTTCTTAAAAAGTGCCATAGCTTTTTGAATACGCTCTTCCATATACTTAAATTTTAAAAATTGCTGAATTTCTAAACCACAAGACTAATGGATATTACCCTGCGAATCAATATTGACCCAGATGGTACGACTGCCCGGTAAACTTGTATTTTCCAAAATAATATGATAATATCCCTCATTAGGATACTGCTGAAATTCCACGCTTTTTACGGAATAATCTTTATAAGCCTCACCTCCTAAAACAATCTGTACCGCTGCCGGCAAATCAGCGACCGATACAGGCCATCCCGTATAAGTCCATTCCGACAAAGGGTTAAAATGCACCTGTTTCACTTCATTTCCGTCCAACAAATTGACTACATAAGAACCGTCAGACAACTCTACTCCTTCCGTTACCCAACTGTTTGTATATTTCGAAGCCAGAAAATTGTTAATAGACCGCGGAAGCTCATCCCGGTCAAGGTCCTCCGTCACAGTATAATGACCATAGGCCTCTGCATCTGCCCATATAGAAACTTCTTCATTTCCGTTTTTCAATTCCACCTCATACCACAACGGATAATTCAACCGTTCCAGCACCTCTGCTGAACGTTGAGGCTTCCAGGACTCTATGGGATAATTTATATTGTTAGTTATATATTCCCTGACTGCCAAAGGCACATCCGTATAAGCCAAAGCATATTCGGTTTGCAGCCAAACACCCGAAACACTATACCAAGCCTCATAATCCGTCGAATTCAATACAAACTCTACTTTCTGAAAAACACCGGCACTTTCCCACTCCACCGAAGAAGCACCAGGATATTTTGCCCGGAAAGCCGTTTCCGCCGACCGGGAAGGAAAGTCAACATGAGAATCATTTCTACTGCATGCCGCAAACATTGCCAGGAGGGAAACTAAAATCATCAATCTTTTTGTTTTCATAATATTCTATTTTAATATTTTCAAATATAACGTAATAAATAAAAGCAAAGTTTAAAATCCGCGATTAAAGTGGCCGGTTTTTATACATATCTTCAAAATTGGAATACGTTCCACTGATTTTACGGGCCTCTTCCCCGTCCGGATTCAGCTCCATTGCTTTTTTGACATCTTCCAAAGAACCGGCTTTATCGCCCTGCATCAACCGGGCGCGCCCCCGCTCACTATAAGCACGGGCAAAATCAGGTTTCAGTTCTATCGCCTCGTCAAACAATTCAATAGCCTGACCGGGTTTCTCACAGACAATAAAAAGACTTCCCAACTGCAGATAAGCTTGTTCATTAAAAGGATTCAGTTCCGTCACATAACGATAATCTTTTTCTGCCAATTCATAATTCCCCATCGCTTCCTGCAAACGTCCCCGGAGCAGATATGCATTCTCTTCTTCAGGCACAAGTTGTATTGCCCTTTCTGCATCTTCCATCCCATCCTTATAATCGCCTGCATCCAGCATAATCTCCGCTCTCAGCAACCGGGCTTCCGCAAAATCTTCTTTCAAACGGATAGCCTGTGACAATCCGACAATGGCCTCCAGTCGCTTCCCCGCCGCCTTCCTGGCTTTTCCCTGTAAAAAATAAGCCGTTGAATTTGCAGGATCAAGAGCTACCACCTTCTCACTGTCGGTAATTACATCCGTATACTTTTCGGCCAGAAAATTCAAATTAGCCCTCAATAACAAAACCTGAATATTTTCCGGTTCAATTTCAACCATACGACTTGCCGTGACAATGGCTTCTTCCATCCGGTCCTCACGGGTATAAGCATTTACAAGATGGTCCAAAACCTCCGCATCTTCCCGAAGCTTCAACGCTTCATTAAAACAACGGATGGCATAAGTTGTTTTACCTGCCTTTAATGCTTTGATTCCATCATATTTCAATACATCAAAATTCCGCGCAATCTTTTCTTCATCAGTTTGTTCTGTTTCACCCAAAAACAGAGACTTAAAAAAATTAATCATGATTGTTGCATTATATTCAGGACACAAAAATAATAAATTTTCCTCTAATCTTCGCTCAAAGTCCCCGATACCCCCGCGCAACTTCCTGCTTCACACGGACTACCGGAAACTTCAAACTCCAGAGTTGCATGGTCAATTCCTCCATCCTTAAGCCTGCGTTTCAAATTATACTTCAATTCCTCCGTATTTTTCATATCTTCCGTCACAATATGAACAGTCAATGCCGTTTCTGTAGTACTTAAAGCCCAGATATGCATATGATGAAACCCCTTTACACCGGGAGTGGCTGAAATAATCTCACCAATCCGGGCACAACTTATATCCCGCGGAACCCCATCCAGGGATAATCGCAAACTATCCTGTAAAAGTCCCCAGGCAGATACAACAATAATGACAGCGACAGCCATTCCTGTCAGAGAATCTATAATATCCCATCCCGTATACATCATAACCACTCCGGAAACAACAACCCCCACAGAAACCAGCGCATCTGCTACCATATGAAGATAAGCTCCTTTTACATTCAAATCTTTTTCTCTATCCTTCATAAACAACCAGGCTGTAAAAGCATTGATAAGAACACCGGCACCAGCCACCCAGACCACAGCATCTCCGTCCACCGGACGCGGATGAAAAATCTTTTCTATGCTCTCTGTTAAAATAAAACCAACAGCCACCAAAAGGATAACGGCATTCAGTAAAGATACCAATACAGTACTTTTTTTATAGCCATATGTATATTTGGGGGTAGGGTCCACCTTTGCCAAACGAAATGCAAGCATGGCAAAAACCAAACTGGCAACGTCACCCAAATTGTGCCCGGCGTCAGAAATCAACCCCAGGGAATTATACCAGAACCCGGCTGCAAATTCCGCAACAACAAAACCGGTATTTAAAACTATACCAATACCAAATGCTCTATCCAAATTGGCAAACTCATGATGGTGATGTTCGTGAGACATATTCAGTAAAATTTATATTTTCAAAGTAAAAATACAAAATATATTTTTAACTTTGCCAATACTGGTTTTCCTGCTACCGTCCGGTACGGGAAATAAAAGGGAATCGGGTGAAAATCCCGGACAGGCCCCGCTGCTGTGAGCTTCATCACAATATCCGGACAATACTCCTGCCACTGTCTGCCCATGCACGACGGGAAGGCGTCCGGACAGAAGCAAGTCAGAAGACCTGCCAGTAAAGGCAACCGTCTGTACTCTCGTGGATTCAGGGTCGGACATCTGCACTTATATATTTACTGTACTGTTAAAAACACCGGAAACAAAACCGGCATGGGAAATATTGTATCATGTGGCCACAATATCATCTCCCGGTTTGTGTTTGAAGGATCCGCCAGACGCATCCTGTCCGGTGTTTTTTTTATTTTATTCCGAATCATATCACACGGGACAAAAATAAAGCCACAGGCCGGCTAAAACCTGTGACTTGACAACTATAAATATTAATCAATAAAAACTTCAAATGTTTTCCGGAACAAAAATAGATATGATTTACCATTCCTGAAATCCCCAAAAATAGGTATTTAATAAAGGTATAAATCCGGATTACTCCCTCATTATAATGATTCCGTTTTATCCGGTTGTCTGTTTTCCGTATTCCGCATAGAAAATTCACAACCACAATACTGCTGATTATAAAATCCGTTCTCGGCTAACAATATCTTCCGGCGTTCACTTAGTCCTCCTTTCCGCCAGTTTTTTTCCAAAAATTCTACTCCTTCAAACTGCGCAGCCGCCCAATGCCCGGCATCTGCAATCTGTTCTAAGCTTTTCCATCGGGACGATGCCAAAGTTGTCGCAAAATGGTCAAATCCCCGCTCATAAGCTATACGGGCAGTTGCCAGCATCCGAATCCGGAAACATTGCAGACAACGACGCCCCCGTTCCGGCTCATGTTCCAAACCCGCAATCTCTTTCAGCCAATTTTCATGTCCGTAATCACCGTCAACGATGTCCAGTCCCAACATCTGTGCGTAACGCGTACATTCCGATTTCCGGATAACATATTCTTCCGGAGGATATATATTCGGATTGAAATAATACAATACCGGACGGATATTGTTGGTTAACAACCACTCTATAATGGCCGCCGAACAGGGTGCACAACAAGTATGAAGCAATAAACGCATACAGTTAAATTCTAAAATACAAGTGAATCATTTATTCAACGCCACTTCCGTTTCTTAAACAATCCATGTTTAATGGCTGCACGTCCGGGATTCACCAAATAGGTCAAATCCAGCAAGGGAACACAGGCAAATTTCGTTTTATCTGCCAGATTTAAATAAGCCCCTTTACCCGCCACAGAAATTCCCCAACGCCGTGAAATGTAATATGTCAGCCGCAAATTCGCTTCGGCTGCATACTCTTCCCCGAAATCCACAGAATAAAATAAACCATTCAGACTATAATGAAAACGGCTGCCAAAATAGGAATCAAATTGCAAACCTCCGTAATAAAGCACTTTCCCATCCAGCAATTGAGAATGATAAAGCAAATGGGCATAATCAAAAGGCCGGACTTGAGCGGATTCAAAGCTGACATAAAACTCGGCACCAGCCTGTAAAGTCAGAATCTTTTCTGCCGGAGGATTCGGACATCCCCACACCCGGGGATTCATTAACCAGGAAAACAGCAATTCGTGACGCATGGCAATCCCCTGTCCCACCTTTACGGAATCCGGAACCAAATCCCTGAAACCTGTACGTTGCAATATTTTTAATCCCGGCCAAGGATAATAGAATGTATGCCCGCTGGCTAAAGAAAACCGTTTCCCGGACCACCAGAGGTGTTTCAGTCCCGCATTGGGTAAAAAAGGTTCTTCGGCTATCCGGAATAATAACTCCGTCCGCTTTGAAAAACCGACCCGCGTAGGACTGAACAGACTGATTTCCGCAGCATCCGAAGCAATGATGCCCGTTGTACCGGTATGCCATGCAGATAATTCGGGATAACCTTTACTCTTGTTGGGCAATTCACGCGGGTCCCACCTTAATTCGGTGGCGGACTGACGCGCTGCCCGTTCATTCTTTTTGGTTTGTTTGTCCATTTCTTTCTGTCCCCGGCTTTTCACAGGAAGCTTCCGCTGAGCTTCTGCCTGCCACATCCCGGCCAAAAAAAGAAATACAAAACATATCCACGCTTTTTTCATCATCACTACTAAATTTTAATAATACCGGAACCAAATGCAGTTAAACTCCCCGTTCATCTCCCGTAATATTTTTCAATCATCTTGACTACACGTTCCGGGACATCACCGGATAGATTTATTCCTTTACGTACTTTCCAACGTATATCGGTCGAAGAAACAGCGATCTGCGGAGCATTTACCAATACTACATTTTTTTCTTCTGTCCCGGATAAAACAATACCCGGACGAGGATAAACAAACAAGGTATGATTGGCCATGATTTCCCGGTAATTTTTCCAGTCATGAAATTTTTGCAAATTATCACCTCCCATAATCAAAGCAAATTCCCGCTCCGGATAATTTTCTTTCAACAAACGCAAAGCCTGATAAGTATAAGACGGACGCGGCATTGAAAATTCAATGTCACAAACATCCATATTCGCCTCCCCGGAAATAGCTTCCTTTACAATCTCCAACCGTTTCTGTTCCTCCAGTAAATCTTGCTCCTGCTTCCAGGGATTCTGCGGAGAAACAACAAACCAGAGTTTTTCGCAATGCCTTTTTTCCAGTAAATAACGGGCTATTGCCAAATGGCCGTTGTGTATAGGATTAAAAGAACCGAAAAAAAGACCTGTCAACTCCATAGTTTACCATATTTAAGGGATTTATAAACCATCAGCCGGAACAGCGAATTATACATCCGTTCCCAGAAAATTTCTGACTATCTGTTCTGTCTCACAAAGAGCATCTTCCAGACGGTCATTTACAACAACAGTATCAAATCTTTCAGCAAAAGTCATTTCATATTCAGCCTTGGCTATACGCTCCTCAATCTTCTCTGCCGAATCAGTTGCACGTCCGATTAATCGTTCTCTTAGAACAGCTACTGAAGGAGGTTGTACAAAGACCGACAGAGCATTTTTCCCGAACTTTTCCTTTATATTCAATCCGCCAACCACATCTACATCAAATAAAACTGAATGTCCTCTTGCCCAAATTCGTTCTACTTCACTTTTTAAGGTACCGTAAAAACATCCCGGATAGACCTCCTCATATTCTAAAAAATCGTTGGCATCTATTCGCTTTTTAAACTCTTCCTGAGTAAAGAAATAGTATTCTTTACCATGTTGTTCCTGTCCGCGCGGAGCTCTGCAAGTTGCCGATACAGAAAATTCCAGCCCGAGATTTTTTCTCAGCAAATAGTTCACGATTGTACTTTTACCCGCTCCGCTGGGTGCTGAAAAAATAATTACTTTTCCCATGGGATTCAGTTATAAAGTTATAAAGTTTATAAAGTTCATAAGGCTTATAAAGTTAGAGTTTTTTGATGAAGTTAGAGAGCATTTTAGAGATTTCTTCCGTAGAGGCAATTAACTGTTCGGCCTGTTCTTCCGAAATAAAGTTCAAGTCTTTGGACAAGTGCAGCATGGAACGAACTTCCGCACAAGAGCCTTTTGAAATATACAGGAATTGCTTAAACTCTTTATTTGACTGCCTTTCAAATCCTTCTGCAATATTATTCATTATCGAGACGGCCGCACGTTCTATTTGTCCCTTAAAGCCATAATCCCGAATCCCTTCAAATACCCCATATACCCCCAACACCAATTCCTTTGCCCGCTGCCACGCTATAATATCCTCAAACCTTTCTATCTTTCCCATAATCTTTACGACTTTATGAACTTTATAACTTTACGAACTTTATAAACTTATAAAATATTCAAGCTCTGTTCCTTAATCTTCTCCAGCTCATCTTTCATCCTTACTACCAACTTTTGAATATCATGCTCATTGGCTTTGGAACCCATCGTATTAATTTCACGGCCGATTTCCTGAGCAATAAATCCCAGTTTACGCCCCGGAGCATCCTCTTTTTCTGCAGTTTCTATAAAATACTTACAATGATTTGCCAGACGGACCTTTTCTTCTGTAATATCCAACTTTTCCAGATAATAAATCAATTCTTGTTCCAAACGATTCTGGTCAATGTGCTTGATATCTGTCCATTCACTAATTTTTTCCTGCAATTTCTGCCGGATGATTTCTACACGCTTCACTTCAAACTGAGGAACCTGATCAGCCAGTTGCTGAATGAGTTCAATGCGGTGTACAATATCTTTGATTAAAGCCTTTCCTTCCTGTATCCGGAACCTGTCAATTTCATCCAAAGCTTTCTTTATCCCCTCCCGCAAAATCGTCCATTCGTTTTCTTCCAGTTCTTCCGCTTTGACTTGCAATACATCCGGAAAACGCATAATGGTTTGTAACAATTCATTTTTATCCGGCTCAAATCCCAAATGCTCCGACACTTCCATCATTTGATTAAAGTATTTGATGACAATAGAATCATTAACCGACACATCTTTATTTCCTTCCAATGTACTATCGTAAGAGATATTCATCTCCATCTTCCCCCGGTCCAATTGTTCTTTCACCATACTCCGGATTTCCATTTCTTTCTCCTTAAAAAGATTCGGCATCCGCAAACTCAAATCGAACTGTTTCGAATTTAAACTTTTGATTTCAATAACAATTTTCTTGTTCCCGGTTTCTACGGTAGTTTTTCCAAAACCGGTCATCGATTTTACCATAATTGCATTATTTTGATTCATCTGCAAAAATAACGATTTGTTTGCAAATTATCCCTCGTCCGGACATTTTCCCTTTCTGATTCAAGCCGGGATACCGTTCCCTTTAAGCCATTTTATGAATTCCGCTTTTTTTTCTATCTTTATCCCCGAATTAACCTGAAAAAAACAGATGGAAAATATACGCAACTTCTGCATCATTGCACACATTGATCACGGTAAAAGTACACTGGCAGACCGTTTGCTGGAATATACCGGTACGGTCACCGGTAAAGATTTACAGGCACAGGTGCTGGACGACATGGAACTGGAACGGGAACGGGGCATTACCATCAAAAGCCATGCAATCCAGATGGATTACCATTATCAAGGTCAGAAGTTTATCCTGAATCTGATAGACACTCCGGGACATGTCGATTTTTCATACGAAGTATCCCGGTCTATAGCTGCATGTGAAGGTGCTTTACTGATTGTGGATGCCACTCAGGGTATCCAGGCTCAGACCATTTCCAATCTCTACCTGGCAGTAGAAAATAACCTGGAAATCATCCCCGTGCTCAATAAAATGGATATGCCGAATGCCATGCCGGAAGATGTGAAAGACCAGATTGTCGAATTGATTGGCTGCAAACGGGAGGATATCATTGAAGCCAGTGGCAAAACCGGTATGGGGGTGGAACAAATCCTGCATGCGATTGTAGAAAGGGTCCCACATCCGGAAGGTTTTCCCAACCAACCTTTGCAAGCATTGATTTTTGACTCCGAGTTCAACTCATTCCGTGGTATCATCACTTATTGCCGCATCATAAACGGCAATCTGCATACCGGCGACTTAGTGAAATTCGTCAATACCGGTAAAGAATACACGGCAGACGAAATCGGAGTGTTGCGGCTGAAACCGGAACCACGTTCGGAATTGAAAACAGGGGATGTGGGATACATCATTTCCGGCATCAAAACATCTTCGGAAGTAAAAGTGGGAGATACGATTACCCATGTCAACAAACCCTGTGAAGTGGCCATAGACGGCTTTGAAGAGGTGAAACCGATGGTATTTGCCGGAATCTATCCGATTGAATCCGAAGACTATGAAGATTTACGGGCTTCCATTGAAAAATTACAACTGAATGATGCCTCCTTGACTTTTGAACCCGAATCGTCAGCTGCTTTGGGTTTCGGTTTCCGTTGCGGATTCCTTGGAATGCTTCATATGGAAATCGTACAGGAACGTCTGGACCGCGAATTTAACATGAATGTCATCACAACAGTACCCAATGTGATGTACATCGCACATACAACAAAAGGAGAGGTGTACGAAATGCACAATCCATCGGATATGCCGCCCGCCAGCACGCTGGATTTTGTTGAAGAACCGTTCATCCGGGCTCAAATTATCACCCCGACCGATTATATCGGCCCGATTATGACACTGTGTCTGGGAAAACGGGGCATTCTCATCAACCAGCAATACCATACAGGCAACCGGATTGAAATTACTTACGAAATGCCCTTGGGGGAAATTGTTTTCGATTTCTACGACAAACTGAAAAGTATCACCAAAGGATACGCTTCATTCGACTATTATCAAATCGGTTACCGCAGGGCCAACTTAGTGAAATTGGATATTCTGTTGAACGGCGAATCAGTGGACGCCCTCTCCGCCCTGATTCATTTTGACAATGCCTATGCTTTCGGCCGCCGGATTTGTGAAAAACTGAAAGACCTGATTCCCCGCCAGCAATTTGACATTGCCGTACAAGCTGCTATCGGAGCCAAAGTCATCGCCCGGGAAACCATAAAAGCCGTCCGCAAAGACGTAACTGCCAAATGTTACGGCGGTGATATTTCCCGGAAAAGAAAACTGTTGGAGAAACAAAAACAGGGAAAAAAGAGAATGAAGCAAATCGGGAACGTGGAAGTTCCTCAAAAAGCATTTTTAGCTGTATTAAAATTAGACTAACCGCCATGCAACCCGTCATTGGCATCAGCACCAATTTCCAGACTGTAGACAAAGGCAAGTTTCTCGGTATGGAAAGAATATTTGTCAACAAGGATTATGTTGACGCCATTATCAAAACCGGAGGTATTCCTCTACTGCTGCCTCCGGTGGAGAATACTGAAATACTTGCCCGTTATGTACGGCTCTGTGACGGTGTTATCCTTTCCGGTGGCGGTGACATCAACCCCATTTTATACCACGAGGCCCCTCATCCGAAATTAGAAGAATTTCACACCAGGCTCGACTGTTCCCAATGGCTATTGACACAAGCTATCCTTGCAGCAGACAAGCCCTTACTGGCCATTTGCCGCGGCATCCAATTGCTTAACGTCGTACAGGGAGGTACCCTTTGCCAAGACATCAGTGCTATCGGTCATCCGGTGATGCTGCATAGCCAATCCGGTCCGCGGGGTGATGTTTTCCACCCGGTTGAAATCGCACAAGATTCTATTCTATATAACCTGTTTGGCAACCGACTTGAAGTCAATAGTTTCCACCACCAGTGTCTGAACCGCCTGGGGAAGGGCCTGAAAATCACTGCCACCGCTCCCGATAACGTCATAGAAGCTGTTGAAATGCCCGGCTATCGTTTTGTCATGGGCATTCAATGGCACCCCGAAATGCTCCTCACCGCCTCCGGCACCATGCTGCCCCTTTTCCAGCAGTTTGTCCGAGCATGTTCGGCACAAAACGATTAATTCGTCTTATTGAAAGGTAGTAAGACACGTTTCTATAAAACAAATTTTTAACTTTAATAAACAATAATTACATTTGAGAAATATAAACTTACTATTATGAAAAGTATTACTAACTATTTAAACAGTATGAAATCTATGTATTTTATGCTGTTGGCATGCGTAACCCTGTTGATTGGAGTAGCTTCATGCAGCCAAGACGAGTTTGCAAACTATGAACCCGAGAAACAACAAAAGTATTCAAAAGCCGAACTAATCGAACAAGCCCTCAGCCGCATTCCCCAAACGCGGGCAGAAAATTCGAATGCGGTTATAATGGTAACCATTCAGGATACGATAGCTTTCCAATGCCATACAACTGAAACCATGAAAGTTTTTGTGGATGGTGAAGAACACCCGGCTCCAATTACAGAAATTAACAAAGATTGTAACCACATATTCACTAACGGTTTTCCGTCCCATTCGATAACTATAGTGGGCAGCAAGGAAGCCATTCGGGAGTTAGATATAGATAATAACGGACTTATTATGTTGAATGTTTCCGGAAATACAAATTTAACAGATCTTAGTTGTACGGATAATCATCTGGATGTAATCGGTTTGACTGATTGTCCGTTGGGAAAACTTGATATTTCAAACAATGAATTCTTCTCCGTAGATTTAAGCCAACAACTTTCTTTGCATACAATTGAAGCAAACCATAATCGATTAACAACCGTTGATATATCCCAAAATTCCAACCTGATGAGATTGTCAGTCGGATACAATCAGATAAAACAAATCAAACTGCCTGAAAATTCATTTTTTCTCGTATTGGAAGTAGAAAACAATCCCCTAAAAGACATTGATTTAAGTAAAACTCCTAATTTGTCATATTTGAATGCTTCTTACACTCAAATCACAGAACTTGATTTAAGCAAAAATACAAATTTGGTAGCTCTTTTTATTGAAAATCTTTTAATAAAAAAAATCAATGATTCGCCGATTTGTGATACAAGTTTCTTTGCTTTACCAAATTTATGGCAACTCAATATTGCATATACACCTTTTGTTACATTGAACATAGAACGTAATCCATCAATAATGGAACTTAATATTTCCGGGACAGGCATAACCCAATTGGACCTATCCAATCAAGAAATGGAATATTTGTATGCAACACATTCCCAATTGACAAATCTGATATATGAAAAGAGTAATTTTAAAAAATTATATGAATTACGTATAGAAAGAACACCTTTTGAAGGAGATTCGCTAAATATGTCTTCTCTAGCTTTAGCATTACCCTCAAGAACTGAGATAAGTCCGGGACACTTGTATACGTATTCCCCATGGATCAATCATTTTGCTTCGGACTTTGCAAGAAATAATTGGATGATTAACCAATGACACAGCAATAAAACACAAGATGCACCATAAGACTCCGGATAGTTCAAATATTTGCATGCTAAAAAAGGTATACTTCTTATTTGTTGTATACTCTTTCTTCGGAGTAGGCAAGTATTTCCACAATATTATCAATATTGGAATTCTACAAAAGGCATGAACCGAAAAGTCATTTACAACGCCCATATCATCACTATGAATCCGCAACTGGATATCATCCCACAGGGCTATATCGTGATAGAAAACGGCAAAATCCGACACATTGGCAAAAAATACCCCGGTGATTACGATGCGGAATATACTGATGCAGAGGGCATGTTTGTGCTTCCCGGTTTTATCAACACCCACACACATGTGCCGATGACCATGCTCCGGGGATATGCCGATGACTTGCCTTTGCAACAATGGCTCAACGAACATATCTTTCCGGCAGAGGCCCGGCTGGTCAAGCCGGTGAACGTCCGTACAGCCTGCCGGTTAGCTTTTATCGAAATGATCAAATCCGGTACTACCTGCTTCAATGACATGTATTTTTTCGAAGATGTCATTGCGGAAGAAGCCCAACAAGCAGGTATCCGCGGAGTGGTGGGAGAATCTCTCATCGACTTCCAGACACCCAGTTTCCGGAACATTGACGAAGGAACGGACTTGTGCGAAAGGCTCATCCGCAAATGGCAAGGGAATCCGCTTATCCATCCCTCCGTATGTGCCCATTCGCCTTATACCTGTTCCAAAACTACCCTTCAACGCGCAAAGCAACTGGCAGATAAATACAATACGTTACTGCAAATCCATTTGTCCGAAACCCGCCAGGAAACAGAAGAACTACTTGCCAAAACCGGTATGAGGCCAGCCGAATACCTCCATTCTATCGGTCTGCTCGACCAAAATGTAATTGCCGCCCATTGTGTCTGGCTCGATGCACACGAAACGGAACTGATGGCAGATACCTGCGTTTCCATTGCCCATTGTCCGAAAAGCAATCTCAAATTAGCCAGCGGCATTGCCGACACCGAATCTTTACTTAAAGCCGGCGTCACTGTCAGCCTCGGCACCGACGGTGCTGCCAGCAACAACACACTGGACATGGTCGAAGAGATGCGGTTTGCTGCCCTCCTGCCAAAAATCATCCATTACGACCCGGAAGCCGTCAACGCCCGCCAGGCCCTGCAAATGGCCACCATAAACGGAGCCAAAGCCTTGGGGTTAAGTCACCTTACCGGCTCTTTAGAAGTCGGAAAAAGTGCCGACCTGATTCTGGTGCATGCCGATTCTACCAACATGCAACCGGTTTTTGATGAATATTCCGCCATCGTCTATGCCATGAACAGTAAAAATGTCCGTTCGTCCATGGTCAACGGCGAATGGATTATGCGTAACCGCATGCTTTGTCACCTCAACAAAGAAGAAACCCTGGAAGACATCAGACGGCTAAGCAGGCTTGTCAAGCTATAAAAGCATCAACCGTTATTATTACAAAAGGAGGACACAGGGAAGACTATGCCCCACACATGCCTGCCACCGCATCAGACACCAGACAGTTAGGTGCCACAGATATAAACAAACTACAATCCGAAATAACCTAAAAACACACGGAACAAATGCGGCTCCAACAAAATCGGGTAAATAAAACCGTAAACCGCTCCGTAAAAGTGAGCGTTGTGATTGATATTATCTCCTCCCCGGCGGGCCATATACTGGCAATAAGCCAAATAAAATACACCAAACAAAATACCCGGCACCGGAACCACTGCAAAAAGTAGTATTTTATCCCAAGGATTCAGGAAAATCGCCGAAAAAAGCACAGCCGAAACAGCTCCCGAAGCTCCGATGGACGTATACCACGACACATTCCGGTAACGAATCACATCACCCGCAGAAGCAATCACCATCCCCCCTATATAAAGTACAATAAAAGCCCATGACCCGAAACCCATATACCGGAAAGCCTGCTCGATGTATTGACCGAACGACCAGAAAGTAAACATATTTACAAAAAGGTGCATCCAGTCGGCATGCACAAAACCGTGGGAAATCATTCTGTACCATTCGCCCGCATGCACAACCCGATAAGGCTTCAACGACAATCTATCAAACAACGGCCGGTTATTGAAACAAGCAATGGAAACAGCTACCGTAACTGCAATAATAACATAAGCAAACATAACTGTCAATTTTTAAACCGCACACTCAAAATCTGATAAATCAGCTTCGCAGCCAGAAAATCAGGTGCCTTGTTTCCGGCATTGGGACAAAGTTCCACAACATCCAACCCGATAATATTGTGCCGTTCATTCACTAACTTCAATAAGTTTAATATATCCCGGTAAGTCAGCCCGTCCGGCTCCGGAGTGCCTGTCGAAGGCATAAAAGCCGGATCGAGTACATCCAGGTCGATGGTGACATACACATGGTCCTGCAATTTCTGCGACACTTCATACATCCAGGTTGAATCGCCCGATTCTTTGATTTCATGTGCATAGAATATACGGTCGGCTTCCACATTGTGCTTTTCTTCAATGGCAGAACTGCGGATACCCACCTGTGCAAAACTCGGGGTAATCTCTTTGCCCCGTGCCATCACACATGCATGGTTATAAGACGAACCTTCATACTCATCCCGCATATCCGAATGAGCATCCAATTGCAATATGGAAAAAGTATCGTAATGTTTGGCAATAGCCCGGAAAGCACCGATACTCACAGAATGTTCACCTCCCAGTATTACAGGAAATTTTTTGTCCTTCAGAATGGCATCCATACGCTGTTCCACAGCCTCTGCCATTGCCTTCGGAGAAGCATCCTCCGCCACGGCTTCCAATGTGGCAATGCCATGCTTAAATACTTCTGTATCCGTCTCTATGTCATAAAACTCCATATTGGGAGAAGCCTCCAGAATTGCCTGAGGACCTTTATCAGCACCTTTCAGCCATGTACTGGTTCCATCATAAGGCACCGGTAAAATAACTATTTCAGCCTTCCCGTAATCGGTGTACTGTTCTTCAAAATCCCCGAAACACAATTTTTCCATACTTCAACTGATAAGAATTCTATAAATCATGTATACTGCAAAATTATAGTTATTTCACCGGAAATACTCTGCCCGGACGTAATTTTTATTCAACTGTCAGAAATTTATCTGAAACCCTATTCCCAAACTCTCCTTAAATTGCAGGCGCGGCCCTTTGCTACCGTCTTTTTGTACGATTTTGGTATCGTTATCGTAAATCATATTGGTGGTAACATTAGCTGAAAACCATTTATTAACTTTCATATTCAACTGTACATCCCATCTGACATCTACATTTTGCGGCTCTTCCAGATAATTGGAAAACAGGTCTACACGCGAAAAAATCGTCATGTTTTTCAGAAATTCGTAATTCATTTCCACTTTCAGGTTACCACCCATCTCAGAAAAAAGACGTTTTCCCGGTTCCACACCGAAAGCTCCTTCGTCCGATAAAATCTTACTACCCACAAATGTTCCTCTCCAGGAAATAGCAGACAAAGTAGCCGTTATCCACGCCTTAGGATTCCATGTCAAACCAAGACCCGCCGTCAGATAACCCGGAGACATAAAACGGGAAATATATGTCCTGGGATCAGTTTTGTAATCATACCCCTTGGCAAACTGCGTATTATAATTCAACAAGGCACTCAAATACAAATTTTTCCTCATTTCATATCCATACGTGGAAGAATAATACAATTTATCATTCGTCTTCTTGGTGCCGTCAGCCTCTGTCCGATTCAAACCATAAGCCATTTCAAACCGGTTTTGCCACAGATGCTTGTTCTTTTTATAATCGGCACTATAATTCAACAACACATCAAATCCTATGGCATTTTCACCTCCGGCAACCCAATTACTCAAACTAACCTGATTCAGATTCAATCCTCCGTTTCCTCCATACATCCAACTTGAATCTTTACTTACATGATTTGCTGCACAGACTATCCCTGGCAGGATTATAAAACACACACCGATAAAAATTAAACGTTTCATAAACCTCTTTATTTCTATTTTGGCACAAAATTAATGTTTTAAACATAAATTCACAATTCAGCATGCCAAAAACAAACTACCCACCAATAAGTTTGCAAAAACAAAGGGTATGTCAAAATTTCCCTTTGTGCATCTGCGAAACGCCCATTTCCTATTTTTATTCCAGATAAGTATATCCGTACAACCCGGAACGGTAATTGGATAAAAATTCCCGCCCTTCTTCCGGTGAAATAATTCCTTTCTTCACAGAGGTAGTCACCCAAACCTCCACGGTACGGGCCATCCGCTTAGGAGTAAATTGCACATATTCAAGAACATCTGCCACCGTTTCACCTTCTATGATTTTATCTATTACATATTCATTCCCCTTCACCTTAATATGAACGGCATTGGTATCCCCGAACAAATTATGTAAATCGCCCAGAATTTCCTGATAAGCTCCCACCAGGAATACACCAAAATAATAAGGTTCCTTGTGGTTCAATTCATGCACAGGCAAATGATATGAGAAATTACGGGTAGATATAAAATTGTTGATTTTTCCATCCGAATCACAAGTTATGTCCTGAATAGTTGCCGATTTTGTCGGTTGCTCATTCAGACGGGCAATCGGTATAATCGGAAAAATCTGGTCAATCGCCCAGGAATCCGGCAAAGACTGGAATAAAGAAAAATTACAAAAATATTTATCCGGAAGCATCTTGGCAATCTTTTTCAATTCATCCGGAGCATGTTTCGTTGCTTCGGCCATCTCATATACTTCCCGCGCCACGGACCAGAACAACCGTTCAACCTGTGCCCGGGTCCGCAAATCAATCAGTCCCAAATTAAACAGATTCAACGCATCTTCACGGCATTGCACAGCATCGTGCCAGGTTTCCAACAAACGCGGCTGATTCAGATTTTCCCACAAATCATACAACTCTTTCACCAATTCATGGGCATCCTCTGCCAATTCCTCGTTCTCGTCAAAAGCAGGCAAACTGGTGCTCGCCAATGCCTCAAACACCAGTACAGAATGATGTGCAGTCAAAGACCGGCCGGACTCCGTAATAATGTTAGGCTGAGGCAATCCATTCTTTTCACAGGCATCCACAATGGCTGAAACCGCATCATTTACGTACTCCTGAATAGAATAATTCATGCTGTTGGAAGTGGCAGAACGTGTCCCGTCATAATCTACGCCCAATCCCCCTCCGATATCTACAAAATTAATATTGTATCCCATCCGCTTCAATTCAACATAAAATTGGGAAGCCTCTTTCAGAGCTGTTTTTATACGACGGATATTGGTGACCTGACTACCAATATGAAAATGAATTAATTGCAGACAATCTGCCAGTTTGTTTTTTTCAAGTATTTCCAAAGCATCCAGCAATTCACTGGAATTAACCCCGAATTTACTGACATCTCCTCCCGATTCTTCCCATTTTCCGCTACCGGAACTGGCTAATTTGATGCGGATACCGATATTGGGTCGGATGCCCATCTTTTTGGACAAACGGGCTATGGTTTTCAATTCCACCAATTTCTCGACCACCAGATATATCCGTTTCCCCATTTTTTGGGCCAGCAAAGCCAGTTCTATATAACTTTCATCCTTATAGCCATTACAAATAATCATGGCATCATCATCAATATCTATCGACAAAACCGCATGCAATTCAGGCTTGGAACCGGCCTCCAGACCGATATTGAATTTATTGCCGTGACTAACAATCTCTTCAACCACCGGCCGCATCTGATTAACCTTAATCGGATAGATAATGAAATTTTTGGCAGTATATCCATACTCACGGGCTGCAGACTCAAAACAATTCGAAATCTTTTCAATCCGGTTGTCCAGAATGTCCGGAAACCGTAAAAGCACAGGAGCCTCCACATCACGAACCTGCAACTCTTCCATCAATTCCTTTAAATCAATCGAAGGACCATTCGTCTTGGGTGTCACTGCAACATGACCTTTTTCATTAATCGAAAAATAATTCAGCCCCCAACCTTTGATGTTGTACAGTTCCGCTGAGTCATCAATACTCCATTTTCTCATTTCTGTGTGTTGATATCGATAATAATATTTTTAAAATTCGTGCAAATCTACTGCTATTAATTGACAATTAAAAGGTATCATCAGAAAATTATTACGTTTTAAACCACAGATAGTTACTAAAATCCGGAAGAGATAAAAAAGTTCCCGTCAACAACCAGCACACTGCATATTGCAGTCGGGACCGGTATCGCAAGGTATCCGCTTTGCGATGCGGAAGAGATAATCAGGTATGGAACAAACACAACGGCACAAAAAAGAGCGTGGATTATACCGGTAAAAAACTCCGGCAAATCCACGCTCCATGAAACATATTCCCGTCGGTAGCAGAGACCGGCCTTTTATTTCATGGTAAAATATTTATAAAATAAGGGTATCGTCCGGATACCATTGAAAAATTGTTCCAAAGGATAATTCTCATTCGGAGAATGAATCGCATCGGAACCTAACCCGAATCCCATCAAAATAGATTTAATGCCCAGCACTTCTTCAAAAGTAGCAATAATAGGTATACTACCTCCCGAACGGACCGGTACCGGTTGCTTCCCGTAAACTTCCTCATAGGCTTTTTCGGCTGCTTTATAGGCAGGCAATTCTATCGGACATACATAAGAAGGTCCTCCGTGCAAATAAGTAACTTTTACCCGAACATATTCAGGAGCTATCGACTCAAAATACGTTTTAAACAGTTCAGCTATCTTATCGTGTTTCTGATTCGGAACCAACCGGCTGCTTACTTTAGCATATGCAACCGAAGGCAACACAGTTTTTGCTCCTTCGCCGGTGTATCCGCTCCAAATCCCGCAAACATCAAAAGTAGGACGGATTCCGGTCCGTTCACCAGTTGAATATCCCTCTTCACCGTGAACAGCTTTGATACCCAGTGATTTTTTATAAACCTCCAAATCGAAAGGAGCCTTAGCCATTTTTGTTCTTTCTTCTGTACTTACTTCAAGCACATCATCATAGAAACCAGGTATAGTAATATGCCCCCTGTCATCAATCATATCACCTATCATCTTACAAAGCACATTGGCAGGATTAGCCACCGCACCGCCAAAAATTCCGGAATGTAAATCAGCATCCGGTCCTTTAACTTCTATTTCCCAGTAGGCCAGCCCCCGGAGTCCTGTCGTGATAGACGGCACATCCGGTGCAATCATACTAGTATCTGACACCAATATTATATCAGCTTTCAGCATATCTTTATGACTCCGGCAAAATTCCGGCAAACTGGGTGAACCGATTTCTTCTTCCCCTTCTATCATAAATTTTACATTGCATTTCAAGTTGCCCGTTTTCACCATATACTCAAAAGCCTTGGCATGCATAAAAGCTTGTCCCTTATCATCATCGGCTCCCCGCGCCCAAATCCGGCCATCCTTAATCACCGGTTCAAAAGGCTGGGTATGCCATAAATCCACCGGATCCACCGGCATTACGTCCATATGACCATACACCAATACAGTAGGCAAAGAAGGATCTATTATCTTCTCCCCATAAGTAACCGGATTACCTTTCGTTTCATAAACTTCTGCACGGTCAGCACCTGCGGCAAGCAACAAAGATTTCCACTTTTCAGCACAACGGTACATATCAGGTTTATGTTGCTCCTCGGACGAAATCGAAGGAATCCGGATTAATTCAAATAATTCACTTAAAAAACGTTCTTTGTTCGTTTCAATGTATTGGTCCAATGTTTCCATAGATTTTAGTTATAAATTGATTTAAAATGACAAAATATTCCTTATGAAACGGTATAAAGGTAACCAAAAAAAATAAATATTTTTCATTTCCAATTTTCAATTTATTACTTACTTTTGTCGGATAGTTATATGCCACGTGCATTTAGTGTGTATTTTACAGCGTCTTTATACATAAATATTTGAAACGGCTAAATTATGTCAGACCTTTCCGAAGTTAAAATTTTTTCCGGGGAGAACAGCAAGTACATTGCTGAAAAAATTGCTAAATCTATCGGTTTAGACCTTGGTCAAAAAACTTTATTACATTTCAGTGACGGAGAATTTGCCACTGCATACGACGAAACAGTTCGTGGTGACCATGTTTTTATCGTGCAATCAACTTTTCCGCCCAGTGACAACCTGATGGAATTATTAATGATGATTGATGCCGCAAAACGGGCATCAGCCTATAAAGTCATCGCAGTAATTCCTTATTTCGGTTTTGCCCGTCAAGACCGGAAAGACCGCCCACGTGTAGCCATCGGGGCAAAATTAGTAGCTAACCTGCTACACGCGGCAGGAGTTGACCGGATTATGACAATGGACCTGCATGCAGATCAGATTCAGGGATTTTTCGATATTCCCGTGGACCACTTGTACGGTTCAAGCGTACTGGCTCCTTATATCCGTTCCCTGAAACTGGAAAACCTGGCCATTGCTTCACCGGATATCGGCGGTTCCAAACGGGCGAATTCCTGGGCCAAATTCTTTGATTCAGGATTAATCATATGCCACAAAACCCGTGAAAGACCGAACGAAGTGGCCGATATGAAAGTAATCGGGGATGTAGAAAACAAAAATATCGTTATTGTAGACGATATGATTGACACTGCCGGTACAATCTGTAAAGCCGCCGGAATCCTGAAAGAAAAAGGTGCAAAAAGTGTACGTGCGGTTGCCATTCATGCTGTACTTTCAGGTAAAGCTTACGAAAATATTGAAAAATCAGCACTGGATGAAGTTGTTTTTACAGATTCTATTCCGCAAAGGCAAGAATCCTCTAAAATTAAAGTGATTTCTGTTGCCGACATGTTTGCGGAAACCATCCGGAATGTCGTTGAACATAAATCCATCAGCGATCATTTTATCTTGTAATATTTGCATAAAATATTCTGAAAGCGAAGCTCCGGCTTCGCTTTCTTTTTTTTGAGCAGAACAATTCTTCCCTTTTATCCGTAAAGGAAATTTAATAAATCAGAATCCGTGTTTTCCGGATCACGGAACACGACAACCGGAAAACACATAATTTACATCTGCACACGGCTTAATTTACATAACTACCATGACCCCCGAAACCAAAAAACAATTCCTGCAATTCCAGATAAACGAAATCACCGCATACCACATTTACAAACAGCTTGCTGCCCTGCAGAAAAATAAAAACAACAAGACTATACTGGCAGAATTATCGGAGGAAGAATTCGGACATTACCAATTACTGAAAAAATATACCGGAAAACTACCCGCTCCTAAAATGAGAAAAGTTTATACATATACTTGGATAGCACGGTTGTTCGGACTGACTTTCAGCATCAAATTCATGGAAAAAGAAGAAAAACTGGCACAAAAAGCATATGATAAACATCCGGCATTGAAAGAACTTCAGCAAATAGCACAGGAAGAAGAAGTTCACGAAACCAAACTTATAAAATTAATTGATGAAGACGGACTGAATTACATCGGCTCTGTTGTTTTAGGCCTGAACGATGCCTTGGTGGAATTTACCGGAGCATTAGCAGGATACACCTTTGCTTTGCAACACTCAAAATTAGTGGCACTTACCGGAGCCATTACCGGAATCGCAGCAGCACTTTCAATGGCAGCTTCCGAGTATTTATCCACCAAAGCCGAAAAAAATCCTTCTAAAAATGCCCTGAAAGCAGCCATTTATACCGGAATTGCTTATATCATTACGGTCACAATACTGATATTGCCCTTTGTCATGCTACCCAATGTATATTGGGGATTGGGCATCTGCCTTACCGGAGCATTGGCAATCATCGCTATCTTTAATTACTATTATTCTGTAGTTAAAACGGAAAGCTTCAAACACCGGTTTGTGGAAATGGTCAGCATCAGTCTAGGCATAGCTACCATCAGTTTTTTTATCGGATATATACTGAGAAAAGTAACAGGCATCGAATTGTAATACAAAAATTACCCGAATAATTAAATATTGACCGTTCAACAACCCAAAACACCTGCCTGTTTCTGTAAAAAATCATAAGAGTGCATATCAAAATCAATTATAAGATTTTAACACACACTCTGTTTTTTGTTTGTCCGTCAATCAGGATTGCCGTTTATTTCACCGGATATACCCAGGTCATTTTTTTACCAGGTTCCTTTACAATCTGATTCAATGCATACTGTGCCTCCTGACGCGTTTCATAGCCGTCATAAGTCACCATGCTCATATTGTAAAAAGGTATAATCCTTGAATCATATCCCTGGTCCAATAATTTAGCATTCAGACGTACTGCATTGTCATACACTTTAAAACAACCGGCAACCAGATGATAATTAACCTGTTTTACCTCTGGTTTTGGTTCTTCTTGCGGCGGAGCAACAGGCTCCGGCTGTACTACTTCCAAAACTTCTACTTTTTGCTCCGTCAGTTCTACATTTTTTTTCTTGTCTTTACAAGCTGTAATCAAACCAACCCATAAGAAAGCTAACAAAATAACTATAATTCTCATACCGTAGTAATTTACATATCACTATTACGCTTTTACGGGGCTAAAGGTAATACTATAAAACAATTTTAACAAACTGAAAATTAATTTTTACAACAAACTTATTTCCGCCGGAACAACCACAACCCTGTAAAACAAATAAAAGCATTCAACAAAAGTATTTCAAATCCGAACCGATACCCCCATAACCATTGTTCGGAATAACAATTTATAATGTAGGAAAGCAACGGAGCAAGCAAACAAACAAAAGGCAAATATCTTTCTTTTACTTTATATTTCGTTGCCAGTCCAAAAACAAACAGAGCCAGAATCGGGCCATAAGTATATCCGACAGCTTTAAACACAGCATTAATTACACTACTATCGTTTAACTCCCTGAATAAAATAATCACCAAACACATCAGAACAGAAAAAGACAAGTGTACCCATATTCTTTTCCGCTTATGAGCAGAATCACACAGCTCCATCTTAAGAAAATCTATAGAAAAAGAAGTGGTCAGAGCAGTCAGGGATGAATCTACCGAAGAATAAGCAGCCGCTGTAATCCCTAATAAAAAGAATACACCGACTGTCAGACCAAAATAGTTCAAAGACAAAAAAGCAAAAACATCGTCCGACTTGCAAGGCAATTCTATATTATATTTTTCCGCATACAAATAAAGTAAAACACCCAACAACAAAAAAAGCACATTAGTCAACAGAAAGAAAAAAGAAAAAGAAAACATATTTGTCCGGCAAGCCTTCAATGTTCTGCAAGTCAAATTCTTTTGCATCATATTCTGATCCAAACCGTTCAGGGATACGGTAATAGCTATCCCGGCCAAAAATTGTTTCACTGCATTATGCCCCGAACGCCAATCAAAATCAAAAGTCCGGGATAACGAACTTTCCCGCACCGATGTAATCATTCCGCTAAAATTAAAATCAAGCGCATGACAAATAACAATAATGGTAAGTACCACAGACACCAGCATAAATACAGTCTGCAAAGCATCAGTCCAAACAATTGTTTTTATACCTCCCCGGAACGTATATACCCATACTAATCCTATCGTTATAAATACAGTCACTCCAAAAGGAATTCCTACCGCATTAAAAAAAGCCAACTGTAATACACCTACCACAAGAAAAAGACGGAAAGAAGCCCCGATTAATTGTGAAATGATAAAAAAAAATGAACCTGTCAAACGGGCTTTTTCTCCGAAACGGGTACCTAACCACGAATAAATGGATATCAGATTCAGTTTGTAAAACAAAGGAAGCAAAACCAGTGCAATAATCACATAACCAATGCAATTCCCCATAACGACGGGCAAATACGTCCACGCACTATTCCCCACTTCGCCGGGGATAGATATAAAAGTCACTCCGGACAACTGAGCACCTATCATTCCAAAAGCCACCAAATACCAGGGTGAAGTCCGGTTGGCCGTGAAAAAAGCAGCGTTATCAGCTTTCCGGGAAGTAAAAAAGCTAATCAGAATCAATAATCCAAAATACGAAAGGAGAATGGTCAATACAAACCCGGTTGTCATAATAATCTGAATATGGATTTAGCACAATCGGTTACGAAAGTAATAAATTAAGTGTTATCTTTGTACACTCATTTGTAAATTCGGATATTAGCACATATAAATTTATACCATCATGGAATATAATTTCAAGGAAGTAGAACAAAAATGGCAAAACTACTGGAAAGAAAACCAGACATACAAAGTAGACACAAACCCGTCAAAACCCAAATATTACGTTTTGGATATGTTTCCATATCCGTCGGGAGCCGGGCTGCATGTCGGCCATCCTCTTGGTTACATTGCTTCCGACATTTATTCCAGGTATAAACGCCTGAAAGGTTTCAATGTACTGCACCCGATGGGATTCGACGCATATGGTCTTCCTGCCGAACAATACGCCATTCAGACAGGACAACACCCCGCCGTCACTACAGAAAAAAATATTGCCCGTTACAGGGAACAACTGGATAAAATCGGATTTTCATTCGACTGGGACCGGGAAGTCCGCACTTGCGACCCTTGCTATTACAAATGGACACAATGGGCATTTATCCAAATGTTCAACCATTGGTTCAACAAAGAAAGTCAGAAAGCCGAACCCATCAGCAAACTGATTTCCATTTTCGTCAAAGAGGGCAATAAAAATATTCATGCGGCAAGTTCAGAAGTTCCGTTTTTCACGGCAGAAGAATGGAATGCGATGAACAAAAAAGAACAATCGGCCCTTTTATTGAATTACCGGATTGCTTATCTGGCTGATACAATGGTAAACTGGTGTCCCCAATTGGGAACCGTTTTAGCCAATGACGAAGTAAAGGACGGACTTTCCGTCCGGGGAGGCTATCCGGTCATACAGAAAAATATGCGCCAATGGTCTTTACGTGTATCTGCTTATGCCCAACGTTTACTGGATGGCCTTGAGCAATTGGAATGGTCGGATTCTCTGAAAGACATTCAACGCAACTGGATCGGCCGCTCGCAGGGTGCTGACATTACGTTTAATGTCAAAGATTCGGACATGCAACTGAAAATCTTCACCACCCGTCCGGATACCATATATGGAGTAAGTTTTATGGTACTGGCACCCGAAAGCGAATATGTAAAACCGTTGACAACCCCGGAGCAGGAAAAGGAAGTAACAGATTATCTGGAATATGTGACCAAACGGACGGAAAGAGAACGCCAAAGCGAAGTAAAAACTGTAACCGGCGTATTCACAGGCTCTTATGCTATCAATCCTTTTACAAATGAGGCTATACCTGTATGGATCAGCGAATATGTATTGGCCGGCTACGGAACAGGAGCTATTATGGCTGTACCTGCACATGACAGCCGGGATTACGCCTTTGCCCGTAAATTCAATCTGCCCGTTGTTCCTGTCATTGACAACGGCCAGACCATTGACCTGAGCGAAAGCTCCTACGACGCCAAAGAAGGCAAAATGATTAACAGTGGAATCATCAACGGGCTGGAAGTAAAAGAAGCAATTAAATTTATTGCCGAAGATGTAGAAAAACGCGGCATTGGAAAAAGCAAAATCAATTACCGCTTACGAGATGCCATATTCAGCCGCCAACGCTACTGGGGAGAACCGTTCCCTGTATACTATAAGAAAAATATGCCTTACATGATGGATGAATCCTTATTACCCCTGGAATTACCCGAGATCGATAAATATTTGCCAACAGAAACCGGAGAACCGCCGCTTGGGCGGGCTAAAAACTGGAAAACTGCGGAAGGTGATTCCATTGAATTAAACACTATGCCCGGATTTGCAGGTTCATCTGCATACTATCTCCGTTATATGGATCCGCATAACGATAAAGCCATTGTAAGTCATGAAGCAAATAATTACTGGAGAAATGTGGATCTCTACCTGGGAGGAGCCGAACATGCTACCGGACATCTGATATATTCCCGTTTCTGGAACATGTTCCTGTATGATTTGGGTATAATCTGTGAACCGGAACCTTTTAAAAAGCTGATAAACCAAGGCATGATACAAGGACGGTCCAATTTTGTATACCGCATTGTCGGAACCAATAAATTCGTATCTGCCGGCTTGAAAAACCAGTATGAAACAACAGAAATTCATGTAGACGTAAATATCGTCAAAAATGACATTCTGGACACCGAAGCATTCAAAAAATGGATGCCGGACTACGCCAATGCCGAATTTATCCTTGAAGACGGAAAATACGTTTGCGGCTGGGCTGTAGAGAAAATGTCCAAATCCATGTTCAACGTTGTCAATCCGGACGACATCATCGAACAATTCGGTGCAGACACCTTGCGTCTGTATGAAATGTTTTTAGGACCGCTGGAAGCACACAAACCCTGGGATACACAAGGTATTGACGGCGTTTACAAATTCCTGCGCAAATTCTGGCGTCTCTTCCGGAACAACGAAAACTTCACCGTAAGCGATGAAGAACCCAACAAGGAAGAGTGGAAAATACTTCATAAAACATTGAAAAAAATTGAATACGATATAGAAAATTTTTCTTTCAATACTTCCATTCCGGCTTTCATGATTTGCACCAACGAACTGACAGCCCTGAAATGCAATAAAAGAGCCGTACTGGAACCGCTTGTCATCGCTATCGCCCCCTATGCTCCGCATATCGCAGAAGAATTATGGCACCTGCTCGGACACAAAACCAGCGTAACCGGAGCAAATTTTCCGCAATGGGAAGAGAAATATCTCACAGAAGATAGTTTCGAATATCCGGTGTCTTTCAACGGTAAGGTAAGATTCAAATTGTCCATACCGTTAACTGCAACCCATGCAGAAATTGAAACTGCAGTGAGAACCTCTCCGGAGGCAGAAAAATGGCTGGAAGGAAAAGAAATCCGGAAAATGATTATCGTACCGAAAAAAATTGTCAATGTAGTGATCGGATAAATTCCGGTCACTCTTTTACATTACCCTCTTTTGCATTTTTAGCCGCAGGTACGATAAAAAGTACACATCCTGTTCCGATAGCCCCTAATATCAGCAAAAACAGCCTTATTTTTAAACTTTCCAGAATCCAAAATGCAGATATATAAATCATAAGCCACATACAGGCTATGGAAAATAATTTAGCTCCCTTACTCATCCCTTCACGCGATTCATAACGGCGTATATATTTCCCCAGTGACGAACGGTGGAGCCAATTATACAAACGGTCTGAACTTTTATAAAACAACCATGAACTAAGCAATAAAAAAGGAGTTGTCGGCAATCCCGGAACAAAAATCCCGATTACCCCCAATACCACCGAAATAACCCCCACCGCTATAAACAATACCTTTTTCATAAAACCCTCCGGAATTAAACAGCTAATATTTTTCTGACAGCTTCCGTATACTGAGATAACCTTTGCGCCTTTTTAATACATTTCAATAACTTCCGGTCGGTTTCCGGTAAAAAATATTCCCACAACGTTTTCATCTTAGTCAACAACTGAATTTCGCCCTGTAAAACCTCTGAATAGGCCGAAAAGAGAGCTTCATGAAAAGAAAAAAACGAAAACATACGTTGTTGTAAAGAAAAAGTTGCATTTTCTTTAAATTCCTTTCCAATAAAGGGCGAAGACAGTAGTCCACGGCCCATCGACACACCTCTGAGCAAAGGAAATTTTTGTATTATTTGGCGAATTTCCTCTACCGAATGCACATCTCCGTTATAAAAAAGCGGATGCGAAGAAATTTCATAAAACGCAGCGAACGCTTCAGGATGAGTTCCCCCTTTATATTGCTGTTTGCCTGTTCGTGCATGAATCGTGATGTGCTCTAAGCGAAGGGCATTAGTAATATTACATACATCTATACATTCGCTAACATTTTCCCAACCTAAACGCATTTTTACCGAAAAACGCATTTCAGGATATTCATTGCCTGCATTTAAAACTTCGGCAACCTGGTCCGGATAAGGTAACATCCCTGCCCCTTTTCGTTTCGCCGCAATTAAAGGAAAAGGACATCCTAAATTTATATCTGCAGATGAATAACCTTTCTCTATCAATAAATCCGTCAATCGGCAAAATTCATCCCGGCTACCTGGCAAAATCTGGGGAATTAATGTCCTGACAGTATTCCTTTCCGGTTGTATATCCCGCACATCCCGGTTCCGGAAACTCCCTTTTTCAATGCGGATAAAAGGCGTATAATAGACGTCTATTCCCCCGAAATACTTATCAAAAGCATTTCTGAACACACTGTCCGTATACCCCTGTAAAGGAGCAAAATGCAATTTGTAACGGTCCAATTCCATGCCAGTCCATTTAAATTTTGACTGATAAAGGTAAAAGATAAAAACTAAAATGCCGGATTATTTTATAGATTTGCTTCATTATTTTCAAATTTATCATCCATGAAATTCATCATTACGGCTATTACTCTTTTCATCTTATGCCTGAACGGATATGCAGAAATAATGACCGCGGATACATTGTAAAAATTGGCGATAAAGCCCCCGACATCCGCATCATATATACAGACGGAACACAAAAGAAACTATCCGATTTTAAAGGGAAAATTGTTATGATGACAAGACTTTATGAACCGGCGGAATTTGAGGAAATGTGTAAAGTCATCGACAAATTGCTAAAATAGCATAATAACACTGTATATGTAAAACCTAATCGGCAAACGATACAGGCACGGTTTTGGCCACCCGGGCCACCATAATTCCGCTTTGAGAACTGATACCCTCCATATATTCCTTTAAAGGAAGCTCAGACACCATCACTTTTCTACCAGCACTGGAAGCATGTAATAAATAAGTTTTCCCGTTCTGCTTCAGGGCGAAGCCTATATGAGAGGTATCCAAACCTTTTATATTCGTCGTGATTAGAATGACATCGCCATTCTTTATCCTACCATAAGCCTTTTCAACATTTGCCTTCGGAATATAATAATACGTGCGCTTATTGATTGCACTTTCTATTTCTTTCATCTTTAATCTCATCACACGGTCCCGTTTAAGGGGAGGATACCGGTCATAATGCTGTGTCATAAAACACACCTGAGGCCTGTAATTTATCCCACCGGCAAACAATGTCAAATCTGTCAGCAAACGTTGTTGGCTCATTTCGTACAACCAATCCGAAGAATAATGCAGCCTGGATGTATAATCCTCTATCACACCACGGCGATACCTGATTCTTACTATATTCTTTACAAAAACAGATTCATAACCGGAATTGTAATCCGGAAGGAAAGACAAAGCAAGAACATTTTCAATAAATGTCACGCAATCCAATTCACGTAAATTAATAACAGGCAAATTCTCTTTTGCAACATTAAGAGTATTGCCTTTATAAGGAACATTCAGAAAAAAACGGGCAACATAAGGAATCCGTTCATTCACAGGTAAATCAGCCAATTTATTTTCCTTGGCATACTTCCAGAAATTCTGCAAAATATTCCTGTCTTCTTTACAGATTTGTGTTGCCGTACAACTATACCATACGGACAAGAAAAAGAAATGGAAAAAAATCAATATACGAAACATGTCAATATAAGGCTGTATTGTATTTACAAGTACAAAACTATAATATTCTGAACAAGGTGCATTCCGGAAACGGATTAATTTTACAAAACCGGATTGTCTTTCTTATTATTCCTGAATAATTTTTAAGTTTGTAATTCTCAATAGATACAGATTTAAAAATTAATCCCATGAAAAAAATCATTTATGCACTTTGTTTATTAATCGCAACAAGCTCCTGTGTTCCCAAGAAAAAATTCACTCTTGCCGAAAATGGTCGGCTGGCAGCTCTTAGCCGGGAAAGGGCATTAAATAAGAATCTGAATCAACTCCAGGAAGAAAACACAGGCTTGAAAAAGAAAATTGCCCATCTTGAAGGAGATACCACCCGTATGGGAGAAGCTATCCGGGAATACCGCGAATCGTTATATTCCAATCTGTCGGAGCAAGACAAACTAACCATGCTGCTGAAAGACAAAATGTCGAAACTCGCAGAACGGGAAGCTACCATCAATAAATTGCAGGAAGAAATCAATGCACAAAACGAAAAAGTAGCTGCCTTGCTCAATAGTGTAAAAGATGCCCTCTTGGGATTCAATAGTGAAGAACTCACCGTCACTCAAAAAGACGGAAAAGTATATGTTGCCATGTCCGACAAACTACTGTTTGAATCAGGAAGTGCACAAGTGAACAAACAAGGCAAAGCAGCTTTAGGTAAACTGGCTGAGGTTCTGAAAAAACAAACTGACATCGATGTTATGATTGAAGGACATACCGACAGTAAACCCATCAAAACTGTACAGTTTAAGGACAATTGGGACTTAAGCGTCGTCCGCGCCACATCAGTAGTCCGGATTTTGACCAAAGACTATAATGTAAATCCTTTACAAATTGTACCTTCAGGCCGTAGTGAATACCTGCCGGTAGATAGTAACGAAACAGCCGAAGGCCGCGCACATAACCGCCGGACCGAAATCATTATGGCTCCCCGCATTGACAAATTGATGGATATTTTAAACTAACTGTTGATTACAAGGGGATATCTATCCCCTTAAATTCTCCGGGCCACAAACACAGAAATGAGTAAACATTCCACAAATGAGAAGGACTGAAAAAACATTTACCGAAAAATAGAAAATCAGGATGAAAATAGAACGAAGTTATGACTATGACGTACTGACTATGGTTTGGTTAGCATCTGTGAAAGTCACCCACGACTTCCTCAGCGAAGAAGATACTGAATTCTATCATGGAAAAATTCCTCGCGACTATATGCCCCATCTGGAACTCTATGCAATCAAAAACGAAAACGGAAATCCATGCGCTTTCATAGGATTAAGTACGGAAATGATTGAAATGCTTTTTGTCCATCCCGATGCTATCGGTAAAGGTTATGGCCGCACTTTACTTCAATTTGCCATTAAAAATAAAGGACTACGGAAAGTAGATGTAAACGAACAAAATCAACGTGCACTGAAATTCTATCAAAAACACGGCTTTTCCATCACCGGACGCGATAATACCGACAGTGAGGGAAAACCATATCCGATTCTGCATCTGGCATTGTAAACCTCTCCAAAACCTCTCTAGCAAGCAAACAGTATCTTGTTCCGGTCAAATACCTGAACAAAATATGGCAAATCACCTGAATCAACTAAATTACAAATTCCCGAAGAACTTTCAGGGTTTACTCCCCGTTATCAGAGACTCTTTCCAGGCTGTTTTGCCTCAAATGGCAGCAACAAACTGTTCTAAGAACCGGATATCGTTTTCAAAAAATAAACGCAAATCTTTGATACCGTATTTCAACATTGTAATACGCTCGATACCCATTCCCAAAGCAAATCCGGTGTATTTGTTTTTATCAATACCGTTTAACTCCAGCACATTCGGGTCTACCATTCCACATCCTAAAATTTCCAGCCAGCCGGTACCTTTACACACATTACAACCTTCCCCGTGACAAAGGGAACAGGATACGTCCATTTCGGCAGAAGGCTCTGTAAACGGAAAATAAGAAGGACGAAGACGTATCTGTGTATCCGGGCCGAACAGCTCCTTTGCAAAATAAGTCAGCGTCTGTTTCAAATCGGCAAACGAAACGTTTTCATCGATATAAAGGGCCTCAATCTGATGGAATATACAGTGAGCACGGGCAGAAATCGCCTCATTCCGGAATACACGACCGGGAGTAACCAAACGAATCGGCAACTCATGAGTTTCCATATCACGCACCTGTACGGAAGAAGTATGCGTATGCAAAACAATATCCGGATTCTTTTCAAGAAAAAAAGTATCCTGCATATCACGGGCCGGATGTTCCTCCGGAAAGTTCAATGCTGAAAAATTATGCCAGTCATCCTCAATTTCAGGTCCTTCTGAAATAGTAAAACCCAATTTATTGAAAATAGCCAAAATCTCATTTTTTACAATCGATAACGGATGACGGCTCCCCAGTTTCCGCACATCGCCCGGTAAAGTCAAATCTATTCCTGTTTTTCCGGTTTCCGTATTACACAAACTTTCCTTTAGCTCATTCACCTTAGCTAAAGCTACAGTTTTCAGGTCATTCAAAGCCTTACCAATGTCTTTCTTCTGCTCGGCCGGAACATTTCTAAAATCATCAAATAAAGCAGCAATACTGCCTTTTTTACTTAAATGCCTGATACGGAATTGTTCCACCTCTTCCGGCGTAGCCGCCACAAAACTTTCAATCTCTGCTATTAATTGCTTAATCTTGTCTAACATTGTTAACGCTTTTTATCAACGTTACAAAACTAACGGAATTAATTGAAAATAGAAAATCAGAATAAAGATTAATTTTTAACATGCAACAACCGCCGGACCACCGGATAAAATAAACAGCCACAAACACCCCCTGCAACATCAGCCAGTAAATCCCATACATCTCCTCCGCGGTTGAAAAAATAATGCTGCAAAAGTTCTGTCAAGCCGCCATATCCGAAAGCAACTCCTACGGCAATGATATAAATCTGTCTCATCGTCAAAGAAGTATGCCATTCAAAAGGCAAAACAATCAACAAGGACATGATAAAAAACATTCCCCAGTGCACTACTTTATCCAAATGAGGAATATCCAAATGCGGGTCAGGTATATCCTCACCTGGCAAGGCACATAATATAAAAATAATTAAAGCCCAAAAAACAGCCGCAGCTATCAACACTCTTTTTTCAATTATTTTTCGCATAGGATTATTTCAAAATCTTTACTTTTATCTTGACGTCAGCCAACGGACGGTCATTTTTGTCCGTTGGCAAAGCTGCTATCTTATCAATCACTTCCAATCCTTCAATCACTTCACCGAAAACAGTATATTCCTTGTCTAAGTGGTGGCTGCCCCCCAATCGGATATAATCTTCCCGTTTTTCATCGGTCATATAAAGTTTGTCTGTATTAGCATTCCAGTCAAAAGCAATATCTTCCTTGATTTTATTCGCAATCTCCCTGAATTCTTTTACTTTTTTCTGACTGCGCAAAGTGTCCAGAATGGCTTTTTTCTCTGGTGTATAGTACTTGCGTTGTATAGCCTTACGAATCGGACCATTGATTCGTTTCTCTAAATTTTCCAATTCAACCGGAGTGTATTTTCTCCCCTGAACGATATAAAACTGAGAAATGTCCGACTCTTTAAAAAAGTTCTCCCGGTCCGGTTGCCGTGGCGCAGCCAATGCTCCCTTTTTATGGTAATGTTCCTGTTTAATTTCTGCATCAATCACAATAGATTCTCCGTAACCTATTGCCCGGCCAGCCATTGCCCCACGACTATCTGAGGATCCACCCTGAATAACAAAATCCTGAATCACCCGGTAAAATAAAGTTCCGTCATAATGTCCGGCTCTGGCCAAACGAATAAAATTATCCCTGTGCTTAGGGGTATCATTATACAATTTTACCACCATATTGCCGAAATTAGTCTCAATCACCGCTTTTACTTCTTTTTCCTGGGTATATCCCTGAAAAAACAGCCCCAACAGAAAAATACAAATGAAAAACTTTTTAACCATATCCGTAATATCAGTATTTCAATTATTCTTACTTATTCACTTAATTTTCTGACCAGATATTTTACCGGAAAATAGGATGCGATATAACCTATCAGTAAAACAGTAATTAAAATGATTGCTATATCTTTAAAAACCAACTGCACCGGATAAGCTTCCACAATATAACTGCCATCTCCCAATGTTATCAGACCAAACTTTTCCTGAATCAGGCAAATAGCCACCCCTGCAATTAATCCCGATAACGCTCCAAAACCAGTAATCAAATTACCTTCCGTCTTAAACACAGAAATCATATTCCCGGCAGTCATTCCCAATGCCTTATAAGTGGCTAAATCTTCTTTCTTGTCCAGAATAAGCATAGATATCGAACCCACAATATTAAACGAAGCAACCAGCAAAATGAAAAGCAAAATCAAAAAAACTGCCAGTTTTTCTGATTTCATCATCGCATAGAAAGCCCTGTTCAATTCAAACTTATCCTCAATACGGTATTGATTACCCATCTGTTCTGCCAAAGCTTTTTTTACTTGTTTCAGCCGGTCCGGAGCAACCAGCTTGACTTCTATTTTGGAAACTTTATTCCCAATTCCGAAAAGCTCCCGGGCAAAATTAATGTCTGTAAGTACATACTGGCTTTCCAAATCCTGTTGTGCTGAAAAAAAAGCCGAAGGATAAACATGCCCAGTATTTAATGCTGCGGTACTGGTTCTTCCACTCCGGTCCGGATAATAAAAAACCATAGGAGTTATAAAATGAATTCCTATCCCCAATTCTGCAGCAACTCCATATCCAATCACCGCTTTATATGCACCCTCACTTCCCAAATGAAAATCACCCTCCAAAATATGAGTTGTAAAATGAGTGTGTTCAGCAAAATCCGGTCCAACCCCTTTGACAATAACCGGAGTAAGCCGGTCGCCATACTTCAGCAATGCCTTTTCCTCCACCACTTCATCATAACTTGCAATCGAAGCATTATTCCCCAACTCTCTCTTCAAAGTACTATCTAAATCAAAAAATTTCCCGTTATCCGGAAAAATCACAAGATCAGCACTAAAACTGTCCGTACTTTTCTGTAAAAGCTGGTCCATCCCATTAAAAACTGAAAGTACAACAATCAATGCCGTTGTACCAATCATAACTCCGACAATACTAATTGCTGATATAATATTAATGGCATTCTGTTTTTTTTTTGAAAACAGATAACGACGAGCAATAAAAAAAGTCAGCCGCATATAAAAGATTTGAAGTTTAAACTCCGGAGTATTCCTGAATCATCATTCTGTTATTTCAGTAATTCATCAATTTTATCAATATAATCCAGGCTATCATCTACAAAGAAACGCAATTCCGGAATAATCCGCATCTGTTTACCAACCTTTTTCCCCAAAATAAACCGAATTGTTTTATTGTGCTCTTCCAGACTCTTCATCACCTCATCCACACGCCCTGAAGGAAAGACACTTACATAAACCTTTGCATAAGAAAGGTCCGGACTCACCCGTACTGTTGTAATAGAAAGCATAGCTCCAACGGTAAACTCTTTACATTCCTGCTGGAACATCTCACTTAAATCTCTTTGAATCAATCGGGAAACTTTATTTTGTCTTATTGAATCCATGTCGTTAAAATTAAGTTGAAAAAATTTCAACAAATATAGTACATTTTGTTGATACTTTTATTACATTTGCAACCGCAAACGAGATGTAGCGCAGTTGGTAGCGCGCCACGTTCGGGACGTGGAGGCCGCTGGTTCAAGTCCAGTCATCTCGACAGAAAATAAGCAAACCGATTGAAAGCTTTACTTTCAGTCGGTTTTTTGAATTTACTCCCACAAAATTTTCTGTATAAACATATTTCCACTTCAGATTTTAAATTTATCAGTGTAAGATTTTACTTAACCTCTAAAAATTTTAAATTTGTAGAATTAAATAACTGGACATGTATAAAATTCCTATACTACCTTTAAATCAAGAAATTGAAACAAAGGATATTTTAAAACAAGTTAATCATGCCAACAAAAGATTAGCAGAATTAAAAGGTATAGCAAGAACTATCCCGAATGAAAATATACTAATTAACACTTTAGTATTACAAGAAGCTAAAGACAGTTCTGCTGTTGAAAATATTGTCACTACACATGATGAATTATATAAAGCCGAATTAGACAAAACTTCTTTGACTATCACCAGTGAGACAAAAGAAGTACTACATTATTCAGAGGCATTAAAACACGGATTTGCATTAATTCGTAAGAGCAAATTACTTACTAACAATATAATCCGGGAAATTCAAGAATGCTTGGAACGTAATAAAGCTGGCTTTAGAAACACACCGGGCACTACATTAAAAAATCAGCAAACAGGTGATATTGTATATACACCTCCCCAAGACCGGACAGACATCGAAATATATATGGAAAACCTGGAATTATTCATTAATGACGATTCTGTTTGTGAAATAGACCCTTTAATTAAATTGGCAATTATTCATCACCAGTTTGAAAGCATCCACCCTTTTTATGACGGAAATGGTAGAACCGGACGTATCATAAATATCTTATATATAGTAATTAAAGATTTATTGGATTTACCTATATTATACCTAAGCAGATATATTATTCGTAATAAAACTGAATATTATCGTTTACTGCAAAATGTAAGAGACAATGGAAACTGGGAATCATGGATTCTATTCATTTTAAAAGGAATTGAGAAAACCGCTCAAGAAACAATCGAATTAGTACAAGAAATAGGCCGCTTAATGCAAAACTATAAAATAGGTATTAAGAACGAACTTCCCAATATTTACAGACATGAACTGCTGAATAATCTTTTCAGTCACCCTTATACCAAAATAGAATTCGTACAACAAGAACTAAATGTAAATCGTCAGACAGCTTCAAAGTATTTGCAAAAATTAGCAGAAAAAGGTTTTATTAAAGACGTCAAAGTGGGTAGAAATAAATACTATTTAAATCTCCCCTTGATAAAGTTATTTATGGGGAGTGGAAAGGAAATTGAATCATCACCAGAAAGTATTGAATCTGTCAATTCATAAAGGATACTAATAGTTAAAGAAACATTTATAAAAAGTATTATCCTACGACTTACAATAATATGTCGAAGAAAGCAGAATTTTTAAACATATCATCCATGATATGTCGAAAAAAGCAGAATTTTTAAACATATCATCCATGATATGTCGAAGAAAGCAAAATTCGTAATGTATCAATGACCATCAAATAAGCAAAATTGTTCCTCTGAACAACCGACTGATTTTACAGAAGTGAAGCTTTCCTAAATAATCTGAATTCAGCAGGAAATTTACTTTTATCCATTAATTTTGTTCTTCGGAAAAGGCTGAATCAGAACAAATCAGGTGTTTTTCGCGTATGCCAGACAAAAAATTTTGTAAGGTTATGAAAAAAAAACTGATTTGGATATTTATCCTGCCAGTGATTGGTTGGCTAACCATAAGCGTTAAATTGGAAAAATCTTTACTATACGACCGGCACACATTGAAAGATACCTATAAGTATGGTAAAGGTAAGCGAGAATTTCAGTGGAATAAAATTAAAAATAAAATAGATTCTTTAATCGTGTTTGAAAATAAAGCTAAAGAATTCGGAGTCTTAAACAATTACCGGAACCGGAACGGCTGGGTTCCTGTTGCCGATTCTGCACATCAGAACATACATTACCGGGAAACACAGGATAAGTACGGAGTCAGAAGAAACCAGGCCATACCATTCTATCGGAGAGAAAATCTGACAGTTCCCGAACGCTACGGACGGGATGGAATGTTAGTATCCGTAATTAGTGACTCCGCTGATTATTTGCTGGTCAGTCCGGCAACCTTTAAGGGAGAATGGATTGTTCCGGCAAAATATGTCAACCGTTTAGGAGGAGGAGATTTTCGAAAACTGGTGTTTGTAGATCGGACTAATCAAAACGCTGTGACGCTGGAACGAGGGGATACAACCTGGCTTATCAGGAGTATGAATCCCATTACATCCGGTGTCAAACGACCTCCTTTTTATTGGGAAACACCCGTCGGCATTTATGTGGTAATCGGAAAATTAGAAAAAATGTTTTATTTACAAGATGGAAAAAATGAACTGGCCGGCTATGCTCCATGGGCCAGCCGTTTTTCCGGAGGTGCTTATTTACACGGAATTGCACTGACCTATCCCAATAAAACAGTTTATGAATATAGCTGGTCTTTGGGAACCATTCCACGTTCACATATGTGTGTGCGAAATGCAACTTCACATGCAAAATTTATTTTTGACTGGGCACCCATCGGAAAAGCTTTGGTAATAGTATTTGACTAATTAAAAAAAAGAAATGAAAAAAATTGGGATATTGGTGTTGCTAATCACTTGTTTTAAAATTTCAATGGGAGAACTCTGGTTGCCGGGAACTGCCCATGCCGAAAATTTCCGGCTTTATGAAACCCTCAACCTGTCAGAAACAATTAGTTTTCCGGCCTTTCGGCAAGCCTTGGCAGGATATACAAAATATATAACAAATGAAAATAATTCGTTGTTAGTACTTATTGATTTCACCAAACCATCTACAGAAAAAAGATTTTGTGTGATTGATTTAAAGCAGGAAAAAGTACTGTTCAGTTCCTATGTTTCCCATGGCCGTGCCAGCGGTGAAAATTACGCAGTTTCTTTTTCCAACCAACCCGGCTCCCATAAAAGTTCCCTGGGATTTTTCCTTACCGGAAACACCTATATCGGTAAAAACGGCTATTCCCTTTTGTTGGATGGATTAGAACAGGGCATTAATGACAAAGCCCGGGAACGCTCCATTGTAATTCACGGTGCGGATTATGCTGACCCTGCAGTTCTGAAAAAACAAAACCGGTTGGGCAGAAGTCTGGGATGTCCTGCTTTACCACCCGCTATCAGCTCCCAGATAATTGATACCATCAAAAATGGTTCTCTCCTCTACATATATGGAAAAAACAAAGTTTGAGAAATTTTACTGCCATTTCATATAATCCGATTTCGCCTCAAGACGATTTTCTAATGTATCAGGCAAATGCACAAAGAAATCAATTCCGGTAAAATTCTCTACGGAATCTACAGAAACAATATGGTCAGTAAACTTTTTATTACTTTTTTCGTTCGGTAAAACAAAAGCAATCATCTGTTTCCTCGCAGGCGAATAAATCACTTTATAATAATATCCGGGTATAGTAACCCGACTCTCCCCGATTTTTCCTTTTTCATTCTCAAATACCGGCCCCGTAACGACATGTATCTGCTCTTCTTTCCCCCATTTTCTCACCTGTTCCTCCAAAGATTTCCAGATTCCCCGATTAAAACCCGGAACCTGAGGCGACATATTCGACATATAAAAAGTTTCACTCATAGCTTCAACAGATTGTGTCATATCACCGGCGGGACAAAGATGTCCACGGTCATATCCGCTTTTTACATAATCGGAAGGTTTCGCAGAACCGGAAGCAACCATGTAATCTTCCCGAAAATCATTTGTACGTCTGATTTCATTCCCTTCTTTTCCTATACACGGACTATAATAAACCCAATTGGCCTGTTTATGTGCTGCATTATAGCTCAGAGTAAAAAAACGATGGTATACCATTTCTCCGGTTTTTCCCGGCAAATAGTCTATTTCATGGACCACCGGCTCTGACTCATTCCCGGAAACAATGACAGGGATTGATACTAAACGATGTTCAGAGAAACAATTATAGCTGCAGAATCCTCCTGCAAGTAATCCTACAGCTATCAAAATAAAAAAAATGTTCAGTTTCATACCACTACACCGGTCATTCTTTCACAGCCTCTCTAACCGTTTCATCGTTCATCTGATAAATCGGATAAAAACCTTCGTCATCCAATACATGCCGACCGATAAAAGCTTTTATGGTATTATCCAGGATAGCATAAGACGTCCTGATACCTTTAGCATCCCGCTTTACTCCGCGTTGTACCGCATAATCAGCCATTTCATTGACCAAATCAAATTTTTTCAGATATTCCAGCAATTGCTTATAATCCTTTATATTTTTCATCTCAGAACGATGTCTGTCCATAAAATCAAAAGTATAATCGTATAATATCTGAGATAACCGGTTTACTTTAACCATATACTCCGAATAACCGGAAGTATCTGCTGGTACAAAAACGTCAGGCATCACCCCTCCACCTCCATACACTGTACGTCCACCAACTGTTTTAAATTTCAGATTCTCATCAAAACGGATACTATCCTTCTGACCAAACTCACCATGACGCAAACGGACCAAAATATCTTCATAATATTTTTCTTTTCCCTGGTCATAAGGTTTCTGTATGGAACGTCCCGAAGGAATATAATAACGGGCAACCGTCAGACGCAATGCAGAACCATCCGGTAAAAGACGCTGTTCCTGCACCAATCCTTTCCCGAAAGAACGCCGCCCGATAATAGTTCCCCGGTCATTATCCTGAATGGCTCCGGCAAAAATCTCACTGGCCGAAGCACTGAACTCATCAATTAATACCGCTAAAGGCAATTGCTGATATCTCCCTTTTCCATTCGAATTATAATCCATCCGCGGAGAAGACTTTCCCTGAGTATAAAGTATCAGCTTTCCTTCAGGTAAAAATTCATTAATCATACGGATAGCTATAGGCAAAATTCCGCCTTCATTCTGACGCAAATCAATGATTACTTTACGCATTCCTTGTGCAGAAAGCTTTTCCATAGCCTGCATAAACTCCTCGTAAGTATTCATTCCAAAAGTCCTTACCTTGATTAAACCCGTCGTATCATCAAGCATATATGCCACATCCACACTTTTAATCGGTATACTGCCTCTTGTCACTTTTTTAATTACCGGCTTATTTTCTCCCCGTCTTACAATTGTCAATTCCACATCTGTTCCGATTTCTCCGCGCATCATTTTCATAATGGCATCGGTATTCATATTATTACCGGCTACAACAGAATCATTGACTTTTATAATACGGTCTCCGTCCAATAACCGGGCTTTTTCAGCAGGACCTCCGGGTACTACCTTAACAACAGTCACCGTATCCAGATATTTATAAAATTGCACCCCTATTCCGCCAAAATTACCCACTATCTCCTCATTCACCCGTTGCATATCTTTTGCCGGTATATATACTGTATGAGGGTCCAGGTCTTTCAAAATCTGTGGAATTGCATTCTCTTCTATCTTCTTTACATCCACAGTATCCACATAGGAATAATTAATCATATTCAAAATCAGGTCCAGTTTACTCCCCTGTACCGGCGCAAATACATTCTGATTACCTACACTGATTCCCTGACGGCTGTTTAACAACGAATTAATCACCATCCCCGACACAATGGCCAAAGCCAGTATTAACGGCCAAAGAATTATCTTTAATTTATTATTATACATATTTTCAAATTTCAACTTTACAACATCCCGCTCCGATCTCTACCAGGTCAACCTGAATACCTGCCTTTTCCAACAATTCAATTCCGTCACAACAACGATACAATTCAGAATAAACCACCCTGACAATTCCGGCCTGAATAATCAGTTTGGCACATTCTATACAAGGTGAAGCAGTCACATATAAAGTTGCTCCCTCACTGCTGTTACCGGACTTTGCAACCTTTGTAATTGCATTTGCTTCAGCATGTAATACGTAAGGTTTGGTACGGTCGGTTTCATCTTCGCATAAATTCTCAAAACCGGAAGGTGTTCCGTTATAACCATCAGAAATAATAGATTTATCTTTAACAATAAGAGCCCCCACCTGGCGACGTTTACAATAAGAATTTTCAGACCATATCCGCGCCATCCTTAAATACCGCACATCCAATAACCTTTGTTTAGCAGCTTCTTCCATAATGCCTTGACTAAATAAAACTCACTTCTTACGTCCGCCAATAAAATCAATCATCTCACGGAAATGTATCTTCCGCTCCTCAGGCACCTCTATTTTTTCAAGGGCACCACGGCTTTTTTCCAGATAATCACCTATTTTAGCCATCGCTGCTTCTCTGACTCCCACACGATTGTATATATCTGTCACTTCTTTAATCTTTTCAGCCGCATCAAACTGTTTTTTCTTCAACCATTCGTTCAGAAGTGCTTTATCTTTATCCCCGGCAAGTTCCAATGCTTTAATCAACAAATAAGTCTTTTTATTACAAATAATATCTCCCCCTATACTCTTCCCAAATTCTTTCACATCTCCGTAAACATCCAGGTAATCATCCTGCAACTGAAATACCAGTCCCAGATATCCGCCAAAATCATACAACGCATTATATTCGTGCTCCGGGGCTCCGGCAATCAATGCTCCATGACGCATACTTCCTGCAATCAGCACGGAAGTCTTCAGATAAATCATCTGAATATATTCCTCCACGGAAACATCATCCCGGCTTTCAAATTCCATATCATACTGCTGACCCTTACACACATCCATTGCCACCTGATTGAACCCGTCAATCACAAAACGCAGATAGGAATCTTCCACTGTCTCTATATACTTGTAAGCGGTAATAGCAGCAGCATCGCCACTGAGAATCGCCACATTGCTGTTCCATTTTTTATGCACTGTCTGACGCCCCCTGCGCAACTCTGCATCATCCATCACATCATCATGCAATAAAGTATAATTATGAAAAATCTCTATACCAATAGCCGACTTCAATGCCTTTTCTATATCATCCCGATACAAATTATAAGCCATTAAAGTCAGCACCGGACGCAAACGCTTTCCGCCATCTTCCATGATATACTTTATGGGTTCAAAAAGAGAATATGGCTCTTCCACATATTCCTGCTTATTTAACTCAGCTTTTATAATGTCTCTAAGTTGTTCTATTGTATACATGACTTCTCATTCATATAATTAGTAAGCCGCTAAATTAACAAAAGAAGCTGTAAAATCACCTGGAAAATGAAAAAAGTACTCTTCTCTTCAGCGTTGTATTAGCAAACTTTTCATTTACAATTTTCCAGTATCTGCCGGGCCACTGTTCCGGTTACATCCTGATCTTCTCCATAGCCAACCTTGCGCTCCGTAAACCGTCTTTCTATTTCCTTTATGGTTTCTTCTCCGATTTGAACATCCCCTAAACGAGTCGGCAAGCCCAGACTTTTGAAGAAATCCTCTGTACAGGCAATAGCTTTTTCTATACGGTCCTCCTCACTGTTTCCGGTAATCCCCCAAACCCGTTCTCCGTATTGCAACAATTTAGCCCGTTTCTTTTCTTTCAGCGTCCGGAGCAATCCGGGCAATACAATAGCCAGAGTAGCACCATGCGTTAAATCATGCAAAGCTGTCAGCTCGTGACCAATCATATGGGTTGCCCAATCCTGTCTCACACCCAAAGCGATAAAGCCATTGAGTCCCATCGTAGCACAAAGCATAAAATCAGCCATTTTATCATAATTATCCTGGTGCTGTATAATTTCCGGAGCAATTTCAATAAGCGAATGCAGAATTCCTTCGGCCCAACGGTCCATCAAGCGGGATTGTCCGGGGACAGTCATATATTGTTCCATCACATGCACAAAAGTATCGGCAATTCCGCAAGCCACCTGATACACCGGCAAAGAAAAAGTAACCGTAGGATCTAAAACAGAAAATACCGGATAATTGGAATAAAACGGATATTTTTCAGCAGTCTCAGAACGCGAAATCACTGCTCCGCTATTCATTTCTGAACCAGTGGCCGGTAAAGTCAGCACTGCTCCGAGCGGTACGGTATGCCGGAAACTCCCTTTCAGTACCAATTCCCAAGCATCTCCCTCATACATCAATCCGGCAGAAATCAATTTCGTTCCGTCAATCACAGAACCTCCTCCCACAGCCAGTAAAAAATCCACTTTCTTCTCTTTTCCCAACTGAATCGCTTTACGAAGTGTTTCTATTTTCGGGTTTGCTTCAATTCCCCAAAATTCAACGACATCAAAACCTTTTAAAGCCTCCTTAACCTGCTCATAAACTCCGTTCTTTTTTACACTTCCGCCACCGAAAGTGAGCATCACCCGTTTCCCTTCCGGAATTTCCTTAGACAACTGAGCTATCATTCCTTTCCCGAAAATTAATTTCGTCGGATTCTGAAAGATAAAATTCTCCATACAAATCTAATTTTAATATTACCCGTATATAATATTTCTTTATTTCAGACCAAGTATTCCCGTCCGGACAAAGATACCGAATACACTGTAATAAAAAAATATTTTCTATTTTCGTAAAAACAATTAAATAATGGAAATTATACATTACCCTGAAAATCAAACTTTCCAAACCATCGTCGACGATTATACTGCCTATGTAACTTATTCCATTCAGAAAGGCGAACTGGACATCCGGCATACAATCGTACCTCCTGAAATCAGTGGAAGAGGCATTGCTGCCCGGCTCGTAAAATCAGCCTATGATTATGCCATTTCACAACATCTAACACCCGTTGCCACCTGTTCCTATGCCGCAGTATGGCTGCAACGACACCCGGAATATCATGGTAAAACAAGTAAAGATTACGGCGGAGACAACAGTTGCTGTCTGTAAAAACGGGTATTTGGGGAGATAATTTTGGAAGAACGTAAATACCAAAAACGGAATGCGGTTTAAACCAACATTCCGTTTCTTGTAGCCGAGCCGGGAATCGAACCCGAATTTAAAGTTTAGGAAACTTCCGTTCTATCCATTGAACTACTCAGCCCGCTCACACGGACAAAAGTAGAAAATATTTTAAATATACGGAAATTTACCCGGAAGAAAACGTAAAAGTGTCATATATAGGTCAAGTTATTTGTTTTCTTCCGGAAGGATGATACCTTTGCGAAAAAGGTAATCAGATGAAAGTAGTGATACAACGTGTTCTGGAAGCCAGTGTAACTATAAATACCCAGCTACATTCTTCAATAGGTAAAGGCATGATAATATTGGTAGGTATTCAGGCCGACGACACCAATGAAGACATTGAATGGCTGACTGGCAAAATATGCAATTTGCGGATTTTCAACGACGAAAACGGAGTAATGAATTACTCTGTCCGGGAAATTGGAGGTGAAATTTTAATTGTAAGCCAATTCACATTGATGGCACGCACCAAAAAAGGAAACCGCCCTTCCTATATTGACGCAGCCAAACCTGAAATTTCAGTACCGCTATATGAGAAATTCGTGGAATCCTTGAGCAAAGAAATGAACCAAGAGATAAAAACAGGGGTATTCGGTGCGGACATGAAAATCGGATTAATCAACGACGGACCAGTAACCATCATCATTGATTCCAAAAACAAAATGTAGATTTTACATGGTTCTAACTTCCCAAAAGCTCACTATGGAACTAAAAGAATTACAACAAAAAGTAGACGGCTGGATTAAAGAATATGGTGTCCGTTATTTTAATGAATTAACTAATATGGCTATTCTCACCGAAGAAGTAGGCGAATTAGCCCGCATCATTGCACGCAAATATGGCGAACAATCCTTTAAAAAAGGAGAAAAAGAAAATTTGGCCGATGAAATAGCCGACATTTTATGGGTCCTGACTTGTCTGGCCAATCAAACCGGAGTCGATCTGACCCAGGCCATAGAAGACAATTTCGCAAAAAAAACAAGAAGGGATGAACAAAGGCATAAAAATAACGCTAAAATTCAATAGCTGCGAAATTCTTGTTACATTTGTCCGGTAACTTTCGCTAAAGTTCTGCATAGGGTCCGGAACTCATTCTTGATAGAATTTCATTCCGGCTGGTCAATAAAAATTGAAAAATTTTGTATTGTATTCCACCAGACCACCATTTCAAAAATGCTCACAAAATTATGAGATTTGATATGCTTTGAGAACTTTACCGGTTTTATAAACTAAGTTTATATGTGGACTAAGATTGCAGGGATAATATTGCGTAACCGTACTGTTTTTATCACAGGTATTCTACTCGGAACGGTGTTCATGGGATTTCAAGCCAGAAATGTTCAAATGTCCTATGAAAGTGCCGATTTATTACCAAAGACAGATAGTGCTTATCTGGATTATAATCGTTTCCGGGAAACTTTCGGCCAGGAAGGAAATATCATGGTTTTCGGAATACAGGATTCCAATTTTTATGAATTAGCTAAAATAAATGACTGGATCGCCATGGGGGACAGTATTAAAGCCCTGGAAGGCGTAACCGCACTAATGTCTATCTCCCACACTTTTAACCTGCATAAGAATACCGAATTAAAAAAATTCGAAGTCCGCCCTATTTTTCCTAATCACATTAATTCAAAACAGGAACTGGACAGCCTTGCTTTCATAGCCGAACATCTCCCGTTTTATGATGGACTGCTGATAAACAAAGACAAACACGCTTACAATATGATGATAACTGTCTCGGCCGAAGTCATGAATTCTCCGGCACGGGTCAGATTAGTACAGGATGTCTTGGAAATTACCAAACATTTTACAGGCAAACATCAGATAAAAATGCACTATTCCGGTATGCCATACATACGGGTAATCAACGCCGAAAATATAAAAAGAGAGATGTATATGTTCATAGCATTGTCTCTACTGATAACAGCTATCATTCTCTATTTATTTTTCCGGTCTTTCCGTATCGTCGGATTCTGTGTGGGCATTATCGGGTTAAGTGTTATCTGGGCCATAGGTTTCATGGCTATATTGGGAACCAAAATTACTCTCTTGACCGCTATGCTTCCCCCTTTGCTAATCGTAATCGGAATTCCCAATTGCGTATATATGGTTAACAAATACCACGCAGAATACGTAAGGCATGGTAACAAAATAAAGGCATTGCAACGGATGGTTCAGAAAGTGGGAAATGCATCTCTGCTGTCCAATCTGACAACTGCAGCCGGTTTTGCCACTTTCATCATCACTTCCAGTCGCATTCTGGTTGAATTCGGTTTAATTGCTTTTATCAGTATCACCTGCGTATTTCTGATTTGCCTGATTCTGATTCCCACTGTATTCAGCTATCTCCCTGTTCCCGATGCCAAACAAACCAAACACCTGTATAACCCTTTTATTAATAATATTATAGATAAACTGGTTTTTCTGGTCATCAACCGGCGGCATACAATCTACTACATTGCAGGTATACTGGTCGCCACAGGCATCTATGGTATCACCCTGATGAAAACGACCGGATACATGGTCGATGATTTGAAAGAAAACGACCCTATCCGCCAGGACCTGGCTTTTTTCGAATCAAATTTCGACGGCCTGATGCCCCTTGAAATAACTATTGATTTCCGAAAACCCAATCAGGTTTTCAAACTCAGTAATCTGGAAAAACTTGATTTGCTGAATACGGAGCTATCAAAAGACAATGACTTGTCTAAATCCCTGTCGGTTGTTGAAGCAGCTAAATTTGCCAATCAAGCCTATTACAACGGAAAAGCTGCTTACTACAAACTCCCAACCAACATGACTAAAAATTTCGTGATGAAATACGTGATGGAATCTTCCGGAGGAATGAATAATATGGCTAAATCTTTCGTCGACACTACTATGCAGGAAGTAAGGCTGAGTTTCCGGGTTAAAGACATCGGCACAAAAAAAATGGAAGCCAAAGAAAACCTCTTATATCAGAAAATAGAAGAAATCTTTCCCCGTGCCAAATACAACATAACAGTTACAGGTTCAAGCGTTATTTTTTTTAAAGGCAATCAATATCTGATTACAAATTTGTTTTCTTCTCTGGCATTAGCCATCTTACTGATAGCAAGCTTCATGGCCTGGATGTTCAAAAGCAAACGAATGGTTCTTATTGCTTTGGTTCCCAATGTCATTCCGCAAATCATCACTGCCGCTATTATGGGGTATGCCGGAATTCCGATAAAAGCTTCCACAATCCTCGTATTTAGTGTCGCATTCGGAATTTCAGTTGACAATACAATTCATTATCTGGCAAAATACAGGCAAGAATTACAGGCAACAAACTGGAATATCCGGTCGTCAGTCGTATTGGCATTGAAAGAAACCGGACAAAGCATGATTTATACCTCCATTATTCTGCTTTTTGGCTTCGGCATTTTCTGCCTTTCCAGTTTTGGAGGAACTTTTGCTTTAGGATTACTTACTTCGATTACTCTGTTTGCAGCCATGCTGGCAAATTTGATTCTGCTTCCGTCGTTACTCCTGACCATGGAACACAGCATCACCAAACGGACGTTTCGTGCAGAACCGCTGCTGCAAATTTTCAACGAAGAAGAAGATATCGATGAAAACAAACTGGAAATTGAAACATAGTTATTGAAATGACATTCGGAACGTATAATAAATTCCTTATCATGGGCTTAGTAGAAAGATGTAATATAAATACATGAAAAATTAGAAAATAACAGGATTATTCTCACAGGAATATCTATTCCGCTTTCATTTTTAATGCCTTAATATCCTTTATAACATCCTCTATTAATTGCGAAGCCCCAATCCGGAAATAGGAAGGAGTAAGCCATTCACTTCCCAAAACATGATTTACTATCGTCAGATAACGAATGGCATTCTGAGCTTTAGAAACTCCGCCGGCTATTTTCAGTCCTACCCGTTTGCCTGTTTGCGCATAATATTGCTTCAGAGCCTCACACATCACATAAACAGACTCGGGAGTAGCATTCACAGGCACTTTACCTGTTGAAGTCTTTATAAAATCGGCCCCTGCATAGGCAGCTATCAAAGAAGCATAGAAAATAGTCTCTACATCCTTCAGTTCCCCGGTTTCCAGAATAACTTTCAAACGTACATTTTCACAGACTTTACGGATAGCTTTCAATTCGCGGTAAACTTTTTCATAATTCTTTTCCAGCATATCGCCGACAGAAATCACAACATCAACCTCTTGCGCGCCTGCTGCGATAGCCATTTTACATTCAGCCAGCTTAATTTCAGTAAATGTCTGAGAATTCGGAAAATTACCAGCAACTACGGCCGTTTGTATCTCTGTGGATTGCAAAACCTCACGCACAACCTCGGCAAAATTCGGAAATACACACACAGCAGCAACACCTTTTAAATTGAATTTCTTCAATTTTTTCAACAATTCAATCACGAAATTTTTTACAGAATCTTCCGTATCCGTCAACTTCAAAGTTGTATAATCCATACAAGATATACAAAATTCGAGATTTTCAACACAATAAGTTTGTTTTATCTCTTTTTCTACAACTCCGTCCAAGTCAAACTGTATACGATCATCTAAATTAATGCAATTATACGTCGTAAAAATTTCTGATATACTATCCATTATTTGACTATTTAAATCTTCCGATATGCAACAACAGCTATAGCCCCAGTCGCCGCTTTTCGCAACCAGACAGTTTTGCCACCACCAATTGATAGGACTTTTCTATCCACCTTTGAAGCATACTGTCACTGACAGAACCATCTATTAGTACGGTATTCCAATATTTTTTGTTCATATGATACCCCGGCAACACTGCTGCAAAACTCTCCCTTAATTCAATGGCCTCCACAGGCTCACATTTAAGATTCATTTTCAAATCAGCCTCATCCATAGGCACAAAACAGAACATTTTACCACCAACCTTAAAAACCAGCACATTCTCCCACAAAATCTCTGTTGTTACTTGCTTTAAAGACTGGCAATACAGGGTTAATTCTTCAATATTCATGGATACAAAATTACATAATGTTTATGAGCTTTTAAACTTTTCTTCCCAAAAATATTTATCTTTGAAAGGCATAACAGACAAAGACTTGAGAAAAAAAACTCTATCTTTTTTATTTATAACATGTTCATTATGAACTAACAGAGTTTTTATGTAAGTGTGTAAACAATCAAATAGTTAATCATATGGCAAAAAAAGAAGGAAACGAAACCCCGTTGATGAAACAATATTATTCAACAAAGGCTAAATATCCCGATGCTATCCTTCTCTACCGCATGGGGGACTTTTATGAAACATTCGGAGAAGATGCCATAACAACCTCACGCATTCTGGGAATCACCCTGACCAAAAGATCATCCGGTTCTCCGGGTACTGTTGAACTGGCCGGGTTCCCTCATCATGCCCTTGAAACATATCTGCCGAAATTAGTACGGGCAGGACAGAGGGTTGCAATCTGTGAACAACTCGAAGATCCCAAAAAAACGAAATTCCTGGTGAAACGGGGAGTCATTGAACTCGTCACTCCCGGGGTGTCTTACAGTGAATACAGTACCGATAGCAAAAGCAATGTATTTCTGGCGTCTGTTTACTTCAGCAAGGCAGAAGCAGGTTTAGCTCTACTGGACCTGTCTACAGGCGAATTTCTGACAACCGAAGGCCCCCATGCCACAATCGACAAACTATTAAATAGTTTTCAACCGAAAGAAGTCATATATCCCCGGGGACAAGAAAACCGTTTTCACGAACTTTTTGGTAATAAATATTACATCTATCCCATTGAAGAATGGTTCTTCGACCGGGACGCTTCCGCCGAACGACTGACTAAACATTTTGAAGTGACTTCATTAAAAGGTTTCGGAATAGAAAACATGAACTGTGGTATTTCTGCCGCAGGTGCTGTTCTGAGTTATCTGGAAATAACCAAACACGATATGATTTCACACATCACTTCCATCTCCCGTATTGATGAATCACATTGTGTCTTATTAGATAAATTTACACTCCGGAATCTGGAATTGCTCCATTCCTCTTACGAAGAAGGACGTTCGTTGGCAGATATTATAGACCACACAACAACTCCGATGGGAGGACGTACTCTGCGTCGTTGGCTCTGTATGCCTCTGAAATCTCCGGATGAAATCAATAACCGGCTGGATATTGTAGATTATTTTATCCGGCAGGAAGAAGAACGCCATGAAGCAGAAAATTTACTGGAAAGCATCGGCGACCTGGAACGCCTCGCTTCTAAAATAGGGGCTGGCCGGATTACCCCAAGGGAAATGAACCAGCTTAAAACTGCACTCTCCTGCATCGGACCGCTCAAAAATATATGCTTGCAATCAACCCACCCGGCTTTACAAAAAATGGCCGGTAAACTGGAACCTTGTGAACCTCTGCTTGAAAAAATCAGCAAACAATTACAGGAAAATGCCCCGCATCAGGTTGCCAAAGGCAATATCATCAACGAAGGAGTCAATGCGGAATTGGATGAACTACGCAACATTTCAAGTCATGGCAAGGAGAAATTGCAGGAAATACAACAACGGGAAAGCGAAGTCACTGGTATCCCTTCACTGAAAATAGGATTTAACAACGTATTCGGTTACTACATCGAAGTGACCAAAGCTCATAAAGACAAAGCCCCTTCCTCCTGGATACGCAAACAAACCCTGGTCAACGGAGAACGCTACATCACCCCGGAATTGAAAGAATATGAAGACAAAATTCTGGGTGCGGAAGACAGGATTATGGCCATCGAAACCGAAATTTATAATGCTTTACTGCAGGAAGCTATTCACTACATCCGGTCACTTCAGACAGATGCCAAAATCCTCGCAGCAATCGATGTCCTGATTTCTTTTGCCGAAGTATCTATTGACAATCATTACTGCCGGCCGGAAATCAATGACTCGGATATTATTGACATTCGGGAAGGCAGACACCCCGTCATTGAAAAACAATTACCTCCCGGCGAAGAATATATTTCCAACAACATATACCTGGATAATAAAAAACAACAAATCATTATTATCACCGGACCGAATATGGCCGGAAAATCTGCTTTGCTACGCCAAACTGCATTAATCATGATTCTGGCTCAGGCCGGCTGCTTTGTACCGGCACAAGCAGCCATCTTAGGATATGTCGACAAGATTTTTACCCGTGTAGGAGCATCTGACAATATCTCCCAGGGGGAATCCACCTTTATGGTTGAAATGAATGAAGCAGCCAATATCCTGAACAATATCTCAGACCGTAGTCTGGTATTATTCGACGAATTGGGACGCGGAACTTCCACTTACGACGGTATCTCCATCGCATGGGCCATTGTCGAATACCTGCACGAACATCCCAAATGCCACGCTAAAACACTGTTTGCCACCCATTATCATGAACTGAATGAAATGGAACGGTCGTTTAAAAAAATCCGGAATTATAATGTTTCTGTCAAAGAAGTCGGGAATAAGGTCATCTTCTTACGCAAATTAGTCAAAGGAGGGTCTAACCATTCTTTCGGTATACAGGTGGGTAAAATGGCCGGTTTACCACAATCTGTTATCAAAAGAGCGGACGAAATATTGAAACAATTGGAAAACAACCGGGACAAAAACAATACTATCCAAAAAAATGTAGAACATATTGCATCAGAAAGAGAAGGTATGCAACTCAGTTTTTTCCAACTGGACGACCCCATCCTTTCACAAATCAGGGATGAAATTGCCGGCCTCGACATCAACAGTCTTACGCCCTTAGAAGCATTGAATAAACTTAGCGAAATCAAAAAAATCACAGGTATTTGACCTATTTAAACAACAATAACTCTACGACTTTGTGAATAGGACAATACCATGAATAATTCAGAAAAGAAATACTGAACTACAACCCAAATGGAAATCACTTCCTTTTTAGTTTAGTACTAAGAATAACCACATTCTGCATCGGCCTGTCATGACTGTCTGTCGGAAGACCAGCTATGCGGTCCAGTACATCCAATCCTTCGACAACCTCACCAAATACCGTATAGTCTCCGTCCAGAAAAGGAGTTCCCCCGATTGATTTATACAATTCCCGGCTTTCCTGTGTAAACCGATACGGATTCTCACCGGAGAAATATTTTTCTATTTCAGCGTCAATTTGTTTTACCAAACTATCAGCCTGCAGTCTCTGTCCTTTCCGGAGATAAGCCAGGTGCTCATCTTTTACAGTCTCGTACAACTTTCTCCCCAATTTATTCTTCGCTCTGATCAATTGCTGCTGCTCCAGTAAATCCAGTTGCTTATCTGTATATGTTTTACCTTGCACAATATAAAACTGTTCGCCTGAAGATTTCTTTTCCGGATTAACTTCATCCCCTTGACGTGCCGCTGCCAGAGCACCCTTTACATGCCGGTATTCCGGCCGGATCTCCGCATCAATCGTATATCCCGGGTCAGTAACTCCCACCATCTTTCCTTTCAAAGCATTTTTAGAATCGGAAGCTCCTCCTTGTATCATAAAATCTTTAATTACCCGATGAAACAACAAACTATCGTAATGACACTCTTTTACCAGTTGCAGAAAATTTTCACTATGCCGGGGGGTCCCTTCATATAATTTCACCTTCATAACCCCCATATTAGTCGTAATCTCCACCAACTTATATTTCTTTGCTCCCGATACATACCCGGAAAACAATACCATAAAAAGCACTGCAAGCCATTTTTTCATATATTCCTCCTATTCTATTTCCATTTTACGGATAACCACATCCGCTACCGGTCTGGCATAATCGTCCGTGCTTTGTCCGGCAATTCTGTCCACAACTTCCAAGCCCTCGACAACTTCCCCAAAAACAGTGTATTCACCATCCAAATGAGGTGTACCTCCAACTGTTGTATATGCCTTAATCTGTTCTTCCGAAAGTTTTAACTTAACACGTTCAAACTGGTCTCTGACTTCATCTGACAACTCCCGGTTTATCCGCATCAGATTCTCATAATCATTAACCAGTTGATATTTCATAATTTCAGCCTCCCTTTTCGCCTTTAAACGATTAAAAAGAGCTGTATAACGTTTATTATTAATATTTTCTACAGCTCTATGCAATGAATCTGCCGAAAATATTTTCCCCTGAACAATGTAAAAGTGTGAACCGCTCGAATTCCGTTCCGGATTAATATTGTCGTTTTCCCGGGCAGCAGCAACAACTCCTTTTTTGTGAAAATACTGAGGCAAAATTTCAGGTTTTATCGTATACCCGGCATCCCCATCACCTAACAACATCCCCGGACGTGCCATTTTAGAAGCAGGATCGCCGGTTTGTATCATAAAATCCTGTATTACCCGATGGAACAACATACCATTATAATATCCCTCCCGGACCAATTTAACCATATTCTCCCGGTGTATCGGCACTTCATCATACAATTTAAACCGGATAGTTCCCAGAGACGTCTCCATCTTGACTACAACCCCTTTATTCTGACAACAACTCCACATCAGCAGACTCCCTGCAAAAACAGAAAGAATTCTTTTCAACATCATAACACCAATCAAAAATGACAAACTCCAAAATATCAGGTGACAAAATTAATCTATTTTTGTGTAAATTTGTGCAGGAATATTTTCCTTAATCTGTATATTTGTACTAAAATTTTCTGACTTATGAAATTAGTGCTGGCTTTTCTGATTATAGGTTGTTGCATCTCCGGATGTAAAAACAAAGATTTGTCCTCCCAACACCTGAGTCGTATTTCCGTTATCCGGGACACAGAACCTTCCCTACCCAATAATAATAAGGCAACTTATACTCCCTCACAAACCGGCATTCAGCAGAATAATACTCAGTATCATATCATCGTGGCCAGTTTCAGCACCAGAGAAAAAGCACGGGCTGAAAAAATGTTATCCCGGCTCAAAGCGAAAGACTACCCGGCCACTCTGCTATATTCTTCACAAAGGTACCGCGTGAGCATTGAAAGTTTCTCCACAGAAGCAGAAGCCAATGCCGCCCGCGATGAATACCGTTCTATTACAGACCGGCAAGACATTTGGGTCCATAAAATAAACTAATCAGCAAAACATAACTACCACTAAACTGATTCCGAATAAAAAACCAGTATAAATTTGCCAGGGGGTATGTTTTTTTAAGTACAACCGGCAAGAAGCAAGTAGACCTGCCAAAATAATCATAAACATAAAACTCTCCCGGACTTCTCCGGAATATTTCAACCCTAAAACCAATAATAAACCACATACACTGCCCATAGCAGTCATATGCATGCTGATTTTCCATCTCAGGGTAACCACCGAAAAAAGAGACAATAAAATAATCAATACCAAGTACAAGCGTTGCACAATATCCGTATAAGCAACCCCGCCTAACAACCAAAAACCTAAAAAAGCAAAGGCTATCACTGCCAAAATAGGATAAATCCTCTCCTGTTTATCCTCCAACCCGTAATCCCTGATTAAATGAAAATGACGAAACAAAGGCAGACAAACCAAAGGTAAAATCACCAATGTAAATAAAGTCACAATGAAACTGTACAATTTTACCCCGGACGGTATCAAAACAAACCAGGAATCTATATAAAAGATAAAAAACAAACTATAAACAGGCATCAACATAGGATGCAACAAAAAAGACATTATCTGCGCAACCCGCTTAATCTCCGGCACCCCATTTAACCGATTTTTCATAACATTATATTTCTCTTCTCAAACGAGCCACAGGAATATCCAGCATTTGCCGGTATTTAGCCACAGTACGCCGGGCAATCTGATACCCCTGCTTTTCCATCAACATTACCAGCTCATCATCCGTCAACGGCCTCTTTTTATCTTCATTATCCACCAATTTTTTCAATACATTCTTTAATTCTCCGGTACTAACTTCCTCTCCATTCACTGTTTGCATACTATTTGAAAAAAAATCTTTTAAAGCATATATACCAAACCAAGTCTGTATATACTTTGAATTAGAAACCCTGGATATGGTTGATACATCCAAACCTGTAATATCAGCAATATCTTTTAAAATCATAGGTTTCAACATATTCTCATCTCCGGTAAGAAAAAATTGTTTCTGAAACTGTACAATCGCAGTCATTGTCAACATCAATGTATTGTTTCTTTGATGGACAGCATCAATAAATGACTTTGCTGAATTTAATTTATACTTTACAAAAGAAACAACATCCTTCTTATTCTTAGCAGATTCACCTTTTTGATACTGCTCCAAAAGCTCCAGATACGACTTATTAATTCGTAATTCAGGAACATCACCCGAATTCAGACTTAACTGTAATTCTCCGTCAACCAATTCCAAAGCAAAATCCGGAATGATTTTTTCCGCATTCTGGACTAAAGAAGCATCTGCTACGGTCCCTCCAGGCTTGGGATTCAATTTCAAAATTTCATCTATTGCCTGTTTCAATTCAGAATCATTCAGCCGTAATCTCCGGGAAATCTTTTCATAATGCTTACGCGAAAACTCATCAAAACATTCTTCCAGAATAAGTTTAGCGTTCCCCAAAATCTTATTCCCCTGATTTTCTGCCATCTTATGCTCTATTTGCAACAAAAGACATTCTTGCAAATCCCGGGCACCAACTCCTGCAGGTTCAAATTCCTGAATAAGCTTCAACAGGCGCAGTACCTCTTTTTCAGAGGCCTCAATTCCCGCTCCAAAAGCCAAATCATCCACAATATTTTCAATATCACGCCGGAGATACCCGTCTTCGTCAATATTTCCTATAATATATTCCGCAATACGACGTTCTGACTCCGGCATAGCACGCATACCCAACTGAGCAACCAAACTTTCCCGGAAAGAAGTTCCCTGAGAAAAAATTAAATCCCTGCTATCATTATCTTTCGAAACATTGGAAACCGCAAGCCGATACTCAGGAATATCATCATCATCATCCATATAATCTTCCAATGAAAACTCATCATCATCCGAATGCTCTTCCTCCTCTCCGAATTCATCCTGTTGGTTACCTGTATCCTCCTCCTGCATTTCTTCCGGAGATGCAGCCTCCGGCTTATCTTCTCCCTCTTCCAGCAAAGGATTTTGTTCCAGTTCCTCCTTTATGCGCTGTTCCAATTGATAAGTAGGAAGCTCCAGTAGCTTTATCAGCTGAATCTGAAGAGGATTAATCTTCAGACCTAATTTCTGTTGTAAATTTTGCTTAAGCACCTGGCACTAATCTGAAATCATTAAAATTCCGCATTCTTCGGAGTACGTGGGAAAGGTATCACATCACGGATATTTCCCATCCCGGTAACAAACAATAACAAGCGTTCAAATCCCAAACCAAAACCACTATGTACAGCAGAACCAAAACGACGGGTGTCCAGATAATACTGCATAGAGTCAACCGGAATTCCGACTTCGTTCATACGAGTTAATAGTTTGTCCAGGTCTTCTTCACGCTGAGACCCTCCGATAATCTCTCCAATTTGCGGAAAAAGCACATCCATCGCTGCAACGGTTTTTCCATCCGGATTCAGTTTCATATAGAAAGCCTTGATTTCCTTAGGGTAACCGGTCAGAATCACTGGTTTTTTGAAATGTTTTTCCACCAGATAACGTTCATGTTCGCTCTGTAAATCCACACCCCAACCTTCTACCGGATACTGAAACTTTCCGTTCTTATTCGGCTTGCTGTTCTTCAATATTTCAACAGCTTCCGTATAACTCACCCGTTCAAAATCATGTGTCAGTACAAAATTTAATTTCTCAATCAACTCCATTGAACGTTCTTCCGCCTTTTTATTCTTTTCTTCTTCCTGCAAACGGGCACTGAGAAATTTCAAATCATCCATACAATACTCCAAAGCATAACGAATCAGATACTTCAGAAAATCCTCAGCCAAATCCATATTATCATTCAAATCATAAAAAGCTGCTTCCGGTTCAATCATCCAGAACTCAGACAAATGTCGCGTTGTATTGGAATTTTCAGCACGAAACGTAGGTCCGAAAGTGTAGACCTTCCCCAAAGCCATTGCACCCAATTCTCCTTCCAACTGTCCGCTGACAGTTAAATTGGTAGCCTTGCCGAAAAAATCCTGTTTGTAATCTATTTCACCTTCTTCCGTCAAAGGAGGATTTTTCGGATCCAGGGTAGTCACCCGGAACATCTCACCGGCACCTTCACAATCCGAAGCCGTAATTAACGGAGTATGTAAATAAAAAAAGCCTTTTTGATTGAAATACTGATGAATAGCAAAAGCCATTGCATGCCGGATTCTGAACACTGCACCAAAAGTATTAGTCCGGAAACGCAAATGAGCCACTTCACGCAAAAATTCCAGACTATGTTTTTTAGGCTGAATCGGATATTTTTCCGGATCAGCTTCCCCCAAAACCTCCAATACAGAAGCCTGAATTTCACGGGACTGACCGGCACCGGCACTTTCAACCAGTAATCCTTTGACATGAATAGCAGCACCCGTAGTTACTTTCTTCAGCAAATCTTCCGGAAAACAATTCATATCAAGCACAACTTGTATATTATTGACGGTAGAACCATCATTTAAGGCAATAAAATTCACTTGTTTATTCCCTCTTTTGGTCCTGACCCAACCACTGATTTCCACTTCTTTACCGCAATCCACTGACTGCAAAAGCTCTTTAACTGACAATTTGTTTGTGCTCATCTCTTTTAATTTACACATTATAATTGATTTACATCTATTCCACCCGGCACAATATCCGGACGGATTTGCAAAAATAATAAAATCAGGCTAAAAAAACATACCCATAATCGGACATTACACAAATAATTCACTAAAAATCCCGTCCGAAACCAACCAACCGCGTTCAGTCATTCTAATACGTTCCCCGGACATCACCATCAATCCCAAATGTTTATAATTCTCTATTTTCTCCGTTAGTTTATTCCACCAACACGGATATTCGTTTTTCAAATAATACGGGTCGATACCCCACATCGTTCTGAAATTCGTCATCAAATATTCATTCCATTTATCTGCATCTGTTAATATCTCTTTTTCAAAATTTAAAAATCTATTATTTAAACTATCAATATACTTTTTTAAATGGGCTATATTCCATTGCCGGGAAATAATATCATATGAATGTGCTGCTACTCCCAAACCAATATATGGTTTCTGCTGCCAATAAGAAGTATTGTGTCTCGAATATTTAAATTTTTTAGCAAAATTAGAAATTTCATAATGTTCATAGTCAATACTTTTTAAATAATCAGAAACCAACAGATATTGTTGGGCCAAAAAATCGTCACTCAAAGGCCGAAATTTTCCTTTTTCAGATAATTTCTCAAAAACAGAATTTGAATCTAAGCTTAAAATATATACTGAAACATGGTCTATATTCAAAACACTTACCTTTTTCAAATCAACCTCAAGCTCTGCCACACTACTACCCGGCAATCCAATAATCAAATCCACACCGATATTATCAAAACCGCTCATTTTTGCATTCTCAATAGCAGTAATGGCTTGGCTTGCGCTATGACTCCGGTTGATTCGCTTTAAGATACTATCATGAAATGATTGTACACCAATGGTAATTCTATTAAATCCCAAACGACGGAATGCGGATAGTTTTTCCATTGACGCATCTTCCGGATTAACCTCAATAGAATATTCCGCCTGCTTATCTATATTCCAGACATTATGTATATTATCCAAAATTAATTCCAATTCAGATTCATTCAGACAAGAAGGAGTCCCCCCTCCAAAATATAAAGTGGAAACAACTTCTTCCTGAAGGTATTCTTTTCTCATCCGGATTTCTTTAACCAACGCATTCAAATAAGCCGTTTTCAACTGCAAAGAAGCCACCGAATAAAATCCGCAATAAAAACATTTACTACGGCAAAAAGGTATATGAATATAAACTCCCGCCATTTTCTATCCTTAACTTTACTGGCAAATGTAGATTATTTTTTGTTTTTTCTTTCTGTTTTAAAATTATATAATCCAGGTTCTACCGCCCCTTCATTTTTGAAGAAAACCGATTTATTCTGCAAAACTATTTGATTATAAATAATCTTTCATTAATTTTGTCCCTCATTTTGAAGTGGTGCATACTTTAAACTGTAAGGCTGAACCTTAGCCATTTACCTTACAGGCACATTAAACTCCCGGGATTTTGGTCTGCCCGACTATGCGTTTTTCCCGAACCGGCTTGATTGCAAGGATTCACCACAACAAAAAACAAACAGATGTATAATTAAAAAACTAAAAAAGTGGATCAAGTAAGTTACAAAACGACTTATGTCAACAAGGCCACAACACAGAAAGAGTGGGTTTTGATTGACGCCGAAAATCAGGTTTTGGGACGTCTTGCTGCTAAAGTTGCGAAACTGTTAAGAGGCAAGTACAAACCGTCCTTTACCCCGTTTGAAGATTGTGGTGATAACGTAATCATCATCAATGCGGAAAAAATCGTGTTAACCGGAAACAAGTTAACCGACAAAGTGTACACCCGTCACACCGGATATCCCGGAGGACAGCGTCACACTTCTCCGGCTGCTGTATTAAAAGCACATCCGGAAAGAGTAATTGAACATGCCGTGCGTGGTATGCTTCCAAAAAATCGTCTGGGAAGAGCTATACTGAAAAACCTTCATCTGTATGCAGGTTCTGAACACAAACATGAAGCTCAGCAACCGAAAGTAATTGATTTAAATTCTTTAAACTAACAGACTATGGAAGTAATTAACGCAATCGGTAGAAGAAAAGCAGCAGTAGCTCGCGTTTACGTAAGTGAAGGGAAAGGTAATATCACTATCAACAAACGTCCGTTGGAAGAATATTTCACCCTCCCTACTCTCCAGTACATTGTAAAACAACCTCTCGAACTGTTGGGAGTTGCCAGTCAGTATGATATCAAGGTAAACCTGGACGGTGGCGGTTTTAAAGGACAGGCTGAAGCCTTGCGCCTGGGTATCGCCAGAGCTTTGGTTGAAATCAATGCAGAAGACAAAGCTAAATTAAGAGCAGCAGGTTTCATGACACGTGATCCCCGTGAAGTCGAACGTAAGAAACCCGGTCGGCCTAAAGCACGTAAGAGATTCCAGTTCTCTAAACGTTAATCTCAGTTTAGTATCTAAATTGACAGGACTCCTTCAGTGGGACTACCTGACAATTGCTTAAATGAAGAATGTAAACTTAAAAAAAACAAACATGTCAAATACCAATTTCGACGAATTATTAAATGCAGGTTGTCATTTCGGACACCTGACTCGTAAATGGAATCCTAAAATGGCTCCTTATATTTTTATGGAGCGTAATGATATCCACATTATTGACCTGAACAAAACAGCTATCATGCTGGACAAAGCCACTGCTGCACTGAAGCAGATTGCTAAATCGGGCCGCAAAATTCTGTTTGTTGCAACAAAAAAACAGGCTAAGGACATTGTTGCTGAAAAAATCTCTAATATCAATATGCCTTATGTAACAGAAAGATGGCCGGGCGGTATGTTAACCAACTTCCCGACAATCCGTAAGGCTGTGAAAAAAATGACCACCATCGACAAGATGGAGAAAGACGGAACTTTTGACCATCTTTCAAAACGGGAAAAACTTCAGATTGCCCGTCAGCGGGCTAAGCTCGACAAAAACTTAGGAAGTATTGCCGACCTGACCCGCTTACCTGCCGCACTTTTCGTTGTTGACGTAATGAAAGAATACATTGCAGTAAAAGAAGCCCGTTCACTGGGTATTCCTGTATTTGCAATGGTAGATACCAACTCTGACCCGAATGGTATTGATTTTATCATTCCGTGTAATGACGATGCTTCCACTTCTATCAGCCTGATTATGGAAAAAGTAGCTGATGCTATCAAAGAAGGCTTATCTGAACGCAAAGCGGAAAAAGATAAAGAAGTGACCGATAAAAAACCGGTAGCAAAAAAAGCTGAAAAAACAGCCGACAGCGAAGCAGAAGTTGTAATCGAAGAAACAACCGAAGAGTAATAACTTAATTTTAGATTTTAAATTGACGATTTTAGATTGTTAATTTAAAATCTGAAATTTAAAATTTTAAATTGACACATGGAAATAAAAGCTGCTGATGTAATGAAGTTGCGCCACGCAACCAATGCAGGTATGATGGACTGTAAGAAAGCTCTTCAGGAAGCTGAAGGGGACTTCGATAAAGCCGTTGATATTATTCGCAAACGCGGACTCATTGTAGCCAGCAAACGAGCAGACCGCGAAGCAAAAGAAGGTTGTGTGCTGGCTTTAGCCGAAGGAAAAAAAGGAGTGATGGTAAGTTTAAACTGCGAAACGGACTTCGTAGCTAAAAATGAAAATTTTGTAAACTTCACCCGTCAGATTCTGAATGCTGCTTTTACAAATATGCCTGACACCAAAGAAGCTTTATTGGCAATACAATTAGATGGCCGTACAATTGCTGATCAGATTTCAGAACAAACCGGAGTAATCGGCGAAAAACTGGAACTTGCATATTACGGAAAAGTAGAGGCCGAAGCAGTTGTCGCTTATATCCATCCGGGTAATAAATTAGCAACCGTTATCGGGTTTAATAAAGAAGCAGATGCACAGGTAAAAAAAGATATAGCAATGCAAGCCGCTGCTATGGCTCCTATTGCTGTAGATAAAAACGATGTTCCTCAGGATGTGATTGCCCATGAACTGGAAATCGGCCGTGATAAAGCACGCGAAGAAGGCAAACCTGAAAATATGCTGGACAAAATTGCCGAAGGCCGCCTGAACAAATTTTATCAGGAGTCTACCTTACTCAATCAGACTTTCGTGAAAGATGGCAAACAGACGGTAAAAGCTTATCTGGCAAACCAGGATAAAGATTTAACTGTAACAGGATTTATCCGTTTCACCTTGAACGATTAAATCTGATTACAATACCTAAAAAGGACTGTCAGGAAAATTCCGGGGACAGTCCTTTTTTTTATCCGGGAATTCATTTCTCTGTTACTAATGTTACATAATGGACAAACTTTGGAGAATGCCAGGAGGTATTGGCTGGCCGCTTATTGTCATCATAAAGTCCGATGACCTCCAGATTTAAATACTCCAATTGTTGTAGTGAAAAAACTTTTTCCGGTTCATTTTCCGATACTAAAACAAAAGGAAATACCGGTACCTTCTGTCCTTTTTCAAAACAATAGGGCAAAATTTTACATCCTGCCTCATATACTATTTCAATACGTAGCTCTTCTTTACAATCATAATAAAACGGAATATGCTTCAGACGTTCTATTTTTCTGACAGCATGTATACTTTTTAAATCCGGATTATTGAACAGCCCGGCAACAACAGGCAATATCACCGTTTCAACCGCAGCAAATAATCCAAAAATCCCCAACAAAAAACCTAAAATTTTATTCTTCAAAGAAGTATAAAATAATAAAGCAGCTATTACCTCCAACAATATCGCAAAACTCACGAATAAACCTAATGTCACCTTTTCCGTAGCATAAAAAAAGAAATAAACCCCAACAGGCAAAAAACATACAATCAAAGCTATCAAAAGCGTATTAATACGCCAAATTAACCGGTCCGCTCTCTGTAAACCTCCATTCTTTACCTTTTCCCAATAATACATAAAAAAATGTGCTATCACCAAAGCCGATGGTATCAGAATAGGCAGCAAATAACGGGTCTTTTTTTCCGGTAACAGAGATAAACAAATCAACACCATAAACACCCAACATACAGCAAACAGATATTCTTTCTTTAAAGATACTTTCTGTTTCCAATAAGTCCAGCACAAAGCGACTAACAGAATAAATGCCCATACTCCGGTTTCCGTGAAAAATTTCCAATAATAATACCATGGACGTACACTCCGTTCCAGCCATGCCGTCGATTCCTTATTCCAAACAGCCAACAATATATCTTTATGTGTCAGATATAATAGTACAGGCCACCAGATACTAATCAACACGCAAATCCCCACCATAACCAGCAATGGCACTTTTTTCCCCCGGAAAGAAGGACGATAGATCCAAAGCCATGCAATCAGAAAAGGCAATAACAAAGCATAAAAAGACACCGGACCTTTCCCCAGAAAAGACAACCCCATAAAAATTCCCGCTCCTATAAACTCCTTCCAGCATTTCCCCGTTTTTTGTCCTGCCCGGAATAAAAAATAAATAGCCCCAACCATAAAACTATGGCAATAAATATCCCAGGTCGCCGTCCTTCCCATAAGTATAATATTGAAGGAAGTACAAAGGACCAATGCACTTATCAGACCAAAAACATCACGCCGGGTTTGATAAGCAGCAAAACCATACAAAAAGAACACCAACAAAGTTGCCATTATTCCTGCGGCAGCTCTTTGCAAAGGTAAGTTATCAGGCGATATCAACTCTATACAAGCTGCCACCCAGGTGGGTAAAGGCGGTTTTTCCAGACGCAATTCTCCGTTCATTGTAGGAATCAGCCAATTACCTTCCATAACAATTTCCCGGGCAGTAACCAGATTCCGGGACTCCATAATATCAGCGTAAATCACCCGGTTATGGACAAAAAAAGAAAAATAACACACTAACAATAAGAAAAAAACATGGACAATTTTCCGATTCATATTATATGCTTTACTATCTATATAAAATTTTCAACTAATTTATATGAAGACATTCAAATACCAATTCTTTTAAGGACAAAAAAAATACCTGAAGTAAAAAATTGCCAAATGTGTTAAATTTTGTAAATTCTATTTATTTTTTTTCCCGTTCTTCTATTTTTGAAAAATTAAATTTTAATCAATTCTATACATGAAAATCCCAAAGTATTTTTGTTTTCTCCTTTTTTTCATACCTCTCTTAAGTTTACGGGATTTCACTCCAAACAATGAACTAAAATACCTGAGCATTGCCGACGAAGCTATCCGGAACAGCCATTTCTTTGCTTTCTGGAACCATGGGGCTGCATATGCCGATAAACCTCCTCTGTATCTGTGGATTGTTATGTTAGGGAAATGGCTGCTGGGAGAACACTGTATGCTATTTATCAGTCTATTCTCTATAATTCCGGCTTTAGTCATACTTTATGTTATGGATAAATGGGTAAAAACTGTCATTCCTGCTCCCACACGACTCAGCGGACAACTGATGCTGATTACTTCCGGATTATTTACCGGCTCAGCCATTGTTATCCGGATGGATATGTTGATGTGCCTGTTTATTGTCCTGTCTATTTATACTTTTTATAAAATCTATACCGGCACTGGTTCCGTCCGGGACCCGCTTCTGTTTCCCGTCTATATATTCCTGGCTGTTTTTACTAAAGGACCGGTTGGCATTTTAGTCCCTTTAACCAGCATTCCGGTTTTTCTCTTTTGGCAGGGAAAACTCCAAACATTCGGAAAGTATTTTGGATGGAAACAATGGAGCATCCTCATCGGTTTATGTCTGATATGGTTCGGAGCAGTTTATCTGGAAGGAGGAAAAACCTATCTGGACAATTTACTCTTTAATCAGACAGTAAACCGGGCCATTGATTCCTTCCATCACAAAGAACCCGTCTGGTTTTATTTGAAAACCATCTGGTACTCTTTAGCCCCCTGGATATTATTCTATGTAGTAACTATCATTTCGGGCATCCGGAAACACCTGATTAACACGGACCTGAAAAAACTATTTCTTACCGTTATCGTTACTACTTTCACAGCTTTATCCCTGTTTAGCGGAAAACTGGATATTTATATGCTGCCTGTTTTCCCTTTCATAGCATATTTAGCTATTTTGCTACTTCCGGATTTAAACGGAAAATACTTAAGTGCAGCCATAGCAATTCCTGCCGGAATCTTACTTCTGGTTTTTCCGGGAATATTTATCCTGAATAAAATACCTGGCCTTTCCGTGCCGAATACAATAGCAATACCCATTGCAGCATTGGTCCTGAGTATCAGTTCCCTGCTTTCCCTCCGTTTCCTTTGGAAAAAGTCCTTATTACATGCCGTAAACAGCTTGGCCGCAGGTTTACTGCTAACCATTTTTATTGGCTCATTTTCCTTATCTGAATTAAATCCATACATAGGTTTTCAGGAAATGAGCAAAAAAGCACAGACCATTGCTAATGAAAAAGGAATAAAAAATTACTACTTTTACAAATTCAGAAGCGGAGAAAACATAGATGCTTATCTCCACCAGGAAATAAAACAACTCAGTATTTCTGAACTCAACAGTCAAGGAAGGCAACAAGAATTTATACTCTTTGTCAGGAACAAGGATGTAAAAAAGGACCCCGAACTAGAGAAAATAATCGGAAATAAAGAGTCTTACAACATCGGAAATTACAGTATTGTCCTATTTCAATTAAATGACAATTAAATGATATTTTTGATTGGTTTTTTAGCACAAACTTGTTTCTCTGCCCGTTTGCTTTTTCAATGGATCATGTCTGAAAAAGCAAAACAGGTGGTATCTCCTTCTATATTTTGGCTATTAAGTCTGTTTGGCTCCTACCTCCTATTCTTTTATGGTTGGTTGCGGGATGATTTTGCCATTATTTTCGGTCAGTTCATTTCATACTACATTTATATTTGGAACCTGGACATAAAACATAGCTGGCAAAAAATTCCCCGGCCTATCCGTTATCTGTTAATTTCAACTCCCGTGTTTGCCATAGGTTATATGTATACAGAATCCAGTACGTTTATTACCCAATTTTTCAAAAATGAAACAATTCCTTTATGGCTCTTGATTTGGGGTGCAGCAGGGCAAGTAGTTTTTACCCTGCGGTTTGTCTACCAATGGGTCTATTCCCGGAAACGGCAAGAGTCCATTCTTCCGATGGGATTCTGGATCATCAGTCTTACAGGTTCATTTATTATCGTTAGCTATGCTCTCGTCCGGCACGACCCGGTTCTGATTCTGGGACAATCCACCGGACTGATAGTATACACCCGGAACATTTGGATTATGCAGAAAAAAACAAAAGTCGAAAAAGCAAATGCTTAGGTTTGATTTTACCAATTATAAAAATACTGTCCGCACAAACTGAAATCTTACAAATTATCTTCCGCAACCTCGTAATTGATATATCTTTTTTTCATCCAGCGGTAAGCAAAACAATCTTTAAATGGTCCGACAAGGCGATTGCATAAATTATATTTGGATTTACCTGCCATTCGCGGAAAATGGCGCACCGGCATTTGTTTCACTTTTCCATTCTGCAATTGGATTAAAGCAGGCAAAAAACGATGCATCCCGGTGAAAAAAGGAATTCGTTTTGCATAATCTGTCCGGAGAATTTTTAACGGGCATCCTGTATCCTCCACTCCGTCATGAGTCATAGAACGCCGGAAACCGTTGGCAATCCTGGAAGACATATTTTTGATAAAACTATCTTTCCGGCCTGTCCTTATTCCCATTACCATTTCGTAGTCCTCTACGTGTGTAAGCAACAAATTGAAATCTTCCGGGGTGGTCTGCAAATCAGCATCAATGTATCCGACAAATTCAGAATTACAATGGTCAATACCAGCTTTCATAGCAGCACTCAACCCCCCGTTTTTAGCCAATTCCAGATAATAAAAATCCGGATGTCCATGACAAATATCTTTCAGTAGCTTACCGCTTTGATCTTTCGAACCGTCGTTTACAAACAGTACGCAGGATGATATCCGGGCTATTTTCAAAAAATCTCCCAGTTCTTTCTCCAACCTTCGGATATTTCCTTCCTCATTATAAACCGGAACAATAATGGTTAAACGGTAATTTGCAGTTTTATTCATAGAATTTCATTTTAGAATCAGACAAAATTAATTAGCTTTGTTCTACTTTATTTATAACTGAGATAATTTTTTTTCGTTTTAAATAATTTATATTGAAATAAAATAAGTTTATCGGAACATTAAAATTTTTAAAACTATGAAATACAAAAGAATACTCCTGAAACTAAGCGGAGAATCACTGATGGGCAATCAGAAATACGGCATTGATTCCACCCGGGTGGAAAGCTATGCACGGCAAATAAAAGAAATTACGGAAATGGATATTCAGGTTGGGATTGTCATAGGAGGAGGCAATATTTTCAGAGGATTGACAGGAACCAACAAAGGATTCGACCGGGTAAAAGGAGACAATATGGGAATGCTGGCAACAGTCATCAACAGTCTTGCTCTCAGCTCTGCCCTGGATAATGAAAATTGTAAAAATAAAGTACTGACAGCGATTCGGATGGAACCCATCGGAGAATTTTATTCAAAATCAAAAGCCGTAGAATACCTGGCAGCCGGATATGTTACCATTTTCAGTGCCGGCACCGGCAATCCCTATTTCACGACTGATACAGGCAGTAGTCTCCGGGCCATAGAGATTGAAGCAGATGCAATGCTAAAAGGTACAAGGGTAGACGGGATATACACGGCTGACCCGGAAAAAGACCCCACAGCGGTAAAATTTGATAAAATCACTTACGATGAAATATACAACAAAGGACTGAAAGTCATGGACCTGACAGCCACTACAATGTGTAAAGAAAATCACCTTCCGATTGTCGTATTTGATATGGATACAGAAGGAAATCTGAAAAAATTGATGAAAGGCGAAAAAATCGGAACTATTGTCTGTTAAACAGCAACCGAATTCTCAATTTTACAAACTTCAAGAATTTGATAAACTAAATTTATGAGCATTCTTGAGCAAATAAATACCCCGGAAGAACTGAAAAAAATACCGGAAGATTCCCTGATTCAACTGTGTCAGGAAGTACGTCAAAAAATTATTGACGATTGTGCAGAAAATCCGGGTCATTTAGGTTCAAGCCTGGGAGTTGTTGAACTGACTGTCGCATTGCACTACACGCTGGATACCCCTTATGACAATTTAATCTGGGATGTAGGCCATCAATCATATGCCCACAAAATATTAACCGGCAGAAAAGAACTATTCAAAACCAAACGAATCTACGGAGGCATCAGCGGTTTTCCGAAGATATCCGAAAGTGAATACGATTCCTTCGGGACAGGACATTCATCCACTTCAATTTCTGCAGCTTTAGGTATGGCAATTGCTGCCAAAATGAGTGGAGAAGAAAGCCGGCAAAGCATCGCTGTTATAGGCGATGGGGCAATGACAGGCGGAATGGCTTTTGAAGCCTTAAACAACGCCGGAGTATATAATTCCAATCTGCTGGTCATCCTGAACGACAATAACATGGCTATAGACCCTAACGTTGGCGGATTAAACGAATATTTGCTTGATATTACAACTTCCAAGGGATACAATAAAATCAAACAAGACATCTGGAATGTGTTGGGAAAATTAAACCGGATTAGTCCGGGAATGAGAAATTTCATACAGAATATCGATAATAGCATCAAATCTATGCTTCTGAAACAAAGTAATCTTTTTGAAGCAATGGGATTACGCTATTTTGGTCCGGTAGATGGTCATGATGTCAATCACCTGGTCAAAGTACTCCGGGACCTGAAAAACATAAAAGGTCCTAAAGTACTCCACTGCATTACAGTCAAAGGGAAAGGCTTTAAGGAAGCAGAAACCAATCAAACGCTCTGGCATGCTCCGGGAAAATTCAATAAACTCACAGGAGAACGTATAAAAGAATCTGACAACAATGTTCCTGCAAAATTTCAGGATGTTTTCGGAAACACGCTCACAGAGCTGGCGAAGAGCAATTCCAAAATTGTAGGAATCACACCTGCGATGCCCACAGGATGTTCTTTAAATATTATGATGCAGGAAATACCCGAACGTTGCTTTGATGTCGGTATTGCCGAACAACACGCCGTAACATTCTCCGCAGGTTTGGCAGCCAAAGGATATGTCCCTTTTTGTAATATTTATTCCTCATTTATGCAACGGGCCTATGATCAGGTTATCCATGACGTAGCCCTGCAAAATCTGAATGTCATTTTTTGCCTTGACCGGGCTGGATTTGTAGGTTCAGACGGAGCAACGCATCATGGAGCATACGATTTGGCGTATCTCCGGTGCATTCCCAATCTGACCATTGCAGCTCCGCTGGACGAAGAGGAACTACGTAATATGATGTATACTGCCCAGTTGCCCAACCAAGGCCCATTTTCCATTCGTTATCCCCGGGGAAATGGTTTCTTGCAAGACTGGCATACTCCATTCCGAAAACTCGAAATAGGTAAAGGGAGATGCCTGATTGAAGGAAAAGAGATTGCTATCATTTCTATCGGAACAGCAGGCAATATCGCGAAGAGAGCTATTGAAAAGCTGGAACATATATCCGTCGCCTTATATGACATGCGTTTCTTAAAACCCATTGATGAAACTCTTCTGCACGATATTTTCCGGCGATTTGAACAGGTAATTACACTGGAAGATGGCACTATAAACGGAGGTTTGGGTAGTGCTGTTGCTGAATTTATAGCCACTCATCACTACCCGGCCCAATTGGTACGTTTGGGCATTCCGGACAAATTTATAGAACATGGCACCCAACACCAATTATACGCAGAATGCGGATTTGACGAAAAGGGCATTATCCGGTGCGTTACAGCCCTGATAAATCAAAAAGAAGGAAATGTTATAAAAAACATGCAAACTGCTCAGGAATTTTAATCAATATGAAAAAAGAAAAAATATGAGCTGTGAAGTAAATTTACCGAATCCGGAAGCATGTCTGAAAAAACTAAAAAATACATTTCCCCATCTCACAGAGGCAGAATTACAAATCTTACTTACAACGGATGCTATCCGTGCCTATAAAAAAGGTGAACTTCTGTACGAAGAAGGAACCAGAATAAAAGGATGCTATTTTATTTATTGTGGTATCATCAAAATCTATCAAACCGGACACGAGGGGAAAGAACAAATCATAAAATTCGACCAGGAAGGAGACATCTTCGGTTTTCGTTCTGTCATCAGACATGAATTTGCTTGTACTTCAGCCAAAACCTTTTCTGATTGCATCTTGTGCCACATACCAGACAAAACTTTACTCCACCTGTTGCAAAACAATTCGGGTTTTGCGTACGATATGGTTCAAATTGCCTGTAAAGAACTGGGAGATGCCAATCATTACATCCGGGAAATCGCACAAAAATCAGTAAAAGAACGTCTGGCAGAAATTCTATTGCTTATCTCCAGTGAATTTGGTATTGAAGCAGACGGAACACTCAAATTAAATATAACCCGGGAAGAATTAAGTAATTTTGTGGGTACGGCAACAGAAACAGTTATCCGTCTTCTTTCCGACTACAAATCCGAAGGTCTGGTCGAAGCCAAAGGACGCAAAATAAAATTATTAAACATTGAAAAAATGAAAACGATTGCAGGTTTGTAAAAAATATTGTATATTGAAAAACTATTTTATAGAGTACTTTTAAAATAACACGATATGTTACAAATCTCTGACAAAGGTAAAGCTATTCCGGCTTCTCCTATCCGGAAACTCGTTCCGTATGCAGACAAAGCCAAACAGAAAGGCATACAGGTTTTCCATTTGAACATCGGACAACCAGACATTCAAACTCCCGAAATAGCCCTTGAGGTAGTCCGTCGCATGCAGCTCTCTGTAATAGAATATACTGCATCTGCCGGCAATTACAGCCTCCGGACCAAATTAGCCGGTTATTACCAAAAACTGGGTATACCCATCACGGAACAAGAAATTCTCATCACTACCGGTGGCTCAGAAGCCATCCTTTTTGCTTTCATGAGTACTTTAAACGAAGGAGACGAAATAATCATACCCGAACCATTTTATGCAAATTACGCAGCTTTCGCTGTTATGACCGGAGCAAAAATTAAAGCAGTTACTGCTAAAATAGAAAATAATTTTGCTCTGCCTCCTATCAGTGAATTTGAAAAATTAATTACTCCTAAAACCAAAGGAATTGTCATTATAAATCCCAACAATCCAACAGGTTATCTATATTCTAAAAAAGAATTGGAGGCACTTGCGAATATTGTAAAAAAATACAATTTATTCCTATATTCGGACGAGGTGTACAGAAGATATTGTTATGATGGTCTGCAACATTATTCAGTCCTGAATCTGAAAGAAATAGAACAAAATACCATTCTTTTTGATTCGATGTCGAAACGTTATAGTGAATGCGGTATACGGGTCGGAGCCATCATCACCCGTAACCAGGACATATTAAGCACTTCGCTGAAATTCGGTATGGCCCGTTTATGCCCGCCGGCATTAGGACAAATCGCAGCAGAAGCTTCTCTGGATACTACAGATGAATATTTCCAGAAAGTTTATGACGAATACATTCAAAGACGGAATTTTATGGTAGAAGAATTAAATAAAATCCCGGGAGTTATTTGTCCCCTACCAAAAGGTGCCTTTTACTCCATAGTAAGACTACCAGTGGATGATGCCGAAAAATTCGCCCGATGGCTATTGGAAGAATTTGATTATAATGGACAAACGGTTATGCTAGCCCCGGCCAGCGGATTTTATCATACACCGGGATTAGGAAAAAATGAAGCCAGAATCGCATATGTTCTAAAAATCAGTGAACTGCAAAAAGCCGTAGAAATACTTTCGGTTGCACTGCAAACCTATCCCGGCAGAGTCGTACCTGAAACATTAACAAAGAGTTAAGAGGCAATAGCAATCAGCTTTTAACCTTAAACTTTCTGCTTATAGCTTTTTTATTATCTTTGCATCGAAAAAGTATATTATATAAGCATAACAAAAGCAACCCATTTTAATCAAATAATATGACATCGGATTCCGAATTTGACAGTATCAGACCTTATTGCGGGAACGAAATTGAAGCAGCAAGCAACCGTCTGTGCCAATCTCAAGAATTTCTGACACTATTTTCCCGTTTAACGAAAATAGACAAAGACACGATAATTTACACATTAAAAGATATCCGGACCAGAAGCGAATTTCAGGAACATTTCTTCGGTCCGGCCATTCAGTCATTGATTCAAACAACAACTGACGGCGTTTCTGTCACGGGAATGGAATTGGTGAAAAAAGATGAATCTTACATTTTTATGTCCAATCACCGGGATATTATACTGGACTCTGCTATACTGAATATACTCTTAAGAGAATATGGCAATAAATACACACGTGCAGCTATTGGGAGTAATTTGCTTATAAATGAATGGGTAACAGACTTAGTCAAACTGAATTCCTGCTTTGTTATAGAACGTGACATCACAGTCCGGGAAATGTTGACCAGTTCAGCCCTCCGTTCAAAATACATCCGGGAAGTCATCAAAGAAAATGAAAATTCAGTATGGATTGCCCAACGGGAAGGCAGAACCAAAAACGGAGACGACATAACCCAACAAAGTCTTTTGAAAATGCTGAAAATGAGCGGGTCTGCAAACTTTGCCGATAATTTTAAAGAATTGCATCTGATGCCCCTGTCCGTCTCTTATGAATGGGAACCGTGTGATGCCTTAAAAACTCAGGAATTATATACCCGGACATTGGGAGAATATGTCAAAACTCCGGAAGCCGACATGAACAGCATGCTGACGGGTTTGAGCGACTATAAAGGAAGAGTACATTTCCACATTGCTCAACTCACCGGTGAAGAACTTGATAGTCTGAACACTCTTCCTTCTAACGGAAACCGCATTGAAAAATTAGCGGCCATTATTGATGATAAAATCCACAAGAATTTTAAACTATGGCCTAATAATTACATTGCATATGACCTCCTTCATTCCGTAAATAAGTTCTCTCAGTTTTACACACCCGAAGAAAAAGAAAATTTCATACAGATAATGACGCAAAAAATGGATAAATTAGAGGGAAATTTGTCTATGCTAAATAATATTTTCCTGGAAATTTATGCGAATCCGGTAAAAAACAAACTAAATTTATAAATCAGCAATTAGCAATAGCGAAGAACATATTTTGAAATACATTCAGATAAATTCGCACTTATTCACATTCAAAATTTATTGAAAAAATACAATTCAGTTTTTTAAATGCACTAAATATGAAAATCATCCGGTTATTAATCATATTAACAGCTTTTCTGGTCATGATTTCAAGTGTAATCAGTCTTTACACGACCACAAACAGGACTCCGGTATACCTGAACGTCAGCGCGATGGCAGTTTTGATAATCATAGTAACTCTGTTGAATTTCAGAAAAAACAATAAAGATGTACAAAGTTAAACGTACCATATATCTCCAGGACCAATCCATTGACGTATGGTTTGGCTTGGTTAGCAAAAATAAAAACGGAAAAAACGGAAAATACACCGTCTATTTGTTAACTGACGACCCGGCTAAACCACTAAATCATGCAGAACCTATTTTAAGCAATATCACTTCTAAAGACACTGCTATACGCCAAGGAATAGCCTATGTAAAATTCATGTTTCAGGAAATTCTGGACAATCAACAAAAACAATCATAAATACTATCAAAATAATGGAAAGAAAAGTCAGAGTAAGATTTGCTCCGAGTCCCACCGGAGCTCTTCATTTAGGAGGGGTAAGAACAGCACTCTTTAATTATCTGTTTGCCCGCCATTACGGAGGAGATTTTCTTTTAAGAATTGAAGATACAGACCAGACCAGATATGTACCGGGAGCAGAAGAATATATCATTGAATCGCTGAAATGGTGCGGTTTGACAATAGATGAAGGAGTTGGTGTCGGAGGAGAATACGGACCATACCGACAAAGCGAAAGAAAAGAAATATATAAACAATATGCACAACAACTGGTAGAATCAGGTCATGCTTATTATTCCTTTGACACCGCTGAAGAATTGGATGCAATGCGCAAAGAGTGCGAAGAGCAGGGGGAAACATTTATGTATAATGCCCGGAGCAGAACCCGGCTAAAGAATTCCCTGAATATGAATCCGGAAGAATTAAAGAAACTGCTAAACTCCGGAATTCATTACGTCATCCGTTTTAAAATGCCGGAAAATGAGGAACTTAAATTATATGACATCATTCGCGGAGAAGTCCATTTTAACAGCTCTTTACTGGATGATAAAGTACTTTATAAATCAGACGGAATGCCTACTTATCATCTGGCCAATATAGTAGATGACCATTTGATGAAAATTACACATGTAATCAGAGGCGAAGAATGGTTGCCTTCTCTCCCCCTGCACGTATTGTTATACAAAGCTTTCGGCTGGGAAGATACGATGCCGGAATTTGCCCATCTTCCTCTAATTCTGAAGCCGGTGGGCAACGGAAAGTTGAGCAAACGGGACGGTAATAAAATGGGATTCCCTGTATTTCCGATGGAATTTACAGATCCGGTCACCGGAGAAAAATGGCATGGTTACAAAGAAGATGGTTATTTTCCTGACGCATTTATCAATATGCTGGCTCTTTTGGGCTGGAATCCCGGTACAGACCAGGAAATCTTTAGCATGCAAGAACTTTGCGAACTTTTTTCGTTAGACAGAGTAAAAAAATCAGGCGCAAAATTTGACCCGGAAAAAACAAAATGGTTTAATCATAAATACCTCATCGCAAAATCAAACGGGGAATTAGCAGATTTAGTAGGAAAAATGCTGTTAGCCAATCACTTGGAATACAACAAATCTAAAGTGGAGAAAATATGCGGTCTGATGAAAGAACGGTATAATTTTGTTTCTGAACTCTACCAAGATTGCTTGTTTTTCTTTGTAGCACCCGAAACATTTAATGAAAAAGACAGTAAAAAATACTGGAAAGAAGATACAGCAACCTTAATGAAAGAATTACTGGAACTTTTAAAATCCATTGATGATTATTCTTTTGCTAACACGGAAAAAATAATCTCAGCATGGATTACTGAAAAACAGTTAGGTTTTGGTAAAATAATGAATCCATTCCGTGTTGCAATCGTAGGAGCTGCTAAAGGTCCTCATATGTTTGATGTGATAGAAATCATCGGAAAAGAAGAGACTATCCGCCGGATGGAAAAAGCACTATTAACCTTATAAACTAAAATAAAAATGGAAACAAATAACATGGAAAATAATTCGTCAGTTGTACTGGAACCAACCAATGAAGAAAAACAGTATGCCATGTTTGTTCATTTTGCACAATTTGCAGGATTAATTGTACCACTTTTTGGTTGGCTCTTGCCATTGATATTATGGCAAACGAAGAAAAACACCTCTGCTTATATTGACAAGCATGGCAAAATAGTTATGAACTGGATTATTTCAAGTGTCATATATGCCATTATAAGCGGTATACTTTGTCTGATTTTTATTGGAGTACTCTTATTGATTGCTTTAGGAATTTGTAGCTTATTCTTTATCATAATCGGAGCACTGAAAGCAAATAACGGCGAAACATGGCCCTATCCGCTTAGCTTTACTTTCCTGAAATAGCCGGAAATAGATTAAAAGTTATCAGAAATTTAAAAATACCCATCAGAAATTAAAGTTTTTGATGGGTATTTATGTATCAATAGTAATATTCAAACAAGTTATTCCGGCAAAAGCAAAGGATATTCTCCGGAATATTTTCTTTCAATTTCATCAAAAATATGCCATAATTCCTGAATGGAAGGTGCTTGTAACATACGAATCCGAAGTTCCCGGAAATGAGGCAACCCTTTAAACATGGATGCCATGTGACGCCTCATATGTAACAATCCTCTCACCTCATCAATCCACTCTACAGCAAGGAGGATTTGTTCTTTTATAATCTCTATTTGCTCCTTCACTGACAAATCAGGTAATATTTCTCCGGTTTCAAAATAATGCTTTATTTGCCGGAAAATCCAAGGATGACCTATCGTAGCCCTCCCTATCATAACTCCATCTACCCCATATTTTTCAAAAGCCTCTTTAGCCCTTTGAGGAGAAGTAATATCTCCGTTTCCCAATATAGGGATTTTAATCCGGGGATTATTCTTTATCCGGCCTATAGGTTCCCAATCTGCTTCTCCTGTATACATTTGTGAACGGGTACGCCCATGAATAGCCAAAGCCTGAATCCCGACATCTTGCAAACGTTCTGCAATATCTTCTATCACAATATGCTCACAATCCCAACCCAAACGAGTCTTGGCCGTCACAGGAATTTTTACAGCCCGGACAATCTGCCTGGCCATCTCTGTCATCAAAGGAATATCACGTAATAAACCTGCCCCGGCTCCTTTTTGAGCAACGCGTTTCACCGGACACCCAAAATTGATATCAATAAAATCCGGTTTTACTTCCTCCACAATTTTCGCAGCCTCCACCATTGAATCTATAAAACGTCCGTAAATCTGAATTGTGACTGGTCTTTCTTTCTCATCAATCACCAATTTTTTCAAAGACTTATTCACCGAACGTACTAAAGCATCGGCAGAAACAAATTCTGAATATAACCAATCTGCACCATACCGTTTACAAAATTTCCGGAAAGGAGGATTTGTAACATCTTCCATAGGTGCCAGAATTAAAGGTTGTTCTCCCACTTCAACTCCTGCAATCTTCATACAACTATTTTTAAATCTTAACGTTTTTCGTTTACTTGCAAATTCCTTATTTTTACAACAAAAATATACATTATTGCACAACTAAAAACAGCTTCTCAGGTTATTATTCAAAATACTTTTAATTCTTTTCTCCCTTGTACCTGCAACGCATTCAAACCAAAAAAAATTTCATTTTTACTACCTGATGTCCCTCAAAAAATAAAACTGACAGAGGAAACTGCATTCCTGTTTTACGAAAAACCTAAAAATAGTACTTTAGACATTGAAACTGCCCTAATTAAAAAGGAAGTAACCGCACCTTATGAGAATATGATTATTAAAGAAATAGCATATACAATTATTAAATATAAATTTCAAATAACATATTTTAAAATAGTTATCTTCAGAAATAATTGTATTCAAAAAATATCTATCGGAGCGACAACCTGCTATATGGAAATTCCGACACAGGGAAAATAAATTTTCTTTAATTCTGTCACATTTGAGCAAAATTCTGAAAACAAAAATTAAAAACTACTCATCAAGTTAGTAACTTTTCATTATATTCATCCGTCCTTTTACAGAATAAACAGAAAATAAAGTAACAAACCATACCTTTTAAACGTCATATAAAACTAATTCTAAAATATCAGCTATGAAAATCATTTTATTTTTATTCTGTATTTGCTTAGTAGCTCAACTCCAGGCACAACACACCAAAGATTCACTAAATCAACAAAAAGAAGTACTACTTATTTCTCCGGGACGTTCATCCATACAAGATACAAGCAAAAGAAAAGTGCTCAGGGATTCTATTTTCCAGCAAAAAGAAAGCAATGTGTCCGAATTATTTATCATCGGAAAAAAAGCTTACAAAAAAGGAAAAAACGACTCTACCAGCCACTATTCTTCGTTCAAAGGCCATTGGAGCGGATTTTATTATGGTTTTATAAATTATGCCCGTTTACCTGAAGCCTGGGAAAAATTAGAACTGGATTGGAATCACTCATTTGCCATGCACTTCAATTTTTGTAAATACAATATAAATTTATCCAAACACAATAATTTTGGATTAGTCAGCGGAATCGGTATTGAATATCAACGCCTCCGATTCAATAACGACAACATTTCGCTCCTCAAATCCGAAGGGAAATTAGAAATCATCCATCCTTTGCAAGAATATCCCAAAATAAACAAAATAAAAAGAAGTACTTTTAAAAACCTGTATTTAACTATACCATTACTTATGGAAGTCCAGTTTCCGGCCAATTCTTCAAAAAAAATGTATGTTTCCGGAGGAATTATGGGAGGCTTACGCATACATTCTAAAACCAAAATAGTGTATGAAGATGACAATGACAACAAACATAAAAAAAAGAACAAAGGGAGTTTCAACATGGGACCTTTCAAAGCCGATGCAATTGCCCGGATAGGCTACAGAAAAATCAATATATGGGGCAGCTATACACTCACCAATACATTTAAAAACAAAGATTTACATCTTTATACTGCAGGGCTTGGCCTCACTTTTTGATTTATCCTTTTCCGAAGAATGCGTCAAAGTCTTGAAATAGATTTTGACACATTCTTTTCCTGGTCTGACACAAGAAATCTTAGCCTTATCTTTGATGCCTTCCAGCTTCAAAAAAGCAATAATATTTTATTTCTTATTCATAATTTTTGTCTGCCTGTCAATTGAAGCCTGATGTATGGCTTTAAACACTTTCTCCAGAAATTCACAATCTAATCCCCTCGCTTTGCCTATTTCAGAGACTTTTGCTAAAATATTATCCCAACGTCCCGGCTGCAAAATAGTTATATTATTTTGTTTCTTATATTTACCAATTTCATCAGAAATCTTCATCCGATTGGCCAAAAGTTCCAGCAAATCATTATCAATAATATCTATCTGAGCACGCAAATCGTCAATATTCTCTTTATATTCGAGATTTTCCGTATCTATATTCCGGATAATCAATTTCCCAAGTATGCCTGTTAAAAATGCCGGAGTCACTTGCTGAGCAGCATCACTAAGTGCAATTTCAGGACAAATATGCGATTCCACAATAAGTCCGGCAAATCCTAAATCCATAGCTTGCTGGGCAACCTCTTGTATATATTCTCTTTTCCCGGAAATATGGCTGGGATCACAAATCATCAATATTTCCGGAAAACGCCGTTTAATTTCAATAGGCAATTGCCACTGAGGTACATTCCGGTATTTTGACTTACCATAAACAGAAAAACCCCGGTGAATAACACCAATCTTTTTCAAACCCGCTAAATTCAAACGTTCTAAAGCTCCTATCCACAATTCTACATCCGGATTGACAGGATTCTTTACCAAAACAGGTATATCGATACCCTTTAAAGCATCTGAAATTTCCTGCATAGCAAAAGGATTCGCTGTTGTCCGGGCACCAATCCACAGCATATCCACACCGGCTTTCAAAGCCTCATACACATGTTTTACATTCGCCACTTCTGTAGATACCTTCATTCCCAATTCACGCTGCACCCGCTGCATCCATTGCAATCCGACTGTTCCAACCCCTTCAAAACTATTCGGACGAGTACGAGGCTTCCAAATTCCCGCCCTCAATACTTCTATTCCTGCGACTCTTAAAGCTTTAGCCGTCTCAAAAATTTGTTGCTCACTTTCAGCACTGCATGGGCCGGCAATAACAACTGGTTTTGTCACATTGGTAAATAAACCCCATTTTTCCGCTGAGATTAAATCTAATTGTGTACCTGCCATCTTTTATTATTAAAACATTATTTTACTATCCTTTTGATTTCATTCGCTTTCAGCATCACTCTCAGCCAAACGTATTGTCAAGAAAAAGCCTCCGGAAGCCAGGTCAAAGATATTCTTTTCTTTTTCCAAAACTGTCAATGCTAAAGCAAACATTTGCCAAAATTCAACAAAAAGAACCGTGTTTAAAAGAAGTTAATCTAAAAATGTCCTGATTTCACGTTATGTAAATCAAGGACATCCTGTTTCCCATCTTTATCAAAATTAAAACCAACCGTAATAAACAAATGCGCTATTCTAAAATATATCCTGGCATAAAACAAAATAAACATCAGGTAATCATCCTTTTTACGCAGACTTCCTCTTTTATTTTCTATCTTTGCCGAAACATATACAAAGTTAAAATCATGTCTGAGCCAAAAATTTTATTTCTGCTGGACGCTTATGCGCTGATATACCGTTCTTATTACGCATTTATTAATAATCCGAGGATAACCACAACAGGTATTAATACCTCAGCTACCTTTGGCTTCTGCAATTTTTTATTGGAATTACTGGAATTGGAAAAGCCCACGCATATAGCAGTTGTCTTTGACCCGGAAGGCCCGACTTTCCGGCATGAAATGTATGCCCCTTACAAAGCCCAACGCCCTCCGATGCCTGAAGACTTAAAAAAATCCATCCCTTACATCAAAAAAATCATTACAGGATTAGGAATTTCCTGTATTGATGCACCGGGATATGAAGCAGATGATTTAATCGGAACACTAGCCAAAAAAGCAGAGAAAGAGGGTTATACAGTTTATATGATTACTCCTGACAAAGACTATGCACAAATTGTCAGCGAAAAAATCTTCATGTACAAACCCGGGCGTTCCGGAAATAAATCAGAAGTATGGGGGATTCCTGAAGTATTAGACCATTTCGGAATCGAGCGGGTAGACCAGGTAATCGATATTTTAGGGCTGATGGGAGATACTGCTGATAATGTACCGGGGTGTTCAGGCATTGGTCCAAAAAGTGCAGCTTCCTTAGTCTATAAATATGGGGATATCGACGGAATATATGCCCATATCGACGAACTGAAAGGAAAACAACGTCAAAACCTGCTGGATTGTCAACCTACCGTACATTTATCCCGTACCTTGGTAACCATTTGTACGGAAGTCCCCACTGATATCACCCCTGAAAAACTGGAAAAACAACACATTGATGTAGCAATTCTGGAACCTATTTTCAAGGAATTGGAATTATTTTCCCTCACCCGCCGCGTATTAAATACTGAAGAAGAAGAAGATAAAACAGAAAAACTGTCCGATATAAAAGTCAACTACACAGACCGCTCAAAAGATATTCCCGAATTATTAAAAGAATTGGAACAAACAGATACTTTTGCTTTATATGTAGCATTCCAATACGGCACTCTATACAACGCCTGGCCGACTCACCTTTGCTTTTCGCTTGCTACCCACGAAGTCAGCTATATCAATCTTCCCGGCAATAAAGAACAAGCGCAGGAAATCATTTTACAATTCAAACCTATATTTGAAAATAGGAACAAAATACTGATATCTGCCGATGTAAAAGACGATATTATCTGGTTAAAAAGAGCAGGCATACAATTGAAAAACAAAATCTTTGATATCAAAATAGCACATTATGTCCTGCATCCGGATATGTCGCATGAACTAAGCCGGATTGCATTGGAATATCTGAATTATAAACTTGCCGGCATCAAAAAAGAAAATCAGCAACTCACTTTACAATTCGATGAAGAAACTACAAAAAACAATGATTTTACGGAAAAAACAGATATCATTTTCCAACTTTACGAAAAACTTTCCATTGATTTGCAACAAACTGGTCTGTTATCCCTTTACAACGACATTGAAATGCCATTGGTATTTGTTCTGGCTAATATGGAATATGAAGGAGTCAGTATCAACTGTAACGAACTGAAAAAAATTTCCGACAAATTAAAAATCCGGACAGAAATTATTGAAAAAGAAATATATACACTCGCCAACGAAGAATTCAACATTAGTTCTCCAAAACAATTGGGTGAAATTCTATTCGACAAGCTAAAAATAGACAGCAATCACAAAAAGACCAAATCAGGCCAATACAGTACCTCTGAACAAGTATTAATAAAACTAGAAGATGAACATCCGATTATTAATAAAATATTGGATTACCGCGGTTTGAAAAAATTACTGACAACTTATGCAGAAGCCCTTCCGGCTTTTATTGACCCTGCGACAGACAAGATTCATACCCATTTTAATCAATCAGAAGCAGCAACAGGAAGATTAAGCAGCCTGAATCCAAATTTACAAAACATTCCTATCCGGACCGAAGAAGGACGCGAAATTCGGAAAGCTTTCGTAACTGGTGACAATAACTATGTCTTCTTTTCTGCCGACTACTCTCAGGTAGAACTCCGCTTAATGGCCCATCTCAGCCAGGATAAAGAATTAATTAATGCCTTTAATCATAATATAGACGTACATACAGCAACAGCCTCAAAGATATACCACGTTCCTCTGGAAGAAGTTACAACCGAAATGCGCCGACGGGCAAAAACAGCTAATTTCGGCATTATCTACGGAATTTCAGCCTGGGGATTGGCAGAACGTTTACACATCAGTCGGAAAGAAGGAAAAGAACTGATTGAAGGTTACTTCGAACTCTATCCGGGAGTCAAAAAATACATGGAGGAATCCGTTGAAAAAGCGCGGAAAAAAGAATATGTTGAAACAATCATGGGCCGGCGACGCTATCTGCGTGATATAAACTCACGGAACGCTGTCGTCAGAGGCATGGCTGAAAGGAATGCTATAAATGCACCCATTCAAGGCTCAGCAGCAGATATTATAAAAATGGCCATGATATGTATCAATAAACGTATTCAAGAAGAAAACCTACTGTCCAGAATGATTATTCAAGTACACGATGAACTCAATTTCAAATGCCACAAGTCAGAACAAAATCTGTTAAAAAAACTTGTTGTTGACTGCATGGAACATATCGTTAAACTCTCTGTACCATTGACTGTAAGTACAGGTTTCGGAGAGAACTGGTATGAAGCTCACTAAGGGCATATTTTGATTAAAACTTGTTAATAAGTAGCTTTTTTTTTATAATTGCACCAAATTTCAATCCAAATCATATGCAAATTTCTGCTCCAAATAGAATTTTGTTCTATGTGTTGTTTTTTGTACTATCTCAGACTGTATCTGCACAAGATAATACTTTCTCTCAATACTGGGAAAACCGGACTTATTATAATCCAGCTTTCACAGGACTAAAAGAAGGAGAATTAAATGGTTTGCTGACTTACAGAAAATTATGGCCAAAATTTCCGGGAAATTTTTCTACCATTCATCTCTCACTGGATATGAAAACATACAACAGTTACGGCTTTGGACTTTATGCCATTTCCAGCGATGAAGGAGGTGGATTCATAAAATTCAATAGTGCCGGTTTATCTTACTCCTGGCGGGGCTATTTCAATAAAGAAAAAAACATTTATTTTCAATTGGGAATAAAAGGGAGTTACAACGACAAACGACTGAATTTCAATAAATACATTTATTCCGGTAACCTTCATGAAATATACGGGAATATTATTCCTGTTATAACTCCTACTGAGGTAAATGAAAAACAAAATTACTGGGATTTTAGTACCGGAGTTATGGTGTATGTTCCCTGGGAACGCCATTATCGTGAATTTATGCACAATTATATCGGATTTTCTGTTAATCATTTTACCCGTCCTAAAGACAATTTCATTGAGGAAAAAGCGCGTATGCCCATAAAAATCAGTCTGCAATGGCAAAGTTACATCCGTACATTGTTATATAGTCTGGATAAAAAAAGCAGTCTTTATGTATGTCCGGGCCTGTTATTTGAAAACAGAGGAGAAAAAATCATGTCTTCCTCCTCTTTCAATAATTTTGTATTTGGAGCTGATGTTACAACAGACCCTCTATTCGGAGGTATATGGTACAGTTCTCAATTATTAAACAGTTCAAACGAAAATTATAAAGCAATCGTATTTAAATTGGGATTAAAGCTAAATTCACCCCGGAAAAGAGTGGAATACCGTTTAGCCTACTCCTACGATATGTCACTCGGAAATCTGGTAAAAACCACAGAAGGTTCACATGAAATCAGTCTCAACATCGCATATAAATTCAATGCCAAATACAAATATAACATTTTCTCCTTCTGAATCTAGTGATATCTGCTTCTGCCCTGTCACAGACAACACAGAAACAGATACTACTATGTTTGAAATATACCCCCTCGTTCAAAGCAATTTACCTTACAGCAAGCTATCCACCAACACTGATTTGATCGGCGATCTCCTGTATACGACCGGTTTTATGATTATTTTTGCTTTCATCCGTTTACGAGGAAAAGATTTATTTTTCAATTTATTAAATGTTCTAATCAAAAGAAAAAAAGCGGAGATTATTCTGAATGAAGGCATTTCTTCAAACCTCATTTGCTATATTTTATCCTTGTGTCTTTCATTTTCAATCCTTGCCGGCTGTATCTCTTTTATCATTTACGAGAATTTTCTGACTATAAATACAATTTATTATTTTATCGGCTTTTTTATTTATCATTTCATTTTACTTATCATTGTAAATATATTGGGATGGACTTTTAATGCCAAAAATATTGCCCATGAAATTATTGTCAATATCTGGACTTTCCATATTATCATAGGCTTGTTAATATCTCCTTTTGTTATTTCTTTGTTCTTTGTTAAAAGTTTCGCTATCATACCTCTGATAAAGATAGTTATATTTAGTTTAGGATTGCTGATGATTGTTAAAAGTATCAGGTGGATTGAAATATTATTCATCCATAGGGTTTCAATTTTATATATGATTTTGTACCTTTGTGCCTTCGAAATCATACCACTGCTTGTGTTGTATAAGGTCGTGGTATAAAATGGGTATAATTTAAAACTTTACAGCTTTGAAGATAAAAAAGATACTCGTATCACAACCACAGCCTGTTACCGAAAAATCTCCTTATTCAGAATTAGCTGAAAAATACAGCTTGAAATTAGAATTCCGGCCTTTTATAAAAGTTGAAGGAGTAACAGCAAAAGAATTCCGGCAAGAAAGAATTAATATTCTGGAACATACTGCCATTATATTTACAAGTCGTACTGCTATTGACCATTTTTTCAGAATCTGTCAGGAATTACGTATCACTGTTCCGGACACTATGAAATATTTCTGTATTTCAGAAGCAACAGCATTTTATTTGCAAAAATATATTGTCTACCGAAAAAGAAAAATTTTTTACGGAGACAAGAAAATGGATGATATGACAAAAATTCTGTTAAAACATAAAACAGAAAATTTTTTGGTTCCACTTTCAGACATCCACAAAGAAAATATCCCGGGTTTATTGGAACAGCTTCATCTGAAATATACAAAAGCTATTCTGTATAAAACTGTCGCTAGTGATTTGAGCGATATTAAAAACCTGAAAGAATACGATATTATTGCTTTTTACACCCCATCCGGAATAAAATCGTTATTCCAGAATTTCCCTGATTTTGTTCAGGACACCACTGTTATAGCCGCATTTGGTCCTGCCACTGCCATTGCTGTAGAAGAAGCCGGATTGCGGTTGGACATAAAAGCACCCACTCCTCAATGCCCTTCTATGACTATGGCTCTGGAGGAATTTATTAAACGTTATAACAAAGAAAAAAAATAAAATAATTTGAAAAGAGACCGTATGGAAAGCATTTTTGGCCGGATAAGCAGTTTCCGGGACTTGACAGTAAAAGTCTGAAAAACTCCTGATTCTCAAACTAAAGTTCCTGATGATGTATTCACTCAGCAAATCAGAACGTTTATGCAGCAAGAAACTGATAGATGAACTGCTAATTTCAAAATGCAGCTTTGTGAAATATCCTTTTCGTGTTCTTTTCAAAGAATCTTCCCAACCCAATGAATTTCCGACACGAATTGCTATTAGTGTCAGCAAGAAAAAATTCAAACGGGCAGTAAAACGAAATCGGGTTAAACGGCTTACCCGTGAGGCTTTCCGGTTAAATAAAACTGAATTCTACAACAAAATGGTCAAAGGACAGACTGTCGATATTCTTTTTATCTATTTGGACGATAACCTCCCTACTTATTCTAAAACAGAAAAAGCTGTAAAAAGTTCCATGCAAAAAATATTAACTTTACTTTCACCAGCTTCATAATTTTCTCAATAGCATGAAATATATAAAACGTATTCTCAGCTATTTACTGCTTATTTTAATAAAATTCTACCAATACAGCATATCTCCTCTTAAACCAGCCACATGCCGGTACATACCGACCTGTTCACAATATGCAATAGAAGCTATATGTAAATACGGTCCGTTTAAAGGATTATGGTTAACCATTAAAAGATTATTTCGCTGCCATCCGTGGGGAGGTAGCGGATATGACCCGGTTCCCTGACCTTAAATAAAATCAACACCTGCAAGAATATGCTAATTTTAAACGCTTCATTTTCCATTTTCAATAATAAACTGTATTTTCGTTAACTAAAATATGAAAGGGTAAAATAAGTAACCAACAAATAAATGAAAACGAAAAGAATTTTATTCATTACAATCATTGCGATTGTTTTTACCTGCGGACTAACCGCCTTGAAAACTGATGACAAAAGTTTTGAAATCAGCAAACATCTGAACATTTATGCCACCCTGTTCCGGGATATAAATATGTTCTATGTGGATGAAATTAACCCGGGAGACCTTGTAACTACCAGCATAAAAGCTATGCTGAAATCCTTGGACCCATACACCGTTTATTATCCTGAATCCGAAATGGAAGATGTGAAACTGATGACTACAGGAGAATATGCCGGTATTGGTTCCATTATTAGTAAAAAAGGCGATAAAGTCATTATCCGCGAACCTTATAAAAACTCCCCGGCAGCTAAAGCAGGACTCCTTCCCGGAGACATTATTCTGTCTATTGACGGAAATTCTACCAAAGGAAAAAACACTGACGATGTCAGCACTATGTTAAAAGGACAACCTGGCAAAGAAATTACCATAAAAGTACAACGGGAATATCAGGATAAACCTTTAGAAAAGAAAGCGATACGCGAAAAAATACAAATACCAAGCGTACCTTTTTACGGATTAGTTAATGACAGTACGGGTTATATTTACCTAACCAGCTTCACCGATAAATCCGCTAATGACGTTCGGACTGCACTCATCGACCTGAAAAATAAAGGTGCAAAATCCATGATTCTGGATCTTCGGGGTAATACAGGCGGATTACTGGACCAAGCCGTTGAAATTGTAAATTATTTTGTGCCTAAAAATTCGAAAGTCGTCAGTACCAAAGGAAAAGTAAAACAATGGGACAAAGAATACAACGCCGACAAAAATCCGATTGCACCTGATATGCCCCTAGCTGTACTGATAGACCGCGGATCTGCTTCCGCTTCGGAAATTGTATCAGGAGCACTTCAAGACCTCGATAGAGCCGTTTTAATCGGCGAACGGTCGTTTGGAAAGGGATTGGTCCAAACAGTACGCGATTTAGCCTACAATACAAAATTAAAGGTAACTACAGCAAAATATTATATCCCCAGCGGAAGATGCATTCAGGCATTGGATTACTCCCACCGGAATGCAGACGGTAGTGTAGGTAAAGTTCCTGATTCTCTGATTACTGAATATTCTACTAAAAACGGCAGAAAAGTATATGACGGAGGAGGCATTTCCCCGGATATAACAATAGAAGCTGAAGAGATAGCAAAAATTACTCAAGAGCTTGTAATACAAGATATTACATTTGATTTCGTAAATAATTATGCCCTTCGGCATCCGGAAGTTGCCCCTATAAAAGATTTTAAGTTATCAGATGATGTATACAACGAATTCAAACAATACCTGAAAGAAAAGAAATTCAGCTACGAAACAGAATCACAACAAATGTTGGAAAAACTGATAAAAACAGCAAAAGCTGAAAAATATTTTGATAACACAAAAGAAGAAATCGAAAAACTGCAAAAAGAATTTGCCCATTCAATAGACCGGGATATGAATCTGTTTCAAAATGAAATAAAATCCTTTTTGACAGAACAATTTATTCAACGTTATTATTATCTGGAAGGAGTTATTGAATACAAAATGAAACACGATAAAGAAATCGATAAAGCAGTAGAAATATTAGCCAATAAAGATGAATACCAAAAGATTCTGAAGTAACAAAAATGGAAAATAACCAATGGGCACCGGCTTTTAGTTTCATGACCGGTGCCCATTTTTTTGACACTCATTCATTTTCCCGAAAATAATTGTAAACAATTCCCGCCCTTTTTTTCCCTATAACTTTAGCCAATTCTTCTATTGACTTTGTTTTAATATTATTAATAGTTTTAAACTCTTGTAATAAAGCTATTTCAGAACTTTCACCTATACCTTTTATATCAGAAAAAATACTCTTTGTTTGTGCCTTTTCACGCAATTTCCTATGAAAGGTAATCCCAAAACGATGTGCTTCATCTCTGATATGCATCAATGTTTTTAATGCCACTGAATTTTTAGCCAACAAATAAGGTTCCTTATCTTCCGGAAAATAAATTTCTTCCATTTGTTTTGCCAATCCTAACACCGGCACTTTTCCGTATAAACCTAATTTTTTCAAACTATTTACTGCCGAATGCAATTGTCCCTTACCACCATCTATCACAATTAAATCAGGCAATTCCAATCCTTCATTCAATACCCTGTTATATCGCCGGTAAATAATTTCTTCCATAGAAGCAAAATCATCAGCCCCTACAACAGTTTTTACATGAAACCTGCGATATTCCCGCTTAGCAGGTTTTCCATCAATAAACACAACACAGGATGCCACAGGATTAGTACCTTGAATATTAGAATTATCAAAACATTCCATCCTGTGTGGTAAAACAGGTAGTTTAAGCTCAATCTTAATAGTTTTTAATACATTAAAACTGGTATCTTCTTTCTTCAAACTCCTTTGTCTTTCACGATCTATTCTGAAATAGTTTACATTACGTTCAGACAATTCAAGTAATTGTTTCTTATCCCCTTTCTGAGGAATCACATATTGTACGCCCTCCAATTGAACATCCGGATAAAAGGGAACAATAATTTCTTTGGAATTACTATTTACCAATTGCCGGATTTCCAAAATAGCAAAAGACAACAACGAGTCTTTATCTTCTTCTATTTTTTTCTCCAACTCTATTGTATGTACTTGTATTACTGCACCGTGTACTATTCTAAGATAATTTATATAAGCATATTTCTCATTTTCAATATAAGAAAATACATCTGTATCATTAATAGAAGTCCGCACAATTGTAGACTTAGCCTGGTAATTACGAACAGCTTCCAAAGCTTCTTTCATTTGATTGGCTTCCTCAAATTGCAAATTATCAGCATACAAATTCATTTTACGGGACATCACCTCGATAACCAACGATAAATTTCCTTTCAAAATATTTCGGACTTGAATTATAAAGTCATTGTATTCCTCTTCCTGAATTTTTCCTACACATGGGCCGAGACAATTTCCGATATGATACTCCAGACACACTCTGAATTTATGATTATATATAGTCCTTTGATTCAAATTTAAATTACAATTTCTCAATTTAAAAAGAGATTTTATCAAATTAATCAAAATATGAGCAAATTTCCCGGAAGTATAAGGCCCAAAATATTCAGACCCGTCATGCACATAACGCCTTGTAATAAAAACCCGGGGGAAAGGCTCTTTTTTTATGCAAATCCATGGATAAGTTTTATCATCTTTCAGTAAAATATTATAACGTGGTTTATACTTTTTGATTAGATTATTTTCTAATAAAAGAGCATCCTGCTCAGTATTAACCACGATATATTGCAAATCTGCAATTTTATCTACCAAAACCTTGGTTTTATTTGATTGATTACTTTTATTCAAATATGATAAAACTCTATTTTTTAAATTTTTAGCCTTTCCTATATAAATTATTACCCCTGAATTATCCAAATATTGATACACTCCCGGATTATTAGGCAATTTATTTACCTTTTCCCGTAGATATTCATCATATAAAGCCATAATATTCTAAATTATAATTTCAGATTATTCCGAAACAAAATGGAATTTACTATATTCAAATAAACCTTTTTCTCCTATTTTCAATTCAGGAATAACAATTAAAGCCATAAAAGATAATGTCATAAATGGAGAATCCAGACAACAACCCATATGATGCAATTTCTCTATCATGCAATCCCACATCTCAGTCACCTCAAATCCGTTTTTATCTGCCATAATACCTGCAATAGGCAGAGGTAAAACAAAAACTATATTTTCATCTGCAACAGATAGACCACCTTTTTCAGTAATCACGGAATTAATTGCCATGGCTAAATCATAATCTGTACAACCTACTGCTATTATATTATGAGAATCATGAGAAATACTCGTTGCAAAAGCACCTCTTTTTAATCCTATGCCCCGAATATAAGCTATTTGTGGCGTTGTATTCCGATAACGATTCAAATAAACGATTTTCAATATATCTTTTTCCGGATTCGATTGAAAATTTGACACTGGCAATGATAATGAAAAAAAATCTTTCGTAGTAACAATTTCTCCGTTTTTAACTCCTATGCAAAGATTCTTTGTTGAAACCTTTTTCTGCAAATCAGATACTGAAATAGGAGTTCTCAGAAAGTGATTCAAATGAATAACAGATGAACTTTTCTCAAGTTCAGTCTTTTTATAAAAAGGATACATTTCCTTTCCGGATAAATAAACAGTTTGAACTTCAAAAGATTTCAAATCCCGAACAATAATGAAGTCAGCCGGCTCATTTACGCAAAGTGTTCCTACTTGCAGATTATAATGTTGAACCGGATTAATACATGCTATTTTTAAAACATCAAAAAGATCAAATCCATCTTGGATTGCTTTTTTTACGATTTTATCAATATGCCCTAAATGAATGATATCTCCAGGATGAGAATCATCCGTGCAAAACATGACTTGTTCAGGACAAATCTTAATCAACATTTTTAAAGCTTCATAATTCTTTGCTGCACTCCCTTCTCTGATTAATATCTTCATTCCCGAATTTATCTTTTCCAACGCTTCCTCCAATGTCACGCATTCATGATCAGTAGAAATACCTGCCCGGATATATTTCAATAAATCCTTTCCTCTTAAACCGGGAGCATGTCCATCAACAGGTATATTATATCCATGAGCAAGATTCACCTTTCGCATTGTTTCCGGACAATCATGTAATATGCCAAAAACATCCATCATTTCAGATAAACCCACAAAATAATTCGATTTTATTAATTCTTCTACATCATCCGACAATAATACACTTCCGGAAAAATCATGGGAGGTGGCAGGAACACATGAAGGTATGGTAAAAAACATTTTTATGAAAGAACTACGACTATTTTCCAGCATAAAATAGATACCTTCCTTCCCTAATACATTAGCTATCTCATGGGGATCATTGACAACCGCAATTGTTCCTTTTTGAATAACAAGTTTTGAAAATTCAACCGGTGTTAACATTGAACTTTCTATATGCACATGTGCATCTATAAATCCAGGTAAAATATATTCCTCATAGCATTTTGAATTTTGTACCATAGAAATGATGCGTCCATCTTCTATGGTAATCACACCCGGAAAAATATTTCGGTTACAAATATCAACAATATTGCCTTCTATCTGTTTTTTCATACTTAACCTCTTCGCACCTTTTTAAGATGTTCCACGTGAAACATTCGCAGCTAAAACAATTTTATCTGCCCATCAAAATTAAAAGAACATTTATATCTGCCGGAGATACTCCACTTATACGGGAAGCTTGCCCTATTGTTCTGGGTTGTATTTTTGATAATTTTTGACGAGCCTCAATAGACAAATTAGTCAATTCTTCATAATTAAATTTCCCGGCAATAATCAAATTTTCTAATCTGGACAATTTATCTGCCAGCATACGTTCCCTTTCTATGTATCCTGAATATTTAATAGCAATTTCAGCTGCTTCAATTATTTCTTTCCGAATAGCATGAGCTTTAATAAAATCATTTAAAACAGGAATAATTTCAAAAAGTTGACTAAGCTCTATTTGGGGTCTGGACAATACCTCCACTAATTTAACACCCTGTTTTAAAGGAGTAGAATTTAAAGACTCCAAAAGTGAATTAACTTCCTCAGGTTTTACACTACAATTTTGAATATAATGGATTAAAAGATCACGCTTTCTTATTTTATCAATATAAATATTATGTCTATTTTCATCAACTAAACCCAATTCATAACCTTTAGGTGTCAAACGATTATCAGCGTCATCCTGACGAAGTAAAATCCTATATTCTGCCCTCGAAGTAAACATTCTGTAAGGCTCATCAACTCCTTTCGTAACCAAATCATCTATTAAAACACCTATATAAGCTTCATCTCTGTTTAAAATGAAATCTTTATTAAAATGAAGCGACAAATGGGCATTTACTCCGGCCATCAAACCTTGGGCAGCAGCCTCTTCGTACCCGGTAGTGCCATTAATCTGCCCTGCAAAATAAAGCCCGCGTATCAATTTAGTTTCCAGCGTATGATATAACTGCGTAGGTGGGAAATAATCGTATTCTATAGCATACCCGGGTCTGAAAATTTTCACCTGCTCAAAACCTTCTATCAATCGTAATCCTCTCAATTGAATTTCCCAAGGCAAAGAAGAAGAAAACCCATTCAGATAAAATTCATTTGTAGTTTCACCCTCAGGTTCCAAAAACAAATGATGACAATTTTTATCAGCAAATGTGTTCAATTTAGTCTCAATACTAGGACAATACCGTGGCCCTACACTTTGAATAGTACCATTAAACAAAGGGCTGTCCGCAAAACCTTCCCGCAAAGCTTCATGAACCCTTTCATTTGTATAAGCCATATAACAAGGCCGATGAACCAAATCGTTCGTATAATCAAAATGAATAAACGAAAAACAATGAAAATCATTCTCTCCGTCCTGCTCCGTTAATTTCGAAAAATCTATGCTGCGACCATCTATCCGGACGGGTGTACCGGTTTTCATCCTGCCAACCTCAAAACCCAATTCTTTCAACTGAGCTGTCAATCCATAAGTAGCAGGTTCAGCTATACGCCCCCCGGAAAAGCTGACACGGCCAATATGCATCAATCCATTCAAAAAAGTTCCATTAGTCAAAATTACTCTCCGGGCATAAAAAATTGCACCAAAAGAAGTTTTCACCCCTTTTACCTGTTGATTTTCAATCAATAATGATACAGCATCGTCCTGCCACATGTCCAAACCATCTGTATTCTCCAAAGAATGTCTCCAATTAGCAGAAAATTTCATCCTATCACACTGAGCTCGGGGACTCCACATAGCAGGTCCCTTTGAAAGATTCAGCATACGGAATTGAATAGAACTTTGGTCAGTTATAATACCTGTCATTCCACCCAAAGCATCTATTTCACGTACAATCTGCCCCTTAGCTATTCCCCCAATGGCCGGATTACAGGACATCTGAGCTATCTTATTCATATCCAAGGTAATCAAAAGTACCTTAGAACCCAAATGTGCCGCAGCACTGGCTGCTTCGCACCCGGCATGTCCTGCTCCTACAACTATAATATCATAATCAGGTAAAAGATTCTCCATTTGAAAGCATTTTAAGAAGGTCTAAGCAAATATTTTCATTTTTACGCATCTGAATACCATCCAAATCAGTTTTATCCTTAAAACCTATTAAATGAAGTACAGAATGACATATAATCCTATGAAATTCCTCCTCAAAAGACACACCATATTCTTCCGAATTCGATTTAACAGTATCCAAACTGATAAATACATCGCCCGATAACACTTCTTTACTACAATAATCAAATGTAATTACATCAGTATAATAATCATGACTCAGATATTGCCGGTTCACTGAAAGAATATATTCATCATCGCAAAAAATAAAATTAATTGCACCTAACATTTTCTGATAATGGGCAGCAATAACTTTCAACCAATTACGAATTTTATCGTCAGAAAAAAAAGAAGGATAATCGGCTTTTCCTTCTTTAAAAAAGAAAATTTCTTCCATCAAAAATTTCTTATATGATTCAGCACAAATAACAAAACCAATCCTTACAAATTAAAAACAAGAGTCACTGAAGCTCCATTATTTTCAAATATCAATTCATTAGAAAGAGTTTTCATTAAATATAAACCACGGCCAGCTATCTTATCAATATTATCAGGCAAAGTAGGGTCAGGTATATTGGTATAGTCAAAACCATCCCCCTCATCGTTCACAGTAACTCGGAATTGATTATTGACCTTTTCAGCAATCACAGTAACCATTTTATCCGCTTCACGCTTATTTCCGGATAAAATAGCATTATTCACTGCTTCTATTACTGATAAACTGATACGGCCAAATAATTCAGGAGACAAGTTAAAACAAGCAGTAAAACTTTCAATAAAATTTTCTATTTTTACAATATTATTAATTTCCGACGAAATTGAAATTTCTAATCTATTCATTACCAAGCTTTATATAATAATTGTTGTACATTGTTTTATAATAATCATTCAATTTTAAACCCGACTTTTGAAAATCAGTTTTTATCAGTCCTGATTTTTTCATAAAATTCAATTTCAAATCCGGACGTTTATATAAAACATCCGTGGCTGATTCAGACTTTCGTTTTTCTTCAAACTCTTCCCTCTGTTTAGAAGCCTTTTCAGACATTAATAATTTATTATATATCAAATTATTACGATGAATCAATTGACCAGATACAGAATAATTTGACAAATCTCTTATATTATCTTCCAATAGCTTATTAATCTCATTTAACAATTGTTTTTCTGTATTTGACAAAGAACCTGATTCAGAAATAAAATCATTCAGACTCTTTCTAAAAAGTTCATTCTGTCTAATCATATTACTGATTCCTTGCTGTAAAGGTTTACCCTTTTCACCATTTTTCATCTTAGAAATTAAATTTTCCAATTGCTGTTTCAAGCCATGCTGGAATTTCTTCATCTGTCCATATCCACCATCTTTTTGTCCTGATCCTCCTTCACCGCCTTTACCTGATTTTGAATTCTCCTTGCTACCTTTTCCTTTACCTTTGGAATCTTGTTGCTCCTTTTGTAAAGCATCTGTTAAAGTTAAGGCAATATCATTCAAATAATTAATAATATATTGCTGTTCTTTCAACAAATCACTCCTCCGGTTATTCTGAATATAGTCAGGCAATAAACCAAATTTGATTTCAATATCATAAAACTTATGACTTAATAAAGATGCAAGCATTAGATTTGATTTAGCTAAAAGAGACAAACTATCTTTCACAATTTTATACTCCTGACGCTTTAAATCCTGCAGTCTTCCTAATTCATTGTATTTTAAACTCTGAACCTCAACTTTTGAAAACTGGTCCAATAAATCTTCCTGTGATAACGAAATTATCAAAATATTTTGAATTATCAACTCAATATCATTTTGTGGCAACGACTTATTGAGAAAATTTTGTTCCTGTTGTTTCTTCATTTCATCAATAAGTTCATCCATTTCCTTTTTAATTTCTTCAGACAATTTTCGATTACGCTTATTTTCAGTAGATTGCTGACCAAGTTTTTCAGATAATTGGTCAAATTTCTGTTCCATTTTATCCAAATGATAAGGTTCAGACAAATTACTATTTTCCTTTAATAAGTCTGAATAATCTTTCTTTATATTGTCCAATTCCTGTTTTATCTTAGAACCAACTTCTGCAAGGGAATCGTTTCTAACGGACCTATTCTTTAGTTGGTCATCATACTTCAACTGGTCGGATTTAAGTTTTTCCAGACGTTTAGAAATCAAATCGTGCCGTTCTTCTATTTGAAACCGTTTCAACAACTCTATATTACGGTCCAATTCTTCACTCATCTGATCAAAAGTAAGCTTCATTTTTTCATCCAAATCATTGAATTTATCTTTTGAAAATTCTTCAGAAAGCTTAGAAAACTCCTTCATCAGATTTTTCATCTCATCGTCCATAATTCTATCCAATAACTCCTGAATTTGGTTTTGTTTAGCCAATAAAATACTGTCTTGACCTGCAAAACTCTTATTTAAATCAGACTTCTTTAAATTATTTTCTTTTACTGAATTCAATAACTTATTCAGTTTGTCTTTCTTTTGAACGATGTCTTTTGACAATTGTTGTTTTTCCCAATTATCTGTATTATTATCCAGCATCTTTTTTTGCAATTCCTTAACACCAGATACAATGTCCCGGACTAATTTTTCGGCATCATTCAATGCAGAATTAACATTTTGATTCACTTCTACATTATAATCAAAGACAGTATTCAAATCAGGAAGCTGATATATTTTTTGTCCGGAACGGGTACTTTTCGGGCCGGAAAGATTATCATTATCAAAAACTTCAAAATAATAATTAATTTGCGATTGTTCCATTCCTGCAAATTCAGCAAAATCAAAACTAAAATAAAATTCCTGAACATTCCTGTTCTTTGCGAAAACGATAGGAATAACCGTATTAGTTTCTTCATTAACAGAATAGCTAAAACGCAAAGCCGAAAAACCATAATCATCCGTAATTACTCCATAATAATAATGCAATGAAGCACGTAATGAATCCTGGATTTCCGTAATCTGTATCCCCGGATATAAATCCGGAATACAAGTTACCGTAAAATTCAGCAAATTCTTCTTCTGTATGAAACGATTTGAACCCACCAGGGAATATTCACCGGATTCCCGGACATTCAGATTCAAAACTGCCGAATTTTTCTTATTATTCAAATCAACATCAGATAAATGTTCGCCTTTTTTCAAATAAAGAGTATCTATATCAGCAACAGATAAATCAAACTTTAAACGGGAACCATATAACACCCGAAAGTCTACAGTATTTTGTTGAACTTCAGACTTCAAACCCGTATAAGCAGGAGGAGTAATAATTGCTTTGTAAGCAGTAAGAAGTGGACTCGGAAGAACCTCAATCTTATAAAAATCACTTTGTTGACCTAAAGCTTTAAAATAAAACTGAATATCATTATTAATAACTTCAAAATCATAAGTAAAAACTGAATCTTTACGATTCATCAAAAATTCTCCCCCACTATAAGAGATAAACACCCGATCTACCCGGTAATCATCACTTTTTAAAACAAGTTTCAATTGAAGTGATTGACCATATTCAACTGTTAAATTCCGATTTAATAACAAAAAAGATAATTCATGTTTCGGGTGAACAGTTTCATAATCAGATAAATCATTATATATTTTAGAAAAACTAACTTGATTGAACAAAAACAACGACAAAAGAATCCCTCCTGCCAAAGCATATCTGAGTAAGATTTTATCCGGGAATACAACAGATAATTTATTAGAAATTAAGAAATTATATTTTTGAATGAAAGCAGCTTTTTTCAATGATTCATCACCACGAATACAATCAGAATGAAATGCTAAATTATAGACAGAAAGAAAAATATCAGAAGAAAAATATTTTGATATTTCTTTTAACAGAAGATTATTTTTCAGGTTAGCATGTAAAAGGAAACGAATAAACGGATGAAAAATAAAGAATATACATTCCAGAGAAAGAACCGATATAAATACATAAAAATACAGGGTTTTCCACAATACAGAAAGTTGGAAGAAAGAATTGCAGAAAAAATAGAAAAACAAAAAAAACAGAATAGAAATCCCTATTATAACTCCCCCTCTTAGAACATGAAAGAGTAATAATTTACTTTTAAAAACCTGCAAAGTCCACTTAAGACTATTCTTCAAATTCTGATATTCAGAAACCATCATTATTATTTAGCTAACCAAAGTTCAGGATTTTGTTTTTCAATATCCTTCCACAATTGAAAAATTAAAACACTGCCTTCCTCAGGATCATAACCTACTTTCCCCAGGACATCTTTTGTATTTACTTTATCTCCTTTTTTTACACTTATATTAATTACATTAAGATATAATGTCAAATAATTACCATGCCGAATAATAATAAAATTATTAGAGAAAGGATTATAACCTATCTCTGAAACTACGCCCTGAAAAACAGCACGCACATCAGCATTTTTGGAAGTCATAATATTGATTCCGTCACTAAATGTTTTCACTCTCTTATAAACAGGATCCACATTTATTCCGAATTTTTTAGAAATAAATCCTTGAACAACCGGCCATGGTAATTTTCCTTTGTTTTTTACAAAATCATCAGAAACTAATTTTTCTTCCGGAGTTAATTTATATTTGGTTGATGAAGTACTTCCTGATTTTTTTATTTGTCTGGCAATTAATTTGTTCAATTCTTTAGCCAAACGTTGTTGCCTCTGTGTCTCATTCTGCAATTTCTTTTGTAATTCTTTTTCTTTCTTTTGTAACTCAGACACATACTGATTTTCTTTCGATTTTTCAGACTCAAGTTCCTGGTTTTTAACACATATTGTATTTAAAACTGAATTTTTCTGAATCATCAGAGACTTCAAATCCTGATTCTTCAAATTCAACGAATCATTTACCTGACGAATCAATTCTAATTGTCGTCCCGAATACTCCTGAACCTGCTGAAAATATTTGAAACGATTATAGGCCTGATTAAAGTCGGAGGAAGAAAGAATAAACATCAATTTATTTGTTTTATTTCTCTTTTTCCAGCTACCATAAACCAACTTTGAATAAAGTTTCAGCATAGCATCTTTTTCTGCCTGTAATTCTCCGATCCTCTTTTCATTTAATTCAATATCTTTTTGAATGTAATAAACCTCCTGATTTAAAGAATTGAGTAATTTTTTACTCTGAACTATCTTTTCCTGCAAAATATTCAACTTTTCAATAGAAACAGATTTACTCTTAGTCGCATCATTTAGTAATTTATTCAAATAAGAAATTTCTTTTTCAGTCTTTTCTTTTTGCTTTTTAATATCATTAACCGACTGAGCACACACAGTCAGACAAGGTAACAAAATAATTAAAAACAATATAGTTAATCTACTGAAAATCATAAATTATTTATTCTTTTATACTTCGGTAAAATTTTCAGATTTGATTCTACCGGTACATCAAATTCTAACTTTTGAAATTTTAATTCCAAATTGGTTTTAGCATAATCTGAAAATAAACCGAAAACAATGATTTCCGGAAATATTCTACCCGAAACGTTCTTAAAATTCTTATAATCTACACACACGCCTGTATTTTCCTCAACATCTTCAACAGATATACTTAACGGTCTGAATTCCTGAGAATCTATCAAAATCTTCTGTAAAATTAAAATGAAATCTTTATTTTTTCTCTTTTTCTTATACAACTTCTTTATTTTACGACTTAAAGTCCGTTCTTCAACCGTTGATAATTCATAACCTTCATCAACCCTATCCAACTTATATTTTTTACTTGCCGTATCATAAACGTCCGGATTAAAAAAAGTGTTAGTCAACAAATTTTGTAAAAAAGTATAAGTTATATGTGCTTCGTATTTATCTGCAAAATAAGTATAGTCTGACAAAAAATATTTTTTATGATATATATCTGCAAATTTAATACTGTCATTAGTAAACAAAATCCGGGCTACCTCAATCCCCAAAGGAGCAGTAACAGAAATCTGAATGAAACTATCCCGTTGTATTTTCAATGAGGCTTTAAAATTATTACTTCCCTTATCATTCGTCAACGAAACATCTATGCGTTTAGCAAACAAGGTATTATAATTTAACTTATGATTTTCTATATTTTTAAATAATTTATTTTCAGTTATGACCGGAACATCCTTTTTCACTGTGACTTGTTTTACTGTCCGGCAAGAAACTATTGAAAAGCAAATTATTATAAATAATATGTGATAAACTTTCATTCTGTGAAAAATTCAATTATTCAGGTAAAATTCCGGTTTCTACTTTTTGTTTTAACATATCCATATGATCTGTACCCAATTCAAAAGCTTTTTTCCACATCTTCATAGCCTCATCTTTATTCCCGCTACGATATAAAATATCACCATAATGTTCATACAAAACACCCGACGGTTCCTTTGTTTTTTCAATAGCCAATTTTATGTAAAATTTAGCCTGAGAATAATCTCCACGTTTATACAACACCCAGGCATAAGTATCCAAATAAGTGGAATTATCAGATTCCATAGACACTGCTTTTGAACTCATTTTTTCGGCAAGACTCAGATTTTCATTCCGAAGTGACAGATAATAAGCATAATTATTTAAAACCAATATATCATCCGGATTCATTTCCAATACTCTATCAAACATACTGAAAGCCTGCTGTACACTATCCATATTATAATAACAATCAGCTAAATAAGAGTAAAACTGCGATTTTAAAGGTATTTTATCATCAGTTAAATCAACACCTTTTTTTAAAAAAGGAAGTGCAGCTTTAAAATCTTTTTGCATCATGAAAGAAATTCCTGCCAAAGCATAAGGTAATGGCTGTTCCGGAAAATACTTAATAGCTTCTATGCTCTTAACCTTCATACAAACAGTATCTGATATTTCATTACATAAAAGCAATAACTCTTCCCAAATCAGATAATTACTTTTATCTTTAGAAAGGATATATTCCAACTCTTTTTTAGCTTCAGATAATTTATTATCCTTTTTCAGAAAATCTGAATGTAAAGCTCTGATTGCCAAATCATCACTATAATTTTGCATCAACAACTCCATATAAGAATCCAATTCAGCATCAGAAACCAAAGTAGTATCAGGATTAAAAATTAATTTTAAGATATATTGTATTTTATATCCACTTTCAACTTGCTCACTGACCAGTGCACGTTTCGTATGTTCATCAGCTGTTTTTTGCTGTTTTTTACTCCTGTAGTAATCTGCCAGATAAAAATGAACAAAACCATTTTCAGGGTCTGCTTTTAATAGACGATCCAGAATTTGTAATCCTTTCTTATCCTGATTATAATTAAAATACAATTCAGCCAACAAACTCAAATATTCATTTCTGTCCGGAAACTTCCGGATAAGTTTTAACAATTCACCAGAAGCTCCTTTTGAATCTTCTAATTTAGTATATAATTTAATCTTTTCAATAGAAACCGGTTCTGTAATTCCATACTGACTTTCATAACGATTATATACTTCTATTGCTTTTTGCCATTTTTCAACAGAAGCATAAAGATTTGCTTCAATTAAATAAAATTCTTCCCGATTCGGATATTTAGAAATAATATCGGCATAAACGTTACAAGCTTCTTCTATCATAGACTTTTTCTGAAGAATATTAGCTAATAATATTTTATACCACATGTTTTCAGTATTACCAGCTACAGCTTCACGAGCCAATTGTAAAGCCCCGTTAAAGTCTTCATTAGTCATCAGAATACCAGCTATTTCAAATTTAGCAACCGGACTGGACGGTAATATTTTCAGACAATTGTCAAACCATCCCAAAGCTTCCTGGTAATTACCGGTAATTTTGTTTCTGACACCTTCCATAAAAGAATAATCAAATTCCAGTCTGCTTTTTTCATCAAGTTCCTGTACAGTCTCTATTTTCTTTTTCTTATCAGCAAAGGCATTCATCACAAAGAAAAAGATAAATATTAAAGCAAGCCTCTTTTTCATATTCTTTTATTTTATCTGAATTATTTTTTACCCGTATGACCAAATCCTCCCTCTCCTCTTTCAGACTGACTTAATTCTTCTACCTGAACCCATTCAGCCTGTTCTACTTTATTGATAACCATTTGACAAATACGTTCTCCATCTTCGATAGTAATCACGTTATTTGACAAATTAACCACTATCACCCCTAACTCTCCCCGGTAATCAGCATCTAATGTACCCGGACTATTTAATAATCCTAATCCCTCATTTAAAGCTAAACCACTCCTCGGCCGTAACTGAGCTTCATATCCTTCCGGTAATTCAATAAACAACCCTGTAGATATCAAACGTCTTTCCAAAGGTTTCAGGGTAACTACATCATCTAAATTAGCACGGATATCCATTCCTGCCGAAGCTTTTGTCTTGTATTCAGGAAGAGAATGTTTGGAATGATTTACGATTTTTACTTTCATTGATGATATTATTTATTTTGTTTTAATCCAATTTTCAAACTTAATACTTTTTATTCATCCATAAAAAAGTACATCTGTAAAAATAGATATTAATTGCTTTGCAAAGTTATACAAAGCCTGTTTTTAACAATCATATATTCATTATTATATTTTCAATTTTTTATTTTAAAAAATGATGTTTATAATAACTTGTTAGTTGTCTTTATAAATGTTGATTATTTTCCTTGTTTATATGGATATTAAAAAAAAAATTGTTGTTTTCAACAGTTTTTTTATTTATAGTATATTGTTTTTCTTTTACTTATATGAGTTGCTAACAATTGTTAGTAGTTTTCTTTTTTGAAAAATATTTTGTCTTTGGTCTGTAAAAAGATGTTAGAAATTTGTATAAAGAAATTCGGAAAAAATTGTTTTTTTATTTGGTTATTTAGAAGAAAAATGAATTAAATAATTTTTTTTCATTTTCCAAATGAAGTTATGAAATTCTTCAGGTGAGTTTTCAACAATTGTTTCATGATTTATCAACAATGAAAAAGTCAGATTTTTTTCAGGATAGAAGTAGTTGAAAATCCTTTTGTCAATTCAATTGTAATTACTTCTCCTCCTTTTGTTTTTACGATATCGTAGCCTGCTATTTCTTCTGGTTGATAATCGCTTCCTTTTACGAGAACGTCGGGTTGGATGAAATTAATCAATTGGAGAGGAGTGTCTTCTTTAAAAAGAATGATTTTATCTGTAAAAATTAATGATGAGAGTAATATTGCACGGGCTTCTTCGTTATTTACAGGTCTGTTTTCTCCTTTTAACCGGCGTACGGAAGAATCTGTATTTAGTCCGATAATCAGTTTATCTCCCAGTTCTGCTGCTTTTGCAAGATATTCTACATGTCCGCGATGCAGTATATCAAAACATCCGTTTGTGAATACAATTTTCTTTTTTTTGAATCTCCATTGATTCAAAGTATAATTCAGATTTTCTTTTTGTCTGACAATTTTGCTTTGAATAAATGATTGATAGTCCATAGATTCAGATGGTAAAATTTTATCATATCCTCTTTTGAGTTTTCAAATTATTTGATTTGTGTTGGTATCTGGAAATACTAGTGTAGGAGTATGCTTTTTGGCCTCTTCAAAGTCCATAGAGGCATAAGAAATAATAATGACAACATCTCCTACAGCACATTTACGGGCTGCCGGTCCGTTCAGACAGATTACTCCTGAACCTCGTTCACCTTTTATCACGTAAGTTTCGAGTCTTTCGCCGTTATTAACATTAACAATTTGTACTTTTTCGTTTTCGATAATATTAGCGGCTTCCATTAAAGCAACATCAATGGTGATACTCCCGACATACTGAAGATTGGCTTCAGTTACGGTTGCTTTGTGAATTTTCGATTTTACTACTTCTATAAACATGTTATTTAAAATACAATGTTATCGATGAGTCTGATTTTGCCTGCATAAACAGCAACACAGGCAACTTTGGTTCCCGGTTCTGACCAATCTTCTGTTACCTTTAAGGTGGTATCATCTACAATTTCCACATATTCGGTATCCAAAAACGGGTTCCGATTGATTTCGTTGACAATCCATTCTTTTATTTCCTTAACTCCCATTTCTGATGCAAGACTACGTGCTTTCTTTAGTGTATTGTAAATGTGAGGAGCATTTTTTCGGTGGTCTTCATCCAATAATGTATTACGTGAACTTTTAGCAAGTCCGTTTTCTTCCCGGACAATCGGACATGCAATGATTTCAATATTGTATTTCAACTGTTTTACCATGTATTTAATAATAACTACCTGTTGAAAATCTTTCATACCGAAAAATGCTTTATCCGGAGCAACAAGGTCAAATAACCGGCTGACAACTTGTCCGACTCCATTAAAATGTCCGGGACGTTTAGCACCTTCCATTATACTTTCCAAATAACCGAAATTGAATTTTCGGGTGTCTGGTTCGGGGTAAATTTCTTCTACTGACGGAGCAAATACGATATCACAATTTACGGATTTTAGTAATTCAACGTCCTGCTCAAGTGTCCGGGGATATCTCTTCAGGTCTTCAGGGTCATTGAATTGAGTAGGATTGACAAACACACTTACAACGGTTATATCACTGTTTTTCTTAGATTCTTTTACCAAAGACAAATGTCCCTCATGCAGAGCACCCATAGTTGGTACAAATCCAATTGTCTTGCCTTCTTTTTTTAGGTTATTAATCAGATTAACCAGTTCATTTCTAGTATTTAAAACTCGCATAGCACTTAATTAAAATACGGGGTGCAAGTTTACTACATATAATTGAGAATTGAAAGTTGAAATTTGAAAATTATTTTTGCAAATATAGTTTTCATATTCAATTATTTGTAGAGAGTATGGATTGCCGGATGAACAGAAGTTAAAGCTTCGACCAGTTCACTGCGGCTTACTCCTTCACGCATAACAATGAAAATGGTATCGTCTCCGGCAATAGTACCCAATATTTCGAAATAGTTTTCACTGTCAATTAAGACGGTTACAGCATTGGCATATCCGGGTAACGTTTTAATTACAGCCATGTTTCCTGAAAAATCGATGCTTAATATGGTATCTGTAATAATTGAAGAGACTTTTTCTTCGCGTTGTTCGTTTTGAATACTTTCTGGTATAACATAGATGTAGCCTTTTTCTTTGTGAGGTATTTTTGCTACTTTCATAAATTTCAAGTCTCTGGACAGAGTACTCTGAGTAGCTTCTACATTCATTTCTTTTAACCGGAATAATAATTCTTCCTGGGAAGATATCAGTTCTGATTCAATTAGTTTACGGATGGTCAGTAGCCTTTTTGTTTTATTTCTCATGGGATGATTTTTAAGCAACTTTGCAAAGATAATAAGTAAATTGTCAGAAGTAAATACAGAATATTAAAAATGATTTCCGGAATTATTTTATGTCTTGTTTCTTTTTTAATACCGGATAGTTTTTCATAAGTATTCGGTATTATTGCATAAATATTTCAGTTCTTTTGTATGCAAAGAAAAGATTTATTAATTTTGCCCCAATTTGGACATTTGGTAAATCAGTTCACAAAAATAGATATGCAAAATTTCAAAAAAGCACGTTTGGTTCTACAGGATGGAACAGTTTATGAAGGTACCTCTTTCGGTTATGAGAAGTCAGTTTCCGGGGAGGTAGTATTTTATACGGCTATGACAGGTTATCCGGAGAGTTTGACTGATCCTTCTTATAAAGGGCAGATTTTAGTTCCTACTTATCCTATGATAGGGAATTATGGTGTGCCGTTTGACGATGAAGAAAATGGAGTCTCGAAATTTTTTGAATCGGATAAAATTCATTGTACAGCCCTTATTATTTCCGATTATTCATTTGCATATAGTCATTGGAACTCACAAAAAAGTCTCGGTCAATGGTTGAAAGAACAACAAATACCGGGACTTTTTGGTATAGATACCCGGGCTTTAACAAAAAAATTGCGTGAACATGGTGCTATATTGGGACGAATTGAATTTGACAATATTTCCGTGCCTTTTTATGACCCCAATGATAATAATATTGTGGCTGAAGTATCTACTAAGGAAATAGTAGAATACGGACACGGAAAATATAAAGTTGTACTGGTCGATTGCGGAGTGAAATATAATATTATCCGTTGTTTATTGAAACGAAATGTTACTATTAAACGGGTACCCTGGGATTATGATTTTACTCAGGAAGAATGTGACGGATATTTTTTGTCCAACGGACCGGGTGACCCGGCAAAATGTGCAATCACAATTGAACATATTAAGAAAATCCTGGACAGGGATAAGCCGATTATGGGAATTTGTTTGGGAAATCAATTGATGGCCCGTGCTGCCGGTGCCCAGACTTACAAGTTAAAATATGGCCATCGTAGTCACAATCAACCTGTGGTGCAACCGGGAGGTAACCGGTGTTATATTACTTCACAAAATCATGGTTTTGCCATAGATGATAAGACATTACCAGCAGACTGGGAACCGCTTTTCGTCAATGTAAATGACGGAACAAATGAGGGTATTCGTCATAAGACAAAACCTTTCTTTTCTGCACAGTTTCATCCTGAAGCTTCCAGCGGACCTGTAGATACAGAATACCTGTTTGATGAGTTTATTAAAAACATGGAAAAAGCCGGAAATTAAGAAGGTTAGCAGAGAAAATTTAAGTATTTAAAATCTACAATTACATTTGAAATGAAGGAAATCAATAAAATATTATTACTGGGTTCGGGAGCATTAAAGATTGGTCAGGCGGGTGAATTTGATTATTCCGGTTCGCAAGCTTTAAAAGCAATCCGGGAAGAAGGTAAATATAGTGTTTTAATAAATCCCAATATTGCAACTGTTCAAACTTCCGAAGGAGTAGCCGACAAAATTTATTATCTGCCGGTAACTCCTGAATATGTTGAGGAAGTGATTAAAAAAGAACGTCCGGATGGAATTTTGTTGTCTTTTGGCGGACAAACTGCTTTAAATTGTGGAGTTGAATTGTATCAGAAAGGAATTCTGGAAAAATATGATGTGCAGGTATTGGGAACTCCTGTGCAGGCTATTATTGATACGGAAGACCGGGAAATCTTTGCTAATAAATTACATGAAATAGGGGTAAAAACTCCCCGTAGCATTGCAGCTAATGATATGGATGAAGCTATAGCAGCTTCTAAAGAGTTGGGATTTCCGATTATTGTACGTGCTGCTTATACATTGGGAGGGCTTGGCTCAGGTTTCTGTTCTGATGAAGAGGAATTGAGAAAACTGGCTGCCAGTGCTTTTTCCTATTCTCCTCAGATATTGGTAGAAGAATCGTTGAAAGGCTGGAAAGAAGTAGAATATGAGGTGGTACGCGACCAATATGACAATTGTATTACAGTTTGTAATATGGAAAATTTCGATCCGTTGGGGATTCATACCGGTGAAAGTATAGTGGTGGCTCCTTCCCAGACATTAAGTAATAGTGAATATCATAAACTGAGGGCTATTGCTATTAAGATTATCCGTCATATAGGAATTGTAGGGGAATGTAATGTGCAATATACTCTCGATCCGAATTCGGAAGACTACCGGGTTATTGAAGTAAATGCCCGTTTATCACGTTCCAGTGCTTTGGCTTCTAAGGCTACTGGTTACCCGTTGGCTTTTGTGGCTGCAAAATTGGGACTGGGTTATGGACTACACGAAATTAAAAATTCTGTAACCAAGATAACAACTGCTTGTTTTGAACCTGCATTGGATTATGTGGTTTGTAAGATTCCACGTTGGGATTTGACTAAATTTGAAGGAGTATCTAAGTTGATAGGTTCTTCTATGAAAAGTGTGGGAGAAATTATGGCTATCGGTCGTACATTTGAGGAAGCAATTCAAAAAGGGTTACGGATGGTGGGGCAAGGTATGCATGGATTTGTAGGAAATAAAATTGAGATTCCGGATGTAGATGAAGAATTGATAAATCCTACAGATAAGCGTATTTTTGCCATAGCAGAAGCTTTCGATAAAGGATATACCGTGAATAAAATTCACGAGATGACCCGGATAGACAGATGGTTTTTGGAAAGATTGCAAAATATTAATAATCTTAAGAACGAATTAAATAAATATTCCACCATTACCGGAGTCAGTTCTGTCTTGTTGAAACAGGCAAAACAAATGGGATTTTCTGATTTTCAGATTGGTCGCCTGGCTATCAAGGACGGAAAGTTGTCTGCTCATCAGAAAATGTTGGCAGTACGGGAATATCGGAAAGGTTTGGGCTTAGTGCCTTATGTGAAACAGATTGATACATTAGCCGGAGAATATCCGGCTATGACCAATTATCTGTATGTTACATATAACGGAGCAGAAAATGATGTCCGGTACGAACAGGATGGACGTTCGGTAATTGTACTGGGGTCCGGAGCGTACCGGATCGGAAGTAGTGTGGAATTTGACTGGTGTGGAGTTAGTGCATTAAACACAATTAAAAAGTCTGGTTACCGTTCTGTGATGATTAATTATAATCCGGAGACAGTAAGTACGGATTATGATACTTGTGACCGTTTGTATTTTGATGAATTGTCTTTCGAACGGGTAATGGATATTGTAGAATTGGAAGAGCCTAAAGGGGTAATTGTATCTACTGGTGGCCAGATTCCGAATAATTTGGCTATGCGTCTGAAAGAGCAACATGTGAATATTCTCGGCACTTCGGCTGATTCTATTGACCGGGCTGAAGACCGTCAGAAATTTTCTACAATGTGTGACCAGTTGGGAATCGACCAACCCCGTTGGAAGGAGTTGACTAATATGGAGGATATCTATAAGTTTGTAGATGAAGTCGGTTTCCCTTTGTTAATCCGTCCTTCTTATGTATTATCGGGTGCGGCAATGAATGTTGTGTCAAACAGGGAAGAGTTGGTTCATTTCCTGGAATTGGCGGCTGAAGTGTCCAAAGATCATCCGGTGGTAGTCACTGAATTTATAGAGCAGGCTAAAGAAGTTGAAATAGATGCTGTTGCTCAGAACGGAGAAGTCAAAGCCTATGCCATTAGCGAACATGTTGAGTTTGCAGGTGTGCATTCAGGAGATGCTACTATTGTTTTTCCGGCACAAAAACTGTATGTGGAAACCATGCGGAGAATTAAGAAAATAGCTCGTGCCATTGCCAGGGAATTAAATATATCGGGACCTTTTAATATGCAGTTCCTGGCAAAGGATAATGATATAAAAGTGATTGAGTGTAATTTGCGAGCATCCCGTAGTTTTCCTTTTGTATCCAAAGTACTGAAATATAATTTTATTGAAATGGCAACCCGGATTATGTTGGGTGAACATGTTCAGGAACTTAATAAATCAGTATTTGATTTGGATTATGTAGGAGTGAAAGCATCGCAATTTTCATTTGCCCGTCTCTTGAAAGCTGATCCGGTGTTGGGAGTAGATATGTCATCTACAGGTGAAGTGGGATGTATTGGCGAGAATTATTACGAAGCAATTCTGAAAAGTATGATTTCAGTGGGACATAGGATTCCCGAAAAGAATATTTTGATTTCATCGGGTCCCAGCCGTTCGAAGGTTGAATTGCTGAATTCAACTAAGATGCTGATTAGTAAAGGCTATAATATCTTTGCTACAGCAGGAACAGCGAAATTTTTTGAAGAAAATGGAATTGATGTAACGGTGCTTCACTGGCCGGATGAACAAAAAGAACCGAATATTATGGATTATCTCCGTAATAAAAAAATTGATATGGTGATTAATATTCCGAAAAACTATACCAAACGGGAATTGGATAATGGTTATAAAATCCGTCGTGCTGCGGTGGATTACAATATACCGTTGATTACAAATGCCCGTCTTGCCAGTGCTTTTATTTATGCTATTTGCAAAGTGGATAAATCCGATATAGCTATTAAAGCATGGGACGAGTATAAGTGATTCGTTTGAAATCTTTGAATTTTTGTGAACATTTGAATAGTTGTTGTAATGTACTTTTAAAGAAAATAAAGGCAGAGTGATTTTTTGATTATCTTTGTCTTCTGAATTTATACGAATGGGTATGCTAAAGAGATATTGGAAATTATTCGTACTTTTCTGGTCAGTTGTTGTAGCCGGTATCATTGGGATTGTTGTTTTTTTCTGGTTGATTTCAGCTGGGAAACTGGGCTTTATGCCCACATTTGAAGAATTGGAAAATCCGAACAATCGCTTTGCTTCAGAAGTCTATTTTTCAGATGGACCTGTTATGAGCAAATATTTTGAAAAAGAAAACCGGAAATATACTGAATTTAAAGAAATTCCGGTTTCTGTTATTGATGCTTTGGTGGCCACTGAGGATGTCCGTTTTTATGCCCATAGTGGTATAGATGTCCGTGGACTTTTTCGTGTACTCAAAGGTTTATTGACGGCTAATAGCTCTGCCGGAGGAGGTAGTACAATCAGCCAACAGTTGGCAAAAATGCTGTTTCCCCGTGAACCTGATTTGAATGTGTGTGAATTGGCCATTCGTAAATTCAGGGAATGGGTGATAGCGGTACGGCTTGAAAAAAGTTATACCAAAGAAGAAATTATAACCATGTACCTGAATAAATATGATTTTCTGAATCTGGCAGTAGGCATTAGTTCTGCCGCTGATATTTATTTTCAGGTTCCGTTGGATTCTCTTAAAATGGAACAGGCAGCCATGCTGGTCGGAATGGCTAAAAATTCTTCTTATTATAATCCTGTAAGACGGCCTGAGTTGACTTTAAAACGCCGGAATGTTGTATTGCATCAGATGTATAAATACGGTAAAATTACTGCTGAACAATACGATTCTTTGAAAATGTTGCCTCTGGGATTGAATTTTAAACGTGTGGATCATAAAGAAGGGCTGGCTACTTATTTCCGGGAATATCTTCGTTTGTATATGACGGCTAATAAACCGGAACGGGGAAATTACCGAAGCATAGGACAGTTTAAATTAGATTCTGTGGCATGGGAGACTGACCCGTTATACGGGTGGTGCAAAAAAAATGTGAAAGTGGACGGTACTCAATACGATTTGTATTCCGACGGACTAAAGATATATGCAACTTTGGATTCCCGTATGCAGAAATATGCGGAGGAAGCTGTCCGGGAACATTTATCACAAGATTTGCAGCCTCTGTTTGACCAGGAAAAGGTGAACAAAAAAAATTCTCCGTTTTCAAATGATATGACTCCGGAGAAAATAGAAGAGGCTTTGATGCGTTCGGTGAAACAATCCGAACGTTACCGTCAATTGGTCAAAGCAGGAAAGGGGATGGCAGAGATCCGGGAAATTTTTGACCAACCGGTTGGGATGCAGGTATTTACCTGGCGTGGGGTACGCGATACTGTAATGTCTCCGATGGATTCTGTGAAACATTATAAGTCGTTTTTCCGTTCCGGTTTTATGGTGATGGACTCAAAGAATGGGTATGTAAAAGCTTATGTCGGAGGACCGGATTACCGTTATTTTATGTATGATATGGTAAGTGTCGGTAAACGGCAGGTAGGTTCTACTATCAAGCCTATCCTTTATACATTGGCTATGCAGGAAGGATTGGGACCTTGTGATAAGGTGCCGAATATTCCGCAGACTTTTGTGTTGCCGAGTGGTGAACCGTGGACTGCCCGTGGAGGAACCAAACGAAAGGGTGAAATGGTTACTTTGCGATGGGGATTGGCAAATTCTGAAAATAATATTTCTGCCTGGGTATTGAAACAATTTACGCCTCAGGCTGTTGCCCAAATGGCGCATAAAATGGGTATTACGAGTTTTATAGACCCTGTTCCTTCTGTATTTCTCGGAACTGCTGAAATTTCAGTTAAAGAGATGGTAGCAGCCTATTCTATTTTTCCGAATAAGGGGGTATATCATTCGCCTTTGATGGTTTCGCGTATTGAAGATAAGTTTGGAAATACACTGGCTACTTTCCAACCGGAATCCCGGGAAGTGATTACAGAAAATACGGCTCATTTGATGTGTAATCTTTTGGAAGGAGTGGTAACAAGTGGTACAGGGGGACGTTTGCGCTTCCGGTATGATTTGAAAAATCCGATGGGCGGTAAGACAGGAACAACTCAGGAGCATGCAGATGGTTGGTTTATGGGAGTAACACCTGAATTGGTTGGAGGTGTATGGGTTGGCGCAGAAGACCGTTCTATTCATTTTCAGAATTTGGCAAATGGTCAGGGAGCAAGTATGGCTTTGCCGATTTGGGCGAAATTTTTGCAGAAAATTTATGCCGATCCTCAATTAAAAGTGTATACCGGACCTTTTGAATATCCGGCAGACCTTGTCAAAAGATTTGATTGTGATGAAGTAACAGTACCCGGAAATGAGGCTGTAGAGATGAATGACGGGATGGATGAAGAAGATGAGGAATTTTATTGATTCATTTTATGGCAAAGTCAAAAACGGTTTTTATCTGTCAGAATTGCGGTGCAAAGGAAACCAAATGGACAGGACGCTGTAATGTCTGCGGGGAATGGAATAGTTTCGTTGAAGAGGTGGAAGTGGTAGCCAAAGGACGGGGCAATGCGATTATCGGTACTCCTTCGTCTAAGGCTTTGCGTTTGTCCGAAATCAGAATAAATGCAGATGAACGGATGGATACCGGTGACCAGGAATTAAACCGGGTGTTGGGGGGTGGAATGGTGCCTGGTTCTATGATACTGTTGGGGGGAGAACCGGGGATCGGAAAATCGACTTTGGTGTTGCAGTTTGCTCTTTACAATCGTTGTGGAAAAGTTTTGTATGTATCCGGTGAAGAGAGTATTTCCCAGATCAAAATGAGGGCGCAGCGTTTGGGAGTTGATAATGATGAATGCCTGTTTTTGTCTGGTAATTCTCTGGAAATGGTACTGGAACATGCAAGAGTCATTCAACCCGATTTGTTGATTATTGATTCGATTCAGACGTTAGCAACTGAAACGGTCGATTCTATTCCTGGAAGTTTATCCCAAATCCGGGAATGTACGAATGCTTTATTGCGTTTTAGCAAAGAGAATACAATTTCTACCATATTAATCGGACATATCACTAAAGATGGTCAGCTTGCAGGACCTAAAATATTGGAACATATGGTGGATACTGTGCTCCAGTTTGAAGGAGACCAACAGTATATGTACCGGATTCTCCGTTCGATGAAAAACCGTTTTGGCTCTACTTCGGAGATTGGTATTTATGAAATGCTGCAATCGGGATTACGTCAGGTTACCAATCCGTCGGAACTTTTACTTTCTAATCATGAGCAGGAATTGAGTGGTGTTGCTGTTTCAGCAACAGTAGAAGGAGTACGGCCGATTTTGTTGGAAGTACAGTCGCTGGTGTCAACTGCTGCTTACGGAGTACCGCAACGGTCTGCAACAGGTTTTGACTCTCGCCGCTTGAATATGTTGTTGGCAGTGTTGGAAAAAAGAGTCGGATTTAAGCTTGCGGCTAAAGATGTGTTCCTCAATATTGCCGGAGGTATCCGGGTAAATGATCCTGCATTGGACTTGGCTGTGGTAATGGCTGTTTTGTCTTCAAATATAGATACAGCTTTGCCGGGTGACACGGTTTTTGCCGGAGAAGTGGGGCTTTCAGGAGAAATTCGTGCTGTGAGCCGGATAGAACAGCGGATTGCAGAAGCCGGTAAACTCGGATTTAAACGTATTTTTGTCCCCTATGGGAATAAGAAAGGATTTATTGGAAAATCTGGTCAGATCGAGGTCTGCTTTGTTTCTAAAATAGCAGATATTTGCCGGAAACTGTTTGGTTGATGCATGGGACGGGGCTTTGTGTCAGAAAAAAACTGTAGTTTCCTGAAAAAGTTGACTCTTCCACAAAGACAGGATAGTGTTCCAAAAAGTGTGTATAGCCCTTGTTTTTACTGCTTCGTTTTGCTGTATTTTCGGTAAGTCGGGAAAAAGAAAAACTCCTGAAAGTCTTTGTTTTCAGGAGTTTAGTTTGTTTTTCTTCTTGATTTTGTGGGTCCTGAGGGATTCGAACCCCCGACCCTCTGGGTGTAAACCAGATGCTCTGAACCAACTGAGCTAAGAACCCGTGCTCTCTTAGAGATTGCGGGTACAAAAGTAATTCTTTTTTTATTCTTACCAAAAAATTTGCATATTTTTTTCAAAAATATGGATTATAAATACTTTTGAAAAATTTCATCAAATAATTCTCCCCGGGTCAGACGGCCGTCTTTTACGCAAATGGATTCAACACGCCCTTTTACACAGAGTTTATTGTCGGAAAGACGATATATGTCTTCAAAGAAAACTAATTTGGCTCCTTCGCGGGTAATATTTAATCTTACAACAAACCGGTCACCGCTGATTAATGAAATTTTGTAGTCAATCTCTACGCGGGCTACCATTGCATCAATTCCTTGTTCATGCAGTTTACCGAAATTTGTACCTGCATTTTCCAGGAATTCGTGGCGGGCATGTTCCAGATAGTGCTGGTAATTTGCATTATTAACAACTCCTTGCAGGTCACATTCATAGTCCCGAACTTTCATTTCTATTTCGTAGGCATAAGTTTTCATAATTGCATATGTTTTATACATGTTGCAAAGATAACTTTCTTTCAGGTATTTAAAAATGGTAAGTTTTGTAGCTGTAATTTTAATGTACCACTGAATCTCTGAAAATCAATTCATTTTTCAGTAAAATGGTTTTTGTTTCTTTATTCCCTTTGTTTTCAATCTGATCAATCAATAGTTCTGTTGCTTTTTGGCCTATTAATTTGCCGTTTTGTTCTATTGTCGTAAGAGCAGGACATGTAAATTGGGAAAGAGGGTCGTTCCCGAATCCGCATACGGAAATATCTTTCGGTATTTTGTAATTTAGTTCTCGTAACACAATTAATGTTTGCGCTGCACTTTTGTCGTCTACCGTAAAAATACCGTCAATGTGGCAGGAGAGTAATTTTTTGATGATATTTTTTATTTCTTCCGGTGTAGAATATTCCAGAATCAGTTTCCGGTCTATAGGAATATGGTGGTCAAGAAGGGCTTGTATATAACCCATTTGGCGTTTTTGGGCCCATAACCATTGTTGCGGGGCTGCGATGTGTGCAATTTTGCGGCAGCCGTGTTCTATCAGAAAATTTACAGCCGTACATGCTCCGGAATAATCGTCTCCTATAACGCGGTTGGCAGAGATATTTCCTACTATCCGGCCGAAAAATACTACGGGAAATCCTTCAGATATGAGTTTTCGGATATGGGAAGAGTCGGAGGTTGTTTTGGCCGGGGATATCAGGAGACCGTCTATGCCTGATTTTTCCAGGGAATAACATATGTCTGCTTCTTTTTGAACATTTTCCTGACTTTCGTAAAGTAATATCCGGTAGTTTTTTTCGGAAGCATGTTTTAAAATGCCTTGTAATGCTGCGATATATAAAAATTCGGTCAGATGGGGAACAACCACTGCGAGGAGTTTGAAAGTCCGGTTTCTGAGGCCTGTTGCCATTATGCTTGGATGGTATTGCAATTGTCGGGCCAGTGCTTTTACCCGCTTTTGAGTGGCTTTACTGATGTCAGGATGTCCGTGTAATGCCCGTGAAACTGTTGAAGGTGCCAAATTTAATAGAATAGCCAGTTCTTTTAGTGTCGTCGGAGGCATATGAATATATTTTATGGAATATAACGTCTGGGTCAGGATTAAGTTTCAGAAATCGGTTCCGGAATTTTTGTATATTAAATTTTGTGTTTATGCCATATAAATCTTTTTAATGCGATAGTTTTGATATGAATTCGCGGCAAAGACATAAATAATCTTTACATTTATACGAAAATTGCTGATACAATACCGGATAAATGTTTATTGAGAATTTTAGGATGTCAGGAAAAAGTTACATAGGGCGTTTTGATTATCAGTATTATAGAATATAGATAAAACAACAGTCCATAGGGAGTGCAGAAAAATGTCATGGACGATTCATTAATTCTTATTTTTTAGTAAGTTTGTCACTGTCACACAAAGAGGAGTGACCTGTCTAAAAATAGAATTTAATCGTTATTTAATATTCTTGTCAGAGAAACCGCCAATTTTCGAACAAAAGCAGGAATAGACGTGACGTTCATGCATAAGCGTGGACTGTTGTGTTTTCTGGCTTTTAGGTGCTTGGCGGTGCCTTCTGACTAAACACATCAGACACGCTTATTTTTTGAACTAAAGTGCGTTAAAATGAATGATTGTCCGGAAGAAGTTGAGATTCTTTTCAGGAGTTATGGTTCAATTTCTTTTAAGATTGAAGTAAGTGCTGAGGTGCTGGAAATCAATTGGGGAGATGGAGATATCCTGACTCAATGTCCAGAGGGCTGGTTGACTATTGAACATGAGTTCGATGCCGAAGGAGAATTTTTAGTCCGGATTAAAGGTAAGCGGATTGCCGGATTGAATGTCGCGCGGTTGAATTTGGTGCAATTATTGCTTCATTGTCCTCGATTGGAGTATTTGGATTGTTCTGTCAATGAATTGAGTGAATTAGACCTTTCTCATTGTCCTGTGCTCGAGGAGCTTTATTGCAATTCCAATAATATTGAAAATCTGTTGCTTTCCAAGCACTTCTATTTATTACAGGCAAATGTTTCCTATAATAGGCTGAAAAAACTGGATGTGAGCGGGTGTATATCATTGCGGGCTTTATATGGTTCAGCGAATTGTTTGGTTCAGGTCAGATTAAATGCAGAAAGTCCTTTATCCTATCTGGACCTTGGCAGTAATTTGCTCGACGGAGATGAATTGAATTCTATCTTTCAGCATTTTGCTCCGAAATACGGCAAAGGGATTATTCATTATATGCAGAATCCGGGGACGGATTTATGCGATACCAGTTTCCTTAAAACGAAAGTGTATTTGTAATGTTTTGATATACTTTTTAGTCTTGCTTTTTTACTTTTTATTTGAAAAAATATAAATTTGCAACTTGTAAAGTTGTTGAAATAAGGAATTAAATAACATATATTATGGGAAGAGCGTTTGAGTATCGCAAAGCACGTAAGTTAAAGAGATGGGGTAATATGGCCCGAACATTCACCCGCATCGGAAAGGAAATAGATATTGCTGTAAAAGCCGGTGGTCCGGATCCGAGCAATAACACCCGTCTGCGAATCCTGATTCAAAATGCAAAGGCGGAGAATATGCCGAAGGAGAATGTAGAGCGTGCCATCAAACGTGCTGTATCCAAAGATACTTCCGACTATAAAGAAATTACTTACGAAGGGTATGCACCTCATGGTATTGCTATTGTTGTTGAAGCAGCAACGGATAATAATACCCGTACTGTTGCAAATGTGCGTCATGCTTTTACTAAATACGGAGGTTCATTGGGAACTACCGGTTCGCTGGATTTTATGTTCGACCGGAAGTGTGTTTTCAAGATAAACAAACCTGAAAATTTTGAACCGGAAGAATTTGAGCTTGAAATGATTGATTACGGGGTAGATGAAATTTTTGAAGATGAGGAAGGCATAGTCAATCTTTATGGTTCTTTTGATGCCTATGGAAATATTCAGAAATATCTGGAAGAAAATAAATATGATATTGTGAGTGGTGAATTTACCCGTATTCCGACTGATACCAAAGAATTGACTCCGGAACAACGGGCAGAAGTAGATAAAATTTTGGATAAGTTGGATGAAGATGAGGATGTTACCAACGTCTATCACAATATCAAAGAAGATTAAACTGGATTATCTTTGGAGAATTAAAAATATTTTGCATATTTGCACCCGCAAACAGAATTTCCAGTTTTGTTTTTTGGGATGACTTCGTAGCTCAGCTGGTAGAGCAATTGACTCTTAATCAATGGGCCGAGGGTTCGAGCCCCTCCGAGGTCACAGAAGATAAGCCACTTACGGAAGTAGGTGGTTTTCTTTTTTTAGTAAAATTGGGGTGTTTTGAGGTAGATGTTTAAACCAGAATTTAGACATGAATACTTCTGTTTCAGTAGTTTACTACACATCAAAAACATTAAAGAATGGGAATCACCCTTTAATGCTAAGAGTTACTCAAAATCGGAAACCTAAATATGTGAGTTTAGGCATTAATATTCATCCGAATTTTTGGGATACAAAAAAGAATAAGCCTAAAACTAATTGCCCCAATTATATGGCAATTCAAAGACTTATTACAGACAAAATCAAAGAATATACTGATAATATTGTTGATTTACAAATTGAAAAGAAGGACTTTACAAGCAAAAGCCTCATTGATAAAGTAAATAACCCAACAAAACGCAAAACAGTAGGAGAATTATTTCAAGAACAAATTCAACGCTTATACAACGCAGATAGAATTAGTTATGCTTTATCGCATAAATTTGTTTATAAGAATCTATTAAAGTTCAACGGACATTTAGATATTTACTTCTCCGATATTGATGTACAATGGTTACAAAAATATGAAAATTGGCAAAGAAAGAATGGAAGTGCAGAAAACTCTATCGGTATCCGATTTCGTACTTTAAGAGCAGTATATAACATTGCTATCAAAGAAAAGTATGTCAAAGCCGATCTTTACCCATTTAAAGGTTATAATGTTTCAAAACTACATGAAGACACTTCCAAACGGGCTATTGTGAAAGATAATGTAAAAAAGATCGTATCGACCTCCACAAATAATGCTTATAAAGAATTAGCCATTGATTTATTCACTTTCTCTTATTTCATGGGAGGTATCAACTTCACTGATATGGCAAGAATCAAATATGATAATATCATTGATGGACGATTGGCATATAAGCGAAAGAAGACAAAGAAGCTGATACAATTACCGTTGCAACCCAAAGCTATGGAGATTATCAACAAATATAAATCACCTAGCAATCCTTACATTTTCCCTATTTTATCAACATTTCACAAAACGGAACAGCAGAAAATAAATAGGATTCATAAAGTTATTGGTAAGGTAAACAAGCATTTGAAAGCATTAGGAGTTGAATTAGATTTAGATAAGAAGTTGACTACCTACGTTGCTAGACATTCATTCTCAACCACACTCAAAAGATCAGGTGTAAGTACATCACTCATTTGTGAAGCATTGGGGCATAGTTCTGAAAAGGTAACACAAATATATTTGGATAGTTTTGAGAATGAGCAGTTAGATGAAGCTATGAATAATTTACTTTAGCTGCAGCTAAAGTTGATAAATTTAGTAAGGTGAGTTTTAGCCAGAATGGTATATAACAATGTATCTTCTGGCTATTATTCACCTGCATATAAATTTGTGCATTAGTGATAATTGAAAGGTATTAAAAAGGATAAGTTGTATGTGAAAATATTTTGTTAATTTTGTAGTAAATATTATTGCTGTATTATGACAATAGAAGACTCTAGACAGAATTTTATATCTTTCATCAAAGATTATGAAGAATATCATGCAAGCGATATCTCTGAAAGTGATACAAGATCAAAATTAATAGATTATATTTTCATAAATATTCTTGGTTGGGATGAGAAAAACATACAACGAGAAGGACACGTTGAACACGGTTACTATGATTATAGATTTTCAATACCAAGTTTGCATTTTATCGTAGAGGCTAAAAAACAACTTGTTACATTAACTTTGCCTGAAAAAAACCATATCGCTAGTATTAGCACACTATATCCTGAAAATAAAGAAATTATTGATCAAATTAGAAGATATTTAGTGGATGAAGGTATTGCATTTGGGATAATTACCAATGGGCAACAATTTATTATTGGGCAATTTGTTAATCAAAATGGGAATCCATGGAAACAGAATAAATGTTTACTATTTAATGGATTTGATGATATTAAAGAGCGATTTATTACTTTTTATAATAACCTTTCAAAAGAAAGTTTTATTGAAAATGGAGGATTTAAATTTTTGAAAAACAACGAATGTATCACGGGGAAAAAAATAGTATCTTCACTTATAAATCGAGAAAAAGAAATAGTACGTAATTCTATCGCAACTAATATTTCTCCAATAATTGAAGAAGTTTTTGGAGCAATATTTACAAACACAGAAGAAAATGATATAGAATTTATCAAATCATGTTTTGTAGAAAATAAAGAAACAATCAAAAATCGGACAGAACTTAATGGATTATTTAGAGACACCCCTCCTGATTTAGCTAATGTTATTGGTGCACAGAATAGTAGAAGTATATCTAATCAAATTAATGACGAAATATCTAGTCCATATCAACCTATTACGTTAAAAACGACACCTCCTAAGCCAATAATAATTATTGGCTCCAAAGGGGCAGGAAAAACAACTTTTATAAATTTTCTTTTCAGTAACAATTTACCAGAAACGACACTTTCTCAATTCCCATTTGTCTATGTGGATTTCATTAAATATTTTCAAAATGGTAAGATCATAGATACTAATAAAATATCAAAAGATATTTTAGATATGCTAGAAGAAAAGTATCCCCAATTAGAACTTTATTCTCTTAAAGTTTTAAAACAAATATATATAAAGGAAATAAATAAGAATGATAAAGGAATATGGTCTTTTTATAAAGATTCTGATCCTCAAACATATTCTGAGAAGTTGAATTCATTTTTAGAAGAAAAATATCGAAATAAAGAAGAGCACTTAGTTGAATTATCTAAGTATTTAGTTCGAGAAAGAAGAATAAGATTGATTATTATCATAGATAATGCCGATCAATTAGATATCTCAATTCAAGAAAGTGCTTTTCTTTTTGCAAGTTCTCTGAATAGTAGGGCGTATTGTGGTGTTATAGTTTCCCTGCGTGAAGGTTATTATTATAAGTGGAAAAACTTACCTCCATTTAATGCGTTTGAGAGTAATGTATATCATATAACAGCACCGAAATATACAGAAGTTTTACAAAAAAGAATAAATTACGCTCTCAAAAAAATCGAATTTACTGAATCGTATAGTGGAGAAAATCATCTTGGTTATAAAGTATCGATGGGTTCACAAAATATCAAAGAATTTTTTGCTAGTTTACAAGATTCACTATTTAATTCATCAAATACAGCAATTGTTGATTTTCTTAATTATTCAACTTTTCCCAATATTCGTGAAGGTTTAAGATTGTTTCGATTGTTTTTATTATCTGGTTATACGGATGTGGAAGAATACATTTTGAGAGTTCGTTTTAATAAAAATGAAGACCATAGAATCACTATACCTATCCATGAATTTGTAAAAACAATAGGTCTAGATACAAAATTATATTATAATAATGAAGCAAGTGTAATTCCTAATCTTTTTTATCCTTGTGAAAATTCTTCTGATCATTTTTTAAAGATTTGGATATTGAAATATTTGGCTAAAAAATTTGATATCTATGGCAATGTAGGTAAATCAGAATTACTATCTACTTTATTGGAAAATTTTACTTCTTATGGATATTTGCTAGAAAATGTATTAAAGGAAATAGAGTTTCTATTACATAAAGAATTTATTGATACTGATGACGTGTTGACAGATATAAAATGGACAACGCTGGCGGATAAAGAATGTAATTTATTTATAACGGCTAAGGGACACTATTATATTAAAAATTTGATTAGTAAATTTTATTATATTGATTTAGTGTTGCAAGACACTCCTATCTTTGATGATAATTTTTATATAAAAATAAAAAATAAATTTCCAGAAGCAGATAATAATGGTAAAAGAAATATTTTAGATAGAGTTTACACTGTTGAATACTTTATTGAATATTTGCAACAACAAGAAAACAAACAGCCTAAGTGTATAATCAATCAATTAGGTAGTATTTTAAGTGATATACATAGTAATGGTTTAGATAATGATATAGAAAGGATTAAAGTAAAATACGAGAAATAATTGCATTGAGATGAAATTTTATTCTGTATTACTATATAAATAAAATAGTTTATTTTTTTCATCTAATTATTAAAAATTAAAACACAAAAAGTAGTACCTCCTACTCAATGAAAGTACTACTTTTTCATTTTAAACTCATTTTTTAGCAGTAATCTTGCAAGTGAAAAAATACCGTCAAATTTCTTTTATATCCCCATCCCGTAAATAATTCACCAACTGTAATTTTACCACTTAAAGTACATCTCGAATTATTAAAAATTACTCCACTCAACAGGCATACCCTCTAATAGTTCATCAATTATCCCTTTCATTGAATGTTTGAAAGGATCGCTTTAAGAGCGTACGTGTACGGTTTCTTGCTGTATGAAAAGCTAACATCGTAATTGGAAAAAACGGAAAACTTGCCCCCTTAAAAACGGATGAAGGTGACCACCTAAAGTTCCTCCTTCAAAAAAGTGTAAAGTTGTTCATCGGGAATGGGG